>Ga0105240_10008038_pt1 | contig 15180 bp, 17 predicted proteins | sample KBSC54metaG_FD_80426 | JGI IMG/M metagenome (GOLD analysis project Ga0105240, IMG submission 80426) | Corn rhizosphere microbial communities from Kellogg Biological Station, Michigan, USA - KBS C5-4 metaG | ecosystem: Host-associated > Plants > Roots > Rhizosphere > Soil | place: Michigan, USA... | reverse complement strand
TATTTCATTTGCTATCGACAGGCGCTCCTCGAGGGAGAAAAACGGCTTCTTGTTTTTGCTGTCCGCTACGCCTACGACCAACTTGTCAAACAATCCCGATGCGCGTCTGACCAGATCTTCATGGCCACGTGTCAACGGATCGAATGTTCCCGGATAAACAGCTGTCACCATCAGGGTCTCTCCTCACCAGCTAAGCAATCAGAACGCGCATTATGCCTGAATTAGCCGATGTTTTTGCGCCGCAATAAATGATAAAACACCATGCCCGCCTTGTCGGCCCGGACAACCTCCCACGGCGCCATCCACGCGGGCAGCTCCTCGCCTTCCAGCGAGAGCTCCGATTCGACATACACCAAGCCGCCGTCAGCCAGTACTTGCTCGCATACGGGCATGATCCTGGCAAGCCAATCCTGATGATACGGCGGATCGGCGAAGATGAGGTTGAATCCGGTGTTTGGATTTGCCTGCGTCGATGCCGCCGGCGACGTTGGCCCCTTATATCCCTGCAACAGTGCCAGCGCGTCGCCGCGCCGCACTTCGACCTGCGCAGCTTTCAGTTTTTCCTTGCTGGCGTCGAGCTGACGGGCGGCCGGGCCGTGATTCTCCACCATCACCACGCGCTGCGCGCCACGGCTGGCGGCTTCGAAACCGAGCGCGCCGGTGCCGGCGAACAGGTCGAGGCAGCGCACGCCTTGCCAGTCGGCGTCGATCAGGTGCGTGATCCAGTTGAACACCGTTTCGCGCACGCGGTCGGGCGTCGGGCGCAGGCCTTCGGCGTCGAGCACCGGCAGCGGCGTGCGCTTCCACAATCCGCCAATGATCCGCACTTGGTGCGGAGCGCGATTGCTGTGGTGGCCGCCGGCGGCCACGCCATGTTTTCTTGCGGTCTTGCTCATGTTTTTATTTTGCCTCGCCGACCACGACCGTGCTGAGTTGATCGAGGGTGATTTTACGTTTGAAGGCGGCGCGGATTTGCGCCAAAGTAACTTTGCCGATATTGGCGGTCCAGGTGTCGAGATAGTCCAGCGGCAGCCCGTAATAGCCGATCACTGCAAGGTTGTCGAGTATCTTGCGGTTGTTGTCGATGCGTAGCGCGAAGCCGCCGACCAGGTTGTCCTTGGCGGCCTTGAGTTCTGCCGCAGTCGGGCCGTCGCGCAGGTAATCGGCCAGCGTGCGGCGCACCACGTCGAGCGCTTCGGCGGTTTGTTCCTGCTTGGTCTGCAGGCCGATCTGGAACGGCCCCTTCTGCGCCAGCGGCGAGAAGTAGCTGTAGACACTGTAGGTCAGCGCGCGCTTTTCGCGTACTTCATTGGTCAGGCGAGAGACGAAACCGCCACCGCCAAGGATGTAATTGCCGACCGTCAGCGCGAAGAAATCCGGATCGCCGCGCACCAGCGCGGGCATGCCGACCAGGATATGCGATTGCGACGCGGGATGGCTGATGCGCTGGTCCTTGGGCGCGGTGAGCGAGACTTCCGGCAAGGCCGGCAACGGCAGGCCTTGCGGCAACTGCTGCGTCAGCCTTTGCGCGATCTGGTCGGCCTGGGCGCGCGTGACGTCGCCGATCAGGGCGACGACGGCGCGATTGGCGACATAGTGCGCGCGATGGAAGGCAACCAGGTCGTCGCGTGTGATCGCCCCGACGCTGCCTTCGCTTTCTTGCCGTGCATACGGATGCGCGCCATAGAGCGCAGCCCAGAATGCCCTGGCGGCGATGTCTTCAGCCTTGGTCAGTGACTCGCGCACGTCGGCAACGGTGCGCGCCTTGTCGCGGGCAAGCGGCGCTTCCGGGAAACTCGGCTGTGCCAGCGTACGCGCGAGCAAGCCGATGGCGGCGTCGCGCTCGGGGGCGCTCGACAGCATGCGCAAGGTCACGCCGGCGCGATCCATGCTGGTGCCGCCGCCGCGCTGGGCGGCGACATCGGCGAGGCCGTCGAGGATTTGAGCTTCAGTCAGCGCGGGCGCATCGCCTGAAGCCGCAACACCGCGTGTGAGCATGGCGTTGGTCAGCGAGGCCAGCCCGGACTTGCCGTCGGGGTCGCGGCGCGCGCCGGCGTCGAATTCGACGCTCAGATCGAGCATCGGGATCGCGTGGTTCTCCACGAACAGCACGCGGGCACCGTTGGGCAGCGACCACGACTGGATCTGCAACGCCGCTTGCGCCTGCACGGCAAAGCCGCCTAAAACAAGGGCGCACAACAACAGGTATTTTTTCATCTTGATACGGGACCAATCCAACTTCGAAGTAAAAACGGGAACTGCCTTTTTCGCCTTTAGCCGCCCTGCCCGGCGGGAGTGACCGCGACCGGAGCAGATGGCGCAGCGGACTTGCCGTCAACCCAGTCGATGATCGGCTGCCATTGTTCGATATCGCGCTGCACGCGCGACGGTGCGATATCCCACAGCGTCAGGCCGTGCGCCGCCAGTTGCACGTAGTTCTGGGTGTCGCGCAGATAGCTGAGCACCGGCAGGTTGAGACCTTCGATGAAGCGATGCAACTGGTCGGCCGAGCGGGTACGCGCGTCGACGCGCATGCCGACGATGCCGACGTCGATGTCGCCCTGGCGCACGGCTTTTTCTTCTGCCAGCCGGCGCAGGAAATCCTGCGTCGCCAGGATGTCGAAAATCGACGGCTGCAACGGCACCACCACCTTGTCGGCCAGCTTCAGCACGTCATTCAGGCGCCAGCCATGCAAGCCCGCGGGAGTATCGAGCACCACGTGCGTGGTGCCTTTGGGCGGCTTGGCGATGTAGTCTTCGCTGATCTCCCAGGTGGCGATCGGCGGTGCCGCCGGCGGCCGGATGTTGAGCCACGCGCGCGCCGACTGCTGGCGATCGGTGTCGCCCAGCAGCACGCCGTGGCCGCGGCTGGCGAAATAGCCGGCAAGGTTGGTCGAGAGAGTGCTTTTACCTACGCCGCCTTTGGGGTTCGCAACGACGATCACTGGCATGCTATTCCTCCGTGAGAGTACAACTGAAGATCAATCGGCAGATCAGGGGGTTCATGCATTACAGCTCAACTGAGATCAACGCAGCGGGCCAGGCGGCGGACCGGTTTTCTTGCCGGACAGCGGCAAGGGTTCCAGCGTCGCCACCGTCAGCTGGTCATCGCCGAAATACTTCTGCGCCACTGCCTGCACCTGCTGCGGCGTCACTGACTTGAGCCGCTCGACGATGCGGTCGATATTCTTGTGCGACAGGCCCGACATTTCCATCACGCCGATTTCCATGGCCTGGCCGAAAATGGAATCGCGCTTGTAGACCTGCGAGGCGATCAGCTGCGTCTTGACGCGCTGCAACTCCTGCTCCGACACGCCTTCGCGGGCGATGCGCTGGACTTCGGCGCGCAACAGGGTTTCCAGTTGCGCGGTGGTGGTGCCGGCGGCCGGACTGCCTTCCAGGGTAAACAGGGTCGGGCCGCGCGTGATGTCGTCGTAGCCGGCGCCGACGCTGTTGGCGACCTTGTCGGTGCGCACCAGCTTGTCGTTCAGGCGCGCGTTGTCGTAGCCGTCGAGCACTGCCGACAGCACGTCGAGCGCATAGACGTCCTGGTCTTTTTCGACCTCGCGCAAGGTCGGCACCTTGAACGCCAGGATGACGTAGGGATTTTCCGCCGGCGCCTTGACGGTCACCCGGCGCAGGCCATGTTGTTCGGGTTCGTTCTGCGGCTTGCCGCGCACGATGGTTTTGGACGGAATCGGGCCAAAGTATTTTTCCGCCAGCGCCACGACCTTTTGCGCGCTGACGTCGCCGCTGACCACCAGCGTGGCGTTGTTGGGTGCGTACCAGCGGCGATACCAGTCTTCGATGTCGCGGATGCTCATGTGCTGCAGGTCGTCCATCCAGCCGACCACCGGATGATGGTAGGGATGGGCCACGAAGGCGGCGGCGTGCAGCGCTTCGTTCATCAGGCCTTGCGGCTGGTCGTCGGTGCGCCAGCGGCGCTCTTCCATGACGACGCGAATTTCCTTGGCGAATTCGTTCTCGTCGAACTGCAGGTTGCGCATGCGATCGGCCTCCAGCACCATCACCGCTTCCAGGCTGGCTTGCCCGACCTGTTGAAAGTAGGCGGTGTAGTCGCGGTTGGTGAAGGCGTTTTCGCGGCCGCCGAGTTCGGCGACCAGGCGGCTGAACTCGCCGACTTTGTGCTTCCTGGTGCCCTTGAACATCATGTGTTCCAGCGCGTGGGCGATGCCGGTGGTGCCGTTGGTCTCGTCAATCGAGCCGACTTTGTACCAGACCATCTGGACGGCCGTGGGGGCACGGTGGTCTTCCTTGACGATCACTTTCATGCCGTTTCGGAGCGTGACCTCGCTTGCCTGGGCAGCAGCCTGAGCAGTTGCCGGACCGGAAGATTGAGCCCGGACCGCCAGGCCATAGCCCGCCAGAGACGCAAACACCAAACCGGTCGACAGGATTGCTCTGATCTTCAATTTCATGCGCTGTGCTCTGATAGAATGCGGGGGCTGGCCAAGGACCGCCCGGACGGCAGTATCCGGGCATGAGGCTGGCCAATTGTACCTTGTTCATTGCGATTTCCCGCCAGGAAACGGCCGGAAACGCCCTCCATCAGACACCGCAGCCACTTTCGACAGAGCCAGCCCAGCATCCGATGTTTAGTTTCTTCAAGAAAAAAACCCAGCCTGAACCCGCCGTTGCCAAAGAAGCAGCACCTCAGACCGCGCCTGTCCCGGCGGCTCCGTCTGCAATTCCTGCGACTCTTCCTGTAATTCCTCCTGCCGCCGAAGAGATCGTCGAAGCCGCGCCGCCGTCGGTCGAGGCCAAGCGTTCCTGGCTGGCCCGCCTCAAGAGCGGCCTGTCCAAGACCTCGAGCAACCTGACCACCCTGTTTGTCGGCGCCAAGATCGGCGAGGAACTGTACGAGGAGCTGGAATCGGCCCTGCTGGTGTCCGACGCCGGCGTCGAGGCGACCCAGTTCCTGCTCGATGCGCTCAAGAAAAAAGTCCGCGACGAAAAGCTGACCGAAGCCGACCAGGTGCGCCAGGCTTTGCGCACGCTGCTCGTCGACATGCTGCGACCGCTGCAGAAGCCGCTGGTGCTGGGCCGCCATCAGCCGCTGGTGATGATGATCGCGGGCGTCAACGGCGCCGGCAAGACCACCACCATCGGCAAGCTGGCCAAGCATTTGCAGGCGCACGAGCAGTCGGTACTGCTGGCCGCCGGCGATACCTTCCGCGCCGCCGCGCGCGAGCAATTGACGATCTGGGGTGAACGCAACAACATCACCGTGATTTCGCAGGAGTCGGGCGATCCGGCGGCAGTGGCCTACGACGCCGTGCATTCGGCCACGGCGCGGCGCACCAACGTCGTCATGGTCGATACGGCGGGCCGCCTGCCAACCCAGCTGCACCTGATGGACGAGCTCAAGAAGATCAAGCGCGTCATCGGCAAGGCCATGGACACCGCGCCGCATGAAGTACTGCTGGTCATTGACGGCAATACCGGCCAAAATGCGCTGGCGCAGGTCAAGGCCTTCGACGACGCGCTGGGCCTGACCGGCCTGGTGGTGACCAAGCTGGACGGCACCGCCAAGGGCGGCATCCTCGCAGCCATCGCCAAGACCCGTCCGGTGCCGCTGTATTTCATCGGCGTGGGCGAGTCGATCGACGACCTGCAAGCCTTCGATGCCGAAGAATTCGTCGATGCTTTGTTAAGCTGAAAACCAATTTGAACCGCGCCCAAGAAAAACAAATCCATCACCGACGATGATCGAATTCGCCAAGGTCTCCAAACAATACTCGCGCGACGTCTTTGCGTTGCGCGACATCACGCTCTCGGTCAAGAAGGGCGAGCTGCTGTTCCTGGCCGGCCCGTCCGGGGCGGGCAAGTCGACCCTGCTCAAGATGATCGCCGCGATGGAGCGTCCCAGCGCCGGCACGCTCAGCGTCAACGGCCAGAGCATCAACACCATCAAGCCTTCGGGCATGCCTTACCTGCGCCGTAACCTCGGCCTGATTTTCCAGCAGCAACGCCTGTTGCAGGACCGCAGCATCCTGGCCAACGTGATGTTGCCTCTGATCGTCACCGGCGCGCCGCGTTCGGATGCCGAAAAACGTGCGCGCGCTGCGCTGGACAAGGTCGATCTGCTCGACAAGGCGACTTCCGGCCCGCAGGAACTGTCCGGCGGCGAGCAGCAGCGCGTGGCGATTGCGCGCGCCATCGTCAATCGCCCGCAGATCATCCTGGCCGACGAACCGACCGCCAACCTCGACCGCGACAACGCCAACAAGGTGCTGGCCGCGCTCAAATCCTTCCACGGCGTCGGCGTGACCTGCCTGATCTCGACCCATGACGAGCAATACCTGACGGGCGCGGACCGCATCGTCTATCTCGACCGCGGCCGCATCGTCGACGGCTGGCACAACGGCGTCAGCAACCCGGTGGAGATTTCGCAATGAACTGGCTGCGCCAACATTTCTTTGCTTTTGCAGACGCCTTCCATCATTTGCTGCGCTCGCCCGGCAACTTCGTCCTCAACGTGCTGGTGGTGTCGATCGCGCTGGCGCTGCCGTTCGCCGGCCTGACCGTGCTTGAGAACGTGCGCCCGGTCTCGGAACAACTGGCGGTCGAGCCCGAAATCAGCATCTTCCTGAAAATGGACGTCTCGCGCGACAAGGCCACCGCACTGGCCGGCAACATCCGCGCCGTGCTGGCCGACAGCGGCAGCGCCGCGCGCATTGACTTTACGCCGCGCGAGAAGGCTTTCGACACGCTCAAGAGCAAGACCGGCCTCAACGACGTGCTGGCCACGCTGGGCGCCAATCCCCTGCCTGACAGCTACGTGCTGAAAATGTCCGGTTTCCAGGATGCCATGGACGCCACCCGCGTCGATGACATCGCGCAAAAGCTCAAGGCCATGCCGGGCGTCGACACGGTGCAGATCGATTCGGCCTGGGTCAAGCGTCTGGCGGCGCTGCTGCGCATCTTGCGGCTGGTGCTGCTGTTCCTCGGCATCACGCTGGGCGCGGTGGTTGTAGCGGTAGTGTTCAACACCATCCGCCTGCAGGTCATGACGCAGTACGAAGAAATCGAAGTGTCGCGCCTGCTGGGGGCCACCAACGCCTTCATCCACCGGCCGTTCTATTACACCGGCGCCCTGCTCGGCCTCTGCGCCGGCGCATTGGCGCTGGGCCTGGTGGTCTTGGCGTTGCAGCCGCTGAACCTGGCGATCACCGACTTCGCCCGCCTGTACGCCTCCGAATTCCGCCTGGCGCCGCCCAGCCTCGCGGCCATCGGCTTCCTGCTCGGCATCAGTGCTCTGCTCGGTCTGATCGGTGCCATGCTGTCGGTCAAACGGCATTTATCGCGGCTGGCCTGACCCCCCCCCCTCTATTTTTTCTTGAAATGGCAACAACTCCTTCGACGGAATTGTTGCCATTTTTCAATGTTGCTCTGCAAAATTTGTTACAGGTTTCTGCTTGAAACAAGCAACTTTAGACCCCAGATTCCCTCTAATTCTTGCGATGAAAAGCCAATTGCCTAAAAAACAGTCATAGAGAATACCTATTTCTTCCTTCCAGATTCGTTATTAGCACTCTCATTTGAGGAGTGCTAGAATAGTTGATAGAAATAGTGCGGCTTTAAGGCAACTGCCACATTTACGCATCGCTTCCTCATCAGGAACCAAGGAGAATCAATGAAATCAGCTACTGCACTCATGCCCGTCGAGACCAATGCGCTTGCGCTCGGCTTCTCCGGCAGCCTGGGCAACATTGACGCCTACATTTCGGCCGTCAATCGTCTGCCGATGCTGACGCAAGCTGAAGAGGTTTCGCTGGCCCGCGCCCTGCGCGAAAAGAATGACCTCGGCGCCGCTCAAAAGCTGGTGCTGTCCCATTTGCGCCTGGTGGTGTCGATCGCCCGTGGCTATCTGGGCTACGGCCTGCCGCACGCCGACCTCATCCAAGAGGGCAACATCGGCCTGATGAAGGCGGTCAAGCGCTTCGACCCGGATCAAAACGTTCGTCTGGTTTCGTACGCGATGCACTGGATCAAGGCCGAGATGCACGAGTACATCCTGAAGAACTGGCGTCTGGTCAAGGTCGCGACGACCAAGGCGCAACGCAAGCTGTTCTTCAACCTGCGCAGCCACAAGACTGGCCTGGACGCCATGACGCCGGCGCAAGTCGACGCCTTGGCCAAGACGCTGGACGTCAAGCGCGAAGAAGTCATCGAGATGGAAACCCGCCTCTCCGGCCGCGATGTTGCGCTGGAAGCGCCGACCGACGATGAAGACGACAAGTTCGCGCCGATCGCTTATCTGTCTTCGGACAATAATGAGCCGACCCGTGTGATGGAAGCCAAGCAGTACGACCGCCTGCAGTCGGAAGGCCTGGAAGCTGCGCTGAGCAAGCTCGACGATCGTTCCCGCCGCATCGTGGAAGCACGCTGGCTGGCCAACGACGACGGCAGCGGCGCGACATTGCATGAACTGGCTGACGAATTCGGCGTGTCTGCCGAGCGTATCCGCCAGATCGAAGCAGTGGCGTTGAAGAAGATGAAGGGTTCGTTGCAGGCTTTTGCCTGATACTGATCAGCAGACAAACCCGCAGCAATGAAAAAGGCGCTCAATTGAGCGCCTTTTCTTTTGTCCGCAGAGTCCCGTTCAGGACAGCAGCAATTTCAGGTCATGCACGATGGGCTCGGCGCCCTGGCCGTGCCGCACGAACAGGCGGATGCGTCCCTGCGGATCGAACACGTAGCTGCCGGCGGTGTGGTCCATGGTATAGCTGCCGGCGGTTTTGCCCGGCACCTTCTGATAGAACACCTTGAATTCCTTGGCGACCTTGGCAGTCGCGGCTTCGTCGCCGTACAGGCCGAGGAAGCGCTTGTCGAAGGCCGGCACGTATTGCGCCAGGATCTGCGGCGTATCGCGCGCCGGATCGACGGTGACGAACAGCACCTGCACCTTGTCGGCTTGCGGACCGAGTTCCTTCATCACGTTCGCCATCTCGGCCATGGTGGTCGGGCAGACGTCCGGGCATTGCGTATAGCCGAAGAACATCACCACCGCCTTGCCCTTGAAATCGGCCAGCGTGCGCGGCTTGCCGTTGTGGTCGGTGAGCGCGAAGTCCTTGGCGTATTCCAGGCCGGTGACGTCGGTGTTGACGAATTTTTCGGCAGCGCTTTGCTGGCAGCCAGCCAGCGTCAGCACGCCGAGGGCCAGCAGCGCGGCCGGCACGAAAGACAGCAAACGTTTCATCAGAAAGTCCTGAACAGCAGGTAGTGATCGACCAGCAGCGCGGCAAACAAAATCGACAAATAGATGATCGAGAATGTGAAGGCCTTGCGCGCAATCAGATCGGTGTAGTGGCGGTAAATCTGCCAGGCGTAGTGGAAGAAAATCAATCCCAGCACGATCGCCGTGCCCAGGTAGATCAATCCGCTCATGCCGACCGCGAACGGCAGCATGGTGGTGGCGATCAGCGCGATCGTGTACAGCAGGATATGGAATTGCGTCAGCTTCATGCCGTGCGTGATCGGCAACATCGGCAGGCCGGATTTGGCGTAGTCGTCGCGACGGTACATTGCCAGCGCCCAAAAGTGCGGCGGCGTCCAGATAAAAATGATCAGCACCAGGATCCAGGCCTGCATCGGCACATCATTGGCGATCGCGGCCCAGCCCAACGCCGGCGGCATCGCACCCGACAAGCCTCCGATGACGATGTTCTGCGGCGTCGATGGTTTGAGGATGATGGTGTAGATGATTGCGTAGCCGACGAAGGTCGCCAGCGTCAGCCACATGGTCAGCGGATTGACCAGCGCGTACAACACCCACATGCCCATCCCGCCGATCACGCCGGAAAACATCAGCGTTTGCGCCACGGTGATTTCGCCGCGCGCCATCGGACGGCGGGCAGTGCGCGCCATGCGCGAATCGATTTCACGTTCCACCAGGCAATTGATGGCGAAGGCAGCGCCTGCCAGCAGCCAGATACCGATCGTGGCGAACACCACCTTGCGCCAGTCGGGCAATTCAGGCGTCGCCAGGAACATCCCGATGACGGCGCAGAATACCGCCAGCTGCGTCACACGCGGCTTGGTCAAGGCCCAGTATTGGGCGATGCGATTGGGTTGTGCGGTCAATGTGGTCATGTCTTCAAAACGATGCGGGAGCGGCGCGCGCTGCCTCGACGGCAGGGGCGTGTCTGGTCTTGTAGTTTAACATGACCAGCAAAAGCAGCAGCAGCGCCGCACCGCCGTTGTGCACGACGGCGATCGCCAGCGGCCAGTTGAGGTAAATCGTCGCCAGCCCGGTGACCAGCTGCAGCGCGATCACGATCAGCAGCCCGCGCCCGGTCTTGCGCAGTCCGCCATCCTTGAGCGCCTTGTGCGCCAGCCAGGCGATATAGGCGATCACCACGAAGGCGAACGTGCGGTGCACCCAATGGATCGCCGTCAGCGCCGGGAACGGCAAGTATTCACCGTCGGCGGTCTTGCCCAGGTGGCGCCACAGCGTAAAGCCGTTGTCGAAGTCCATCTGCGGAATCAGCGCGCCGTGGCACAGCGGGAAGTCGTTGCACGCCAGCGCCGCATAGTTGGTGCTGACCCAGCCGCCCAGCGCGACCTGCACGATCAGCAGCAGCAGGCCGAGCAGCGCCGGCACCGCCAGTGCGCGGCCGGGCGACGACACCGGCGCATGCACATTCTGGCGTGCACCCAGCCAGGTCAGCATGGCCAGCAGCGTCAGGCCGAGCAGCAAGTGGATCGTGACGATCACCGGCTGCAGCTTCATCGTCACGGTCCAGGCGCCGAACGCGCCCTGCAGACAGACAAACAGGAACAGCAGCGTCGGAAACCAAGGCCGGAACTTGAGCTCCGTGCGCCCCGACTTGATCCAGCGCCGCCACGCAATCACCATCAGCGTAATGATCAGCACGCCGACCGCCATCGCCAGGTAGCGATGGATCATTTCGATCCAGGCCTTGGCGACCGTCACCGGTCCGGTCGGCATCGCCTCTTGTGCGGCGCTGATGTGTTCGTGCGCCAGCAGCGGATTGGAATGACCGTAGCAACCCGGCCAGTCCGGGCAACCCAGGCCGGAATCGGTCAACCGCGTGAAGGCGCCGAACATGATCAGGTCGAAGGTCAGGAACAGCGTGATCCAGACCAGCTTGCGGTATTTGTCGGCGTCGTTGGACACCCAGGTCAGCGTCAGCGGAATCAGCGCGACCAGCAAACCCATGATGGCAAGTTGAATCAGCATGGCGGCTTTATCCTATGCTCGAGGCGCGCAGCAGTTTGCTGATGTCCTTCTTGACCTTGTTGGGGTCGGCATCCTTGGGGAAGCGCATCATCAGGTTGCCGCGCGGATCGATCATGTAGAGATGATCTTCGACGCTGGCGCCGGCATCGGTCGGCAGCCACGCCTTGAGCAGCTTGGGATCGACGCGCAGCATGTCGGTGCCGTCGTATTCGCGCATGAGCAAGGTGTCGAGCGGCTTGGTGTCGGTGATCAGCCAGACGCGTTCGATGCGCTCCATTTCCTTGCCCTGCATCAGGCGCAGCTGGCGCATGGCGAACAGGCGCGTCTTGCAAGACTGGTCGCAATCGCCGTCGGCCACTTGCAACAGGACCCACTTGCCCTTGTAATCTTCCAATTTGGCCGGCTTGCCGTCGAGTGTGGTGCTGCCCAGCGACGGAATCGGAAATTCGCGCGGGTCGAGCAGCGTGCCGTAATTGGTGCGACTCTCCGGCTTGATCACGTAATAGGTGAAATACGACGCGATCATCGGGGCGGCGCATACCGCCACCACCAGCAGCAGCTTCCAGCGGCCGCTCTTGCGTTGTTGATCTCCTGGTTGATCCTTACCCTGCTCTTTGTTTTTTTCCACTTCGGAATCCTGTGACGACGAAAAAAATCACGGCCATCAAGGCCAGCGCATACCATTGCACGGCGTAGCCGCGATGGCGTTCTATTCCCAGCGACGGTGCCGGCCAATCGCGCACCAGGCCATCCTTCAGGTCGCCCGACTGTTCCACCACGAACGGCGCCAGTGATAATTGACTGGCGCGCGCATAAGCAGCGACGTCGAGATTCTGCATGATCGCTCCCGGACGCAAGGCCTCGGCCGCGCCGAGTTGCAGCAAGTGGCCGGCGTCGCTGCGGATCACGCCTTCAATTTCAACTTCATCCGCCGGCGTCGGCACCACCGGCACGCGCGTGCGGTCGTTTGCATCGCGCGGCGCCCAGCCGCGCTCGATCAATACCACCGACTCCGTGGTCTCGGCGCCGGCTATTTTAAACGGCATCAGCACATAGAATCCGGGCGTGCCATTGTAGGGGCGATTTTCCAGGTAGGTCGTCCACCCGGGCACGAAGCGGCCGCGCAGTTTGACATGACGGAATTCGGCCTCGGCAACGTCGATTCCGGCGGCGTTTTCCAGCGTCATGGCCGGGGCCGACTGGCGCGCCGCCATCTTCGCCTGGATCGCTTCCTTCTCGTCGCCGCGCCGCGTCTGCCATTGGCCCAGCGACACGCCGATGGCGGCCACGATCACCGTGGCCAGCAGCGGAATCCATCGAATACGGAATCTGATTGGCATTACAATGTCACTTTACTCAATGCGCTCCGCACGCTGCGGCGCCGTCCTTTTACCCACCTGCACACGCCATGAAAATCATCGTCGCCATCGCTTTCGTGCTTATCATCGGCAGCCTTGCGTCGGCCCTGCTGTTCATGATGCGCGACAAGGGCAAGAGCAACCGCACGGTGTATGCGCTGACGATGCGCGTGGGATTTTCGGTGCTGCTGTTCATCCTGCTGCTGATCGCTTATCGCCTGGGCTGGATACAACCGACCGGTATTCGCTGACCTGCTGTCGCCAGGCGCGGGCCGCCACAGCTTACACGATGCGGCGCAGACTTTCCGGATTTTTCGATGATTTGACCGATGATCCGAGGAATGTTCCGCCCGTAAAAAAGCCGCACCGAAGTGCGGCTTTTTTGTTGCCGGAATGAGCGGTCGTTACAGCCAGTAGACGACCACGTACAGACCCAGCCAGACCACGTCCACAAAGTGCCAGTACCAAGCGGCGCCTTCGAAGGCGAAGTGGTGTTCCGGCGTGAAGTGGCCGCGCAGCACACGGTACAGCACCACCGACAACATGATCGCGCCCATGGTCACGTGGAAGCCGTGGAAACCGGTCAGCATGAAGAAGGTTGAACCGTAGATGCCAGAAGTGAGCTTGAGGTTCAACTCGCTGTAGGCATGCATGTATTCGTAAGCCTGGAAGCCCATGAAGATCGCACCCAGCAGTACGGTGGCGAACAGCCAGATCGCGGTTTGCGCACGATGACCAGCGCGCAGCGCATGGTGCGAAATCGTCAGCGTCACGCCCGATGTCAACAGCAGCGCGGTGTTGATGGTCGGGATCGGGAACGGCCCCATGGTCTGGAACGATTCGATCGTGCGGGCCGGACCGATGTTGCCCCAGTGCGCAGCGAAGTCGGGCCAGATCACCTTGTGATCCAGGTCGGCCAGCCACGGCATGGTGATGCTGCGGGCATAGAACAATGCGCCGAAGAACGCCGCGAAGAACATCACTTCGGAGAAGATGAACCAGCCCATGCTCCAGCGGAACGAGGCGTCGATGCGCGCACTGTACTGACCGGATTCGGACTCGCCGATGGCCTGGCCAAACCACTTGTACAGCACCACCAGCACGGCAACGATGCCGATCAGGTTGAGCGGCATGCCCCAGGCATAACTGTTAACCCATGCCGACGCGCCGGCCATGGTGACCAGCATTGCAATACCCGCCAGCACCGGCCACTGCGAGGGACCAGGTACAAAATAGTACGGCGCTTTAGCGTGTTGAGAACTCATCTCCATCTCCCAATACAAAATTCGGATCTTTTATAAATGACTGCTTCTGACCTGCACTGCCACATCCGTTATGTCTTGCTGCCGGCCTGCGGCCGCTTCACGAGGAAACCGCCGAGCCCACTACCATTTTCACGATCAATACCAATACCGTCACAAAAATCGCAGCGCCGATAATGCCGGCAATGACGACGTGCAGCGGATTCAGCTTGGCCGCATCGCTTTCGTAGTCGCTGCGTTTGCGCACCCCGAAGAACGACCAGAACACTGCCTTCATCGTTGCCGCAAATGACGCCTTGCGCTGTGATGCATCCTTCAAGTCGCTCATGTGCCGCTTCCTTCCTGTTGCCTACGACGCCACCACGTTCAACTGGCCTTCTTGGCCTGCCCGCCGATCTCGAAGAACGTATAAGACAGCGTGATCGTCGTTACATCCTTGGGCAGCGCCGGATCGATGTAGAACACCACCGGCATTTGCTTGGCCTGGTTCGGACCCAGCGTCTGCTGCGTGAAACAAAAACATTCCACCTTCTTGAAGAAGGCTGCCGACTGTTGCGGCGCGTAACTCGGGATGGCCTGGGCGTCGACGCTGCGCGCCTGGGTATTGACCACCTCGTACACCACCTGCGTCATCTCGCCCGGATGGACCTTCATGCTGGCCACAGTCGGGCGGAAACGCCACGGTCCCTGCGAATTGCCGTCGAACTCGATCGTCACGGTGCGGCTCTTGTCGATCTGACTGTTGCTCGGCGCTTCGACCGTCACATCCTTGGGCGTCAGGAAATTGACGCCGGTCACTTCGCAAATCTTCTTGTACACCGGAATCAGCGCATAGCCGAAACCAAACATCAGCACCGCAATCACCAGCAGCTTGCCGAGCATCTTGCGGTTCAGGCTGCGTTCCGGCGAAGCGTCGTTCTTGTCGGCGTCGCTCATCAGCGGAACCAGATGCGGTTGATGAAGATACCGGCGAAGAACACAAATGCCACCAGCGCCAGCAACAAACCCGTGCGCAGATTATTCGGCTTTTTACGATCTGTCATACAAAGTGGGCGGGACCAGCCCGCCGCTCCTTTTTTACTTAACTGTCGGTGGCGTTTCGAATGTGTGGAACGGCGCCGGGCTCGGCACGGTCCACTCCAGACCTTCGGCGCCTTCCCATGGCTTGGCTTCGGCTTTGACGCCGCCCTTGATCGACGGGATCACCACGAAGAACAGGAAGTACACCTGCGACAAACCGAAACCAAGCGCGCCGATCGAGGCCACCATATTGAAGTCGGTGAACTGCGCCGGATAGTCGGCGTAGCGACGCGGCATGCCGGCCAACCCCAGG
>Ga0105240_10008037_pt1 | contig 15182 bp, 12 predicted proteins | sample KBSC54metaG_FD_80426 | JGI IMG/M metagenome (GOLD analysis project Ga0105240, IMG submission 80426) | Corn rhizosphere microbial communities from Kellogg Biological Station, Michigan, USA - KBS C5-4 metaG | ecosystem: Host-associated > Plants > Roots > Rhizosphere > Soil | place: Michigan, USA... | reverse complement strand
TGATTTGAATGCGGTGTGGTCGCGGTTTCTACATTATACTTCGATTTCGCCGCTCCCGCGTCGCGCTTTTGGAGATGATGCCCTTTCCTCGCGGCGTAAAGCATTAGGTCCGCGAGGCTATGCAGATTTAACGCAGCGGAGATTGAGAATCTCGACGCCAAGTACGACCATCAAAAGCAGTACTTGGCGTTGCGATATACCGTCGGCCAGTTGCGATAGAGTGTGGGTCTACTTGGTTTAGTTGCGCCGAGCCGAATTCCGATTCAGCGCGTGTTCAAATCTCTCCGCAGCCGCCGGAGTCTTGAAGTCGCCCGTCAGAATTTCACGATTAGTGGCTTCGTGCCCGTAGAGTTCGCGGTTGCCATCCTCATCCGGACGCAGCGTCGCGCCTTCAAGCGAGATGCCGGCGAACAGCCCGCGTGAACGGGAGTACGACAGCATTTCGGCCCTCAACATAGCGTCCGTCTGCGCGGTGGTGTCGCGGCCAACCGGGCCCGCTGCGGCCGTTGCTTCTCCGCCAATCGTAAATTTATCGGACAACAGGTGCTTCATTCCGCCATCGTTCATGACCAGCAGCACCACATCCGTCTCCGACCCGCCAATTTGAAAGCCGACACTTCCACCCTCTACCCGCATCGCGGCCGGGGCGCTCCAGCCGGAGCCGCCCTGGCGGCGGCACACCGCGAAGCCACGGCCATACTTTGCGGCGAAGATGAACCCTGCTTTTTTCATGCCGGGTACGACCACCACACAGTGGGCCTTATCGAGCAGATCTTGAGGGATGCCCTTGTCGGAAGCGTGCATCATATCGGTGAGGGTATCCGCCGAAGCGTCCAGCCGGTCGTCGACCTTGATTTCTCTGTCGGCCGCGAAAGCGGCGCTACTCACGGTACCGGCAATTGCCAAAACGGTTACGAGCGTATTGCGCATTCAGAACTCTCCTATTCATCCTGCATGAAGCACCGGGACTTCCAATGTTGGAGCAGCAGGATTGCAGAGCATTTCCATAAGCGCTGACTCCGATTCCCGCGCCGACGGCGCCGCTTCAAAAACATCGAAAACGCCAGTCCGTTAGAGCCTGCTGATCGGAGCAAACTACAGGTGAAAAAGCTTAAGATTCATAGCTTGGTGAGTGAGTTAGGCCCGGCAGGCGGTGCGAGTCACTCGGGCAAGCGGTGCGGGTCACTCGGGATGGTTGAGTCTTGAGCCCGAGCTGGAGGTTACCTCGCCATTTTACTTCGAGGACCGAGGTCAGAATGGCGTTGCCATGGCCCTTGACTCGGGGAGCTCAGCGCAAAATCACTGACCGCATTTGGCCGATTGGTCACAATTGGCCGGATAGGCGCGAGGGGGTCCAAGGTTTACGGGAAAGGGGGAAGACATGCTATGGCAACCCTGGGACGCTCTAAGTCCTGTCGAAGGCCGCTCAAGACCCCGAACAGCCTCTACCAGTGTTCACACGTCCCTGGGCCGCCTGAACGTCCGCTAGGTGGTCTAAAAACGAAAATGCCCACCCGAAGGTGAGCATTTCGTGACCTCTGCTATTCACAGAGGGATGTACATGGGAGAATCAGATTCGACGGCTTCGCAACCGCCAAAACCTGTGTGTGATTGGATCTTAGGATTTCGCACAGGCGAAGTCAAGTAAAAAAGTCCCGGCGGAAAATATGCTTTAAACGGGCTCAATCAAAAGAGTTTACTGAAATCCACATCCTCCGCGTTCTTGTGCAAAACTTGTGGGAAAGTACCTGAGGCAGCCCGGTTTTTGTGTCTAAGAGCCCGGAATCTAGAGGCTTACTCCTTGCTACTGGTATGCTTGTTCAGGCTCCGGCCGAATCCACCCTCCAGGTCCAAAATGATCATGGCCGGAGTCTCTTCTTTCTGCCACATTCTTCTCGACATAATCCGGTAACCGGCGAATCCCACGCCGCCCACCACGCACAGCGCCAGGACCACGCCCGCCAGAACGAAGATGTTTAGAATCATCCTGGCAAACCCCTTGACCTCACTCTGCGGGGTGGTTTCGTTCACCGTCACGTCGGCTTGGTAATTGATTTTCCCCAGGATCCGCTCGGCGGCGTCCGCATCGGGCGGGTTGATGGTCGCCACCACCAGCGGTCCGGTTCGCTTTACGATGGCCCCGGAAATTTTCTGGAACTGGGCAGCCTGTTCACGGGCCATCGAGGGAGTGGGGTAGTTAAAGATAATCAAATCCATTAAGCCCTTGGGCGTATGGTATTGACCGAACTGGGCTTCGGCCCCCATATGAAAGCCGGCCACCGATGGCGGGATCGCCGGCTCGACCCGCTGCAGCGACACCGGCCCCAAAATGTAGCGTTCGGAGTTGGCTACCAACCCATCATTTGGGAGAAACGTCGAAACCGCCGGCAAAGGCGAATTCTCCAATTTGGGTAGTTGCGCGTAGAATCGGGTCAGGCTGGCGGGATCCGGGTAATCGCCGGTGAACTGGAAAACATAGTTGCCAAAGGCGAAAATGACTCCGTCGGAAGTTCGCACCGCCAAGGCGGCAAAATCGGCCGCCAGGGCGCCCGCGGGACGGTGCAGATCGAACAGCGCCAGGGCACCCGTCGAATCGTGCAGCCGCCACCCGACCGCGGAAAAGTGCTTCTTATCGGGGGCGGTGAACTCGGCGGCCTCGGTTTCTTCCAGGCCATATTCTTCGTAAAGCGGCTGGTCCGGAATGCCAATGGTTTTGGGAGCAGATTTCTGGAAGGGGCCGATCTGGTCCGGAAAAATCGCGGCTTGGCCGGTCGCGGCGAGCAGCAGAAGCGCGCCGAAGAGGCTCGCGCCCAGCCCCGCGCCTCTGCCCGCTGCCTTCACGCTCCGTGGCATTTCTTATACTTCTTCCCGCTCCCGCAAGGGCAGGGATCATTGCGCCCCACGCCCTTATCCTTGGCGATCACCGGCTTTTGCGTGGTGGTCGAATCACCCCCGACAAATTGCAGCGCCGCCAGTTCCTTTTCTTTTTTGCGCTGGATGGTCCGCGTCAGATCCATGACGGAACTCTGCGCGGCTTGCTGCGCCCGCCGGTGGTCCTCGCTTCCTACCCCGACCACCGCAGGCTCGGGTTCGTTCTCCAGGTCCTCGTCTTCATCCTGCCAGAGTTCCGGATGCGGTACGTTGAGGGGCGGCCCGTCTGCCGGGCCGGCGTGGCCGTCGCCGTCGCTGCGCTGCATGAAGAAGAGGAAGCGGACCGCTTCGTCCTCGATGCGATCCATCATGTCCTGGAACAGCACGAAGGATTCTTTCTTGTATTCGATCAGCGGGTCTTTCTGGCCATAGGCCCGCATGCCGATGCCTTCCTTCAAGTGGTCCATCGACAGCAGGTGGTCTTTCCACTGGTTGTCGATGACGTTAAGCATGATCACGCGCTCCATTTCGCGCATGAGCTCGGGCCCAATCAGCTCCTCCTTCTCGGCATAGCGCTTCAGTAACTGTTCGTGAATGGCGGATTCGATTTCGCGGCGGTCGAGCGACTGCAGTTCTTTGGTCGGGATTTTCACCCCAAACTGGGTGAGGATGTCGGACTCGAGATTGGTCCAATCATAGGTGGAGGAGTGGGCCTTTTCCGGAAGGCGCACGTCAATGCAGCCGGCCACCACCCCTTCGATGATTTCGAGAACATGGGGCTTCTGGTCTTCGCCCTCAAGCAGCTTGTGGCGCATGGCGTAGACTGCCTGGCGCTGCTTGTTCATGACATCGTCGTACTCCAGCACATGTTTGCGCGAAGCAAAATGCTGGGCTTCGACGGCCTTTTGCGCCGTCGCGATGCGTTTCGTAATCAGCTTGCTCTCGATGGGCACGTCCTCTTCCATGCCCAGCTTGAGCATCAGATTCTGCATGCGATGCCCGCCGAAGATACGCATCAAGTCGTCTTGCAAGGAGAGGTAGAAGCGCGCGCTGCCGGGGTCGCCTTGGCGTCCGGCGCGGCCGCGGAGCTGGTTGTCGATACGCCGCGACTCGTGGCGCTCAGTGCCCAGGATGTGCAGACCGCCCAATTCCACCACTTCGTCGTGTTCTTTTAGAATCTGCGCCTGAATCTCGCTGAAGACAGCGTCCCATTCGGGGCGGTGCTCGCTGAAGATAACATCCGGGTCTTTATTCTCCTTGCGTAGCCGCTCGCGGGTGAGAAAATCCGCGTTGCCGCCCAGCAGAATGTCGGTGCCGCGTCCCGCCATGTTGGTGGAAACCACGACGGCTCCTTTGCGGCCCGCCTGGGCGACGATCGAAGCTTCGCGCTCGTGGTTCTTCGCGTTCAGTACTTCGTGGCGCACACCCATCTTCTTCAAAATCGCCGACAGCCGCTCGGATTTTTCCACCGACACCGTACCCACCAGCACCGGTTGTCCCTTCTTGTGCAACTCCTCGATTTCCTTAGCGGCGTTGCGGAATTTTTCTTCCTCCGTGCGATACACCACATCCTGCATTTCAATGCGGCGCAAGGGCTTGTTAGTGGGAATCTGGGTGACTTGGAGCTTATAGATGCTTTCGAACTCCGAGGCTTCCGTATCGGCGGTGCCGGTCATGCCCGCCAGCTTTTTGTACAGACGAAAGTAATTCTGGAACGTAATAGTGGCGAGCGTCTGGTTTTCGCGCTGAATCTTGACGCCTTCCTTGGCTTCAACCGCCTGATGCAGCCCATCGGACCAGCGCCGGCCCGGCATCATGCGTCCCGTGAATTCGTCGACGATGATCACTTCGTCGTCTTTCACCAGATAATCGCGGTCGCGCTGGAACACCACGTGCGCTTTGAGCGCCTGCTGCACGTGATGATTCATCTCCATATTGGTGGCGTCATACAGATTGCTTAGATTGAGCAACCGCTCCACCTTCAACACGCCTTCTTCGGTGAGCGCCACGGTGCGGGTTTTCTCTTCTACCGTGTAATCGCCGGTGGTCCACTTCTGGCCCGGCTCCTTACCTTCAATCACTTCGCCGCGCACCAGATTCGGGATGATGCGGTTGATGCGGTAGTACTTGTCGGTCGATTCCTCGCTGGGTCCGGATATGATCAGCGGCGTACGGGCCTCGTCGATCAGGATCGAGTCCACTTCATCGACGATGCCGAAGAAGTGCTCGCGCTGCACGCAGTCCGCGAGGCGAAACTTCATATTGTCGCGCAGGTAGTCGAAGCCGTATTCGTTGTTGGTGCCGTAGGTGATGTCGCAGCGGTAATTCTCGTAGCGTTCCTGATCGCTCAGCTCATGCACGATCACTCCCACGGTCATGCCCAGGGCTTTATAAATGCGGCCCATCCACTCTGAATCTCGCTTGGCGAGATAATCGTTGACAGTAACGACGTGGACGCCTTTTCCCGCGAGCGCGTTCAGGTACACCGGAAGCGTCGCCACCAGCGTCTTACCTTCGCCGGTTTTCATTTCGGCGATTTTGCCGCGATGCAGCACGATGCCGCCGATCAACTGGACGTCGAAATGCCGCATGTTGAGAAAGCGGCGGCCGGCTTCGCGCACCGTCGCGAAGGCGGGAATCAGAAGATCGTCGAGGGTGGCCCCTTGCGCCAGTTGCTCGCGAAAATGCACCGTCTGCGCGGCCAGCTCCTCATCGCTCAGCGCCTGCATCTGCGGCTCCATTGCGTTGATCGCGGCGACGATCGGCAGCATCGCTTTGACCTCGCGCTCGTGCTGGGTTCCGAATACTTTCGCCAGGAAAGTCTCCGGCCCCATGTACCAAACCACCAGGCCTACGGCGATGGCGACAATGCCCAAAACGACAAAGGCTATCAACATTTGCTGCTCTCCTTCAGTCTAACTGTGGATCTATTACCAGGCGCGGACCGCGATTACGGGGAGGAGATTCAGCAGCGCAGAAGGGCGCGATTATGTTGGCGAGTAAGCAGGCGGATGGTGGCTTCGGCGGCAGGCGACCTGGTGGCTTTGATTTGCGCCAAGATCGCGGACCAAAACCCTGCGGATGACACCGGAGGCGCGTAACTGGCGTTGGAATGCCCGGCCTCAACCGCCAAGGCTGCACTCGTAGGGACAGCGGCTCGCAACAGGCCGGCCAGCGACTTGGGGGGCGCCGGAATGTCCGAGGCGGCGAGATCCGCTCTCAACGCTGGCGTAAGACTGACCAGCGGTGCTAATAACGCAAGTAAGATTCGTCCCAGCCGCATTCGCCTAAGCTTTCACTTATGAGTTTAACATGGAGCATTTCGCCACCGATGTCCTTCAACTACGCCAATACGCGGTAGTTGAGGGGTAGTACGCGGCTGCTCCGCCTAGGAGTTTTCGGGTCTTACTACGGCGACCGCGGGCCAGCGGGCGCAATCTTCGCTTACCAACGGCAGTCTGCTTCCGTTTGCTCCGGATGCATAACCAGGCCGACACCGCAAACTTCGGGTTAACCCCGGGCGTCGAATACTGGCTCAAGCCTTATATTTCTGGAAAATACACCTTGGCGCCCATTACTGCGGCTATGCCTGCACAGAGCCTCGGTGCTACCAATTAGCCTTGGCTTAGCTGTTCCGCCGCTTTTCTGGCGGTAGTCAAGATGTTATCTTGAGCTTAGGATGTTCCCAAAGCTGTTCCAATACGGCGATTTCTTCCTGCCCACCTACGGCGTGCTGGTCGCCTTGGCCTTTCTGGCGGGTTTGTGGGTCACTACCCGGCTGGCACGGCGTGCCGGTATCAACCACGAACTGGTGGTCAATCTGGTGGTCTACTGCGCGCTCGCGGGATTGCTGGGCGCCAAGCTCCTGATGTTTATATTCGATTGGGACCACTTCAGCAAGAATCCAGGGGACATGTTTTCGATGTCCACGCTGCGGGCCGCCGGAGTTTATCAAGGGGGCTTGATCCTAGCCGTCGCCACCGCCTTTTGGTATGTGCGGCGTCATGCTTTGCCCTGGCTCCAGACCTTCGATGTTTTCGCGCCGGGCATTGCCATCGGCCATGCGATCGGCAAAGTGGGCTGCTTCGCAGCCGGCTGCTGCTGGGGGACGGAGTGCGATCTGCCCTGGGCGGTTACCTTCCGCAATCCCGATGCCAATGCCTTGACGGGCGTCCCGTTGCACGTGTCCCTGCATCCCGCCCAGCTCTATGAGATGGGTGCCGAGGCGCTGCTGTTTGGATTCCTCTACTGGCGTTTTGGACGCCCTCACCGTCCTGGAACCATCATCGGGTTGTATCTGGTGCTGAGTTCAGTGCTACGCTTCGGCATCGAATTCACTCGTTTTCACGAACAGGCGCTGCCCTTCGGAATGCCGTTTTCGATCACGCAGTGGATCGCCATCGTCCTGGCACTGGCGGGCGCGGCCATCCTGTGGACGCAGCGGGCGCGGACACCTAAGGCGATTCCCTCACTCGCACACTAAAGAATCCGCTATTTCAGCCGTTCTTATGGTTAGTGGTGCGTCCAAACCGTCAAAGAGGCTTCATCCTCATCGCGATGTCGGTGTGCATGTTCTTGTTGCTGGCCGTCGTCGGGATGGCGTTTGACTTGGGGCGTGTTTACATCGCCCGCAATGAAGCGCAGATTTTCGCGGATGCCGCTTCAATGGCTGCTGCCCAGCAACTGGACGGGACGGCTGCCGGTATCGATCGGGCCCGTGCTGCGGTCGCCGCCATGCCTAACCGCTGGAATCTCGGAACGAAAAAATTCAGCGGCGTGGTGATCGAATTCAGCGCTGACGGAGAGCAGTGGGATCAGCAGCCGAAGAACCTCGCTGCGCTCCGCTTCGCCCGTGTAACCGCGCCCGATAACCATGTCGAAATTATGTTCCTGCGCGCCGTGGGCGGCCCCCAGGAATTTACGGTTCCGGCGCGCGCCGTCGCCTCAACCAAGCCGGTGAGGCTGACGCAGTGAAACGCGAGCGCGGCCATGCCATGCTCGAACTCGCGGTCTCGGCGGGGGTAATGGTTTCCTGCCTAGTCGGCACGTTCCAGTTCGGCTACACCTTCTATGCTTATAACCAATTAGTAACGGCCGTCGGCAACGGCGCGCGCTACGCCGCCCAGCGGACCTATCGCGCCGCCAGCGAGCAGGACATCGAGCGCGGCAATGCGGCGATTCGCAACATGGTGGTCTACGGAGATGCCCAACCTGAGCCTGCTTCCGCCCCAGTGCTTCCGAAGTTGACGCCCGAGCAGGTGAACGTGCATTGGGAATTGGCCGGCGACGGCGCTCCCCGCAGCGTGAATATATCGATCAAAGGCTACACGCTGGATGCGATCTACCGGTCGTTCACCTTTGACGGGCGGCCCTCGGTCGAATTTCCTTACGTCGGCAAGTACGCGCCCACGGAGCGTGAGCCGTGATGCAGTACCCACAGCGCCGGGGCCGGGCTCAACGCGGACAGACCCTGATCGAAGGCGCCATTGCACTGCTGGTGTTTTTCTCGCTGCTGTTTGCCGTAGTCGATTGCGGGCTGGTGCTGGTGAGCCATCAGTCACTGGTCGAGCGCGTACGCTCCGCAGTCCGCTGGGGCGTGGTGCGGCCGTGGGACGGCACCGGCGAGCAAATCGCCAACTTGATCCTATATGACCAGCCGAACGAGCCCCGTGCCGCCACTGCCGGCTATCTGGGTCTGACACGCGAAAACGTTCAGGTGCGCTATCAGCCCTCCTCGCCCGCGCGCCCCGATGACGAAGTGCTGAGCGTAGCCATCGTTAACTACCGCTATCGCTTCCTTTCGCCATGGATCACACAGACCTTCGTAAACCCGCGGCCGGTATTCATTACATCGCCGATGGCGTACAAGGCTGCCGGGCTGTAAGTTATCCTGTCACTTGGCCACCGTAAAACCCTTCCAACCCTATCGCTACTCCGCCCAGGCCGGCGATCCGGCCAAACTGGTCACGCAGCCCTACGACAAAATCAGCCCACCCATGCAGGCGCGCTATCTGGCCGCGAGCCCCTATAACCTGGTGCGCATCATCCTCGGCGAGCAACGCGGCTCCGATAGCGCCGCCGACAGCGTCTACACCCGCGCCGCCCAATATTTTGAGGACTGGATTCAGCAGGGCATTCTGGCGCAGGACCCCGTGCCGGGCTTTTACGCCTATTTTCAGGATTTCGAAGTGCCCGATTCGGGCGAGCGTCTGACGCGCAAAGGATTCATCGGGTTGGGCAAGGTAGAGGATTACTCGGCAGGCGTCGTCTATCGCCACGAGCAAACCCTGTCGGGCCCCAAGAAGGACCGCCTGGAAGTGCTGCGGCACACGCGGGCGCACTTCGGACAGATTTTTATGCTGTATCCGGATCATGAGCGATCGGTTGACCGTGAATTGGACCGGGCTACGCACGGCGCTCCGCTCATGGACATCATCGACGAGTATGGCGCGCGCCACCGTCTGTGGGCTATTGCCGATCCGGCTCGCGTTGCACGTATCCAAGCGCTCATGATGCCGATGAAATTGCTAATCGCCGACGGCCACCATCGCTACGAAACCGCACTCAATTACCGCAATGAGCATCCCGAGGACCCCGCGGCGCAGTACGTGATGATGACGCTGGTGAACATGTATTCGCCGGGCTTGAAGATTCTGGCCACACATCGCGTGCTGCGAAATCTCGAAGGCTTCGCCGCTGCGACCCTGCGCGTCAAAGCCACGGGCGATTGGTCCGTAAAAGTGTACGATTCATTTACGGAGCTCAAGCGCGAGTTGCATTCGGCCGCGCCGCAATCGGTTCGGATTGGCGTGGTGACCGCTGCTGAAGCTTTCCTGCTGACGCGTCCTCGGCAGGAAGGCGAGCTGGATGTGCCGGTGCTGCATCAGGAGATCCTGGGCAACTGGCTGGGCATTGGCGAGGATGCTATTCGCGAGGAGAAGTACATTCAATATGTTCGCGGCATGGACGCAGCCGCGGCGGAAGTGCGGGATCGCGGCGCGCAGGTGGCCTTCCTGCTGGATCCCACTCCTATCGATGACATGGCGCGCGTGGCTTTTGAAGGCGGCGTGATGCCGCAGAAATCGACGGACTTCTATCCCAAACTTCTGACCGGCGTCACGATTTACCGTTTGTAGCGCGACAACAAATAATTCTGCGCGGCGTTGGCTGCGTCCGATGTCGGTGCGATCGCCACCGTCTGCAGGTAAGCGTGCTTGGCTTCCTCGCGCTTCTTCTTCATATCGTAAATCTGGCCCGTGCGCAGCCACGCGTACACGTTGGTGTTCAAGTCCACGGCGGTCGGGTTGGCGGTGACGGCCTTCAGATCTTCGAGCGCCAGATCCAGGTCGTTGTACCAGAACAGCAGATTGCCGCGGGTGTATCGTACTTTTTCTTCCGCCAAGCGTTCATACCCCGGGGTTTTCTCGCGCTTGAGCCGGTCGACATCGCGAATCACCGCCAGAGCTTTCTCTTTTTCGCCCAAATCGCCATACATTTGCACTAATTCCAGACGCAACAGGAAGTTCTGCGGAAAACGCCGGATCAAATCGGAGAGCAGCGGCACGGCTTCTTTGGCGCGGCGCTCGCGGCGATAGACGGCGCACAACAGAATCTCGGCGTCGACGCGATTGCTCCGCCCCATCCGGGCCACTTGCTGCAACGTCTCAATGCCGCGCTCGCGGTCGCCGCGGAATCCCGCGAAAAATCCCAGCATCCGCCATGCCGGAGACAGGCTTCCCAAAACGTAATCGTAGACTCCCTGCACCAGCCGGGCGTCGGTAAAAGTTGGATCGATCTCGGTCACACGGGTATGCGCTTTACGTGCGGCGGTGGCGTCGCGCAAGGCATCGCTGTACGCTTTGCGAACCAGGAAATGATAGTTGCCGCGCAGTCCGTAGCTGACGCCCTGCGCATACAGCGCCTGGACGTCGTTAGGGTTGGCTTTAAGACGCGCATCCGCCAAGGCGAGTGCACGATTGATCGAATCCTGAAATTCCTGGTCATCGGTCTTGCTGGGGTTCAATCCTTCGCGGCGCAGGAACGGATTCGATCCGGTTACCAGTTCACTCTCGAGCGCGCCGGAGCGGAACATTTCGCGATAGAGGATGGCATGCGCGACATGATTATAGGCATCCGGAGAATTCGGGTTGGCAGCCACCTCTGCGCGAAAGGCGGCCAGCGCTTCCGGAAATTCGAGATTGTAAAAGTGCTTGTATCCAGGCTCCCCCTGTTGGTCTTCGACCAGCGCGGATTGCCCCAGCGCCAGCGCCGGCAACAACGCCAACATTGCAAGGGTTCGAATCATTCGCGCACTTCTTTCGCCGCCGCCACGTTGCGCAGCAGGCCCTCATATTTCGCGCGCATGACCGGCGTACCGCGGAAGCGCTCGCGAAACTCCTCGACGGAAAGCGCAGCCAGTTCTTCGAGCGGCGGCGCCAGGTCATAGACCGGCCGGAACGCGGGTTCGCTCGTCTCGGGCGCGCGCGCGTTCCAGGGGCACACCTCCTGGCAGATATCACAGCCGAAAACACGCGATCCCAGCCACGTCCGCTGCTCCTCCGGGAGCGGCCCGCGCAGTTCGATATTCAAGTAGGAAATGCAGCGGCGCGCGTCGAGCATCCATTCGTCGCCATTCGGCACCAGCGCCTGCGTGGGACACGCCTCAATGCAGCGGGTGCAGGTGCCGCAGCGGTCCGGCGGGGGCGCATCTGCTTCCAGTTCGAGCGTGGTCAGCAGTTCGCCTAGAAAAAACCAGGACCCCTGCGGCTCATTGATCAGACAGGTGTTGCGTCCGATCCACCCGAGGCCGGCTTGCCGCGCATAGCTTCGTTCGAGCAGCGGCGCCGTATCAACGCAGGCTTTCCACCGATGTTGCTCGACTCCGGCCAGCTTATTCGCGAGCTTCTCCAGCGCCTCGCGCAGAACCTGATGATAATCCTGGCCCCATGCATAGCGTGAGAAAATTGCATGGCCCTCGCGCTCCGCTGGTGCGGGCTGGTTGTACAACTTTCCCACGCAGATGATCGAGCGCGCCCCCGCCAGCAGATTTTGCGGATCGCGCCGCACCTCCGCCCGCCGGTCCGTCAGATACCGCATGGCGCCCGCCATGCCTTGCGCCGCCCAGCCTTGATAGCGCTCGATATCGTCTGCAATCGGTTCCGCACGCGCCACCCCGGCGAGCTCGAAACCACATTCCCGGGCCATCCGTCTGACCATATCGGACTGCACGTTCCTATGGTAGCGGGTGCTATTCTCGGGTTGAAGGCGGCATGAGTCTGCGGGGAATTTTGAGTGCGGTCGGCTGCGCCCTGATCTTTCTCGGCGGGGTATATGGTTTCCAAAAACCGTGGCGCGAGTACCCTGCCGTTGAATACAATAACTTCCCGCTGCCCCCGGATTACCGCACCCCGGCCGAATGGACCTTCGCCCGTCTCATGTTCCCCGGCGGCCCGCTCGATGGTTATTACCCGCGATTTCAGGGCGACTACCGCCGCGGTCTCTCTCTATGGACTCAGGATTATCCGCGCGCCGACCGCCACCTGGCGAGCGCCATGCGACGGCTCACCCGCATCGACGTGCGCTCGGTCGAACAAGTAGTGGCCCTCGACGATGACGACGACGCTTTCAATTTCCCCTGGATCTACGCCGTGCAGGTGGGCGAGTGGGGCCTTACCGAGAAGGAAGGCGCGAAGCTGCGCGAATACATTCAACGCGGCGGGTTCTTCATGGCCGATGACGTCCACGGCGATGCGGAGTGGGCTGAATTTGCCAAGCGCATTCATTTCGCCTTTCCCGACCGTGAAATTGTCGAATTGGCCGATGACGATCCCTACTTCCACTCGGTTTTCGATATCACCGATCGGCCGCAAGTTCCCGGCGCTGCCCACCTGGGCGAGGGCTGTAAGAACTGCTCGGAAGGCGGCCGCGGAGCCCACTGGCGCGCAATCAAAGACGACAAGGGCCGCATTGTTGTAGCGGTGTCGCATAACTCCGACCTTGGCGATGCCTGGGAGTTCGCCGACTCGCCCTACTATCCGGAAAAGGAAAGCGCACTGGCCATCCAAATCGCCGTGAACGATGTCATTTATGCGATGACGCACTAACGCTGCTGGCCTGAGTCCTTCGCAAACCGCTTAAAGAAACTGTCCGCGTTCCAGCGCGGCCGTGCATTCGCATCCGCGACGCGTATCCCCAGATCCAGCATGACGCGGTTGTATTTCGCCGCCGCTGCTTTATCCACCGGCTGGTTCAAATCATCTGACGGAGCGTGATAGCGTTCCGTCAGCCAGCCCTTCGCCAGCTTTTCTTCGGGCGAGCCCTTCAAATACCCGAACTTGAAGGTCAACGCCGGAACGCCGTGCTTGATGAAATTGTACTGATCGCTGCGGATGAAAAGATTTCGCTGCGGCTCCGGATCCGGCTGCACAATCACACCGTCCTTCTGGCACACCGCGCGAATATCGGCACCCAGCGTCGATTCGTCCAACCCCATCACCTGCAAATATTTCAGCGGATAGAGCGGCAGATACATATCCATGTTGATATCGGCAACGATATTCTTGAGCGGCACGGTGGGCGCCCCCGCGAAATATTGCGACCCCAGCAAGCCTTTTTCCTCGCCCGTCACCGCCACAAACAAGATGCTGCGCTTCGGCCGCAGGTTTTCGAGCTTCGCCATGGTGGCAATTTCGATCAGCGACGCAATCCCGGAGCCATCGTCCATGGCGCCGTTGTAAATCTTGTCGCCATGAATCGGAGCGCCCACGCCCAAATGATCCAGGTGCGCTCCAAACACTACATATTCATACTTGAGGACCGGGTCTGAACCGGGTAGCACGCCAATCACGTTCTGCGATTCCACTTCTGACGTCTTGATCTGTTCGGTCGCCTGCAGACGGATATGCAGCGGAAAACGCGGTAGCGGTTTGCCTTGATCCGCCAGCGCCAGCAGTTCGCCGAAGGTGTGGCCGGAGGCCGCGAAAAACTGCTCGGCGCGAGCCGGATTGATCGTCGCCCCAAATTGCTCGCCCGGCGTGTCGGAAACAGCTGCCAGTTCCATCGCCGGGTTCAGCCGCGCCAGGGTGGAGCGCTCCCAGGGAATATCCATCGATTTCGGATTCGCGATTGCTACTACACCAATCGCGCCGGCGTTGTGGATCGCTTTCCAGCGCTCCGAGCGGAACGAATAATGCGAGCGTAGATTCCCCGAAATGCTCGACGGGCCGCCGGAAAGATACACCACGATCTTGCCTTTCAAATCCAAGCCGGCAAAATCATCGAACTTGTATTCCGGGATCGAAAGTCCGTAGCCGCAAAATATCACTTCGGCGTCGACCTTTTGAGCCAGTCCCGAGCGTACGCTTAAGTTTGCGTCTTCGCCCAGCTTCAACGGCGTTGCCTTGCCATCCCGAACCATCGCCAGACTGGAATGCGCTTCGTCGATCTGCGCTACTTTAAATTTGACGGGCTGCAAGTAGCCCTTGACGCCGGCCGGCTGGAGGCCCGCGCGCTCGAATTCGCCCGCCAGGAACTGTGCCGCGCGAAGATGGCCCGGCGACCCGGTGTTGCGGCCCGCCATGTTATCGTCGGCCAATACCCGTATGTGGGACCACCAGCGGTCGCCTTCTTGGGCTAGATCCGCTTTCACCAAATCAGCCGCCGGGAGCAGCGTGGCGGCCATCGCGAGCCATAGGCAGGGGCGCATATTTTCGAGTATAGACGCGCTTTCTGGACGGTAGTTAGGCCGATCAGTCACAATAGTTGCTAATGCCGCCGCTTGATAAATTCCGCATTGGCTTGATTCAAGCCACTTGCGCCCTCGATCCCAATCAGAACCTGGCCAAGACCGAGTGGAAGATCCGTGAAGCCGCGGCCGGGGGCGCGCAGATTGTCTGCCTCCAGGAATTATTCCGCTCCCAGTATTTCTGTCGCGAAGAGAATCACGATCTGTTCGCCCTGGCGGAATCTATTCCCGGCCCATCTACCCAGGCCCTCGGTAAACTCGCGCGTGAGTTGAAAATCGTAATCATCGCGTCGTTATTCGAGCGCCGCTCGGCCGGGCTCTATCACAACACCGTCGCGGTGCTGGGCACGGACGGAGAAATCGTGGGAATCTACCGTAAAATGCACATCCCCGACGATCCGCTCTACTACGAAAAGTTCTATTTCACCCCCGGCGATCTCGGTTTCCTCAACTTCGATACGCCCTTCGGCCGCATCGGTACGCTGATCTGCTGGGATCAATGGTACCCGGAGGGCGCGCGGCTATCCTCGCTCGGCGGCGCGAACATTCTGTTTTATCCCACCGCCAT
>Ga0105240_10008036_pt1 | contig 15182 bp, 16 predicted proteins | sample KBSC54metaG_FD_80426 | JGI IMG/M metagenome (GOLD analysis project Ga0105240, IMG submission 80426) | Corn rhizosphere microbial communities from Kellogg Biological Station, Michigan, USA - KBS C5-4 metaG | ecosystem: Host-associated > Plants > Roots > Rhizosphere > Soil | place: Michigan, USA... | reverse complement strand
GACCACGATTTCGGCGACGAACTGCTCTACCTGGTGTGCGTGCTTCATGACCTCGGTCTCACCGAACACGCCAACGGGAAGCAGCGCTTCGAGGTGGACGGCGCTGACGCCGCCGTGGAATTCTCAGCGGCCAAGGGGTTTCGTCGTCCGATATTGACGTCGTATGGCAGGCGATCGCGCTTTACACTTCGGGCGGCATCGCCGAGCCCCGGGGCCCGATCTGCCAACTCACCCGCGGCGGCATCGCCCTCGACATCGACGCCGACCGCGGTGTGGTGCCGGACGACGATGCACATGCGATTCACGCGAGGTTTCCGCGCCTGTCGATGGCCCGCGAGCTCGTCGACGCGATCGTCGGGCAGGCGAGCGCGAACCCTGACAAGGCGCCCGCCTATTCGCTTCCGGCGGTGCTGCTGCGGGAACGTCGCGAGCAACAGGTGACGGGTGTAGAGCTGGCGGCACGCGCGGGACGGTGGGGGGAGTAGCTTCGGCGCTCGATACGGTGAGCCGATGGACGACGGTCAGCTGCCGAGAGCCGCGCACTCGCTGAGGGCAGTGTGGGACGACGACTTGGCCGAGTACGACTTCGGCCCGGGCCACCCGCTGGCACCAGTGCGGGTACAACTCACCATCGCGCTGGCGCGGGCGCTCGGCGTGCTCGATGCAGAAGGCGTCACGGTCATCGAGCCTGAGCCCATCGACGACGAGCTGCTTCTTACGGTGCACCGAGCCGATTACCTCGACGCGGTGAAGGCAGAACGACGCGACCTTCGGTTCGGGCTCGGTACGGCTGACGTGCCGGTGTTCGCCAACATGCACCGGGCGTCGCGCCGGGTGGCCGGTGCCACCGTCGCCGCGGCCAAGGCGGTGTTCGAGGGCAGCGCGCTGCACGGCATCAACGTGGCGGGCGGGCTGCACCACGCGATGCCGGGGGCGGCGTCCGGCTTCTGCGTTTACAACGACCCTGCGATCGCGATCCGGTGGCTGCTCGATCGGGGAGCCGAGCGGGTCGCTTACGTCGACACCGACGTGCACCACGGTGACGGCGTCCAGGAAATCTTCTATGACGAGCCGCGCGTGCTCACGATCTCGCTGCACCAAAACGGCCGCACCCTCTTTCCCGGGACCGGGTTTCCCGACGAGACCGGCGGGCCACATGCCGAAGGGTTCGCCGTCAATGTCGCATTACCGCCCGGCACCGCGGACGCCGGTTGGTTGCGCGCGTTCCATGCGATCGTGCCGCCTTTGCTGCACGAGTTCAGGCCCACGATCCTGGTGAGCCAGCACGGCTGCGACAGCCACCGGCTCGACCCGCTCGCACAGCTCGCGCTCAGCGTCGACGGCCAACGCACTGCAGCGGCTGCGATCCATCGCCTCGCGCACGAGGTTTGCGACGGACGCTGGGTCGCGACCGGGGGCGGCGGTTACGCGCTGGCTGAAGTCGTTCCGCGCACCTGGACCCACTTGCTCGCCGAGGCGTCCGGCCGGCCGATCGATCCAGCCACCCCGACACCGCAGGAGTGGCAAGACCTCGTCGTCCAGCGAACCGGCGCGCTGCCGCCGCGCACGATGACGGACGGCGAACCTGGCGCCTACGCCGATTTCGCGACAGGGCACGACCCCGCCGACCCTATAGACCGCGCGATTATCGCGACGATGCGCGCCGTCTTTCCGAGCCACGGCATCGACGTGAGCTGGCTCGGATGAGCGCGCCGACCCGTGAGGAACTGATCGCCCATCTCACCAGCAGCCGCATCGCCGGCGCGGTCGCGACCAGCCGGGAGAACAACCTGGCGAACTTCCGGCTGATGTCGCAGCGCGACCCCACCTACACGTTCGGGCTCCCGCTGCGAGCGGCGTGGACCTTCGACGACATCCTCGCCCTGATGGCGCAGCGCTGTGGCGTCTCCGCCGACCCGATGTACGACGCCGGCGACGACACGATCGACGCCGAACTCACGGTCGAACGGATCGAGGCGATGGCGACCCACCTGCGCGACGTCGTCGCGAAGCGCGGCCGGGTGCTGCTCGCGACTGGCCACCCGACCGGCCTGCTGGCCATCCATCTCGAGGTCGCTCGGGCGCTCCGGGAGGCGGGGTGTGAGCTGCTCGGCCCGGCAGCGGCGTGGCAGGACGTCGACCGCGGCGGCAAGCCGCACGAACGTCACGTTCGGCACCTGCTCGGTGTCGCCATGGCAAGCCAGGGCGCCAACTTGCTGCACACCCATTCACCGGTGCCGATGCAGATCATGCTGGCTGCTCTGTCGTCGTCCGGCCAAGAGGCTCCTGATCTTGTGATGGCCGACCACGGATTCGCCGGCGCCGCCGGGGCAGCGGGAATCGCGACCGTGGGTTTCGCCGACTGCAACGATCCGGCGCTGTTCGCGGGCGAGGCGGAGGGGGACGTCGCAGTGTGCGTCCCGCTCGACGACAACGTCGCGCCGCAGCTCTATGCGCCGCTCACCGCCTATCTCCTCGAACAAGCTTTCGGCTGACGCCCGCAGGTGTACCGGGGCTGGGGCGGGGCAGGGCTGCGGATGAGCGTTCGCCTCACTCCACTCGGAGGTGGTCTGGTGCCCCAGAAAGCCAGCCCTTCCCCACTGGCCACAACATCGCTACCCTCAGTGACGCACGTGCGTGATCGTCGTCGCCGGAGGGGAAGCCGGCGCCCGTCGCGTGCTGAAGGTTCGGTGCGTCATGGGTGCAGGTGAGCGGCCGCGCGATAAGGCGCTGGCCGAGGTTCGGTTTCTCACGGTCGCTGAGGTAGCGACGCTGATGCGCGTGTCGAAGATGACCGTGTACCGGCTGGTCCACTCGGGTGAATTGCCGGCGGTGCGGGTCGGCCGCTCGTTCCGGGTGCCGGAGCAGGCGGTCCACGAGTATCTGCGCGACGCGTTCATCGAAGCCGGCTGAGCCTAGGTCGCCCGAGGTCGCCCGGCTGGGTGAGTCAGCCGCTGCTCGGGCGGCAGCTACCCTAGGTACCGCACGGGCCCCGATCGCTTGGGTCGAAGCCCGATCCAAGAAAGAGGTTCGTCGTGGGCTCTGTGATCAAGAAGCGCCGCAAGCGGATGGCGAAGAAGAAGCACCGCAAGCTGCTCAAGCGCACTCGCGTTCAGCGCCGCAACAAGAAATAGCGGCGAAAGAAGCAGCCGCTTAAGAAGTAGCCGCGATCAGCCCGGCAGGCCCGACATGACGGTTGCGAAGGTCAGCAGCCGAGAGACAGGGTCGCCGGCGCCGCTGGTTGCAGCCGGGCTAGACGCCGCGGCCACCAGCTGCACACCCAAATTCGAAGCGGACGCCGACGCGCTCGGGCTTGCCTGAGCCGTCGGCGTTTGCACGCTTGCCGGAGTGCTCGCGGCACGGTTGGCTGCCGGGACCGCCGCGTGCTGCACCGCCGCCACCGGCTTGGGGGCCGCAGGCTTGGCCGCGGCCGGCTTGGGTGCAGCGGGCTTGGGTGCAGCCGGCTGCGGTGGCGCAGGCTTCGCGGGGGCCGGCTGCGCCGGCGCGGGCGCGGCGGGCACGGTAGCCGGGCGCTTGAAGTCGACGACGACCCACAACACCTGGCAGCCGCAGCTCGGCAACGTCGAGGTCGCGGAGCCGACGCCCATCACGGTGTAGTGCGAGTTCAAGATGTTGGCGCGGTGCTCGGGGCTGTTCATGAACGCCTGCTGCACCGAAGGGATGTCCCCGGCCATGCCGACGTTCTCGCCGAGGTATGTCCAGTTGCTGACCTGCGAGCGCAGCGCGCCGTTGTGGGAGAGCGCGTTCGCGGCAGCAAGGTGCTGCGCCCAGGCTTGGGCGACGGCGTTCAGCTGTCCATCGAGCTGCAGTGCCGGGAGGCCGGCCGCGGCACGCGCGCTGTTCGTCGCAGCCGCGAGATCGCCAGATGGGCTGGCGAACGCCGGAGTGGCCATCGCGGTCGAGGCAGCGAGTGCGCCGACCGCAACGGATGCGGCCACCAGCAACTTGCCGAGCCTGCCGCGCAAGCGAGCTGGTTGTGTCAACGTGAGGCGCACGAGCCCTGGTCCTTCCTGGCTTCCCTCGGTGCCAGGCAGGTGCGTTCACCCGTCCGGCCCTTCAGCAACGGGAATTGGCTCGGCGTCCGACCGGAATTGCTTGAGGCTCAAATGCGATCAAATGGGATAAATCACAAGACGTTCACCCGGTTGGCGTAGCGCAATTCGCGCGTAGCGCCCGGGTGGCTTGCCCGGCCTGGAGCGTTGGCCCGGCTGGTGGGTTGGGCTCGGCTGGTGGAAGACGTTGGCCGGGGAAGAGCGCGGCGACTGTCTGCCGCTGCCCTCGAGCCGAGACTGGGCCGGGCCGATCGGCCGCCTTATGCTCGCCGTCGTGCCGGATGCCAGTAACCCCGACGATCACGCGGGCCAGACCGACCACAGCCCCGATGCCCGAGTCCTCCTACTCAGCCGCCCGGGCTGCCACCTGTGTGATGACGCGCGGCTGGTGGTCGAGCGGGTCACGACTGAGTTGGGCGAGCCGTACGTCGAACGCGACATAACGCTCGACGCTGCCGACCTTCAGGCCTATGGCGAGTCGATCCCGGTGGTGTTCGTCGACGGCGTCCAGATCGACTTTTGGCGGGTGTCGGAAGACCGGCTGCGCGCGGCATTGCGTCCCAACGACCAGCATCGCTAGCGCTCACCAAGATCGCTCGTTTTTGTGCGCGTGTTCACAAGGCCTTACCCTGGGGTGACCCCTCGATCCGGAGCTTGAGTGCGCGCCAGCAGTTCAGAAAGCCAATCGCGCGGCACCGGCGTACCTCCGGCCCAGCGCGATCCCGGCCTCGACTACGCTCTGCGATCCTCGGTCTCGCCAACCGATCCGCAGCCCGCCAGCGGCGCGGCAGACACGCCAGCGCGCGGCAAGGGCATTCCGTCGGCCTCGATCGCCCGGCTCCCGCTTTATTTGCGCGCGCTGCAGGGGCTCGCCGACCGCGGCGTCTTGACCGTCTCGTCGGAAGAGCTCGCGACTGCCTCCGGCGTCAACTCGGCGAAGCTTCGCAAAGACCTCTCGCACCTGGGCTCCTACGGCACCCGCGGCGTGGGTTACGAGGTGGCCTATCTCATCTACCAGATCTCCCGTGCGCTCGGCCTCACCCAGGACTGGGCGGTCGTGATCGTCGGCGCCGGCAACCTCGGCCGGGCGCTCGCGAATTACGGCGGCTTCGCAACGCGCGGCTTCCGGATGGCCTGCCTGGTCGACGCCGACCCCCGCCAGGTCGGCGAGCACGTCGGCAGCCACGTGGTGCAGCACATCGACGAGCTCGAGCAGTTGATCGTCCAGCACGGGATCGCCATCGGTGTCATCGCGACGCCGGCCGGGGCAGCCCAGGACGTCTGCGATCGGCTGGTCGCGGCGGGCGTGCGCAGCGTGCTGAACTTCGCTCCGGCGATCGTCACCGTGCCCGACGGCGTGGAGTTGCGCAGCGTCGACCTCTCGACCGAGCTCCAGATTCTCGCGTTTCATGAGCAGCGCCGGGCCACCGCGCATGCGTACGAGACGGCAGCAGCGACCGTCGTCCCAGATCATCTCGGTGACATCGACACGGCGGTGCGGGCATGAGCTTGCTCGCCGTTGGGTTATCGCACCGAAGCGCGCCGCTTTCGCTGATCGAGCGCGTCTCCCTCTCCAGCGAAGCCGCAGGCAAGTTATTGGACGACGTCGTAGCCGCGCCGGCGATCGACGAAGCCATGCTGCTTTCGACGTGCAACCGGGTTGAGCTTTACGCGTCGGTCGAGAAGTTTCACGCCGGCGTAGCTGCGCTGTCGGAGCTGCTCGCCCGGCACAGCGGCATCCCGTTCGACGAGCTTTCGCCGTATGTATACGTGCACTACGAAGAGCGCGCCGTGCAGCACCTGTTCTCCGTTACTGCAAGCCTCGACTCGATGCTCGTAGGCGAGCACCAGATTCTCGGCCAGGTGCGGGCGGCATTCCGGTTGGCTCAGGAGCGTGGCGATGCCGGAACGGCGCTCCACGACGCCGTCGAACATGCTTTGCACGCGGCAAAAAGGGCCCACGCCGAGACCGGCATCGACGCCGCAGGAACCACGCTCGTCGAATTCGGCTTACGGCTCGGCGGTCCGAGCATCGCCGGGCTGGCGGGTCGCCGGGCGGTCGTCGTCGGCGCCGGGTCGATGGCTTCGGTCGCGGTCGCCGCGCTCACGTCGTCCGGCGTCGCTGACCTCGTCGTCGTGAGCCGCACGTTCGAACGCGCCGCCACGTTGGCACAGCGGGTGTCGGCCCGCGCGAAACCGATGGCCGAACTCGAACACGAGATCGCCAATGCGGACGTCGTCGTGTCGTGCACCGGCGCAGACGGTCTGGTGGTTCTTTCGGACGTCGTCGGGCGGGCGATGCGCGACCGCACAGAGCGCCCGCTGTTCGTGCTCGACGTCGCACTGCCGCGCGATGTCGACCCGAGCGTCGCGAGTATCAGCGGCGTCACTCTGCTCGACCTCGACGCATTGAAGCCGGTAGTCGAAAAGGCAACGGCAGTCGACGACGTCCGCGAAGCTCGGCGCATTGTCGACGAGGAGCTTTCCGCCTACGTTGCGTCGCGACGGGCTTCGGGCGTCGCACCGACGGTTGTCGCGTTGCGCAACAAGGCTGCGCAGGTCGTCGCGGCAGAGATGCAACGCCTCGAGCGGCGGCTGCCAGCGCTCGACGATGGCGCGCGCGGTGAGATCGAATCGGCCGTTCGCCGAGTCGTCGACAAGCTGCTGCATGCCCCCACCGTTCGGGTGCAGGAGTTGGCGGGCCTTGCTGGTCCGGAGTCGTATCCCGAAGCGTTGCGGCGATTGTTCGACCTCGACCCGTCGGCGCCCGCCGCGATCGCCGCTCCCGACACCGTCGAACCGTCGGATGCCGGTGAAGGCGGGGCGTCATGAGCGCCCTCACATCGACCGACGTGCTGAGACTCGGCACCCGCCGCAGTGCGCTGGCGAAGGCGCAGGCCGCGACCGTTGCCGATTCGCTGCGTGCAAAGGGTTTTGAGGTCGAACTCCTCGGCTTCACGACCGAGGGTGACCGAAGCGCCCGCGTTGGCACCACGCTCGCCGAGTCGGGCGGCCTCGGCGTTTTCGTGGCCGACTTGCGACTGCGGCTGCTGGCGGGCGAGGTCGATCTTGTCGTTCATTCGCTGAAAGATCTTCCGACCGCGCCGGCCGATGGGCTGGTCGTCGCTGCTGTGCCAGTGCGCGAAGACCCGCGCGATGCCCTCGTCGCTCGCGACGGTGCCCTGCTCGTCGAACTACCGGCCGGCGCAAGCGTCGGCACCGGATCTCCCCGTCGCGCGGCACAACTGCGGGCGGCCAGGCCCGACCTCGACGTTCGGCCGCTGCGCGGGAACGTCGATACCCGGGTGGGCAAAGTCGCGAGCGGTGAACTCGACGCCGTGGTGGTGGCTGCCGCGGGGCTGGCCCGCTTGGGCCGGCTGAGCGAGGCCACCGAGTTGCTTGATCCCGACGTCATGTTGCCCGCTCCTGGCCAAGGGGCATTGGCAGTCGAATGCCGGGTAGCCGACGTCGAGGCGGGCGCCAAGTTGCGCGAATTGGCCGCCTCCATCGACGATTTCCATAGCAGGGCCGCGGTCGCCGCCGAACGCGCCCTGCTCGCCGATCTCGAGGCCGGTTGCACGGCCCCTGTCGGTGCCCTCGCAACCTTCGACGGCACCTCGCATTTGCAGCTTGTCGCGGCAGTCGTCAGTGTCGACGGCGCGACCGCGATTCGTCGGTCGAGCAGCGGGCCGGCAGCCGATGCCGAAGACATCGGACGCCGCCTGGCCGCCGACCTGTTAGCGGCCGGTGCCGGCGATGTCATCGGCCGCGAACACCAGTAACACCAGTTAGCTCCGCACTTAGCCACAGAACAGGACGGCGATGAGGTCAATGCCCAAGCAGGCGGGCACAGTTGCGTTCGTGGGGGCAGGGCCAGGCGATCCCGGGCTCCTCACTTTGCGCGCCGTCGAGCTACTCGGCCGCGCTGACGTCGTGGTTTCCGACACCGTGCCGGGTCCGGAGATCTCGCGGCATTTCAAGGACGACGTGAGCATTGTCGATCTTTCCGCGATCGCCGGCCAGGCGGGCAAGGCTCGCACGGTGTCTGAGCGCGCGAAGCCGATCACCGACGCCGCGAAGGCCGGCAAGACCGTCGTGCGGCTGCTCGCCGGCGACCCGTTCTTCGACGGCGAGGGTGCTGACGAGGCCGCCGCGTGCGCGAAGGCCAAGCTGCTTTTCGAGATCGTGCCCGGTGTCCCGGTGGCCGCGGCGGTGCCTGGCTACGCCGGCATCGCGGTCGCCGACGCCAAGCATCGCGAGGTGCGGGTGGCCGACCTCGGTGCATCGTCCTCGCCCGACTGGGGATCGCTCGCTGCGGGCTCGCAGCCCGTGGTGCTGCTGGGCGTCGAGGCGTTCGACACCGTGGCCGACGCACTGGTGCGGCACGGCCGGTCGTCCGAGACGCCGGTTGCCGCGACGCGGGCCGGGAGCACCACCGAGCAGCACACCGTGGTCTCGACTTTGGGCAACCTCGCGGCCGACGCGAAAACGGCTGGCCTGCTCGGGCCTGCGGTCGTCGTCGTCGGTGATGTCGTGAAGAGCCGTGCAGCGCTGTCGTGGTTCGAGACCAAGGCGCTTTTCGGCTGGCGCGTTCTGGTGCCCCGCACCAAAGAGCAGGCCGGCGTGCTTTCGGAGAAGCTGCGCTCGTACGGCGCGGTTCCGGCCGAGGTGCCGACCATTGCGGTCGAGCCGCCGCGCACTCCGCAGCAGATGGAACGTGCAGTGCGCGGCCTCGTCACCGGTCGTTACGAGTGGATCGCGTTCACCTCCGTCAATGCCGTTCGTGCCGTGCGCGAGAAGTTCGAGGAGTATGGCCTCGACGCACGGGCGTTCTCCGGCATCAAGGTTGCCGCTGTCGGTGAGCAGACTGCCGCCTCGTTGCTGGCCTTCGGAGTGAAGCCCGATCTTGTGCCGTCGGGTGAGCAGTCGGCGGCGGGTCTGCTCGAGGATTTCCCGCCGTACGACGACGTTCTCGACCCCATCAACCGGGTCTTCTTGCCGCGGGCCGACATCGCCACCGAAACCTTGGTGGCCGGTCTCATCGAGCTCGGCTGGGAGGTCGACGACGTCACTGCGTATCGCACTGTGCGCGCGGCGCCGCCGCCGGCGGCGACTCGTGAGGCCATCAAGACCGGTGGCTTCGACGCCGTGGTGTTCACGTCGTCGTCCACAGTGCGCAACTTGGTCGGCATCGCGGGCAAGCCGCACGCCACAACCGTGATTGCCTGCATCGGCCCGCAGACCGCGAAGACGGCCGAGGAGCATGGGCTTCGGGTCGACGTGCTGGCCGAAGAGCCGTCCGTTGCGGCGTTGGCCGACGCGCTCGCGGCATTCGGCCTGGCACAGCGGCTGGCGGCGGAGGCCAATGGTGAGTGGACCGGCAAGCCGGGCCGTCCGAAGCCGAGCGCTCGGCGCAAGGCGAAGTAGGTCTCATGGCAGTAGGGCCGGTGCGTCCGCGGAGGCTGCGTCGTACGCCGGCGTTGCGCAGATTGGTTGCGCAGACGCGGGTTTCGGCGTCCGACTTGGTTTTGCCGTTGTTCGTGAAAGAGGGCATCACGGCGCCGCTGCCGATCGAGTCGATGCCTGGAGTGGTGCAGCACACCCGCGACTCCTTGCGCAAAGCGGCGGCCGAGGCGGTCGCTGAAGGTGTCGGTGGGCTGATCCTGTTCGGCATCCCCGAGGACAAGGACGCCATCGGCTCGGCGGCCGACGACCCCTCGGGGATCGTGCAGCTTGCGATGGCCGACCTGGCAGCCGAAGTCGGCGACGCGACTGTGCTGATGACCGACCTGTGCCTCGACGAATACACCGATCACGGCCACTGTGGCGTGCTCGTCGAGACGGCATCCGGCCTGGTTGTCGACAACGACGCGACGCTCGATCGCTACGCGTCGATCGCCGTGGCCCAGGCGCGGGCAGGGTCGCACGTTGTCGCGCCGAGCGGCATGATGGACGGCCAGGTTGCGGCTATCCGGAATTCCCTTGATTCTGCTGGGTTTTCGGACGTCGCGGTGCTGGCGTACTCCGCCAAGTACGCGTCGTCGTTCTACGGGCCCTTCCGAGACGCGGCCGAGTGTGCACCGAAGTTCGGCGACCGCCGCGCCTACCAGCAGGACTTCGCCAACAGCGACGAGGCGTTGCGCGAGGTGGCGCTCGACATCGCCGAGGGCGCCGACATGGTGATGGTCAAACCCGCGATGGCGTATCTCGATCTGGTACGGCGAGTGCGCGATTTTGTCGATGTTCCGGTTGCCGCATATCAGGTTTCGGGTGAATACGCGATGGTCGAGGCGGCCGCGGGCAACGGCTGGCTGGACCGCGAGTCGGTGATCCTCGAGACGCTGACCTCGATCCGCCGGGCGGGTGCCGACATCGTGCTCACCTACTGGGCGACCGAGGCCGCGCGGTTGCTGCGATCGGTTTCATGACGTCTCCTTCATCGGCGCCCCCTCGGGCGGTCTTGCTCGACGCTGGTGGCGTGCTGTTGTTGCCCAACCCCTGGGCGGTCGCCTCTGTGCTGCGCGCAGCGGGTGGTTCGATCGAGATCGGTGAGGTCCGCCGAGTGCACTATGCCGCCACAGCGGCAATGGACGCCGCTCGCGACTACGACTGGCGGCACTACCACCGCGTTTTCGTCCGTCACGCCGGCGTTCCTGACTCGTGTTTCGAAGACGCAATGGCCGCGATCAACGACCTCTATGTCGCGCCAGCGGCAACGTTGTGGAACGTCGTTCCCGACGGCGTGGTCGAGCAACTCGCTGAGTTGGCCGCAACCGGCGTCGCGATCGCGGTCGTATCGAACGCCGACGGCACCGTCGAGTCGGTGCTGCGCCGTTGTGGTCTCCCGTTCGACATCGTCATCGACTCGACCATCGTTGGCTACGCGAAGCCGAAACCCGAGATCTTCGGTTTCGCGCTCGACAAGCTCGACGTCGCGCCCGCCGACGCCGTGCACGTCGGCGACACCGGCTGGGCCGATGTCGACGGCGCCCAGGCAGCCGGTGTCCGACCGCTACATCTCGATCCGTTCGGCGATTGCCCTTACCCGGTCGGCGACCATGAACATGTGCGTTCGCTAGCCGACGTCGTCGCGATCGCCGCCGGCAATCGCTAGAAGCCGGACGACGGGTACCCCGCTACGGGCCTCGAGTGTGACCGCGGCGGCGGGGAGTCGCAGGATGGTCGAGTGCACATGAACCGCAGGCTTTTACCAATCATTGGTGTTACGACGGTCTCGCTTGTTCTCGCGGCTTGCACGTCGCACGGTCACAACCAGGGTGCGCCAAGGAGCAGCTCGGTTGCGATCGCGCCGAGCGGCTCGCCGTCCACGTCGAAACCGACCGCAACGGTGAAGGCGCCGACGTCCTCGAACGCGACAGCGCATTCGGAAGCCCTCGGCGCGAGCCGGCCATGCGGCGCCGCGCAATCGGGCACGCGTTACGCGCACGTCGTTTGGATCTGGATGGAGAACAAACCGTACGGCTCGGTGATCGGTAGCGGGAGCGCGCCGTACGAGAACCAACTCGCAAAGCTCTGTGGCATGGCGACGAACTACCACGGGATCGCACACCCGTCGTTGCCGAATTACCTTGCAGCTACGGGCGGATCTACGTTCGGGGTATCCGATGATTCGGGGCCAGACGCGCACCCGATCAGCGGTCAGTCGGTGTTCGGGCAGCTCGACGCCGCGGGCCTGCGCTGGCGGGCCTACGAGGAGTCGATGCCGTCGAACTGCGATAGGTCTGCGGGCGGCCGGTACGGCACGAAACACAATCCGCCTCTCTACTACACCTCTCTGCGCAGCTCATGTGGCACGAACGACGTCCCACTCGCAGGAAACTTCGATCGCGACATCGCCGCCGGATCGCTGCCGTCGTTCTCGTTCGTGACGCCGAACCTCTGCGACGACACGCACGATTGCTCGGTGCGCACCGGCGACAAATGGATTGCCTCTTGGATTCCGAGGATTCTCGACGGACCCAACTACCGGGCCGGCGACACACTCGTCGTGCTCACGTGGGACGAAGGCACCGGTTCGGACAACCAGATCCCGACCATCGTCGTGGGGCCGAGCGTACGACCGGGCATGACTGCAGGCGCACGGCTGGATCACTACGCGTTGTTGCGCGCTACGGAGGATCTCCTTGGCCTGCCCCATCTCGGTGCCGCAGCGTCCGCGCCGTCGCTTGCCGCCGCCTTTGGGTTGTGACGGGCCTTGGGCTGTGACGAGTGCCGAGCCGGCGCCCTGACAGAATCGTGGGCATGACCACTGAGGCCGCGTCACGCGCGCTCTTCGAGCGGGCGCAGGCCGTCACCCCTGGGGGGGTCAATTCACCGGTTCGCGCGTTTCGCGGCGTCGGGGGCACGCCTCGGTTCATGGCCAGCGGCCGCGGCCCTTACCTCGTTGACGTCGACGGCAACGAGTACGTCGATCTCGTCTGCTCGTGGGGCCCGTTGGTGCTCGGGCACGCCCACGCGGTCGTCATCGATGCGATCTTCGCCGCCGCGGCGAAGGGCACGAGTTTCGGCACCCCAACGGCCGGCGAAGTCGAGCTCGCCGAGGAGATCGTCCACCGGGTGCAACCGGTCGAGCAGGTCAGAATGGTGAGTTCTGGCACCGAAGCGACCATGAGCGCCGTCCGCCTCGCGCGCGGGTTCACCGGCCGCACGAAGGTCGTGAAGTTCGCCGGCTGCTACCACGGCCACGTTGACGCCTTGCTGGCCAGCGCGGGCAGCGGGGTTGCCACCCTCGCCCTGCCCGACACGCCAGGCGTCACCGGCGCCCAAGCGGCCGACACGATCGTGATCCCGTACAACGACGTCGCGGCCGTCGAAGAGGCCTTCGCGAATTACGGCGACGAGATCGCTTGCGTCATCGCTGAAGCCGCGGCCGCGAACATGGGCGTGGTGCCCCCTGCGCCGGGATTCAACGCGGCACTCCGTGACGTCGCGCATCGCCATGGCGCGCTGCTGATCCTCGACGAAGTCATGACGGGATTTCGGGTATCGGCCGCCGGGTGGTACGGCCTCGAAGGTGTCGACGCCGATCTGCTGACGTTCGGAAAAGTCATGGGCGGTGGCCTCCCGGCCGCCGCATTCGGGGGGCGCCGCGAAATCATGCAGCGACTCGCGCCAGCCGGCCCGGTTTACCAGGCTGGCACCCTGTCGGGTAACCCGCTTGCCACCGCGGCCGGGCTCGCGACCTTGCGTGCGTGCACCGACGGCGTCTATACGCACCTAGACGAAACCGCAGCAGCCGTAGGGAAAATCGTCAGCGATGCTCTCTCGAAGGAGGGCGTCGCGCATCAGTTGCAAACGGCGGGCAACCTCTTCTCGTTCTTCTTCACCGACAACGATGTGCGCGACTACGACGACGCCCGTGCACAGGACTCCTGGCGCTACCCGCCGTTTTTCCACGCTCTGCTCGAAAACGGCGTCTACGCGCCGCCGTCCGTCTTCGAGGCATGGTTCGTCTCAGCGGCGCATGACGATGCGGCACTGCAACGAATCGCCGACGCATCGGCATCTGCCGCTCGAGCTGCCGCGCAGGCCGCGGAGCCTATGCCGGAGGCGTCCCGATGACGACCAGAACCGTCGTCCACCTTCTGCGACACGGCGAGGTCGACAACCCGGCCGGCGTGCTCTACGGCCGGCTACCGAACTATCACCTCTCCGAAGCCGGCGTGCTGATGGCAAAGCGAGCCGCCGCCGCGCTCGAAGGCCACGACATCGTGCTCATCGTTTCGTCGCCGCTGGAACGGGCTCTCGAGACGGCGACACCGGTGGCCGAGCAGTTCGAGCTCCAGATCCGCACCGACGATCGGTTGATCGAGCCGACGAACTTCTTCGAGGGCCGCACCTTCGGTGTGGGGGACGGCGCGCTCCGGCATCCCGCCAATTGGCGACACTTGGTCAACCCGTTCCGCCCGTCGTGGGGCGAGCCGTACGCCGAAGTCGCCGCGCGGGTGCTCGCGGCGGTCACGACGGCTCGTGACGCCGCACGTGGCCACGAGGCGGTGTGCGTCAGCCATCAACTGCCGATCTGGACGGCGAGGCGCAAGATCGAACGCAAGCGACTGTGGCACGACCCACGGCGAAGGCAGTGCGCGCTTGGCAGCCTGACCAGTCTGGTCTTCGACGACGACGACGTTGTTGCCGTCCGTTACCTGGAGCCCTCCGGCGCCGCGGGCGCAGGCGAAGTCGGCGGTGCCTGAGCCCGCAGCTACGGCTCTCAGGTTTGACAGGCAGAATGGGCGGCGCAGTCTAAGGCAGTCTTTCGCAGTCGTTGATGGGAACTCGCTCGTGCCGCTAGCGTCTCGATCCCGCGTGCTCGCGGCGCTCGGCGTCGCGGTGCTGGCGGCCTCGTTAGCCGGCTGCGCGGCCTCGAGCGGTAGCAGCGGCACCACAGGTGACACCCGGTACGTGGTCGAGGGCGCCGGGGTGGTCACGACGTATGCTCCCGGCCACCGCAAGCTCGCTCCCGAAGTCTCCGGCACCGACCTCGACGGCAAACCGCTGAGCCTCGCCGCGTTCAAGGGCAAGGTCGTGGTCTTGAACTTCTGGGCGTCGTGGTGCCCGCCGTGCCGTGCCGAGGCACCGGCCCTGCAGACGGTGTCGACCGACACGGCGTCGATGGGCGTCCAATTCGTCGGGGTCGACATTCGCGAATCAGGGAAGTCGGACGGCGTCAATTTCGTCGAGTCGCACGGCATCGATTACCCGAGCTTCGCCGACCCGTCGGCGAGGATCGCCTTGCAGTTCCACGGCACCGGAGTGGTGCCCGAGACCCCGCCGACGACACTGGTGATCGACCGCACGGGCCACATCGCTGCTCGTGGCCTCGGCGAGATGCGAGTCAACCAACTCAAAGCGCTCGTCGAGGACGTCGCCAAGGAGCCGACGTGATCGCGACCGCGTCCGTGGCAACGTCGTTCCAGAACACGGTGCTCTCGGGCTCGCTGCTGCTCGCGCTCCCAGTCGCGGCGATTGCGGGTCTCGTGTCGTTCCTCTCGCCCTGCGTCGTGCCGCTGGTACCGGGTTACATCGCCTACGTCACAGGCCTTTCCGGCGCCGACCTCGACGATGCGCAGAAGCGCAGGACGGGCCGTG
>Ga0105240_10008034_pt1 | contig 15185 bp, 8 predicted proteins | sample KBSC54metaG_FD_80426 | JGI IMG/M metagenome (GOLD analysis project Ga0105240, IMG submission 80426) | Corn rhizosphere microbial communities from Kellogg Biological Station, Michigan, USA - KBS C5-4 metaG | ecosystem: Host-associated > Plants > Roots > Rhizosphere > Soil | place: Michigan, USA... | reverse complement strand
CGCGCGAGCAGCAGGTTGGAGAGATTCGCGCAGACGATCAGCATGACGACGCCGACCGCGAACGCCAGCACGAGCAGTCCCGACCGCGCACGTCCGCTCACGTGATCGCTCAGCAGCGTTTCCACCTGCTCTGCCGAAAAATCACCGCTGTCATAGTCCATGGCCAGGTGGATCACGGATTTGCGGCTCTCCATGTTGAAATGCACCGTCAGGGGGAAGTAGGTGTGATCGGAGGCGTCCATGGAAACTATCTCCAGCTCCCGCAGATCGGCAAGCGAGTCGTACAAATAAAAGTCCGTGTAGACGAACACCGTATCGAAGAGCGGCTTGCGGTTATTGATTCTCTGCAACTGCGCGTAGGGATAACGCCGGTGGGGCATGATCCGCTTCTCGTGCTCGAACACCTGCGTGACCAATTCCTCCCAGGCAAGACCACCCGGAGTCATCTTGAAGGGGACGATGTTGTTGAACGAACCGACGATCCGATCACCGTCCCGTCCTTCCGGGCGCCCGTTCAGCTCCAGGCCGGTCACGACACAGTCTCCCTGCGACATCCGCTGCAACGCCTGCACATGGGATGCCAACAGGACGCTTCTCAGCGGCACCTGCAGATCACGCGCGAACGAGCGTAACCGCTGGATCAGCTCCGGCCGCAACTCGAGCATGAGCCGTCGCCGGGTACCCGACTGCGCGCCACCCGAGCTTGACCGGCCAATGCGATGACTCAACCCCGCACCAATCTGATCCCGCCAGAATCGCACCGCGTCCTCATTCGCCAAGACCGCCTTTTCCAGGGCGGCAAACTGCGCGGAGCGCGTCGCCACCGCAGTCAAGGTCACCCTGCTATCGCTCAGCAGCCGTGAATAGTCTTTCAACAACTCGGTGACGAGAGTGGCGACGGCCCATCCATCCAATGAAGCATCGGCTACCGTGAGTTGAAATACATCGTCTGGCAGCACGTGCGCGCTGAAGCGGACGTGTGGCGCCTGGGTCCAGTCGAACGGCAATATTTTTTCGCTATCCAACCACTGCCGCAGTCGGCGTTCGGCCGCAACCGGCTCGACCTGGCGCCAATCCTCGACCCGCAGCAACACCGGCGCCGTGGCATGGATGAGTTGAATCGGCGGGCCATCCTCAGGAAACCAGAAGGACGTGCGCAGATATTCATTCACCTCGGTCTGTCGGCGGATGGCCTCCTCGAGCTGTGTCGCACAGAACCTGCCACGGATGCGCATCGAGGTCACATACACCTCGTAGTGATCGTTGAACCCGCTCTGGAAGATCAACGACTGCAGCATCAGCGAGGCAGGGAAAGCATCGACCAGCCCGTACGGCAGGCGCGCAATGAGATGGTTCGGCAGTAGAGAGAATGGCTCGGGTGCCACCGCGGTCGCCGTGAGGTCGTGTTGACTTTGCCCCTCCAGATAGTCGGCGAGACTGCTGACGGTGCCATGGCGAAAAACCGCGGCGACGGACAGGTTGAGTCCCCGATCCTGCCCGAGCGATACCACCTGGATGCTCTTGATGGAATCTCCACCGAGAGTGAAGAAATTGTCGTGGATTCCGATGCCGGAAACCTCCAGCACCTGCTCCCAGATCTCCACGAGCGCTCGCTCCGTGGAGTTTGTTGGCGCCATGTGTTCCGCGCCGGTGGGCGGCCGCACTCGCGGGGGCGGCGGCAGACGACGCTTGTCCACCTTGCCGTTGTCGGTCAGAGGGATGTGTTCGAGCCGGATGAACACGTGCGGGATCATATAAGAAGGTAGAAACTCCGCCGCGAAGGCTCGTAGCCCTTCCGTGGTGATTCCGATCTGCGGGCTCACGTAGTAGGCGACGATCTGCTGGCGTGATGGCTGGCCGTGAACGCACACCACAACATTCTGGATATGCTCGTGTGCAGCCAGCCGGCTGGCGATCTCGCTGAGCTCGATTCTGTGCCCATGCACCTTCACCTGGTCATCCGCTCTGCCGAGATACTCCAGGTCGCCGTCCGGGTGCAGTCGGCCGATGTCGCCGGATCTGTAGGCACGAGTCCCGGCCGCACCCCATGCATCTGGAACGAACCTGGCGGCCGTCTCGTCCGCGCGCCCCCAGTAGCCGCGCGCCAGTCCGAGCCCCGCGATCCGTAGCTCCCCGGGGCGTCCCGCGGGAACTCTTTCGCCGCTGGCGTTGGTGAGATCCACTCTCATGTCCGGCAGCGCCGTGCCAATCAGCGACCGGCCGGTTTCCTGCACGTCCTCCTGCGTGAGCCGGCGGAACGTGACATGAACCGTGGTCTCGGTGATGCCGTACATATTGATTGCGGTGATGGGCTGAGTGCCCGCGAGCCGCTCGAGACCACCCAGCGAGCCAAAATTGAGCCGCTCGCCTCCGAAGACAATCGTGCGCACACGGCTGTTACGCAGCGGCGCCCGTCGCGCCACCGCAATCAACTGTAGAAAGAGCGCAGGCGTGAGGTTGAGGAAGCTGATCTGCTCGGTGTCGATGACCCGGAGCAACTCGGCCGGATCCCGAATGGTGCTCTCCGGCAACAGTACCAGGCGACCGCCATGGAGCAACGCGCCCCACATTTCCCACACCGAAAAGTCAAAAGACGGCGAGTGCAGCAGGCACCAGGTCTCGCACTCCCCGATCCGGTGCATCTGTTGAAACGCATCGAACAGCCGGGTCACATTACCATGTGTGACCAGCACCCCCTTCGGTGCCCCGGTAGTCCCCGAGGTATATAGGAGGTATGCCAGGTTATTGGCGACGATACCGTCAGGTGTTTGAGCCTGTGGCGCCTTTGCGGCGGGCCCGAGTTCATCGACGAGAATGACCGTCGCCGCCGCTCTCTCCAGTCGCGGTGCGAGCTCCCGGCTCGTCACGATCAAAGAGGGCGCGGAATCCGTCAGCAGGTACTCGATCCGCTTTTGCGGCAGTGTGGGATCGATGGGGACGTAGGCGCCGCCGGCCGTGAGAGTTGCCAGAATCCCGATCACCAGCTCGGGCGAGCGCGGCAAAAGGATCGCGACTCGCCCTTCGATGGGGAGTCCGTGGCTCACGAGACACCGGGCGAGGGCAGTGCTCCTGCTCTCGAGCCCGGCGTAGGTGATCTGCGCGTCCCGCCAGACGAGGGCAACACGGTCACCGTATTTCCGTGCCTGTGCGGCGAAACGCGTGTGGAGAATGGGACTCATGACGCGAACAACTCATGCCGTGCCACTGGCAACGAGGCCAGGTCACGCGTGCGGACGAGCTCGTGCAGCAGGCTTTCATAGCTGTCCACGATGGAGTCCACGACCGACCCGTACAGCACTCCATCGTCCCAGCGCACCTGGATCGTCAAACACTCCTCGACCGTCCCGGCGGTCACCGCGAGTGGAAACTCCACTGCAGGCATCTCGACCGGAAGCGGATACAACTCCATGCCGCCCACTCGGACCGCTCGGCTGCTGCTTTCATTCATGGCAAACGCCGTAGTGTCCTGACCATCTGACGAGCGCGCTTTCTGATACGAGAACACGACGTTTGGCAGGTCGAGCTCCTGCGCCAGCCCGGGTCGGTCACGACGATAGCGCTGCACGATCAGCGGCAGCGGATAGCTGCGCCCGTCGAGAGCTGACAGCGTGTTTTCCTGGACCTGTCTCAACAGGTCCCCGAGGTGGCCGGCGAGCTCGAAATCGACCCTGACGGGCAGCAGGTTGACCAGGTATCCGAGTGTTTGCTGAAAGGCGGTCTCCACTCGCGCCGATACCGGGATGGCGATGGCAAACTTCTCCTGGTGAGTGAAGGGCTGCAACGCCATCGCGAGGCTTGCGAGGAGCAACGTGTTGAGCCCGACTCCGGCATCGCGGCAGACCTCTGACAACGCCAGGGTCGCCGGCCGATCGAAGCTCGAGTGCCGCGAGCCCGGGACGGTGGACCTGCGACCTTTGCGGGCCATGAGATCGATCTTGAGGTCCACATCCTGCAATGCCTGCGTCCAGACTTCAGCACTGTGGCGTCCCGCATCGCTCTCCAGGAAAGCGTACTGCCAGTCGACGTACCGGGCGTAGCTCGCCACAGGCTCGGGCGGTTCGCGCGCGTAGGCCGCAAACAAGGACCACACCAGGAAATTGACGGTCTCCAGGTCACTCACAATGTGGTGGAACCTGAACAGCACAACACTCTCGTGAGCCCGGGTGAGCAGAGACCACCGCCACGTCTCACCGCGCTCCAGATCCAAGCGTGAGTTGACGCTCTCGCTCAGAAACTGCTCGACCTGGGATTCCGGCCACTCCCGGGCGTCGATACAGGCGACATGGGGCTCTCGGTCCTCTGCGAGCACTTGGAGAAGCTCGCCGCCGCGCTCCTGAGGTTGTAGCCGCAAAACTTCATAATGACGCATCAGCGTCGCCGCCGCCGCTACAAATCTCGCCGCATCCAACACCTGTGCGACCCGCACGGCACGCGAAATAATCGATGCGGCGGTCGGTGCGTGTTTCTCCCGATTCCACAAAGCAATCTGACCGTGGGTTTGTCGCATCACGCCCGGCGCAGGTGCTTTCTCGTGCGTTGGCGCGACCTCCCGGGCCCATTGCGTGCGCCGGCGCACGATCTCCAGGGCGAGCTCATCGAGTGAGCTGCGCCTGGCGAACTCGACGAACGGAATCCGCACCCCGAGCAAGCCACTCACCTGCTCCGAAATCCGCACGACTCCATACGAATCGAGGCCCAGCGCTCCGAGTGAGGTGTCGCCATCGATGCGATCCGCAAGTCCCGGCAGGTAAGCCTTCAGGCAATCGATCAGGCACGCGCGCACATATTGCAGGTCGGCACAGACCTGCGGCGCCTGAGTTTCGCCCACCTCCACGCGGGCGAGCTGGTTGCTGCCGTACAGTTGCTTCGCGAGCGACCGCCGGGTCTTGCCACTGGTCGTACGCGGTATGGTGCCGACGCGAACCAACACGATATCGAACAGATGCAACTCGTGCTCGACCCAACAACACCGGGCGATCTGCGCGCGGATCCCGGCGAGGTCCGAGCCCGCGAGCCCCGCCGTGACCTCCTGCAGTACCACGACTTCTTCGTTTCCCGCGATCTCCATCGAGAACGCAGCGGTGCGACAGCCCGTCCAGACATCGCTGCAGCCCGTGACGGTGGCCTCGATGTCCTGCGGATGGAAATTCCGCCCGCGGATGATCATCGTCTCTTTCGAGCGGCCGCAGACAAACAGCTCGCCCTCCAACAGAAAACCGAGATCCCCGGTTCGCAGGTACCGCTCCCCGGTACCACCGCTCAACTCCGCCTCGAAAGTGTCGCTGGACCGCGCGCCCCAGTATCCCCGCGCGACGCTCGCGCTGCGGACCAGGATCTCGCCAATCCGGCCCTCGCCCAGGTCTCGCCCATCCTCGCCGCGGATGGCGACTTGCACCGCCTCCGCCGGGAGTCCGCAGCCAACCAACTGCACCGCCGGGCGCTCGGTCGCCGCGCATCTGACCGTCACCTGGCCGCTCTCATAGTCAGCCCTGTCGAGCGTCACCGTACTGGGCGCGCTCCCCTTGCGCCTTCCCGTGACCAGCAGCGACGCCTCCGCCAGGCCGTAGACCGGTAGAAATGCGGAGCGCTCGAACCCGCAGGAGGCGAATTTCCGACTGAAGGCCTCGAGGGTAGTCTGCCGGACGGGCTCGGAACCGTTGAAGGCCACCTTCCAACACGAAAGGTCCAGATCACGGGTGTCCTCGATGCGATGGATACACAGCTCGTAGTACGCGTTCGGCCCGCCGCTGGTGCTCACGCGATGCCGGCTGATATTTTCCAGCCAGGCGCGCGGATTACGCACGACTTGTTGGGCTGACAGCAGCAGACAGCTCGCACCGACATACAAAGGCTGGAGCAGGTTACCGATCAATCCCATGTCGTGATAGAACGGCAGACACCCGAGCACCACGGACTGCTGCGAATGTCCAAAGGTGCTCCGGATCATCGCCTGGTTGGCGAGCAGGTTGCGGTGTGTGAGCATGACCCCCTTCGGGTCGCTGCTGGAGCCCGACGTGTATTGCAACATCGCGAGCTCATCGGGCCCGATATCCAGATCGCCGATGGGGCTGCCGGTGCGCGCGTCGTCGATGTCGATCCACTGAGCGTCGGTGCACAGGCGCTGCTCTGTCAGCTCGTCCCGCAGGTAGGGCGCCGCCTTTTTCGACCACAGAATGGCGCGTGGCCGGGCGTCTGCAAAGATGCTCCGCACCTTCTTCACGTGCTTGCCGTTGAGCGGCAGATAGGCCGGAATGGCAATTACTCCGGCAAGCAGGCAAGCGAGGAAGGCTTCGATGAAGCACAGATCCTGGGGAAGCAGGATCAACACGCTTGATTGCCGCGGCATCGCATCGGCCAACGCACCGCCGATTCGCCTGGCGGCGGTCTCGATCTCGGGAAACTTCAGGCGGGTAGATCCGGCTCGCGAGGATTCCAGATCCACATAGGCGTACTTGTCCCGAAGGGCGAGCGAATGCTGCCGCAGTACCGCGCTCCAGCGGGTCGCCTCAGATGGCCAACAGGTCGAAGTCATCGGGCACCCTGAATCCGAGATCCTGCTCGCAGAAGGTACGCCACTCGGAAGTGACGTTCCGCAGGACCGTCTCCTTCTCATGCCAGATGGACCGGGTCACGACATAGTTCTGGTGTAGGAAAACGATCTCGTCGGATCCGGGCGCGCTCTCACCGGTCAACACCAGCCACTGGGGAAAGCGGCTGAGGTCGGCAACCCGGTACGCCTTGCAGTAGAGCCGACCCTCGCCCGCGCGGCTGCTGACTCGTTGGCGATCGGAGCCCGCCGCTTCCTCCTGCTCGCGCAGCCGGCCGGCGGCCTCTCCATGGGAGGCCGCCAACGCTATCTTGTAAGGAGTACGGGCGTCCTCACCCGACTTGAAAACATCCGCGCCAGCCTGCGCCAGCAGATCTATCGCGGCGGTGTCACCCCTGCTCGCCGCCCAACACAACGCGGTCCACCCATTCTCGTCCACGGCATCGACGTCCAGCGCCGCGGAGGCGATCAGGGCCGCCAATTGCTCGAGGTCACCGGTCTTGACTGCCGGGATCAGGCCCGACTCCTTGCCATTCGCGCCGTCGGTCATATTTGGTCCTTGCTTCGATGGACTCGATCACCGCTGCCGCGGTGAGCTCCCCAACACTACAGAGCCCGCGCACAAAATCCTCCGTGCGGCGGGGGCACTCGCGCAGCGGCCGCAAAAACGGACCCGAATCCTTCGCATACGCCACCAGGCATTGCGCGTTCGACCCGCTCCAGAAGTCCCACATGTTGAAACCAAGCCAGCGTCCCGCGTAAACCAACAACAACGGGGCCCACCCGGCGGCTGGCGCCGGCAAGGCCGCGTGGATCCCGGCCGCGCAGTGCATGATCCCGGTGTCCGGGCCTAGAATCATCCTCACCTGCGGCGCGCCCAACAGGGCGAGGTCCCGACGCAAGCCATTCCGGGTCGAAAACACCAACCTCGCGAAGGACTCGGCACCGAGCATTTCACGGTACGCCTCCTGCTTGCCATCCTCTCGCAGGTCGTACAGGAGAATTTTCACACGCTCATTCCTCAGGAAATGCTCCAGGACCCCGCGTGTGCAGTTCCGACTCAACAGCTTGTCGGTGTCCGATGCTTCGTCGATCAACACGACCAGTCTGTCTTCGCGCGCCACGCCGGCCTGCTCCAGCCAGCCGACGGCCCAGGCGCGCTCGTCCTCCCGCTGATATATCCGGTGGTTGCCCCGGGAGTCCATCAGTACACCGGCCGGCACGGCAAGCAACGGAAAAGGATAGGCGAACTCCTGCCAGCTCTCGCCGTGGACCCTCTCCAGATCCCAGCGCATCGCAGGGAGGGAGTAGCAGGCGGTGTCGTCACCGGGCGCGCACTCCAGCCTGAGGGCATCCTTGACCGCACAGTGTTTGAAGACCGTGTAGTGCAGCACCAGTTGGTAATCCCGATAGCGGATCCGGGAGTACGGGAGGTTGAGGCACTCGCCGATCAGCGGATCGGCGGCGACGAGCTCGGCGGCGAGTCGAAACTCCGTGGGATCGATGACGTTGACCGTCAGTGACTCGATGCGCAGATGTTCCCTGAGATAACGCAGGTCGGTGATCGCCTGCACGATATCACCCAGGCGGGTGTGGCCGAACTCTACGATCACGATCGCACGGCCGACTCCTCCCGGTATGAGTTTGCCGCCCGTCACATGTAGCGCTCGAACGCGTCACGGTGAACGAGCATGTCGTCGTTGACCACCAGGACGTCAACGTGCTCCGCTCGCGCGAATTCCAACAGGTGACTCGCGCGATTGATGAAGCCCCTGCCTTTGAAATTGAGCGAGGTGTTGCAGAGCACGCCGACTCCGGCGCGCTGCTTGAACGTCCGCAGCAACCGGTGCATCCGCTCGTCCTGCTGCGCATTCACTGTCTGGGCGCGGGCCGTCCGATCGATGTGCGTAATGGCTTGCAGGCGGTCGGTTTTGAGCCTCTGAAAATACAACATGTGGGGACTGGGCCCGCTCCACTCGAAGTGCTCGCCCACGTCCTCTTCCAGGCAGATCGGCGCGATCGGTCGATAGCTCTCGCGTTTTTTCAAGGCATTGAGCCGCTCCAACATGGAATGCTCGAAGGGAGCCGCGAGTATCGAGCGATGGCCCAGCGCCCGGGGGCCGATCTCGTAGCGCCCCTGCACCCAGGCCACAATGGCATTCCGCGCCAACAGATGCGCCACCTTGTCGAAATCCAGCTCACGCCTGACAAAGTCCGGTTGGGCTGCAAGGTCCAAATCGAGGACAAACTCCTCACCCGCCATCACGCTCCATTCAACCTTCGCGTTACCGGCGAAAGCGTGTTGGGCATCGATCCCGGCACCGATCGCGATACCACTGTCGTTCGTGCAGGGTGGCACGAATGTATCCGCAAAAAGACCGCACTCGCGCCAGGCGGTATTCCAGGTGCAGTTGAGGCCGCAGCCCCCCGAGATCAGCAGCGGCAGCCGCTCGTGCAGGTTTGCCTTGGCGAACCGGTGGAACACATCGTAAGTCACGGCGCTGAAGCGCTGGACGATGTTCTTGAACACCTGGTCCTGCGCCCGGGCGTGTCTGAACGGCTCCCATCGCTCCAGCAGGCCCAGCACGGTGGGAAGCCGCTCCTGCGGCTCGTGCATCAAGGAGGGATCGATTTCCATGGAGGCGATGAAATCAACCAGCCGGGACACCTCCGGATCGCCATCGCTGCTCGAGTCGGCGAATGCGGCCAGCGCCATCATCTTGCCGGGGCCGTCCGGATGCTCCCAGATGTGCACCAGAATCTTTTGAAAAGCCGCTAGCGCCAGCGGCGGCGGCCGCGTGCGATCCGTATACCATTCGTTGGTGTCGGCATGAGCGAGGGCCCAGAGTGTTTGATATCGATGCCCCGGATGCAGCAACGGCGACCCGAGCTTCACGATGTTGAGCGCCTCGTCGACCCGGTAGAAGCAGCCGATGGAGCCCTCCCAGACGAGCACGTAGCACGGCTGCCCCTGCGGGAAAGGCGACAAGCCATAGCTGCAAAGGATGTGCGCCCGCTCGTGCGTGGTCCGCCAGTAGCGGATCTTCTTGAAAAGGAACAGCTCCGCGCGCTCCAGGCCGCTCAAGCCCCAATATTCGGCGGCCCAGCCGGCTTGCGCCAACACCTCGGGCAGCCGTCCACCCTTGGCGAGGTCTCGCACCAACAACTCTTCCGTCAGATGGGCATAGCGAACGCCCGAATCCTTTTCAGCCTCGATGGAGCTGACGAGCTTGCCGTCCTCGATCCAGGCCGTCGCTCCGTCGTGAGCCTGGTTGACGGCGAATACTTGCATTTCAAGCGCCGGTCAGCAGACGACCCTCGCCCGCGAGGGACTTCAAGTCGATGTCGGCGATACAGCGCACTTTGTGGAAATTCAAACTCAGCTCGCCTTCCAGGTGCACGGTCCCCTCGCTGGCGCCGAAATTGGCATTCGTCGTCTGGCATTGCGTATCCACGTGGAAACCCAGTTCGGTGCCGCCGCGCGTACCGGTGAATTTGACGAGCACAAAGCCGCGCTCGATCGACTTCTGCAGGTCTGCTGCGCTCTCGTACCGGCTGAGTGCCACCGGGTGGGAGCCGCTCGATAATTGCTTGACCAACGCGTCCATCATTCAGACCTCTCGAGCGCGCCCTGCCGCTCACTCTCCAGCTTTTCCATGTGCTTGCGCAGACTGAGCGGGCGCATATCGGTCCAAACCGCGCGGATGTGGCCGAGGCAGTCCTGTTTGGTACCCGTCTTGCCCTCGTCGCGCCAACCCGGTGCGTTGTCCCGCTCCGCCGGCCAGATCGAGTATTGCTCCTCGTGATTCACGACGACCTTGTAGAGGGTCTTCTCCTCGTCTTCCTCGTGCATCGCGCGTGCTCTCCTTGGATCCAACACGGAGTCGATCCCGTTGTTGGTGTTGTCTTGTCGCTGCGAGCGATCGTAGTCAGGCAAAATCGGGCGCGCAACCACCCACACCGGAAACCAGGTACTTGCATGGTGCAAGACCCGAGGAAATCGCCGCCGGGAAGGTCTCGAAGCGCTGCGATTGTGGCATACTCGCGGCAAGGCGCCTGCGAGCGTTGCCTCAAAAAAGAAATGCCCATGCATCGGCTGCTCCTCGAGCTGGAACACCTCGGCGTCAAACTGTCCTCAAAAGGCGAGCGGCTCCTGTTCGAGGCGCCTGCAGATGTAATGTCCGATGAGCTGCGCCGCCGGATCGGCGCGCGCAAGACTGAGCTTCTCGAGCTTCTGGCCCCGGCGATGCGCCTGGCGAGCGACTCCGCGGCCGGAGAAATCGATACTGACATTCTGCCGTTGACACCGAACCACGCCTGGTATCTGAGTACCTTCGAACCGGAAACCCATGGCTGGGCTATCACTCTCGTCGTGGATGTTTCAGCGCGGATTTCAGCAGAGCGGTTGCGCGCCGCCCTCGCGGCCATTCTGCGACGGCACGATGTGTTTCGGCTGAGAATGAGCAAGACGCCCGCGGGACGTTGGAGCCTGCGTATGCTCCCGAACGCCGACGAAACGCAACCGACCCTCCATGACATGAGTGGGCTGAGCGCGGATGCCCGCGCCACAGCCCTTCACGCGGCAGGTCTTCGACAGCAATCGTCGCTGAGCATCGTGTCCGGGCCCGTTGTTGCCATGTCGTTGTGTCGCCACGGACACGATGACGGCGACACCCTCATCATTTCGATGCACCACCATATCGTGGACGGATATTCCGTCAATCTCTTCCTCGAGGAACTGCTTCGCACCTATCAGGAGACCGAGACACAGACTCCCCCGGGAAAATCCACAGCGCCTGCAACCTATCGCGATTTCCTGCTCCGGTTGCACACCTACACGCATACGCCGATGTTTATTGCGCGCGCGTTGTCGTTCTGGCGCGATTCCAGCCACGTACGGCGCGTGCCACCCATTCCGGTCGATATCCACGACGGACGGCATACCGACCTGAATTCGCGCGTGGTGTCGACATCGCTCGACAAGGAGCTCTTACGCACGCTGACACGCATCGGTGCGCCACGCAAACTTCAACTGAATGATCTGCTCCTGATCGCCCTCGCGCACGCCTACGACAGATGGTCGGATGGACGTCCGCTGAAACTCGACGTCGAACATAACGGCCGCAGTGAGGTCATTCCGGGGTTGAGCCTCTCGAGGACCATCGGCCCCACGACCATGAAGTTCCCCCTGTTGCTGGAGGTCGATAGCGGGCATTCGCTGCAGAAGTCCCTGGAGAGTCTCGGCAACCGGATTCATGAGACGACAGACAACCTGCTCGGCCACGGGATGCTGCGATACACGTGCCCGGATGCCAGCCTGCGGGATGAGCTCGCGAGCTGCGCGCCCGCCCAGGTTTTCTTCAATAACCGCGCAGCCCTTGCCGGCCCTCGCGCAAACACCTCCGGAGCGTTGGCCTTGGCGCGTCAAATGGCCTTGCCACAACCCGGCCTCCACGAGAACCCGGTCTCTCACGACCTCATCATCGAATGCGAGCGCCGCGAAGAAAGTTTGCTATTCAGGTGGCTCTACAGCAGCACGATTCATCAGGAAACCACGATTCGCTCTCTGGCGGAGAATTTCACGGCCTGGTTACGCGCCTTGGCCCGCGACGGCGGAGCATAACGACGGCTTGCATATCGTCCCGACGGTCGAGTACGGATGCGAGATGACCTGCAACGCGATTTCCGCAAACACCTGCAGATGCCTGGCGATCGTGTCACGCCGGAAAAGAATATCCAGGTAGGTGCATTTCAGCTTCACGCGTGAGTCCAACATGGCAATATCCATGACGTGGTAGGGATGTTCCCCTGCGGTCCTACGAGTTGGGGGCTGTCGCGTCGGTTCCGCCTTCAACGCGTCATGCTCACCGCCGCGAGTCGCGCCCGCCGCGAGAGGCACAAAGTTCAGCTCCGGAAATACGTGCGATGTCTGGGTGCGGAAGAACTCGTGCCGGATGTTGCCATAGGGCACGTACTGCTCACTCGATGAGCTGCAATATTCCTGAATGCTCTGCGCCAGCCCGGAGAACCCGGTCTCCGCGGCGACGCCGATCCGCACCGGAATCTGGTTCTGGAAAGAGCCGACCATCTTCGCAAGTCCCGGATGATCGCGACCGTGGTGCATCATCAGGATGACCAGGTCGGAACGGTCCAACTGGCGCCGCAGCGTGCAGTAATAGATCGCCAGGAGCAACGTGAACAGAGTGACTCCCAGGCGACTCGCCAGCTCCCGCAAATCATCCGGGCGAGACCCGGGCAGATCCAACATTTCACTGCGCAGGGTGCCGCCTTCATCAGGAGAGACGGTGAAGTCCGGCTCGAGACACGAATCGCGCACCCCCAGCAAGCGCCTCATCCAGTAGTCCAGCCGGTAGCGCAGTGCGACACTCAACAGCCACTCCTCCATTTCGAGCAGATAGTCCGAATACTGCAGGGCCGGCGACTCCGCCGAGCCAGTCCGTAATCCGGCATAGCCGCGGAAGATGTCCTGGGTCGCCAGCGCTATCGAAATCAGGTCGCCGATCAGATGGTGGATCACGAAGCCCATCACGTGCGTCAGCGGGGCCACTTTCACCACAAAGGGACGAAATAATGTCTCGCGTTCCAGATCGAAGGGGCGCCACACCAGATCATCGATCAACGCCTGGACCCTTGGTGTGCGCTCCGCATCAGTGCCGTGCGACTCGTCGGAAAAGTACACGTTCACATCGCGCGAGTAGACGAAGACCGGCACTCCGCCACGAATCTGCGCGCGTGCGCCGAGAATCGGATGGCGATCGAGCACCGCGCGGATCCCCGCGATGAGACCTTTCGTGTTGAGATGTCCCGTGAACCGAAAGACCGAGTGGGTGCTGTTGGCATATTCGACCCCCAACTCTCCGGTGCGCAGTTTTTTGAACAGGTCACGATAGTGATACACCAGCGGAGCGGTCTCCACCGGGCCGCGCGCACGAAACGCCGGCCCACGCAACGCGGCTACGATGGCCTCCCGATACTGGCCCAGAGCGGCGCGCAACCGATCGCTCATCGCACCCGCCGGCGCATCGAAGCGCAGCTTGCCGGCCGAGACTTTCAACTCCACGCCGCAATCACGCGCCTCGCGCAGCAGGGCGTCGATCTCCCCGGGGACACCGTGCCGGAATTTCAACAGGTCGACCGAATTGCTATTCATACCGCCTCCACCAGCGCCGGCCCAGCACGCATAGCAGACCCAACATCGCGATCATACCATCCGCCAGGCATAGAACCTCGGTGACCGGATTGAGCGCGCTCGAGACAGCCCCTCTGACACAGAATGCGGTGATAGCCAACACACTGTTGGTCATTACCCAGCCGGAGAACCAGCGGTTGCGCCAGTGCTGCAAGCGGCGCGCAACCTGCGAATCCGTGTGCGTGCGCCTGATGCCCTTGGTCCCCCAGCTCACGTCGTTGAAATTCCACCAGGAGTACGCGGACAGCACGCTCTCCATTCCCAGGTACACAAAAGGCAGCAGTGGAATGTCGGCAATGGCCGCGATCCCACCGGCGGGTAATGTCAGCCTGAGCGAGATCAGTGCCGCGGCCGGCGCCAGCAGCAGCAACGCCACCGCGTTGATCGGCAACAGCAGTAACAAGCCACCCAGCAACAGTCCGGATGTCAGCAGTTGCGCCGCTCGGCGGACGCGCCCGGGCAGGTTTGTCAAACGCCAGGCTGTCCTTCCAACGGGCAACAGAATCAATTGCCCGACGAGAGCTGCGACGAAGATGCCGCGGATCAGACCAAACGCGGGCGCGATTCGGACTGCGGACAGCATGGACACGAGGACCGCGACCAACCCGAGCAATTGAGCCGGCGCGAAAAAACCCTTCAAGGCAAGCAGGAGTTGTCCGGCCAGGGCCGCGGAGAACATCCAGCCGCGTCTCCCGTTCCAACCCTGGCGAGCGAGGTAACGCCGCCACTGTCCGAACAGGGACACGAGGCACGCCAGCGCACTGTTTCGCCAACGACGCCGCTGCCGCAACAACTCCGCGAGAGTCGGGCAACTGTCAGTGGTGGCGCCCGCCTCCGGCGCATAGCCGAGTTGCCAGCGTCGTCCCCCACCCATCACGAGGTGACTGCCGATCACCCGGTCTTCGGCCAGAAACATCAGTCGCGCGAGCGGATTCGAGGTCTCGGCGCCTCTGAGATAAGCCTGCAGAGGTGCATCGTCCGACAGTCCCTGTCCCAGGCTCCCGCCGCTTTCCAAGGCGTTCCATCGGTATACACTGGCCTGGCCCGGGACCACACTGAGATACCCGCAGGCCATCTCAAACGGCCAACCGATGCTCTTCTGCAAGGCGAAGTCGACGTATTGCCACGAGACGACCAGGCCATCGTCGGGCTGCGGCGCCGCCGGTAAAATACGCAAGGCCAGTGCCGCCACATCCGGACTCCGCTCCATGCGGGCGGCCAACTTCCCCAGCACGTCCGGCTCGAGTGCGGTACCGCAATCGATCTGAAAGCAATAGGTCGGCTGTAACTGCCGGCAAATGGTGGCAAAGAACAGGTCGTGAGATTGCAGCTTCCCGAGGTTTCTGTCCTTGAGCAGATCCACCATCGGCGCGTGACCGCCAGGGATGAACAGGCCCTTATAGCCCTGGGTGCCCTCTGCGACCACGG
>Ga0105240_10008033_pt1 | contig 15185 bp, 12 predicted proteins | sample KBSC54metaG_FD_80426 | JGI IMG/M metagenome (GOLD analysis project Ga0105240, IMG submission 80426) | Corn rhizosphere microbial communities from Kellogg Biological Station, Michigan, USA - KBS C5-4 metaG | ecosystem: Host-associated > Plants > Roots > Rhizosphere > Soil | place: Michigan, USA... | reverse complement strand
CCATCAATGTCCGCAAGAAACACATCGCGCCAGTCCGCGGCCCAGGCTCCGTTTTGCGGGGTTTTAAACAAAGAGTTCTCAGTGAAAATTAGTTATGCTTGGTTCCTAGGGGTTCTATGACACGTTTATTTATCTATTCCATGATTTTGCTCGCCATTCTGATGTCCCCAGTGTGGGCCCAGACACGTTTAACCAATGACGACATCATCAAAATGACGAAATCCGGTCTCACCGAAGATTTCATCATCAACCTGATTCAACAGCAGCCCGATCAGCTTTCTTCCGGTGTCACCGCCCTGTCGGAACTGAAACGAAATGGCGTCGGCGAAAACGTCATCGCAGCGGTTGTACGCAAAGCGCCGGCCCCGTCGGAACCCCTCAACAGCGGCTCGGTCGTCCGCTTGTACAAGGCTGGTTTCAGCGACGATTTTCTTCTCGATCTCATCCGCCGCCAGCCGCCCAAGGGTTCCCCCGATCCTGGCCGTATCGTTGAGCTAAAAAATGCAGGCCTGAGTGAACGTCTGATTTCCGCTCTGGTGGCCACAGGCGGACGGCGGGAAATCCCACAGGGCACTGAAATCACCGTGCGGACCATCGACGCCATCGATTCGGAAAGGGCGAGAGAAGGCGACACGTTCCGGGCCAGCCTCGACGATCCACTCGAAGTCGACGGGAACGTCATTGCTCCCAAAGGCGCTGACGCCATCGTAAGACTCGCCGGCGAAAAGGATTCCGGCAAACTCACCGGCAGAACCGTGCTGACCGTCTCACTGGAGTCCGTAAACATCGATGGACGCCAGGTTCCCATCCGTACGAGCTCCGTCTCACAGGAGAGCAAATCCCGGGGCGCAAGAACGGCGAAATCCGCAGCCGGGGTCGGCGCAGTTGGCGCCATCATCGGAGCCATCGCGGGCGGTGGCAAGGGTGCTGCGATCGGCGCGGGTGCCGGAGCCGCGGCAGGAGCCGGCGGCCAGGTCTTCATGAAGGGTCAAAGGGTGAAAATTCCGTCCGAAACGGTGCTCACTTTCACCACGGATTATCCGGTCAAAATCGAATAGGCAATCCGTCCGTCGATGATCACTGTTACCGGTTCGATTGCGCGAATCTGATCTTCCGGACACGTCATGTAATCGCGGTCGATCACAACCATGTCGGCCAGTTTACCTGGTTCGATCGATCCTTTGTCTTTCTCTTCGAATTCAAAATATGCCGGCCACACGGTGTACATTTTCAACGCCTCCTCGCGAGTAATGCGCTGTTCTGGATGCAGCACTTGCCCGTTGCTCATTATCCGCGTCACCGCGATCCACATGTTCAAAAACGGATTGTAAGGATTCGTGGCGTGATTCTTGTCATGGCCGATCATGTGGTCCGTCCCCCCGGCAAATAGGATCCCGGCGTTCACGTAAGAGCGGAGCGGATAGAACAGGCCAAGTCCATCCGCCTCGAATACCTTCAACAGCGCCGGGCAATCAAAAAACAGCCACGGAGCCTGCACGTCCACAAGAATGCCGAGCCGTTTGGTCCTCGCAATCGATTCGGTGTTCTGGAAACTCGCATGAATCAAGTGCGAGCGCGTGGGGCCGATGGGCTTCTCCCGATCGAGCGCTTCCATCGTGTCGAGAAATGTATCGATGGCTCCCCCACCCTGGCTGTGCGCCGAGAGTTGCCATCCACGATCACGAGCGGCGCGCATCACAGCGAGAAATTTCTCCGGCGTCGCGAAGCGCTGGCCCCGGTTGGTGGGATCAGTCTGCCCATAAAGCTGCCGGCCGAACGGCCCATACGGCTGCCGCTGATAGGCTGTGCCAATCGTCATTCCGCCGTCGATATTCACCTTGAATGACGCAAAACGCAGCCAATGATCGCCATCGCCGGTCTTATAATCGGCCGAATTGATTTCATCCAACAACTCGCCCTGTGGACGATTGATATCGAGCCACCAGGTGAGCGCGGCACGCAGCGGCAATCGGTTTTCCGCCTTCAGCTTTCGATAAATCGCGATGCTTTCCGGGTTCACAATCCGGTCGATGACGGACGTATATCCGGCCGCCACATACCGTCCGAGCATATCCGCCAGAGCACGCTCTTTCTCCGCGGCAGTGAAATTGGCCGCCGATTTGTCCACTCCCTTCAACAGGTACTGAGCGTTCCTCAAGATTCCATTCGGCTCGCCGCGTTCATCCTTCACAACTACGCCGCCGGGCGGATTGGGCGTGTCGCGCGTGATCCCGCTGATCTTCAGAGCGTAGGAGTTCGCCACCGCCACATAGCTTGCATCGAACATTACGGGATGCTCGGTATCCACGTCCAGCACATCGCGCGTGGGCATGCGCATTTCTTTCAGCCGTGTCGGAAATGTCCGGGGCACGACGATCCACTGGCCCGGCGGAGTCTTCTTCGCCTCGGCACGAATGTATCCCTGGACCGCCGCGAACGAGTTCAGCTCCGGCAGCGGACCCCGGAACTCGCTCAAACCAGCCTCGAGGGGGTGGACATGGCTGTCCGTCAGGCCCGGCAAAACAGTTCGGCCCTTCAGATCGATCACTCGGGTCTTCGTGCCCTGTTCGGAGCGAAGAATCGCCGCACTGCTACCCACCGCACTGATTCGCCCGCCTTTCACCGCAACGGCTTGCTGAATGGAAAACGCACCGTCCACGGTGACGATCTTCCCGTTATGCAGAATCAAATCCGCATCGGCTGCATAGCAGAGTGAAGCAATCAGCAGCAGGTTGGGCAAATTTCTGCGAGTGGAAGGCACGTCATCTGTGTTACCACAATGAGCCCATGCATTCAATTTGACGGCCGGGAATTTATCTGTTTGAAAAGATTCCGATGCTATTCTTAATTGTTTTATCGTAAAAGTTTGATACGGGGGAACAATCAGGATGCGTAAATTCCTGCTCACCGCGGCTGGCGCCTTACTGCTGTTGGCGCCGCTGCAAGCCCAGGTCGTAATTAGCCAGGTCTACGGCGGAGGCGGCAACAGCGGCGCTCCGTACCAAAACGATTTCGTCGAACTCTTCAATGCCGGTGCCTCGGCGCAGTCACTCCTCGGATGGTCCGTGCAATACACCAGCGCCACCGGAACAGGCACATTTTCCAGCGGCAAGACCAACCTGTCGGGCTCCATTGGCGCAGGCAAATACTATCTGGTGCAGTTGGCTTCGCAGGCGGCAGTCGGCGCCCCTCTGCCAACCGCGGATGCGACAGGCACAGTGAACATGAGCGCCTCCGCCGGCAAGGTCGTCCTCGCGAGCACCAGTGTCGGACTCAACTGTAACGGGTCGACAGCTTCTCCTTGCACGGGTACCGATTTGGGCAGCATAGTGGATCTGGTCGGCTACGGCACCGCCAATTACTTCGAGGGTACTGGTCCCGCGCCCGGACTCTCCAACACCACCGCGGGCGTCCGCGCGGGCGGCGGTTGCACGGATACAAACAATAACTCCACCGATTTCACGGCTACCGCTCCAAACCCACGAAATTCCACTTCATCCGCGAATCCCTGCTCGGGCCTTCCTCTTTCTATTACGAACAGCTCGCCTCTGCCGGCGGGCACCGTCAACCAGCCTTATAGCGTAACCTTCGCGGCAAGCGGTGGCTCGGGAAGCGGGTATGTTTTCTCGCAGCCCAGCGGAACAGTGCCGCCAGGATTGACGCTCACCGGCGCAGTGCTGAGTGGCACGCCCACCACCGTCACCGGATCTCCATTCACATTCACAATCCACGTCGCCGACAACGCATCGAACACCGCGCAGGCGTCGTTCCAGATCACCATCAATCCTGTACCCACCTGTACCCCGACAAATACCATCGCGCAGATACAAGGTAGCGGGAATACCTCGCCGCTTGTGAACGCCACCGTCACTACCAGCGGAATTGTGACAGCTCTCAAATCGAACGGATTCTTCCTTCAGATGCCGGCCCCCGGGGATGGCGATCCCAACACATCCGACGGTGTCTTTGTGTTCACCTCGAGCGCGCCCACCGCGGCCGCGGCCGTAGGCAATAGCGTTTGCGTCACCGGAAAAGTGGCGGAGTTCATCCCGAGCAGCGATCTCACGAGTCCTTCTCAAACCGAGATCAGCAACATCACAGCGGTCTTTGCCATCAGCACCGGGAATGCACTACCGGTGCCCATAGTTCTGACAGCCGCGGATACCAATCCGGCCGGCGCTCTCCTGCAACTGGAAAAATATGAAGGCATGCGCGTCCAGGTGAATTCGCTCACGACGGTCGCTCCCACGCGAGGAACAATCGATGAACCCTCGGCGACATCAACCAGCGCCGGGATTTTCTACGGCGTGCTTCCAGGAATCGCGCGCCCGTTCCGCGAGCCCGGCGTCGAATTGCCCGATCCCCTTCCGCCCGGATCGCCCTGCTGCGTGACACGCTGGGATACCAACCCCGAAATTCTCTCGATAAACTCGCTGGGGCAGCCGGGCAGCGTGGCGATCGATGTCACCACCGGCCAGACAATCTCAAACATTATCGGTCCCATTGAATTCAGCCAGCGCGCCTTCACCATCGATCCCGATCCATCAACGCCACCCACCGTGAGCGGCAGCCCGATGACCTTCGTGGCGGTTCCGCAGGCCGCGGCTACTGAGTTGACCGTCGATTCGTTCAACATGGAACGTTTCTTCGATACCGTCAACGATCCGTCAACCGACGATGTAGCCTTGACCGCGACGGCTTTCGCAAACCGGCTCAACAAAGCATCGCTGGCGATCCGGAATGTGCTCCGTTATCCGGACATCCTCGGCGTGGAAGAAATGGAAAACATCACCACGCTGCAAGCCGTCGCAGCGAAAGTAAACAACGACGCACTAACTGCCGGAGATCCGAATCCGAATTATCAGCCGTACCTCGTGGAGGGGAATGACATCGGAGGAATCGATGTGGGCCTGCTTATCAAGACTCCGAAGGTCACCGTTGTGAGCGTCACGCAATTTGGGAAGGACACAACGTATTTCGACCCGGTTGCCAACGCATCAGCAATCCTCAACGACCGGCCACCGTTGGTATTGCGAGCAACGGTCGCGCTCGCCGGATCTGCCGGCACGCTCCCGGTAACGGTGATCGTCAACCACCTCCGATCGCTCAGCGGAGTGGACGACCCTGCTGACGGGCCGCGCGTCCGTGCGAAACGTGAAGCCCAAGCCGAGTACCTCGCGAATCTGATTCAAGGCTTCTACAATTCCGACCCAACGGCGAACATCGTCTCGATCGGCGATTACAATGCGTTCCAGTTCAGCGACGGCTACGCGGATGTGGTGGGCGTAGTCAAAGGGACACCTGTCCCCGCAAACCAGGTAGTGACGCCGCCCGCGGTGATCACAAACCCAGCTCTCATCGATCTGGTGGATACTCTCCCGCCGAGCGGGCAATATTCATACAGCTTCAACGGCAGCGCTCAGGAACTCGATCACATTCTTCTAAACCCGAACATGGCGTCACGCCTCACCCGATACGCAGTCGCACACAACGACGCCGATTTCCCGGAGACGTATCGCAACGATCCCAACCGCCCTGAGCGAATCTCTGATCACGACATGCCGGTGGCCTACTTCACGTTGTATCCCACGGAACCTGCGCTTGGGTTCGCCCTCACCGGCCGCGTGGGCCCGCAGAACGCCCGAACTTGGTCGTTCACCTGGACGAACAATGGACCAGGCACCGTCTACGGCGTGAAGATGACGGGCCTCACCCTACAGCAGACGGCAGGCGCCGCTTGCACGCCGGTAATCAATCCCGCGCAATTCCCAATCAGCGGCGGCGACCTTACGCAATCCTCAACGGCAGCGGCCCAAGTGCTCATCGATTTCACCGGCTGCCCTTTCAATTCCCGCTTCAAAGTCACGGCCCCGTTCACAGCCAACAACGGCGCGATCCAAGGAACGCAGACGATCGCCAGTCAGATCCCGTAAAGGAACACTCCATTGATCAAACAAACTTTTCATTCGATCCTGATTCTCGCTGGGCTGGCGGCCGTTGGGCAACCGGCTCGCGCGGCAACTTTGTTTCAGCTGAATCCCACGGATGGCGTGATCTCCGGAGCGCCCGGCGCGACGGTCGGATGGGGATTCACGATTACCAACACCATCGATTACATCAACATCACAAATTCACAGTTCTGTGAAGGCGCGCAGACGCCGCCTTGCACTCACGCAATCGGTACCTACACCGATTTCGTCGGGCCGAATTCCCCAGTGATCGGGCCCGCGCCGGAAAGCCCGACTGTGATCGAGAGCTTCGATTCGGCGCTGACGACTGGTGTCGGCAGTTTTGCAATCAACAGCAATGCGAGTTCACTGAATCACGCCATCGGCGAGATCATCCTTACGTACGACGTCTACACGGTGAGCCCAAACGACCCCGACTTTGATCCCTTTAGCGACCTGGTCTCGACAGGCAATGTAGCGTCTCTGGACGCAACGGTAAACGTCATCCCGGAACCAGCCACGTTCGCGTTGGCAGGTTCCGTGCTGGCAGCACTTGCGGCGCTTCGTTTTAGGCGGCTGTGTTAAAATACAAACAACCCCGCAAAGTGGGCCTGTGGCGCAGTTGGGAGCGCGCTTCCATGGCATGGAAGAGGTCGACGGTTCGAACCCGTCCAGGTCCACCAAAACGTTTCATACACTTAGCGCTTCTCTCTCACCTACCAACCTAGCCCCTGGAGTCCAACTGGAGTCCAAAACCCATTTGACCCTGGGCATCCGTTCGCACCCAGTGCCGCTCACAGTAGGCCTTCCCTTTTGACACGATCCGAAGCATCCAAGCACTTCCGCGAGGCTAACGACTTTTCGTCCAACAACGTGGGGCGCTAAAGGCGTTCTTGTTACTAATCCGTCAGGACGGCTCCTGAGGGACCTGTTTCCGAGTGGCGCGTAATTCAGGACTAATTCTGATAGGGTGCATGTCTGGCGGGTGTCGCGTAGCAACGGGAGCGGCACGCTCATCATGAATGCGGGAAACCCGAAACCTGAAGCGCACAGTATAAGCGTCTCGCACAGTATAAGCGTCTTAGGAGGAACGTCATGTAAACTCGTTTTGTGGCCGGTGAACGAGAGGCGCGCGCTGCGAGAACACGAATATGGAAGGAACTCCAATCGAAGGAACGGAGGCGATCGTCACCCGAAGAGAGTAGCGAGGAGCACATGCTTGCTCTCATCAAAAGAATTTAATGAAGAAATGGACTGAAGAGCTGGCGAGGATTAATAGCAAATTTTCGCCTGATCCGCCCAATGCTGCATGTCATCACGCCGTCATCACGGGTCTTAAGCTTACGAATTCGACGTGGATGAACGGCAATCCGCCGATGTTGCCTGCGCCTGGGGATCTCGTCGATTTCTTCCGGGCCGGATCGGAAGGCATCAAGATCTGGACTGATAAGAAAGATCATGAGTCGCTGTTACTTGCGAATATCGATCCAAGCAGGGTTACGGCGGGTATTTGGCGGACATCCGCCGTGCTGCTCGAGTTAACGATCGCGCTGAGTTCCATGCAGGAGCACAGCCAGGACCTGGGCTATGCCTGGATCTATCACTTCCAGCCCGGCTTTCCCTTAGAACAGCAGGAACTGCTGGAGGAACTGGATGGCTACCCGGCAGGGAACTCTGTTATTCAGACCATCGATTACTGGTTCGAGAGAGCTGACATTCTGGAGTTGCTCATCCGCAGCGAGGCGTTCTTCGTCGCATCGCAGTTGTTGTGCTACGCCTTCAAGAGCCACTGGTTTTGCCTCGAATGTGCCTTGAGACCCCCTGAACGTAGACAGCACGACCATCCAGAACCGGACATGTGGAATCTGGCGACCTCAATTCCCGAGATGGAGAATGGTATCCTCCAGGCGACCCGCTGCGTGGAGGCGCTCCTCGGAAAGCCAGGTGATTGCGATAACCCCGAGAAGCTGGAGCGCGTAAAGAAGCGCTGGCGAGCATCCGTTACGCTCGACCCAGACGCCGAATTTTTGCTTGTCCAGAAGACTTACCTCGAATACTATTACGACCTTTTTGGAAAGCGGAACTTCGCCGCGCACAGCGTTGGCCGGCTTCCACCCGATTTAAAACGGGCAGAAGCCGTCGCAGCGCAGACTTTTGCCCATATGATGGTGCACAACCGGTTCCAGCGGGACGCCGTATCGACCGACGAGGCGCAGCAAAGGCTCCAATTCAATTCGCAATTGCTCGAAAACACCGACCGCTGCATCTTTGGGCGGGGCGGTGGAACAAAGTTAACCCGGGAAAGCGAGATCTTGCCTGAGCGGGTCGCGAAATAGCGAACCCCGACCAGCAGAGACTGAGCCGCTCTTGTAGGTCCAGTACCGTGACCGTCGTCTGCCAACGTGACGGATCGTCGGCGACTCTTCCAGAGCGCTCGTGCTGGCGGCCGGTGAACGGCAATGGAAGAGTGGCGCGTCACTCGGAACTTCCCAGAACCGGACTTGGGGCCCGCTGATCCGAAGTGACCCGGCGGTCAAGCTTGCGTCACTCCCCGGCATCGCCGCGCCGGGTCACTCCAGATAAGGTCCTAGCGTTACGCAACCAAGGGCGGTGGCCGTCCCGCGATTGCTGGACCGGGAGGGCCGCGGAGCGTCTCAGAAAGGGTCCTTTCCGCGCCTCCCTGCCCCACGGCGCCGACCGGCATCAAACACTCTTCTGATTGCGCAATCCTCGGATGGGAGCGCGCCCAAGAAGCTTACCCCACGACGTTTGAATTTTGTGGTTCAATAGTTCTCCAAGGAGCTTGCTATGGGAACTGTGATACCGGCCCCTGGCGCTTTCGAACGTTTACAGCTTGCGGCAAAGGCCAATGATGTTTTGCAAAGCTTTCCAATCGACGATCCGTCGCTACCAAGCGCATTCCGAGAATACGTAAATCGCGCTCGTGCAATGGTACAGACGTTAACCCAAGCACCGAACCTAAGCGATGAACAACTTGATTCTTTGCTGGCACAGACGAGATTTGCCGCTCTAACGTGGCGGATCAACAACGAAGCTACGACAGGCCTAGTTCAGGCAGGCAATAAGCAGGACCTGTTAGTTTCCACAAACGGGTGTCTTCAGCAGTGTGGGAAAAATCATGATGACTGCCTCAGGCAAAGCCCACCCAACGATAAGTTTTTTGAATTTAATTGTCATCTAGACGCGACGATCTGTGGAATAGGCTGCTATAAAGACAGATTTGTCAAAGGGCTTTTTAGCTTAGGTATTACCATCGCATGAGCAGACCGTTGTAAGCTTCATCCAGAAAGCAGGCAGCGGTCTGACGGTCACCGTACAGGCAAAGTCACCGGCGCCGCGCCGTCACAGCTTGGAGCGGCTGCAGACCCCGGGCGAGAGAGGAAGGGTCCATGCATTAAATCTCTCTCGTCTCACAAAAGGGAGATTTCGGGACGAGGACCGAACCCGTGTAACCACGGGCTTGCGCTGTACCGTATTGTTGTCCCGTTGCGGACCGCATGAAATCTGGGTACGTCCTTGCAGGTTGGAAATCATCACGAGAACGGCACCACCTTCAGGACCGCCTTCCACATGAGCATGTCGTCGTTAGCCATGTCGGACTTGTGCAAAGGCAGACGGGCTCCAGACGGCGTTCGAGGAGATTAAAGGATCTCCCGTCGCCGTTTCAGCTACCTCGGCTGCAAGCAAAAGCTTCGCCATGCCGTCAACGACAACATGGGTATCGAGATTTCCTGAATGCGGACCGCGCGTCCTCCAACCGGACATATGGACCGCATGGACTGTGGCGGGCCCAGACTGGGGGCTCAGAATAATACACCGACTATGAACTCGGCCTGATTCGGAGCGAACCGAAGCAAACCACCCGGGCCCGTGATGTTAGCGGTCCACCTGGTATAACGGAATTCCGGCAGCACACGAAGACGACCTCCGCCAATTTCTACGCCGCTCACAACCGTCAGCCCGGTATAGAAACGTTTTCTGAGTTCGGATGGCTCAGTAGTATCGAGCGGGCTTGTGGAACTGGTCCTCGTAACCAGGGTGCCGATGGTCTGTTCGCCACGCCCACGCACCGGCCCAACATGGCGGAGCACGCCGCCGCCCGCCACGTACGGCCGCACCACGCGGCCGAAGCGGTACTTGGCCATTATCGGCAAGTCCCACGAGTTGCCTTTCACGTCGATTGCAGAGTTGCTGAAAGAACCACTGGCGGAATCGAAGAAGTTTACAATCCCTACATAACCCATCCGATGATACAGGGCGTCAACTTCGAACCCGAATGTGTTCGTCAACCGCCACTCGCCCGAAGCTCCTAAAGTATAGCGCCGGGTTGCGGCGGAGTAATCGGCACTGCCATGCAAACTCCCCGTAGCGCCGGTCTCAAAATACTGCGTAATGGGAACACCGAGTTTAAATCCGGCATGAATGCCCTGGCTCCAAGCAGGTAGTGCAAATAGGAACACAAATAGGGCTTGGCGGTACATACTCATACACCATTCCCGCCAGACAGAATTGAGAGTCTCCATGATCAGAATAATGAGAAGTCCTGGAAGGCTGAACGAACGCGGGTAACACCAGTTTAGCCCAAACCTCGTAAGCATGATCCATGTCCCGGCAGTCCAGTGCGGCAGGACTCGTGGCTGATACGGGGAGCGCCTCAGAACCCCGATCCCGCGAAACGGCGTTCGGGGAAGTTTCGCGACGCTCTGGGCGAATTGTCGGCGACTCGGACGGGGCGGACGTTCCACGGCCGGATTGGGAACGGGAAGTCTTGTCACCGGCAATCCACTTTGACGCGTAACGGCCATTGCCTACATCTGGCCAGTTCAGTCTTCAGGCGGTAGATCTGCGCTGAGCCGAAGTTGCTTTGTCCCCGAGACGTAGAATCGTAAAGTTGCCCGGAATGGAGGCAACCGAGCGAGCGCAGCGAAGCGACGAAACGGATCTCTCGTTTCTCCGGGCCTCTCTCCTCCTCAGAAAACCCGACATTCCCGACATTTGGCATCTAGGCCATTGATTCTACTAGACTGATCGTTGTCGGGTTGCCGTATTTACCCGACATGGAACCCGACAAACAACCCGACATTTTGTGTGTGATCCCCGATTCTTGGCTTCAATGTCGATTAGTTAGTTTCGCGATTACTTGTTTTCAATCGCCTTGGCCGCGTCAGCAAACCGAGGGACCATCTTCCTAATAAATCAAGGAGAGAGTCCAATGTTCTATCGACGTCTTCGGCTTGGTCTCTTAGTTTCTTGCTTACCAAGTTACTGTCCAGGCTCCACTGATGGAGCAGAAAGTTCTCCGGCGTCAGTCTTTCGATGCCAAATGGTTCTAGGCACGACAACGGGACGTCCTTGCTGTTGGACGTAAGAATTGCGTCCGCCTTTGTCCGCACTGCCGCCGCGAGAACATGTCGATCACTCTCATGATTTTCCATCTTTTCGATGAACGGCTCATATCCAGTTACCATGGCCTCGGGAAAGGCCGATTCCATGCACGCAATGCGATAGCGAGCCTTTTCTGGTGAGAGGCCGAACTTAGGAAGCTGTAGATTGCGCTCGACCTCATTTAGAATATCCCGCGACCACCGAGGAGCATATATGGCCGGATCTTCCGCCAACCTTAATAGAAGATCCGTGAGCGAGATTGGTAAGAGAACACACGCGTCCAGCAGGACTACATACTCATTTATCAGAGAGATCATCGTTGGGCATTACGTCATACAGACCGCTCTCGTTTTCAGAGCGAACCATTTCGCGCAGAACCGCGCGGCGGCCTTTGTTTCGGCGTTCCTTGTATGCCATTAGGTCGTTGATAAAAACACGCCGATGAGTACCGACCTTATGAAATCGTATCTCTCCCTTTTCCAATAGGTTAATAAAGAACTGTCGCGACATTCCTAGCAGCCGGCTAGCCTGCACAGTCGTCAATCCGTTGCGGTCTTGAAGAATAGCGACCGACGCCCCCTCGCTTAGGTCTTTAAGAATTTGAACCAACAGGTTGTATACACCCGCAGGGAGTTTGCGAATCTCCTTCGTAGGACTGATTAGCTGAGCTTCGCTGCCAGAGAGGACGGCGTTCCTATATAGTGCAATGATCTCTTCTTTTTCTTTATCTTGGATATCGACTCGACTCAGAATAGCTTCCGTTGCCATTTCATTCATCTCCCAACGCCATAGACGCTACAAGTGCTATAAACGCTACAAGTGATTCTAGCCGCTAAGCAGCCTCAAAGTCAATTGGGATTTGTCCTGGGCCTTTGGTTCGTGCAAATGACCATCGCGAACACGCAGCTTGCCCTGACTTCTACGTTTACCGAGGGTCTGTTGACGAATGAACTCTGCGAATGAATAACTACAGTTGAACACATCAAAAACGTTCAGCCACATTGCGGATTCTGATAGGGGCGAAGACGCTGATTTACGGAACTCGTTCTCTTGACCAGGAGGATCAGGAAGCGTCCACGACTTGCGGCGATACCGACGAGTGGAGCGAGACCGACTGCTGATGACACGCTGCGAGCCAAGGAGACACGACGGGTGAACCGTACAGTAAGTGCAGTATATTTACTAATAGATTAGTACTGGTAGGAGAGGGTCATATCTCTAGCCGAATCAGTAGTTTACCGCGTTGGTAGCCACGCGCGAGATATCGCCAGTTTAGGGGTGGGGGGGTATGAGCTTCCGCCGAGGAGAATTCATGCAAGTCTCATTGTGGCCAATAGATAGAGTCATCGCGTACGCTAGAAATGCCCGCGAGATCCCGCAAAGCGCCATCGACAAGGTCGCGGCGTCAATTCGCGAATTTGGCTGGCGCCAGCCCATCGTCGTCGATGGCGAAGGCATCATAGTCGCCGGCCATACCCGCCTGCTGGCTGCCCGGAAGCTTGGGCTGTCGTCAGTTCCAGTCCATGTAGCTGACAACCTCACAGCAGCGCAAATCCGGGCTTACAGATTAATGGACAACAGGAGTCACGAAGAAGCCCGCTGGGACATGGAATTACTCGCCACCGAGCTTAGCGAGCTGAAGGTCAGCGACATGGGTCTGAATCTAACCGGATTCAATTCGAAGGAAATCGATGACCTCCTCCGAAATGACGACCCGGCAGAGGACGTTGTGCCGCCACTGCCCGATAGCCCGGTGACACGCGCGGGCGACTTGTGGATTTGTGGCCGGCACCGCGTGTTATGCGGCGATTCCACAAACCCCGAAGCCGTTGCTCGATTGCTGGGTGACCGCAAGCCGTTCTTGATGGTGACCGATCCGCCGTATGGCATTCAACTCGATACTGAATGGCGCGACCGCGCGGGCCTGAATGGTCACGGACCCGCCGAGCCGAGCTATATGAAGCATCGCACCGAAGGCCACAACGAAACGACTATCTCGGGCGATACCCGGGCGGACTGGTCCGAGGCCTTTGCGCTGGTGCCAAGCATCCAGGTGGCCTATGTTTGGCATGCCTCCCTGTTCACCCGCGAGGTTTTGGATGGTTTGCTGCGGATTGGCTTTCTGTATCCACAGCAAATTATCTGGAACAAGGGCCGGATCGTGCTCACGCGCACGCACTACTGGTATCAACATGAGCCGTGCTGGTATGTGCGAAAGAAAAATGCTCCCTGGTTTGGCAAGGCCGGCGAGAATTCGACGATCTGGGATTCTCCGTCTCCGAAGTTCATCATGGGCGGATCTGATGAGGAAAAATTCGACCACCCGACACAGAAACCTGTCGAGTTGATGCGGCGGTCGATTCTGAACCACACCCAGCGTAGCGAGTTGGTCTACGAACCGTTTTTGGGGTCCGGCACTACGCTGGCCGCCGCCGAACAGACGGAGCGCGACTGCTGCGGCTTGGAGTTAGATCCCAAGTACGTTGACGTGGTCGTGCAGCGCTGGCAGGCCCTGAGTGGCAAACAGGCGCACCTGGAGCGAACGGGCGAGACGTTCCACGACGTCGCAGCAAAAGAGTTGGTGCCGTCATGACTGCGCCGCTGCGAGCACGAAATAGCCGAATGCGAACGCTTGATTCTATCGGGACATCCCGATATCCAGGGATTGTGCCTAGCGCTCGCCGATTGGTCTGCCGAACGGAGGTTACTCACTGATGGGAGTCCGAGGACCAGCACCGAAACCAACCAGCCTCGTAGTGTTCGAGGGCAACCGCGGCCGCCGGCCGATCAATGATCGCGAACCGAAGCCACGGATGATTAGCCCAAAGTGTCCGGCGCATCTGGACGAAGCTGCGCAGAAGGAGTGGAAGCGGCTCATCCCGATCCTGCGACGGATGAGAATTCTCACCGAAGCTGACGGTATCGCCCTCGCGAACCTCTGCCAGGCATACAGCACGCTAATCAAAGCTCAGACGCAGCTCACCGCGAATGGCATCTTGTACAAGACGAAAAGCGGCTACGTTCAGCAGAGCCCGCTGCTCGCGATTGTGAATGGCCAAGTGGAGATCATCAACCGCCTGTGTCGCGAATTTGGTTTGACGCCGTCCTCTCGAACCCGGCTCGTGGCAGATCGCGATGACAGCCCGCAGGTGGACGACTACCTCGACTGATGCCGTTTTCAGGGGAGCGGGCTGCCAAGACGGTTGGCTTCATTCAGAATCGGTGTCGGCACACAAGAGGCGAATACGCCGGGCGCCGGTTCAAGCTCACGCCCTGGCAGCGCGACGGTATCATCCGGCCGCTGTTCGGGACGGTCAACGAGCACGGGCTCCGTCAATACCGGACGGCGTTCGTCTCGCGCGCCCGGAAGAACGGCAAGAGCGAGGAAGGCGCTGCGCTCGCTCTCTACCTACTGTGTGGCGACGGCGAGCGAGGAGCCGAGGTCTACAGTGCGGCCGGCGACCGGGAACAGGCGGCAATTGTTTTCAATACTGCGGCGCAGATGGTGCGGCTCGACTCGGTTCTGTCGAAGAAGTGCCGCGTCATCGATTCGACGAAACGGATCTTGTATGAAGATCGTGTCTACCGGGCGCTGTCTGCTGAGGCGTACAGCAAGCACGGTTTTAACTGCCACGGAATCGTCTTCGACGAACTCCACACCCAGGCCAATCGCGAACTATGGGACGTCCTAACCACGGGAACCAGGGGGCGCCGCCAACCGCTCACTTATGCGATTACGACGGCGGGTTACAACCGCAATTCGATTTGCTATGAGATCTACGACTATGCGAAGCAGGTGCTGAATGGCACGGTTACGGATCCTAGTTTCTT
>Ga0105240_10008031_pt1 | contig 15187 bp, 9 predicted proteins | sample KBSC54metaG_FD_80426 | JGI IMG/M metagenome (GOLD analysis project Ga0105240, IMG submission 80426) | Corn rhizosphere microbial communities from Kellogg Biological Station, Michigan, USA - KBS C5-4 metaG | ecosystem: Host-associated > Plants > Roots > Rhizosphere > Soil | place: Michigan, USA... | reverse complement strand
AGCGCTGTAGCAACCGCCATCGGCGTCGACATAAAAAGCGGAATAGTAAAAGCAGAGGGCGATCTGGATTTTCGCGGAACATTGGGCGTATCAAAAGAAGCATCGGTAGGGTTTAAACAAATACGGCTTGGTTTCCACCTCGATACTGACGCCAATGAGGAGCAAATGGCCAGCCTGGCTAAGCTTACTGAGAGATATTGCGTGGTGTATCAAACCATAGCAGGCGGCACACCTGTTGATACTACTTATAATTTGAATTGACGGATTTTAAGCCATAACGGCCGATCGTCTTTCCTTTATCTCGTGAAGGATGTGGTTTAACCTTTGGTGAAGCACCGTTATTTGATTTAATATGGAAAGGCGCTGCTCGAGCGCGGTGGCAGGATTGTTGGTTTCTGCGATTAAGATATTGATCTCCAATTTGGTGTCAGTCGACTCCCTGTAAAGCTCTATCAGCGATTTCATACAGCCTCAGCAATAAGAAGTTAAATTAATTAACAATAAAACGCAGGAAAACTTTGTAAAGTATACAGAAGGGTAACCTTTACTTAATATTAGACGGGGATAGCAAAAAAAGCTATAAATAGCTGACAATCTAACAGATTCAGGCAGCTTGTCTTTCTCTTATTTCGCGTTGTACGGTAGCCAGTTCGGCACGTAAATCAGTAACTTTCGTAATGATGTTCAAACGGGTGGTCAGCGCTTCATCATAACGATAGTTATCCAATAATAAAGCTTTAATGTCGTCCTGAAGCCTTGAGGCCCGTTTCTGCAGCACAGTAATCGATCTCATGATATTTTTATAATAATTATAATAGTTAAACGATATTTTTGTTTAAAAGTTTAATTCGCTCTATAGCCGAATTGTAAAATTTCTATAGATGATATAACAAACATCCTGCCATTTTAAACCAATTTCACTCATAATCAGCAAGTTTTACATTATTTTAAAATATTTTTTGTTCAATTGACCACACATCCTATATTTGCAGTCCCAAAACAAAGGGAGTTTAGCTCAGCTGGTTCAGAGCATCCCGATTTATAATCGGGAGGGTCACTGGCCGAAGAGCCAAAGAAAATAAAGGGAGTTTAGCTCAGCTGGTTCAGAGCATCTGCCTTACAAGCAGAGGGTCACTGGTTCGAACCCAGTAACTCCCACGAAAAAGCCACCATACGGTGGCTTTTTTTTATTTATAGCTATCAGAAAACGTCGAAGAATATAGATCATTCTGCTTTAAGACTCTTCACAGGGTCTGCAGTTGCTGCTTTGATCGACTGTGAACTAATACTAATAAAGGCGATCAATATAGTGCCGGCGCCAGTCAGGGCAAATACCCACCAACTAATTCCGATCCTGGTGGCATAATCCTGCAGCCATTTGTTCATCAGGTACCAGGCAACGGGCGTTGCAATGACAAATGCCAACACAATCAACCTGATAAAATCCTTTGAGAGTAGCACCACTACGCTACTTACCGATGCACCTAGTACCTTTCTGATGCCGATCTCTTTTGTGCGATTGACGGCCGCGAGTGTAGCGAGGCCCAGCAAGCCCAGGCTGGCAAGAAAAATTGATATACCACCAGCCATACCGACGATGCTGGTCCACTTCTGCTCGGACCGGTAATAATTATTGACATCCTCATCCAAAAAACTATACTTCATGGGCACGCCAGGTGAAGCGGCGCGCCATGCCTTTTGAATATCAGCGAGCGCCGGCGCAGGATTTCCGGCACTTATCCGCAGGTAAATATGACTATATCCCTTGTTTTGCGACGTTACGAAAACCTGGTTTTTCACGTTTTCGCTAAGCGGCCGGTAATTAAAGTTTTTCACTACGCCAATAACAACAGCTGTGCTGCCCTGGAACTTTTTTATTTTTTGCCCGACCGCATTTTGCGCGTTCCATCCACGTGCCTTCATCATTGTTTCATTGATGATAACCTGCTTTAGGGTGTCCCGGTATGATCCCGCCTGAAAATACTCCCCGGCAAGCAATTTCATGCCTAACACTTTCAGGTAGTCCGGATCGATGATGTTAATGTCCGCAAAATTATTGGCTGAGGGATCAGAATACCCCAGAAAATTCTGACCCGCTCCCAAACCGGCAGCTGCGCTTGTTACACCTTCAACTTCGTGGTATTTCAACACCTCTTGCTTAAATATAGGGAACACCTTATCCGGATCAATTTGAGATGCATCCAGTACAACTACATTCGCTTTGTTGAAACCCGGATTTTTATCGAGCAAATATTTTGTTTGCCGGAGTATAATTACAGTTGAAATTATTAAGACAATAGATAAAACAAACTGAAAGGTAACCAGCGATTTAGTAAACAAATTGGCCCCTCCTATCCTGATCTTATTTTTTAGCACCTCGACGGGTTTAAAACCCGATAATACCAAAGCGGGGTAACTTCCGGCCAGTAAGCCAGCTACCAATACTACACCTGCCAGCACAAGGCCCATTATTGGATATTGCCCGAAAGCGAAGCGCAGATTTGTCCCGGCCAGCTGATTGAATAAAGGCAACAACACGATTGCAAACAATAATCCTAAAACGGCAGATGTGGCAGCTAAAAGCAACGCTTCGGTAAGAAATTGGGCTATGATCTGCCGTTTTTCTGCCCCGACAACCTTCCGGACGCCGACTTCTTTGCTTCTGCCTGCCGACCGACCGATTGCCAGTGTAGTAAAGCTGATGCAAGCGATCAATAAAATACCGGCACCAATAGTCAATACTATCCAAATGATGGCAGGATCAATTTTGTTGTAATCCGTAAACCCCCACGCTTTGAACCCGGTATCGGTATGTATGGCAAGCAAGGGTTGCAGCCTGACACTTTCTGGCATGCCTTTTCCGGTCCAGATAACACCTTGTTTCTTCATCATGGCAACATAGTTCTTGCTCATGCTGACAAAGTCCGGCTCGTAACTTTCCATAAACCGTTCTAATTGCGGGGCATCACCAGGCAATTTGCTTCTGGACTTAAGTTGCACATAGGTTTGCCGTACAACAGGGTGCCAATTATTGCCGATGTCAAAAAAGTCGGGACGATAGGAGTTGATGAACGCGAAACTGCCCAGAACATCAAATTTGATCGTAGAATTTGGTGGAACATCCTCGGCAACGGCAGAAATTGTGAATGGATAGTTTTTTGTGCCAAGTTGTATCTCCACTGTTTTACCAACAACATCATCGGTGCCAAATAATTCTTTTGCCCTTGAGGATGTTAGCACAATGTCCTGCCTGCCATGCAAAGCCGTCTTCCTTGTACCATATTTTAGCGGAAAACTAAAAACAGAAAACAGAGATTGATCTGCAAAGCCCAGCTCCACCCGAAGCGTTTTATTGCCCGTTTGAATTAAATTTTCACCCCATGACAGTTGCAGGCGAACATAGTCTACGACATCGGGCAAATCCTTTTTCATCGCCTCGCCCCAGGTTACGCCCGAGGCCGCACTATAATCCGTTGAAGCATTGATACCGTCAGCACTGGGCATTTCTTCATGCAAATACACCCGGTATATATCTCCGGCATTTTTATGGAACCTGTCGAAGTTTAATTCCTGGAACGAGTATAGTAAAAGCAGGGCGAAACATGCTATTCCGGTCGATAATCCAAAAATGTTAATGAATGCGAACCCTTTCTGCTTTTGCAGATTGCGCAAGGCGATCTTCAGGTAACTTTTTATCATAAAATTGCGATTTAATTTTCCATGAGACCACACCGAAGTAGTTTCACGACGCAAGATTAGCGGATTGGTTCGCAAACGGGGTTCCGTATTATAATACGGTCGCTCTTTTTTCAACTGGTTCTTATATTCGTTAGGGCTTTTCCCCGTCAGTTGCCTGAAAGCCCGGTTAAAATTAGTTTTGGAGTTAAAGCCCGAATCATAAGCGATGCCCAACAGCGTGTATTGGTCATAAGCCGGATCCTGCATTTTGTGCGCCACATCACGGATGCGATATTCATTGATAAAATCGGCAAAGCTCTTTTTGAGTACCGCGTTAATGATCCGTGACAATTCATGACCGTTCATATCCAGCTGTGCGGCCAGCGAACCCAAACTCAACTCCGGGTCTTCGTAAAGCCGCCTTGCTTCTACCTCTTTTCTGAGCCATGCGCCCTTCCGTTTCAGCTCCGCCCCGGCCAGCGGTTTGGCGAACAGGGAAACCTCGGCTGGCGCTTCTTTTGCAGCCCTTAAAATCGCCACGACCCCAATCCGTATAAGCATCACGGCGAAAAGGATATCAAGCGGGTATGCAGCCTGCGCGTTCAGATGGTAAAAATAGGCTGCTGCCGCATAGGGTATCCATAATAGCCACAGCAGTCCGAAACCGGTCAGCAAGCGATGCAACCACTGCAGTTCGTGCCGGTAGCGGTCGCCTTCATTAAATTTTATCCCATCGTAAAAGCGGTCGATCAGCGTATTACATTGATATAAATAGACAAGTACAGAGATAAATGCCAATGGCTGCAATAAGACATCCATTTTGAATACCCAAATACACTGTTCGATGAGTAGCGGGCAGAAATGCAGCAGATATTTCCACCTGAATTTAGTAGTCGGCTGGGTTAGTTTCCATACATAAAAATAGATGAGCGGCCCTAATGCGAGTGAAAACCGCAACGGCAACCGCTCACCTATACCAAGGTCTGTGGTTAATACACTAACCATCCTTAAAGCCACTACAACCATCGCCAGGCCAAGGAAACGGTTCGCGCCACGGTTAACACCTTTGGTAAGCCAAAGCAACAGCGCAACGATCAGTCCGGCAGATGCCGTTGCGAGCAAAAGCAAATCGTATATGCTGAAGGGGAGTACATGCGCATTCATTGCGGTGAGCGTTCAGTTGCTATTCGAATATACGATGTATAAGGTTGCTTTTGGGCATGGACGGGAAATTTCGGATAGCTATATCTGAATTAAATTGGGGGGGGTAGATAAAAGCCTTCTCAACTGGCGTGGGTATGCAACGTTGGATTGCGAGGTGGGGTACTCATGTCTAAATAAAAGTCACGAGTAGCCTTTACGCTTAACCCGACCCAACATACTCGCCCCAGTTGAGGGGAGTTTAGCTCAGCTGGTTCAGAGCATCCCGATTTTACCTCGGGAGGGTCACTGGTTCGAACCCAGTAACTCCCACTAACAAATCAAGCACTTACGGAATAGAGCCCATAAGTGCTTTTTTATTTGCATACAAAACAGTGTCACCACTTTATTTGTCTCTGAGCAGTAAATTTGGTTATTGCTTTCCAATCTTATCACAATCACCCGGCCGGGCAAAATTTCATTCTCACTAGTAAACCCCTTAAACAAAAAAACATGAAAACCATTTTTAAATCCGCCAGTGTATATGGCGTTTCCCGCTAAACTTTGTTAATTACTTAACATTCCTAGCTAAGCTCCTTTCACAGGGCTTTAAATCCAAACAATTGTGGTCACAGGTTTACCGTGAAAACACCTATTGTAAACGCGTAAAGTCTCCGGCTAAGACGCGTAAAACTACTATTGCTCAACGGTTAAAATGCAAATTAACTTTAGGAAATCATCTGTGACCGCTATTTATTGAACAAACCTTATTTAAAAAACAAAAAAATCATGAAAAAAATCATTTTAATTTTATTAGCACTGATTTCAGTCAGAGCTTATGCCGACGATACTGCTACTTTGCAAGCATTAATAACGGCCGGCAACACTACCTTGCCCTCAGGACATACGTATCACGTAACCCAGCTTACACTATCTCATAACTTAAATGCCAATGGTGATACCATTTATTGCACAGCCAGCACCGGGCATGAATTCATAATAAACTCAGGAACAAATGGTATAAAGTTATCAAATGGCATTTTTATTGGCCCCACTGATGTGGTTAATACCGGTGGTACGCATTGTGTCCGTATACAATCAAATAATGACACGGTAACCAATTGCCAAATCAGCAAATTCCCTTCCTATGGCATTTTAATGGATAGTGGCAATAGTCCCGTAATTACCAACAATAATATTTCCGATACCGGCTATATCGGATTATTTTATGACCCTGCGGCAAATACTGTTGGCGGCATAGTTTCAGGTAATACCATTGACCGCAGTATGTTGTCTGCGTCCACTATCACCGGAGACGCTATTAACATCCGGACAACAGCTAATACTTTCAAGAGCAGGGGCTGGACTGTTTCAAATAACACCTTTAAAATGCCCTCAAGCCCTACAAGCAATGATGCAGGCTGTTTTGAATTGAGATATTGTCCCAGAAGCGTGATTTCTGGCAATATTTGCCAGAATGGCTCAATAGGCGTATCTGTTGCGAACAGCGATTCAGTAAAAACTTCCGGAGGTACCTATACCGGGCAAAAACTGGAAGGTGTGGAATATGCAGGAAGCAGTAACGGTAACCTGACAAACCTTGCTATCTCAAGTCAGACTGCATATGGTATCCTGTTCGACACCGGTGATCATGCAAGCAGCCAAGATACAGTATACAACGCCAATATTACAAGTTGTGCAAGCAATGATGTAGTATTAGCGACAGGCACAAACAACATATTCTTCCTGGCTTGCACTTTTACGGCTACATCAGCAATTAATACAGTGGTGCTAAATTCGGCAACAAGTATTTGCTTCTGTGCTTGCCAGTTTGTTGGAGGTGGAGTTGGGCACGATGCGGTGCTTATGAACAACTCCACCGGAACCGTTGATATGTGCTGTGGCTCTGTATCCGGCTTTACCGACAGAGTATTTTTTGTCTACGCAAACAGTGCGATAACTATAAATAATATATTAATGCAAAACATTAATTTATCCGGTACACCGACAGGTCTGGGACAAAACCTTTCAGGAGGTGCTACGCTCGGTAGCAATATACAGGTTAATTAAGTTGAAATTATTGTTTAAAATCCAGGTTCCTGCAAACTTTAAGTTCCGCAGGAACTTTTTTAATTAGCAACTTGCAATAACAAACTGAGTATCGAAATGCAGCTAGGGGAACATCCGGTGCCCTTTTCCTAGATAGCAATTGATACCGGCCTGCGCCCAAGTCCTTTGAGGCGTACAAACAACAACCCTTCCTAATCATCATCCACCCCTGCAAGCTTCCTCGGATACGCCTTCGATTTCTTCGCGGAGTACCAGATAATGCGGTTCATGAGGTCGTCGTTGCCGCCGTCTATGTGGTCAAATTCGGGGCGCAGGGATTGTTTGGCGTAGTAAAGGTCGTGGCCCTTGAGGGCGGAGAGTTTGGGGTTTAGCTCGTCGATAGCTGTCTGGGCGGGTTGGGCATGGTAAACTGCAAGATCGGCACGGTTGCTGAAACATTTAAACATGGGCATAGCCGTGGCGTCGATGGCGTTCATGGGCGGGATGCCCAGTATTTGCTCTATGGTACGCACCATGCAGGTTTGGTTATAATTTGTATGCACCGTTTGTCTGAGGCGGCTGTAAGCGCTGGCCACAAAGCCAGTGGTGCGATAGGCAGAAACATGATCCCAGCCTGCCTGCGAATCGTCTTCGGTAACGAAAACTACGGTATTTTTCCAGAAACGGCTCTTAGACAGCGCCTCGATAATGCGGCCAACAGCCAGGTCGTTATCCGCCACTTCGGCGCGTGGCGTAGGCGTGCCGGGGCGCAGACCTGCGGTATGGTCGTCGGGCAGGGCCATTACCATGAGTTGGGGCAGCTGGTCGCCGGGTTGTTTTTCGTAATCTTTCAGTTCATCAATAAACTCGGTGGCACGCAGCTGATCGGGAATGGTTAGGTCATCGCCACAGGCAAAATTGGGCGACAACATGGGCCGCACGCGCGATATGGTGGTGTGGTTGGTGAACTTAAAGGGCTTGCCGGCTTTATAGTCATTATACACGTCGGCCCAGGTGGTGCCGGGAGCATAGTGTGGCACGCAGGCCTCGCCGTAAATGCGGACGCTTTTGCCATGATCGGCGGCGTTGTTCCAGATAAAGCCATTCTGGTCATACACCAGGGCATCGTCCTGCACATGCGGATAACTGCGGAACCAGGCGCGCACGTTTTTCTCCACGTAGTCGGTCGCCATGGCAGCGTCTGTCCATTGGTGACCTTCGGCAGAGCATTTGCCGGATGCGTAGTAATTATCAAGCAGCAGGAAATCGCGGGATAGCTGGTGCTCGTTCGGTGTAACCTTGTTGCCGAAGATGCACAGATCAGCACTACCGTCGCCTTCGGGCATATCGCCGAGTACCTGGTCGTAGGTGCGGTTTTCTTTAATGATATAAAGCACATGCTGAAACACGGAGGGCTCGCCAATTCGCTCGGGCACGGGCTGCGGAGCTACGTTTTTTCGTGGAATCAGACCAGCAATTTCGGCACGGAAGGATAAGGCAAGCTTTTTAACCTGCTCCGTATATCCCGGCAATTCAGCAGCATCGGGGATTGGAATGATGGATAATGTGGCCAGTTGGTGATGTGTATTATAAGCCCCACCCGGAATCTTAGGCGCATCTCCACCAGTGATGGACTGGCTGTTGACGTGCGCGCCCTCCCCTTCAAGGTTGGTAACAAACAGGTTGTTGCCGTTCATAGCCAGTCCGCAGGGGTAAGCTTCAGTCGGGATGAAACCTTTAACCGAGCCGTTTGCACCATTGAGTTGAACAACAGCTACTGCATTATCCAGACCGTTGGCTACGTAGAGCGTGCGATCGTCATCGCTGAGAAGCAAAGCGTTGGGCGAATCACCGATGAGGCGCTGCTTTTCTTTAAACATCATTACCGGAATAGTTGCGGCAACTTCGTTTTTCGTGGCGTCGATGACGGTCACATTATCGCTGTTACCATTGGCTACGTAAATAAAACGACCGTCGTGACTAGCAGCCAAGTCGTTAGGGTGAAGTCCGGTTTTGATCTCAGAGACTAACGCGCCGCTTTTCGTATCAAATACGCTGACGGTGCCGTTATTAATTGCCCCGGTTTTAGGGTCGATAAAGCTTTGTCCGTAAGGTACACCAGCGGTCTCGGCTTTGTCATCTGCTGCGGGCATTGCGCCGCCCCAGTTGCTCACGTAAGCTTTACCGTTTGCAAGCACCAAACCATAAGGGGCTACACCGGTAGGTTTCGACCATTGGATATCATGAGTTTTCAGGTTCATCTTTACGAGGCGATTGTTGCCATTCAGCGCTACAAAGAGATAGTTGATGCCATCTTCCTGGTCTATGGCGAGCTCGTTTGGTAATGCGAGAGGTGATTCGCCTACGGGTTTGAAAGCTATAGTATCGGTCAGTTTGAGCTGATGATCGGCCCAAACCGCCTTCAGTACATAGGATTGATGGCTGCCCCCATTAGCCGCACTCCATAAAATCGAGGTTTTACCGTCTTCCTGCAATACCTGGATACCCGAGTAAGTGCTCATCAAAGGGCGGAATTTAGGGTCGGATGCGTATCCCCAGCGAGCCAGCACGCTTTTGGCCTGTGGATCTATCACAGCAATGCCGTAGCGGTCTTCAACCGCCAGCAGGTTACTGCCGGGCATCACTTTTACATCTAAAGTATGGTTCTCAACTTCTGTACTGCCGTAGCGTACCACTTCACCTGCCGGTTGTATAATTCGGTTATAAGGCAGCAGGAAAGGTGCTTTGGTTTGACGGAGAGTACTGTCGTCATAAGCGCTGTGTGCATCGGTTGAACTGCTGTCTGACGAATGTTTGCCAAAAAAACCGTGGCAGCCTGTGGTAATTGTTATGAATATTACTGCTGAGATATACAGACAATTGCGTGTACTCATAGGACTGGATAAATAGATAGGGTAATATTACAAATAATCTGGTGTAGGGGCGGTAGCGGGGAACGCTATTTTTACGAGGCCGGGGTCTCGTGAGCGACACTGAAGGGACATAAGACACCATTCTGAGGCCGTTAAATCACTATGCAAATACCGTTTAATCACTGTATTTAATTTCAAATTAAAAGCTTAGTTTTAGCTTATTAATTAATCAAACCTATTTAAAATGAAAAAAATTATCTTTACAACAGCAATTGGATTGGCATTGCTGGCAAGTTCCTGTAAAAAGGATCAAAGCCAAAACCCAAATCCAACCAATGATCTAAACGCAAGCGGTACAACCTTATCGCTGGCTGATTTAAACAGTTTCAATAGTCCGCAGGGAAAGAAAGCGCTGGCAAACGGATTAATTGGCTACTATCCGTTTATAGGCAATGCCAATGACTCATCAGGAAATGGAAACAATGGCGTTTTACAGGACTTTTATAGCGGCGGACAAAACACGTTAACTCCGCCCGTATTAACTCAAGATAAATTCGGATATCAAAATTCTGCGTACTATTTTAACGGGATATCGGATTGGATCAATGTTGCTCATAACCCACTTTTAGTAGGCACAACTGTAAGTGATGGTATTGGGGCTCCGGTCAATCAATTCAGTATTTATATAAGGTTCAAATCAGACACGAGCGGAACAGTTCAAACCCTGGTTCAAAGCGGCGATGCGCATGCAGGACCTTATTCGGCGGGACTATACATCAATCAGGATCAAAGCATTGGATTCCATTGGTCGTTTATTATACCACCAAGCGGCAGCAGTGCAGATTTAGCTACAGCAGCTAATATTATACAGCCCAATAAATGGTATGACCTGGTGTTGAATTACAGCAATTCCAATTTCACGTTGTATTTGAATGGCCGCCAGGTGGCAATTAATAATTCCAATCCAGGCTCTGATTTTACAACAGCTGGATTTTTTGATATCCTCCGGATCGGTTCAACATGGGCCACATTTCCGAACGACTTTTTTAAAGGAACGATAGATAATGTCAGATTCTATAACAGAGAGTTAAGCCGCAAGGAAGCGCTATTTTTATTGATAGACAGGAAACTTAAATGATTCAGCCTCTGCTTTAAAGAGATTATCGCCGAATCTAACAAAAAGCCACCTTACCGGTGGCTTTTTTAATGCCCATTGCTTAATGAATATTAAATATATTGCGTCATGAAAATAAACCTTATGTCTAAACTAACTGCCTCAGTTTTGTTAATGGCATTAATAATAGTGGGCCTGAACAGTTTTGCACAAGACCATAAAGCCCAGGTAGCCGAATGGCAGGAAAAATACAAAAATGATTTTCTGAGCGACGCAAACTCACCCTTAAAAAAGGAAGATCTGCAATACCTGCGCTTTTACGATGCAGACACTACTTACCGGGTAACAGCGACTGTCGAAGTTTTGGGAAATGAGCCCGCCTTTATAATGCCTGTATTCAGCGGAAGCGGCCGGCAGTACGCGCGCTATGCACGGTTGAAGTTTACTTTATTAGACAAACCCATGGTGCTTATCGTTTACCGCAGCATTGAATTATCAATGATACCGCAGTATAAGGACTACCTGTTCCTGCCATTCACTGACGATACTAACGGTACAGACACCTACGCTGGCGGACGTTATATCGACCTGCATCAAGGGGACTTTAAAAGCAACCAGGTGGTTATCGATTTCAATAAAGCTTATAACCCGTATTGTGCTTTTAGCGGTGGGTATGCCTGCCCCAAACCACCGGATGAGAACCATCTTCAAATTACAGTAAAGGCTGGTGAAAAATTATTTGCCGGAACAAAGAAACATTAGGTGCCCGAAGAGAGACTCGAACTCTCATAGGGCTCTTGTCTTTTCGAAAATAACTTCTTAGGTTTATATAATATTCTTACAAGGCTGATTATCAATAAAAAGCGAAACATTGAAAATCTTACAGGTATGAAGAAGTTTACCTTTTTTATTATGCTGGTAGCCTTAAGCGCATGCTCCAAAAAGAGCACGCCGGCCCCGGATGTAACCATTACCTATCATATTAATGGCAGTACGGAAGCTTCCTATTATATAGGATATACCGGCCCGGATGGCAAGCCGGTTAATACCACCTTCACTGGCATTAACTGGTCAAAAACCATTACCGCTAACCAGGCCGGCGGGTTTACAAATGCTGTACTTTCTATCGTGCTTACTTCACAATCTACAGTTGTCATGGGCAATGCAGATATATCAGTTAATGACAAAATATCAAGCCAGGTACCTATAACACTTGATTCGAATAATGGCTCTACCGACCTTACTTTTTATGCCGCTGTGTTTAAGTAATAGCTGGTTCGAGCACCTCTTTCCATTCACCCTATAAGGGTGATTTTCAATATTATATGCTTTATTTTCAAAAGTTCGAGCTAAATTCAATGAGGATTTACAAACGATCTCAATCATGGGGTTCTCAGCAAAAATAGGTGCGGTAGCTATTTTAATCATAGCAGGTTGCTATTCTTTGTTAGTTTGTGCCCAGGAGAAGTCTTTACCGTTATTGAAAGGCAAGTATATTGACGAGCAATTGCCCGGAAATGAAGCCAAAATATTTGCGTCGGGAATTGTGTCGACTGAAGGATATGAGCACAGCGCTCCAATCTTCTCGCCCGACGGCAAAATATTGATCTGGGGCGTGGTAGAGCGTGATAAGCCATCGTACCTGCTCGAAATGGATAAAGTAAATGGCGCATGGACTAAACCATCTGTGGTTTCCTTTTCGGCCAAAACAAGCGACGATATGTACCCGTACTTTTCTGCCGATGGGAAAAAACTACATTTCTGCTCGCGCAGGCCGCTGCCTTCGGGAAAACCAGTTAACGACATAATGATCTGGGCTGTGCCCCACGATTCTTCCGGCTGGGGTCAGCCGTCGCCTTTAGATTCAACGATCTCTCCGGGGTATGAGTATGCGCATTCTATTTCTCAAAAAGGCGACCTTGTTTTCTCTACCCGCCAGGTTATTGATGGCAGGCCAAAATGGAGCATCTGGTATTCCAAATTCGCCAATGGCAAAAATCAACGCCCTGAGAAACTTCCGGAAGCGATAAATGATGGCTCCTATGTGGATGGGCCATATCTAGCCAGCGACGGCAGCTACCTTATTTTTGAATCGGACCGGCCCGGCGGTCTGGGTAGTAATGATCTGTACATTTGCGCCAGGCAAAAGGATGGTAGCTGGGGCACTCCAAAAAGCATGACCGCAAAAGTAAATTCGCCATTTTCAGAAAGATTTGCAGGACTATCGCCAGATGGAAAGTACTTTTTTTTCAGCAGCAACCACGGCGGCGCATTACCGGATATTTATTGGATAGAGGCGGGTTTTATTAAGGCGTTGGTAAAAAACTAAACTGCACTCAGCTATTGCCGGCTTGCTAAGATTATACTTATATTTAAATCCTTATCTGCTCTGCACCATGAAGTTATCACAGCCTTTTTTATTGTTCGCGTTATTGCTTTGCGGGTTTACCACCACGGCTCAGACCGCCAATATTAACACACTTGCCGATACTTATGTCAGGCGGACGTTTGAAGTATGGCCTGAATACGGAACTTTTTACGGTATCGTCAATGCGAATAACGCTGCGCTTTCGGACAACTCAGCTGCGGGGATAAAGAAATGGCAGCTTTTTGAGGACTCGCTCTATAGTGCCCTCAAAACTATCAATCTCAAAGACCTCAGCAAAGCTGACCGGGCTACCTATGGCATTTTATACGAGCAGGTAGAAGGCGACGTAGATTGCCAGGTATGCAAAACTGAACTGTGGTCGGTAGACCAGATGAGCGGTTGGCAACTGAACCTGGGCGAATTAGCGGCTATACAACCGGTTGGTGATGATGCTAAACGAAAAGCCACCTTGCAACGCTGGGGACAGATAGGTCATTACATCCAAAATGAGATCGACAAGCTGCAATTGGGTGTGCAAACAGGCTATGTTGCACCTAAAGTCAACGTGAACCATGTGATCCAGCAGATCAATGGCATGCTTACGGATACAGTTGAGAAGTCGGTATTTTATACCCCGGCAATAACGGATACTAATAGGGCATTCGGTACGGCTCTTAAAAAGATCATTCTTACGCAGATCAACCCTGGTCTTAAGCAATACCGCGATTTTTTGCAAAACCAGTACCTCGCCAAGGCCCGCGAACCGATCTCTGTTTCGGTAATACCCAATGGGAAGGTCTGCTATCAGGCACTCTTGCGTAGCTACACCACACTCAAAATATCGCCCGCTGATTTGTATGATGAGGGCGTGCAGGCCGTAAAAGACAGGGAGGCAAAAACGATAGAAATAGGCAAAAAACTGTACGGCACCGACGACCTGCAGGAAATATTGAAACGGGTGAGGGCCGATACGTCCAACAATTTCAGCTCTGCGGAGGAATTGACTGCCTATTCAAAAGCAGCCATAGAGCGGGTTAAGGCCAAATTGCCTGCCTATTTCAACATCCTTCCCAAAGCGGATGTCACCATTACACCCATACCTGAATACGCACAACAATCGTCCTATGCTCACTACGAGTCTGCCACAGATGACGGCAGTAGGCCGGGCACCTATTTCATTAACTTATATCGCCCAAACAAACAGAATAAAGGTACAGTTGAAGTGACGGCTTTCCACGAGACCTATCCTGGTCATCACTTGCAGATATCCATCTCGCGCGAGCTGGTGAAATCGCACCCGATTACCAAATATATCGCCAATTCGGGCTTTGCTGAGGGCTGGGCACGTTACACTGAAACTTTAGCGGATGAAATGCAACTGTACTCGTCTGATCTTAACCGTTTGAAGCTTTACTCGCAGCCGCCAACCGGCATGGTGGTCGACCCCGGGATTCATCTGAAAGGCTGGACACGTGAACAGGCTATTAAGTATACATTGGATCATGCACTTACCATGTCGCAAAACGACGCTGAAAGCTATGTGGACCGCATTGCCATCATTCCTGGCCAAATGACCACCTACGGCACAGGCGAATTGCAATTTAAGACCCTGCGCAAGCTGGCAGAAAAAACACTCGGCTCCAAATTCGACTTGAAGGAGTTCCACGACCGTTGCCTGGAGATGGGTACTATTCCGCTGAATATGCTGTCGGATAATATTCAGCAATGGGTGAAGAGTAAGCAGTAGGATTGCAAATTCACGGTTTGCAGGGTCTCCGCAGGGACCCTGCAAAGACGCGACGGGCGAGGATTTCTAAAAAACAAAAGAGCAACAACCGGCAAGTGCATTCAGGATTCGAACCTGTATTCATGCATCGCTGCATGTTTTCAACCAACGAAGTATCACCCGCCTACGGCATCTTTCACTATGTTTTTAAAAAAGGGCAAAAAGCAACCGGTGTTTTT
>Ga0105240_10008030_pt1 | contig 15188 bp, 10 predicted proteins | sample KBSC54metaG_FD_80426 | JGI IMG/M metagenome (GOLD analysis project Ga0105240, IMG submission 80426) | Corn rhizosphere microbial communities from Kellogg Biological Station, Michigan, USA - KBS C5-4 metaG | ecosystem: Host-associated > Plants > Roots > Rhizosphere > Soil | place: Michigan, USA... | reverse complement strand
GATAAAAATCGCGGAGCACCGACTCCTTGCTGCTGGCCACGAGATCGAGCGAGATCGCGGACTCCTCTCGCTTGATCCGGAGTCCGTTCAACTGCCGGCAGAAGAGACTGAGCAGCGACGGGTCCACCTCGAGTCGCTCCGCCGGCGACTCATCCACGGGACGCGACGCCGACACACCGTCGGACGTCGAATCCTGTCCCGCAACGGTGCGCACGATGGCGTCGGCCACTTCGCGCGTCACGAGGTGCCGCGCCGCGGCCGGGCGCTCGACCACGTCCAGCGCGTGACGCCGGTCGAAGCGCATCAGGCGAACGTTGTTCAGGATGATCGACGGAATCTCGGTGCGCAGCGCGTGCAGGTGCGGCAAATAGTCTTCGCGCAGACTCAGTAGCACGCGGTAGCGCGCCTGCTCGAACGTGTAGCGGTCGACGACCGCGGGGTCCGCGCGCATGGCGCGCTCGAGCGCGCGCGGAACGCGGTTCTCGATCAGGTCGCCCAGCAGCTCCGTCGTGCGCGCGGCCATGCGCCCGGCGTCGCGCCGCGACGCGCCCAACGTGAACAGCTCCTCGAGCTGGTCGAACACCAGTACCGGCGTGAGCAGGCCGCCGGTGTCGTTAGGCAAGTCGAAATCGACGTCGTGCAAGTACTCCCACGGCCCCGGCGCGGCCAACGGGTTCGTGGCGCCGGCGAGCGCGCGCGATCGGATCGCCGCGGCGATCGCCTGCGCGATCTGGCGGCCCGGCGGATCGGCGTCGGCGCGCACGCCGTCCTCGAACTCACCATAGTCGAGTCGGATCGGCACCGGCAGAAAGCCTTCCTCGCGCAGCCGCGGGAACAATCCGGCCTGCAGCAGCGATGTCTTGCCGAGTCCGGACTGCGCGTAGAGGACGGTGAGGGGCTCCCGCCTCACGCGACGGAAGAGGTCGTCCAGCTCCTCGTCGCGTCCGAAGAAGAACCGCCGGTTGGCCTCGCGAAACGCCAGCAGGCCTAACCAGGGATTCTCCTCGTCGACCACGGGCGACGTGTCGACCGCCAGGCTCGCGCGGCGCGGCGTCACACGCTTTCGTCCTTGAGCATCGCGACGATCTCGGCGATGCGCGTCACGGCGCGCTCGGTGCCGGCGCCGCCGTCGTGTTCCTTGATGTCCGCCTCACGGAACACCGGCGGCACGCGCCGGAACGACGTGCCCTTGAGACCGATCGGCACGATGAACGGGATGCCGCTCCCGGTGTGGTCCTTGTTGCGGTCCACGGCGCAGGCCCACTCGCGGCGGAATTTGCCCTGCGCGCGCGCCTCCGTGGCCTCGGAGAGAATCGGAATGAACAGCAGGGCGCCGGACTTGATGTACTGCTCGATGCGCTCGAGCCACGGGTCGCCGCTCTCCAACTGGTCTTCGTCGAACCACGTGGTGACGCCGTGCGCCTCGAGCGCCTGCTTGAACGTGCGCACCTGGGCCACGTCGGCGCGCGTGTAGCTCAGGAACACTGCGTTAGGCGGCGGCTCGTGCCACTGGCGCGTCGCGCGCGGACCGGGCCGGTCCTGCGCCTTCCACCGGCGGTGCAGCTCATCCACGAAGTCGACGGCGCCCCGCGGAAAGAGCTGCGTCGCGCGGCTGAACTGGCGCAGGAACGCGACGAAGCTCGCGTCCACGCGCGCGCGATCGTCGGCCACGAACTCGCGCACCGTCCGCTGCCACGACAACGGCGCGTTCTTGGTGGCGCGGATGAAAAATCGCGCGAGCCAGTCCGTGTACCCTTCGCCCAGAAAGAGCAGGTTGTTGCGGTTGAGCGTCTCGAACAGGTTCGTCGGCCGCGTGGACTCGCCCTGGAAATACCGGATGTGCTCGAGCAGGTCCTCTTCCGTGAGCACGTATGGTTTGCCGGGCGCGACTCTGCCTAACAGATTATAGACGCGCGTCATGTGCATGGCCGACGGCGTGAGATCGATGTCGTTGGCCTGGTTGGTCGAGTAGACGTGCGACCGGAACTGCGTCTCGTTAGGCGAACCGCCGTACCGCACGTCCACCAGCGCGCGCTCGAGCAGGTCGTCGAACGTCAGGTTGACGAACAGCCGGAGCGCCGTGATCTCGGCCAGCTGCCGGAGCGGCTCCGGCGTCGGAAAATCCGTCTCGGCCAGGATGCGGCCGATCTCCTTGGTGATCGCCTTGCGCTGGCGCTCCGGTTCTGGCGAGATCCGGATGAACGACGACGCCACGTCGTTGAGGCTGGTTTCGTTCACGGTGGCAGGCGCGCCACCCGGCCAGGGAAGCCGTTCGCACAGCGTCCGTGCGACGAAACGTGTCAGCGGCTCGCTGGCGCCGTCCACCTCCACCACCACGAGCTCCGGCCCAACGATCGGCACCACGCTCTGCTCGCCAATGGCCGACAGCAGATCGTCCCAGGCGTCGTCCTCCCACATGTCCGAGGGAGTTTGCGCGAGGATTGACGGCGGTGGGGCCTCCGATCGATCCGGCTGGGTCACGGGAGATCTACGTTGGTCGGGTCTGCGGATACGGCGCGGGGGCTACAAAAGTAGACCTACCATGCATTGCGCGCAATCAGGCCGCGGACCGGCAGTCGCTGGTCGGCCGGCTTATTCGGCTGTGCTATGGGCCGATCGGCCGGGCATCTACGCTCCTGATGTTAGGCGGGAGTCGCCGCCCGCCTCGGATACAGGTGCTCGAGCCGCACGTTGGCCTCGGCGTACTCGCGACCGGCCTTCTGGTAAGCGGGCATGTTCGCGATCCGGTCGAGCCGCATGTCGAGCTCCTGGATCGGCGTACCGTCGTTCGTCGTCACGTTGAAGACCTGGTTGTACCGGACATACGTGAACCGCTTCTGCTCACCCGACAGGAGTGACGGCCCCGCGCCGGACAGCGCGCCCAACTCGTTGTCGATCGGTGCCCCGAACAGGCAGTCGCCTAACGCACGACACATCACGTCCTCGTGCTGCGACGCCGCGTCGATGAGCGCGGGCAGCGCGAACTTGAGCTGGTCCATCACCGTGATCTGCTCGGCCACCTTGTCGGGGAGGTGGACACGCTCGTAGCCCGTGCCCACCGAGATCACGTGCAGTGCGTCCCGTCCCGACGGCCAGCCGAACTTGTACTGCGGCAGCGTGGCCATGAGCACCGCAATCAGCGAAGGATTATTGAATGGCGTCACCCCGCCGTCCACGAACAAGAACTTGTGCCGGCCGAACTCCAGGCGCTCCGGCGCGAAATACGTCGGCGCCGCCGTGCTCGCGCGTAACAGCTGCCAGAGCGGAACGTTGAGGTTGCAGTCCGGACGCGAAGGGTCGTTGTAGTGCGCGTCGGGATGGTTCGTCACCGGCCACGGCGAGCCCGTCGTCGCGTTCCGCATGAGGATGAGCAGCTTGATCGCCAGCCGCGGTGACCCCATGAGCACCGGCTTGTCCCGATCATCGTCCTCGCTGAAGTGCTGGCGAAAGAAGTCGGCGACCGCGTCCGCGCGATACTTCCGCTTCCACTGCCTGTACCACGGCTCGCGCTGGAACATGAACGGCCCGAACTCCATGTACAGCTGCTCGATCTCGGCGATGGGCTTCCGTAAGGCGAGGAACGCGGCGATGATCGCGCCGGTGCTCGTGCCGGCGACGAGGTCGAACACGTCCGCCAGCACCAGGTCCGGCGCCCCGCGCTCCGCCCTGAGCAGCGCCTCGATCCGCGCGAGGATCTGGAGCGTGAAAATGCCGCGGACGCCGCCGCCATCCAACGAGAGGATTCGCTTCATGTCATCCACCCTGACCGCAGTCAACGTGACCGCCGCACCGATGCGCCGCCGTTAGGCGACGACTCAGGCTTCCAGCAGGTCCCGCGAGTACAACACCGACCACTCCGCCACCTCGTCGCTGATCATCTGCGCGCACACCTCGCCTAACTCGAGCGCCTCGAGCGTCCAGCCGCCCGGATCGTGCGTCCCGCCGTTCGCGCGCGCGCCCTGCATCCGCGTGCGCAGCACCTCGCATTCGGCCCGGCACCCCTCGAGTAGCTCCACCATCACCGCCGACCGCTCGGCGATGCGCAAGCACTCGGACTGAAAGCGAATGCTATTGAGGCTCGCCACCACTGCCGGCAGCACCGCCGCGAGGAACACGAGCGCCGGTGCGTACGTGTGCCCCGCCTCGACCCATTCGCTGCGCAACCCGGTGAGCCGAGCGAGGATCAGCAGCACATCCAGGGACACGATGATGATCACAGCCAGGTTCAAACGCCACACCCACCGCTCGATCCACTGGTGCATGGTGAGCTGCGTGTGGCTCGTCGCCCGGTGATAGTCGATCTGCGTCGCCAGCCAGTTGTCGCGCACGGCGGTGAGCGCCCGTTCGACATCGGATTGCGCCACGCACGGCGCAGCAGCTGTCTGTGTCGAACCACGAGCCGCGGGCCGCATCCCGGTGTCCGGCGGCGCCTCGCGGATCACCGCCTGCAGCAACCAATCGACCACGCTCTGGCGCAGGGCCGTGGCTGCGTATCGCGCTACTCGCGGCGGTGCGAGGCGCAACGACCCCATCGGCGCCAGGTAGTACATCGCGCGCAATCGCTCTGCGAGATAGCGAAAGTCCACGGCCTTGCTGTTCCAGTGGTGGCTATTGCCGTGGTGCGTATTGAGAAAAATGGCGATCAGTACCGCCAGCTCGACTATCGCGATCGACAACAGCACGCGTCCGCTCTCTGCCTCCGGCGCGTCATACCGCGCCAGCATCAGCAGGTACACCAGCGTGGCGACGGCGAGAGACACGGCCACTGCGGCGAGCGTGTAGTTGACGAGGAACGCGCCGCGGTAGAGACCCGTATAGTGGGCGCTCAGATGCGCGGCGCGCGCGCGGTACGTGTCGAACGGTTCGATGGCCGCGTCGGCGCCTGTTGCCGTTAGGCGTCGAAACCGGCGCACGAACGTGGACCACAGGCGCGGTCGCACCCGCGCGCGACGCTCGCCGCCGTCGAAGAACTCGTCCAACAGCTCGGCTTCGGCGGTATCGAGGCGCGCCGCGCCGCCCTCGGCGCCCTCACGCGCATACGGTCCCGCGCGCGACGTGCGCGGATCGGCGAGGATGCGCGTGACGACCTGGTCGACGGTCCGGTCCCACGGCGCGGCCGGCGACTCGCCCGTGCGCTCGAGGTCCACCGGCCGCGTGATGATCGAGACGGGGCGGTCCCGGTCTCCCGGCGCCGCCGAGAGGAACACGACAGGGATGCCTAACGCAACGGCGGCCGCCATGGTTTCGCGCGTGCCGCCGATTCCCGCGCCGGCATCGAGGTCGGCGTTGGCGATGAGGAGATCGCAGTGTCGGAGGAGCGCGGCCGCCTGCACGCGAAACGCGCGGTTGCGCCGTTCGGTCGTTAGGCGATCGGGTGCCGTGTGGTGCGGCGGGTGCGGCACACACCGGCCGTCCAGCTCGATCCTGTACGCGCAGTGTCCAAGCAGCGTGTCGAACGTGCTCTTGTTCTTGACTTCGCTGTTGTCGCGAAAGGTGGTCGCATCGCACGGCAGGATCGCGACGAGCTCGAAGTCCGTGCGCGCGCCGGGTGTCGACGAACTGGTACGCGCTTCGCACTCGAACGCGAGCAGCGACTCGAAGGCGATCTGATCCGTGCCGTCGGCGAGCCCGGACACCACGCGCAGGAGCGGTCGCACGGGACTGCCGTTGTCTCCCGCCGCATAGTAGGAGCAGATGTCAGGTCGAGCGGATGCGTCGAGCCCGGGCGACAGCGCCTCGAGCCGCGTCGCCAGCACGCGAAAGACCTGAGTGAACAGTTCGTGCAGCCGCCCGCGCTGCGACTCCGGCAGCTTGATGGCCCCGGCGACCCCGACGCGCAGTACGAGCCTCGGCTTCTCGAGCGGGCTGAGCATCGCATAACGGTAGCACGACCTCGAGCGATTCGCGATGCGGGCCGCGGGGCTCCTCCACATCGGTCGATATCGACGCCGGCCGGCCGACGGTCACGACAAAGTGCGACATTCGACGGGCAAGAGCTGGCATCTACGACAAAGGCTCAAAGGATAACTAAAGGGATGCAAGGGATGGGGACGATCGCCTCGACATCGAGGGCTAGCATGTCGTCTAACGCGCGTGGGCCGGTATCTACGCTCATGTGGAAGGCGGACACGACCGGACACAGCCGGACCGTTTCTGCTGCGGCGGTGGTCCAGATCAACTGGCTGGCCAAGCGCGCCTGACTTTTTGTAAACAAGAAAAAACGAGACTTGGACCGCATGCGATGTGGTGTGCGTTGCAGTAGAACCGTCCGGTAGTCCGTGGTGTCCGTCGTGTCCGTTCCTAGATGAGCGTAGATGCCGCCCCCGCGCGTTAGGCAGCATGCTAGCCTTCGATGTCGAGGCAATCCTCCCCATCCCTTGCATCCCTTTAGTTATCCTTTGCGCCTTTGTCGTAAATGCCGGCCCTGCCGCCTGGTGCACCTGAGCTCTCGCCGCCTATACACCTATACAATAGTAGGAACAGATGTTAAGGCCTCGTACCCCATCCTAACGACTGCCTACGCCGCCTCAGACTACCGCCCCGCCGGCACCTCGAACGTCCCGTCCACCACCTGCACGAAGTTGCGCTCCTCGCGGAAGATGCAGCGCTTCTGCTGCGCGAACTTGAAGTTCTCTTGCGCGTCCGGATCGGTCTTGAGCCGGTCCTTGTACCGCTCGTACGACGCGAGACTGTCGAAGGCGATCAGCCCCCAGGCCACGTCGTTAGTCCCCTCGTAAGGCAGAAAGTATCCGATGAGGTGTCCGCCGCACCGCGGGATCACCTTGCCCCACGTCGCGGCGTACTGGGCAAAGGCATCGCGCTGAAACGGGTCGATCTGATAACGGATCACGCAGGTGATGGTCATGGGTGTGCTCCAGTCGGCGGGAAGGACGGCACGCAGTCGCGTCAGCGCCAGCGCCGCCCAGGCGGCAAGCCCCGTCTTGAGTGCGTCGCGCCGGCCAACGAGGCCGGTCGCATCGTGGTCGTCATCCATGTCCGCAAGCTAGCCGTTGCCACGCGTCCACACTTCGCTTATCGTCAAAGTATGGATGTCACCCGCCGCACCGATGCGCACGCCGCCCGCGCCGCCGCCGCCATCGGCGAGCCCGCGCGCGCGAGCATGCTCTATTGCCTGCTCGACGGCCGCGCCCGCACGAGCACCGAGCTCGCCCTCGTCGCCGGCGTGAGCCCCTCCACGGCCAGCGTCCACCTCCACAAGCTCGAAGCCGTGCACTTGGCCAAGGTCCAGGTGCAAGGCAAGCATCGGTACTACAGTCTCGACGGACCCGACGTGGCCGATGTGCTCGAGGCCCTGAGCGTGCTCGCCGGCGCTACGCGCGGCGAGTTCGTGCCCAACACGCCCGACCATCTCCGCGCCGCCCGTACCTGCTACGACCACATGGCCGGCGTCCTCGGCGTCGCCATTCACGACCGCCTAACGGCACTCGGATGGATCGCGAAGGCCAACGGTGGCGATGCGTACGACGTAACGCCTAAGGGCGCCAGGGGGCTCGCCTCGTTAGGCGTCGAGGTCGACGCCGCCCGCTCTCTGCGCCGCCGGTTCGCCTTCGCGTGCCTCGACTGGAGCGAGCGCCGCTCGCACGTGGGCGGCGCCATCGGCGCCGCGCTGCTCAACCTGGCGCTCGCCAGGAAATGGGTCGCACGCGACCGCCAGAGCCGCGCCCTCGTCGTCACCGGCGTTGGCCACCGCCACCTGCAGAAAGAGCTCGGCGTCCGCCTATGAGAACGGACAAGGCGAGACACGGCCGGAGACTTGAACACATCGCAAATGAACGCCCGGCCTTGCCCGGCCGTATCTGGTTCTGTCCGCTCTCATGTCCGGCAGTGTCTGGTTGTCTCCGCTCTCATCTGCTATTCTCCAGCATTCCTGGAAACAGCGAGCTCACCCGGCGCTGCTCTTCGATTCGCGCGCCCGGGTCATGGGCTGACCACTGCACACACCTACCGTGAGCCCAAGCCAATGACACATCGCTCGGCGTCGTTCCGCTCGTCCCTCATGCTGTACGGCGTGATTGGTATTGTCGCCGGCGCAGTGCCGGCGCTGGCGCGCGCGCAATCCAATACGAACGATCCGCGTGCGCACCTCAAGTCCGGCCTCTACGACGCAGGCGTCGCCGAGAACGGAATGCTACCCGTGGCCCACGTCAACAAACCCGCGGACTTCCATCCCAACGACCCCGGCGGCCTAACGTACGCGAACTCCGATCTCGCGTTTGGCGGCCGCTATCTGTATCAGGGCAACTTCAGCGGCATCCAGATCTGGGACATCTCGAATCCCGCCAAGCCCGTGCTCGCCGAACACCTGGTCTGTTTCACCGAGCAGGGCGACGTCTCGGTCTACGGTCACCTGCTGTTCGTGTCCGCCGAGAATACGGGGAGCCGCCTCGACTGCGGCACGCAAGGCATCAAGGACAGCGTGAGCAGCGAGCGGATGATGGGCGTTCGCATCTTCGACATCTCCGACATCAAACACCCCAAGCAGGTCGCAGCCGTGCAGACGTGCCGCGGATCGCACACGCACACGGTCGTGCCCGACCCGAACGACAAAGGCGTGGTCTACGTATACGTGTCGGGACTCTCGTCCGTTAGGCCGAAGAGCGAGCTGGCAGGCTGCGAGCTCGGCGGCATGTCCAACCCGAACTCGGCGCTCTTCCGTATCGAGGTGATTCGCGTCCCGTTAGCACACCCGGAGCAGGCGAAAGTCGTGAGCACGCCGCGCATTTTCGCCGACCTCACCAAGCCGGCGACGCACGGGCCCGCGACCGCCGACACGGCGAACGGCGCGGCGCTCAAGATGGCACGCGGGTATCTCCCGATGGTGGGCCTGCCGGCAAAGACGACAGCCGCCGATTCCGATCGCGTGGCGCACCTCATCGCCGAGGTGATGTTCGAAACCGATACGAGCAAGTTCAAGGCGTTGAGCGACTCGTTGAAGCAGTTAGGCGTGGACGTGCCCACCACGCCCGACAGCCTCGCCAACAGCGGCGTGCTGCAGTGCCACGACATCACCGCCTATCCATCGGCGAACCTGGCCGCCGGTGCGTGCGCGGGCTACGGCCTGCTGCTCGACATCAAGGATCCCGCGAATCCGGTGCGTGTGCAGGCCGTTTCCGATTCGAACTTCTCCTTCTGGCACTCGGCCACGTTCAACAACGATGCGACCACGTTGCTGTTCACCGATGAATGGGGCGGCGGTGTTGCCCCGAAGTGTCGCCCGACCGATCCCCTCGACTGGGGCGCCGATGCGATCTTCACGCTGAGCGGCAACACCCTCACGCAGAAAGGCTACTTCAAGATGCCGGCGGCGCAGACCGAACAAGAGAACTGCGTCGCGCACAACGGCAACCTCGTGCCGGTGCCGGGCCGAGACATCCTGGTGCAAGGCTGGTATCAGGGCGGTCTATCGGTGTTCGATTTCACCGATCCGGCCCATCCCAAGGAGATTGCGTACTTCGACCGCGGTCCGATCGACGCGACGAAACTCGTGTTAGGCGGCTTCTGGTGCGGCTACTATTACAACGGCTACATCTACGGCTCCGAGATCGCGCGCGGCCTCGACGTGTTCAAGCTGACGCCGACGGCTGACCTCACGCAGAACGAGATCGATGCGGCGCAGCTCGTGCACTACGAGACGCTCAATCCACAGGACCAACCGAAGATTGTGTGGCCCGCGGCGTTCCCGGTGGCGCTCGCGTACGTCGATCAGCTCAAGCGCGACAATGGGCTCCCGGCCGACCGGCTTTCGGCAATCGAGAGCGCGCTCGCGTCGGCGCGGTCGGCGAGCGGCGCCAAGCGCACCTCGTTGCTCGAGAAGTTGGCCACGGACTTGTCGCACGACGAGCAGGGCGCGGGCGACACCAAGCGCGTGCAGCTGCTCGAGGCCGTGGTGAAAGGACTCGAGACCGCGAAAGGGTGAGGGCGGACGTTACGGCGACACTGCCTGACACTGCCGGACACTGCAACCAATCACTGCGAGCCAAGGCCAATGAGCTTTTGCCCCACATCGTTCCGCTCGTCACTCCTGCTTTGTGCAGCGTTAGGCATGTTCGGCGCTGCGCTGCCCTCCATCTCGCGTGCGCAATCGGATACGACCGATCCGCGCGCGCACTTGAAGCCCGGCCTGTACGATGCCGGCGAGGCCGCCAAGGGCCTCCAACTGGTCGCGAACGTCAAGAAGCCGGACGACTTCCATCCCAACGATCCCGGCGGCCTAACGTACGCGAATTCCGACCTCGCGTTCGGCGGCCACTACGTCTACCAGGGCAATTTCAGCGGCTTCCAGATCTGGGACGTCAGCGATCCCGCCAAGCCGGTGCTCGCCGACCATGTCGTCTGCTTCACGGAGCAAGGCGACGTCTCGGTCTACGGCCATCTCCTGTTCGTGTCGGCCGAGAATGGGGCGAGCCGGCTGGACTGCGGCACGCAAGGCATCACGGACAGCGTGAGCAAGGAGCGGATGATCGGCATCCGCATCTTCGACATTTCGGATATCACGCACCCCAGGCAGGTCGCGGACGTGCAGACCTGCCGCGGCTCGCACACGCACACGCTGGTCCAGGACCCGAACGACAAGAGCGTGGTCTACGTGTACGTATCCGGCCTGGCGCAGGTCAGGCCGAAGAGCGAGATGGCGGGGTGCGAGGCCGGCGACATCACCGATCCGAACACGGCGCTCTTCCGCATCGAGGTGATTCGCGTACCGTTAGCACACCCCGAGCAGGCGAAGATCGTGAGCTCGCCGCGCATCTTCAACGATCTCACCCGGACCGCGACCCACGGCGCTGCGGTTGCGGACACGGCCAAGGGCGCGGCGGTGGTGCAAGCGCGCGGCTTCCTCGATGCGATTGGAATGCCGCGCACGGCGACGGCAGCCGATTCGGACAAGGCGGCCCATCTCATCGCGGAGTTGATCTATGAGACCGACACGACGCGGTCGAGGGGACTGATCGACTCCCTGCACACGTTAGGCATCAACTTTCCCAGCCTGTCGGGCGGGAACCGCGGCCCGTCGCAGTGCCACGACATTACGGTGTATCCGTCGTCGGGCTTCGGCGCGGGCGCGTGCTCGGGGTACGGAATACTGCTCAACATCAAGGATCCCGTGCACCCGGTGCGCGTGGACGCCAAGGCCGACTCCAATTTCTCCTTCTTCCACTCGGCCACGTTCAACAACGACGCCACCACGCTGCTGTTCACGGACGAGTGGGGCGGCGGCGTAGCGCCCAAGTGTCGCGCGACCGATCCGATCGATTGGGGCGCGGACGCGGTGTTCACTCTCACGGGTAACACGATCACGCACGCGGGCTACTTCAAGATGCCGGCGGCGCAGACCGATGCAGAGAATTGTGTCGCGCACAACGGCAACCTCGTGCCGGTGCCGGGACGAGACATCATGGTGCAGGGCTGGTATCAGGGCGGCGTGTCGGTGTTCGACTTCACGGATCCCGCACACGTGAAGGAAATCGCGTACTTCGACCGCGGCCCGATCGACCCGACGAAGCTCGTGATCGGCGGCTACTGGGGCGGCTACTACTACAACGGCTACATCTACGCGTCGGAGATCGCACGCGGCCTGGATGTGTTCCAGCTCACGCCCACGGCCGACCTCACGCAGAACGAGATCGACGCCGCGAAGCTCGTGCACTTCGCGATCCTGAATCCGCAGGACCAACCGAAGATCGTGTGGCCCGCGGCGTTCCCGGTCGCGCTCGCGTACGTCGATCAGTTGAAGCGCGACAACGGACTCTCGGCCGACCGGCTCTCGGCGATCGAGAGCGAGCTCGAGTCGGCGCGGTCGGCGACCGGCGCCAAGCGGACGGCCGCGCTCAAGAAACTGGCGACCGAGTTGTCACACGACGCACAGGGCGCGAGCGACACCAAGCGCGTGCAGCTGCTCGCGGGCGTGGTGAAGGGGTTGGAGACGGCCAAGTCCTGATCGGCCGTCGCTTTAGGCAAGGCGACGAGGCGGACGTGCCGCAAGGTGCGTCCGCCTCGCGCATTTATTGGCGCGCTGGGCACCCGAGAGCCGGCATTAACGACAAGGGTTTAAAGGATAACTACAAGGATAACAACAGGGATAACTACAATGATCGTCCTGGCGCGAAGGAAAGAGCAATGCCTAACGAATGGGTTTGTCTAATTATTTTGTTTGTTGTGTGCTTGTGGTATGCACTTTCCTTCACACCAGGACGATCCTTGTAGTGATCCCTGTTGTTATCCTTGTAGTTATCCTTTAAACCCCTGTCGTAGATGTCAGCCGCCGCGGGGTGGTATCGCGGCTCGCTGAATGCAGGTTGAGGGGTCGTCTGCACAACGACCATCAGGTATTGTCCGTACAGTCCGCGGGGGCTCGCGCACCAGCGAGCCCGTCCGCACAACCCATGGCTACCATGTCACTCTCGACCCGTCTCTCAGCCGCGCCGCGGCTGGCCGTCGCGTTTGCCTGCGCCGGCCTGATCAGTGCACGCCTTCCTGCACAGGCCGCTTCGGCCCCGGCCCATGACTACACGAAAGCCGACGTCGACTTCGTCCAAGGCATGATCTACCACCACGCCCAGGCCGTCGTGATGTCCGATTGGGCTACGTCGCACGGCGCGCGCGCCGACGTCGCCACGCTGTGCAAACGCATCGCACTCTCGCAGCGCGACGAGATCACCATGATGCAGCACTGGCTGCAGGCGCGTCATCTCGACGCGCCCGATCCACTCGGCACGATGTCCGGGCACAAGCCCGCGATGAACGACACGAGCGGCATGTCCGGCATGAGCATGCCGGGTATGGACATGAGCGCGCACATGATGCCGGGTATGCTCACGCCTGATCAGATGCGCGCGCTCGACGCCGCGCACGGTCCCGCGTTCGACCATCTCTATCTCACGGGGATGATCAAGCACCACGAAGGCGCGCTCGACATGGTCGCCAAGCTCTTCAACACGCCAGGCTCGGGCCAGCAGCCCGAGTTGTTCTCGTTCGCCACGGATGTCGACGCGGGACAGCGCGCCGAGATCGGGCGGATGCAAGCCATCCTGAAAACGCTCACTCCGAGCCCAACCCAATGACCCGTCGCATCGCGTTGTTCCAGTCGCCTCTCGTCCTGTGCGCCGCGTTCGTCACCGCGGCCGCCTTCGTCCCCCTTTCCGCGCGGGCTCAATCCGACACCAACGATCCGCGCGCGCACCTCAAAGCTGGTCTGTACGACGCCGGCGAAGCCGCCAAAGGCCTGCAGCTGGTGGCACACGTCAACAAGCCGGATGACTTCCATCCCAACGATCCCGGTGGCCTAACGTACGCCAACTCCGACCTCGCGTTCGGCGGCCACTACGTCTATCAAGGGAATTTCAGCGGCTTTCAGATCTGGGACATCACGAATCCCGCTAAGCCCGTCCTCACCGACCACGTCGTCTGCTTCACCGAGCAAGGCGACGTGTCCGTGTATGGGCACTTGCTGTTCGTGTCGGCGGAGAATACCGGCAGCCGGCTCGACTGCGGCACGCAAGGCATTCAGGACACCGTGAGCAAAGAGCGGATGATCGGCGTTCGCATCTTCGACATCTCGAATCCGAAGGCGCCCAAGCAGGTCGCCGACGTGCAGACGTGCCGCGGCTCGCACACGCACACGCTCGTGCAGGACCCGAACGACAAGAGCGTGATCTACGTGTACGTGTCCGGCCTCGCGCGCGTGCGCTCGACCAGCGAGATGGCAGGCTGCGAGGGCGGCGACATCACCGACCCGAACACCGCGCTCTTCCGCATCGAGGTGATTCGCGTTCCGTTAGCACACCCCGAGCAGGCGAAGATCGTGAGCTCGCCGCGCATCTTCAACGACCTCACGGCCCCGCCGACGCACGGCGTGGCCGTCGCCGATACGGCCAACGGCGCCGCCGTCAAGGCGGCCCGCCGGTTCCTCGGCCGGTTAGGCATGCCCGCGACGGCGACCGCGGCGGACTCCGATAAGGCCGCACGCCTCGTCGCAGATGTGATGAACTTCCGCAACGACACGGCGAAGACCAAGGCAGCCATCGACTCGCTCAAGGCGATGGGCTTGAACCTGCGCGTTCCGGGTGGCGGCGCGCGCGGCGGCCCGTCGCAGTGCCACGACATCACCGTGTACCCATCCGCCGGCTTCGCCGCCGGCGCGTGCTCGGGCTACGGACTGCTCCTCAACATCAAGGACCCGACACACCCCGTTCGCTTGCAGGCCGTCGCAGATTCCAATTTCTCCTTCTGGCACTCGGCGACGTTCACGAATGATGCGTCGAAGTTGCTGTTTACCGACGAGTGGGGCGGCGGCACCCAGCCCAAGTGCCGCGCGACCGACCCGATCGATTGGGGCGCCGACGCCATCTTCACGCTGACGAACGACACGCTCACGCACGAAGGCTACTACAAGATGCCGGCAGCGCAGACGGAAGATGAGAACTGCGTGGCGCACAACGGCAACCTCGTGCCCGTGCCGGGACGAGACATCATGGTGCAGGGCTGGTACCAGGGCGGCGTGTCGGTGTTCGACTTCACCGATCCGGCACACCCCAAGGAGATCGCCTATTTCGATCGCGGTCCGATCGATTCGACCAAGCTCGTGTTAGGCGGCTACTGGGCGGGCTACTACTATAACGGCTACATCTATGGTTCGGAGATCGCCCGCGGTCTCGACGTCTTCAAGCTGACGCCGACGGCCGATCTCACGCAGAACGAGATCGACGCCGCCAAGCTCGTGCACTTCGCGATCCTGAATCCGCAGGACCAACCGAAGATCGTGTGGCCCGCGGCGTTCCCGGTGGCCCGCGCGTACGTCGATCAGCTCAAGCGCGACAACGGCCTCTCCGCCGATCGTCTCTCGGCGATCGAAACCGCGCTCAAGTCCGCCGAATCGGCGAGCGGCGCCAAGCGAACGGCGACGCTCAAGAAGCTGGCGACGGAGCTGTCACACGACGCACAGGGCGCCAGCGACACCAAGCGGCTGCGGCTCCTCGAGGGTGTGGTGAAAGGACTGGAGACGGGAAAGTCATGACCCGGCTCTAGCGTTAGGGAAGAGCAACGAGGCGGGCGTGCCCTGTGTGCGTCCGTCTCGTGCGTTCTGGAGCGCGCCGGCCGCGCGGGGGCCGGCATCGACGACAAAAGGGTTGAAGGATAACGACAAGGATAACGACAAGGATAACGACAAGGAT
>Ga0105240_10008029_pt1 | contig 15188 bp, 9 predicted proteins | sample KBSC54metaG_FD_80426 | JGI IMG/M metagenome (GOLD analysis project Ga0105240, IMG submission 80426) | Corn rhizosphere microbial communities from Kellogg Biological Station, Michigan, USA - KBS C5-4 metaG | ecosystem: Host-associated > Plants > Roots > Rhizosphere > Soil | place: Michigan, USA... | reverse complement strand
TTTGCGGAGCTGACCAAGGCTTCGGAGATGGATTCGGAGACGGTGACTGCACCTTCCAGAGAATGGATCATGCCGATGGCTTGGTTTTTGCCGGCCTTTTTAGCGCGGTAGAGCGCGCGGTCGGCGTATTTGAGAACACCTTCGTAGCTGAGGGAGTTGACGTCGTCTTCGTACCAGGGGAACGCGGCCCAGCCGATTGAGCATGTCTGAGAGGTTTGGTCGGAGGCGTCGATCTGGAAGGGCTTGCTGCGAAAGGCATCGAGAACGCGATTAGCGAGGATGGCGGCCTGATTGCGATTTGTGGAGCGTGAAACGACGAGGAACTCTTCACCGCCCCAGCGGACGAGGAGGTCGGAGTTGCGAATGGCGGAGGAGATGCGGCGTGCTGATTCAATGAGGATACGGTCGCCGCCGTCGTGACCGAAGCGATCGTTCACTTTTTTGAAGTTGTCGAGGTCGATGAGGTAGAAGACGATGTCGCGCTCAGAGTGGTCACTGCCTTCGACGTGAGCACGAACGGATTGCGCGATGTCGCGCTGGATGTTTTCGAAAAAGAAGCGGCGGTTGCGTGTTCCGGTGAGGGGGTCGGTGGTGGAAGACCACTGGAGGACGAGATTGGAGTGTCGGAGCTCGAGGTGAAGGAGTTGTTGCTTGAGGAAGACGAGGCCGGCCATGGCGAACATGACGAGGGCGGTGACGAGAACCCGGAAGTGAACGATGGATGCGGAGAGGCCGGGCTCGAGAACGGCGATGACGACCATGACGGGTAGGGAGAGCACGGCGACGATGGAGAGCGCGGTCATCCAGGAGCGGTCGTGGTTGTGGTGCTCGTCGGATTCGCGATCGAGGCGGAGGCTCGAGCCAATGACGGCGAGCAGCATGAAGAAGGCCCAGGAGGCGAGGTAGGGTCCGTCGTACCAGCTGCCGACGAAGTAGGCGTACTTTTCGATGGCGCGGTTTTCGATGGCGAACCATGCGAAGTTGAAGAGAATTCCGACGCCGTAGAGCAGGTAGAAGCGACGCCAGTGTCCTGCACTGTGGCGGATGAGCTGTGTGAGGACGCCGAGGACGATGATGATTTCAGCGAGGTAGAGATTGTCGTAGTTGCGGTTGTAGAGGAATTCGTTTGGGGAGACGTATTGCCAGCAGCTGACGAGGTAGGCATAGAGGAAGACCCACCATAGGACGAGCAGGAGGAAGTCTACGGCTCCGAGCCGGGCGCTTCGGCGGGACTGCTGGAGGTGTGGGCGGAGCAGGAAGCCGGAGAGCATGAGCAAGCCGGGGACGAACATGAGGACGTCCCCGGCGAAGAGCATGGGGACTTGCTTTTGCAGGATGACGTCGTAGTACATCCACCAGAGCTGGTTGACGAGGGCGACCGACCAGCCGATGGTTTGCATGATCCAGAAGACGCGGAGGCGGCCACGGGTAGGAATTGCATTGCGGAAGAAGGCGATGATGAGAGCGAGGAAGAGCAGGGCGGAGGCGATGTCGCTGGCGCCGCTGAGGGCGACTCCACGAGGGAGAAGGGCGGAGGCGATGAACTGAACGGACGTGAGGGCGATCGCGGTGACGATCCAGAATTTGGCGGACTTACGCACTACGGCCCTCACTTCTCCAGGATTGATTATCGGCCAATGAAGGCCAAGGAAACAGGGCAGAACGTGGTAGTGAGGTGGTACTTTTGGATCACTGCTGGGCGCTGATTCGCAAAGATTTAGGAAGGCATGTAAAGAAAGCAAGACTGGGCGTTTTCAGGAGTCACAGAGGCGACGAATCGATGGGAGCCGGCTGATAGACTGCCTTTAAGTCCTGTGGAAAGAGAATCGATTGTGGCATCTGTAGTTTCCTCTCAAAAGTCAGCGCTGACGTTCCAGGAATTGCTGTTTCGGCTGCAGGGGTTCTGGGCGGAGCGCGGATGTGTGCTGCAGCAGCCTTATGACGTGGAAGTGGGCGCGGGCACGATGGCTCCGGAGACGTTTTTGCGGGTTCTGGGACCGAAGCCATATCGCGTGGGCTATGCGCAGCCTTCGCGCAGGCCTGCGGACGGGCGGTATGGCGAGAACCCGAACCGGCTGTTCAAGCACACGCAGTTTCAGTTGATTCTGAAGCCACCGCCAGTGAATGTGCAGGAGCTTTACTTAGAATCTCTTGCCGCGATCGGGATAGACCTCGCGAAGCACGATTTGAAGTTTGAAGAGGACAACTGGGAGTGGCCGGCGGGCGGCGCGTGGGGCGTGGGCTGGCAGGTGATGCTGGATGGGCTGGAGATTACGCAGTTCACGTACTTCCAGCAATGCGGCGGAATGGACTTGGACCCGATGTGCGCGGAACTGACTTATGGGTTGGAGCGAATCGCCGCGTTTTTGCAGGATGTTGATTCGATTTACGACATCGTGTGGGCGCGCGATCCGGAGACGGGCGCGGAGATGACGTATGGCGAAGTGAGATTGGCGGAAGAGCTGCAGTTTTCGGTTTACAACTTTGAGGATGCGGATGTGACGCGGCTTTGGGAGCACTTCAACTCGTATGAGGCCGAGGCGCAGGCGCTGCTGGCGCGAGCGGGTACGCTGTTGGAGAGGGAAAATGCTTCGGCGGCAGAAAAGAAGCGATTTCCGTTACTTCCGACGTATGAGCTGGCGCTCAAGTGTTCGAACCTGTTCAACATTCTTGATGCGCGGGGAGCGATCAGCGTGACGGAGCGGGTGGGTGTGATTGGAAGGATTCGAGCGCTGGCGGTTGGGGTGGCGAAGGCGTATGCGGTGCAGCAGGCTGCGTGAGCTTGTCATTCCCGCCCAAGCAAAGCTTGGACGGGGCACCCAAGGTTTTGAGGGAGCGGAGTTAGCCGCGCTTCGCGCGTGTTCGCGGAGTTAGCGAGAAAGAATCGATTCATGGCGGATTTTCTACTTGAGATTGGGCTGGAAGAGATTCCGGCGCGGATGATTGCGGGAGCCGAGACGGAACTCGGCAGGCGCGTGCAGGAGTTGTTGACGCGCGAGCGGCTGCTCGATGACGGCGCGACGACGAAGACGTATTCGACGCCGAGGCGGCTTGCTGTACTGGTGCAGGGAGTGAAGGCGGCACAGGCCGATGTGGAAGAAAATCTGACTGGTCCGTCCTGGAGTGTTGCGTTCAAGGATGGAACAGCGACGAAGGCGGCGGAGGCGTTTGCGAAGAAAGCGGGCGTGGATGTCGCGGCGCTGGAGAAGGTGATGACGGCAAAGGGCGAGTACGTGGGTGCTACGGTGAAGAGCTCGGGTAAAGCTGCGCCGGAGATTCTTGCCAGCGAGTTGCCGAAGGAAGTGCTTGGGATTTACTGGGCGAAAAGCATGTTTTGGCGGGCTGGGAAGCCTGAGAGGTTTGTGCGGCCGGTGCGGTGGGTTGTGGCGATGCTGGATGCGGCGGTGGTACCGCTGGAGATTGCGGGGATCGCGGCGGGGAAGGCGAGCCGGGGACATCGAATCTTGCACGGAGACCACTCCGTGGTTTTAACTTCCGCGGCTGCTTATGTTGACGCACTTCGCGGAGCGAGCGTTTTGGTGGATGTAGGTGAGCGGCGGCAGGTGATTCGGAAGGCGCTGGATAAGGCGACTCGGACTGTGGCCGGAGCGCGCTGGCGAGAGGATGAGCCGCTGGTGGAGACGGTGGTGCATCTGACCGAGTGGCCGACTGTCATTCTGGGGAATTTCGAGGAGGAGTATCTCGCGTTGCCGGAAGAAGTGCTGGTGACGGTGATGCGCGATCACCAGAAGTATTTCGCGGTGGAGGATGCGAATGGGAAATTGGCTCCGCATTTTCTCGCGGTTCTGAATACGAAGGCCGATGAGGATGGCGAGGCGATCATCCGGCATGGGAACCAGAAGGTGCTGCGCGCGCGATTCAAGGATGCGCGATTTTTCTGGGATGTGGATCAGAAGACGCCGCTGACGGAGCGGGTGGAGAGTTTGAAGACGGTGACGTTCCAGAAGGAGTTGGGGAGCTATCACTGGAAGACGGAAGAGAACCTGAGGGTGGTCAAGGGTCTCTATTCGAGAATCCCGCAACTGAGTGAGTCTCAACTTGATTGGCCGGCACTCGAAAAGGCGACTTCTCTCGCGAAAGCAGACCTGACTGCTGAACTAGTCAAGGAATTTACCGAACTGCAGGGAGTCATTGGTGGTCTTTATGCCCGGGCACAGGGCTTAGGCGATTGCGTCGCTCAGGTGATCTATGACCAGTACACGCCTGCTGCAGTTGAGGACCCGATTCCGTTGACTCGGGAAGGTCAACTATTCGGACTTGCCGATCGAATTCAGACGATCACTGCAATGTTTGGAATTGGCCAAATTCCGAGTGGGTCGAAGGACCCATTCGCGCTTCGACGTGCAGCCAATGGAGTAGTTAAGATCTTGGCGGAGTCCGATGTTCCGTTGTCGCTTCCCAGTGTGCTCAATGCGGCAGCGACAGGGGAACCGAACAGAAACCAACTTACTGAATTCTTCCGCGAGCGGCTGAACTTCTATTTGAAGGATGTTCGCGGGTTCTCGTATGACGTGGTGAATGCGGTGCTGGCGGCGGAGGCGGATGATGTTCGCGATGCGATTGCGCGGGCGGAGGCGTTGACTGCGGCACGCGCTTCGGCCAATTTCGAGGCGGTGTCGGCTGCGTTCAAGCGGATCAATAACATTCTTCGACAGGCGGCGGAGAAAGGATTCGCTGTGGGGTCGGCGGATGCTGTGACGCTGGCGCCGGAAGCGCAGAAGCTGAAGGAGGCGGCGGCGACACTCGCTCCGGAAGTGGCGAGGCTTAGGCAGAAGCGGAACTACGCGGAAGCGTTGGGAAAGATTGCGATGCTGCGGCCGACGGTGGATGCGTTCTTCGATAAGGTCATGGTGCTCGATCCGGATGAAGCGGTTCGTGGAGCGCACCTCGGGTTGATCGATGGAGTGCTGAAGGGGTTTTCGGGTATCGCGGATTTCTCGGAGATTGTGACCTCGTAGATTTCAGCTTTCAGCCATCAGCTCTCAGGTGTCCGTTGCCGGTCGCTAGGGTGGGAACCGAATATTCCTGCGAGCCGCGGGATGGATGCAGCAGGGCGCTGTTTCAATCCCAAGCAAAAGGCGACGACCATCCGGTTGAATCATTTTCAGGACAAGGCAGCAAGTCAGCGCCGCTTCGCGGCGGTCGCGAGTTAGCAGGTCAGCGGGTTTATGGCTTGATCGCGGTGATCGGGCTTTGTGCCGGTTTGGATTCTGATTCGATGTATTCTCAGGTTCCAAGTGCGAGGGACCGGGGGCACTCGGCGATCCTGGTCTCCCATGTCTCCAAGTGCGGGAGACATGGGGCACCCAGATTGTAGAGTGGTGGAGAAATCCATCGTCGACATCGTTGTATCCCACCCTCAATTGGTCTGACGACCAATCGAGAATGGGGCACCCAGGATTAGCTATGTGGCTAATTTACTGGACGGTGTAGGAGACGTGGGTGCGGTGCAGGACGTTGTAGTTCTGGTCGAGGTCGAGAACGGTGATGTAGTGAGACCCGGGTGAGAGGCTGTAGTACTGGTTGACGTCGGTGCCCAGGTAACGACCGAGCTTATGGCCGTTGTCCCAGACCTGCACCTGGCTGATTGCAACTGACTCGGTTGCGTGAGCGACGACGTGCACAGTGGTCATGTTGAAGACTTCGCTTGGTGTGGGCGAGATGATCTGCACGCCTTCAGTTGCGGCTTGAACGGTGTGGGTGACGGTCGCCTGATGGATGGGATTGTAGGAGGAGTCGTAATCTACGACGGTGGTTGTGTGTGTGCCGGGCGCGAGCGTGTAGACGGCGTCGATGTCGGATCCGTAGACTCCGAGCTTTTTGCCGTTGTCCCAAACCTGCGTCTGACTGACGGTCTTTGTTTCAGACGCCGTGGCGATGAGGCGGACGGACCCCGTCTCCATGGAGCCGTTGCCGGGTGTGGAGATGATGATGCTGTTGCTCGGCGAGTCGGAGCTGGGCGATTTGAAGAAGTCGGCCATGGGTGCGGCGCTGGCGGCAGCGCCCGGGCAGGTTGAGAGGCCCATGACGGCACACACGGTCTTAAGCACATTCTGGTTGTGATAGGTAATGGTGGATTTGTATCCGGCTTTCACTTGCGGACCTATGACGAGATTGGCGGTGCGACCGCCGCATCCAGAGGAGACTGTCGCAGAGCAGCGGTTGTCGGTGTAGAGCGTGCCTTCATCCCACAGGATGAAGAGGATGCCGTCGCCGCCGGGAGCAAATTCGGGACGAGCGAGAATCGCTGGAACGTGGTCCTGGAGCCATTGGTCCGCGGACGCGAGCGTGCCGTTGTGCGCGTCTTCGTCAGAGTCGGGTGTGATGTAAATGTAGTTAGGTGTGGCATTGTTCGCGATGTCGGTTGCGAGCTGCGTGTAGGGAACGCTCTTAGTGTCCTGACCGGTGCCGGGGCAGACATCGGAAAAGTCGATGAGGGGATTGTGGCGGCGGTAGTAAAGGTTGTTGGTTCCGCCATAGACGCCTTGGAAGCCGGCGTACGGCATGTACTCTTGGTAGGTTTTCCATTTATAGCCGCTCTTCAGAAGTTCGCGAACGACATTGTCCTGCGTGTGAGCGCAGGAGGTGGTGTCGTTGTTGAGTTCGACGGGAGCACCGGCGACGAACCACATGAGCGCGGGAAGCGAGCTGTGCTGATTGGAATAGAACTGCGTGGCGAGGCCGTACTTTTGGATAAGTTGGTTGTAGTAGGGCATCGACGAGCTACCGACGATGTCTTCGTAACTATGGTTTTCTTCCGTGATGATCCAGACGTGCGAGGAACGCGGCACGGTCTGTGCGTAAGTGAATCCGGTGAAGACAACGAGTGCTAAGAGCACGGACACACGTAGAGCGAACGACTGCATATAGGAGCCCCTATGTAGTTGAGGTATGGAACCTGGCTTAGATATACATCGGAAGTTGTAACGGTGAATCCGTTACTTATGGGTTTTGGAGTGACGAAGGTCGGGGGCAGTCGGGTGCGGAGTAGTTACCGGAGCATGCCCCAGGCGCGGAGGATCGTTGCTTACATTACACCGCGATGAATAAGACTGGTTGCATTCTCTCGAGCGTCCCTACGTGGCCAGGTCATGCAGGTGGGATATTTTTTCGTTCCCTCCGAGAACTTGGCTTCGATGCTTGTAGCGAGCCGCGGCTATTGGACGGAGTAGGAGACGTGGGTGCTGTGAAGGACGTTATAGTGCTGGTCCAGGTCGAGGACGGTGATGTTGTGCGTGCCGGGGTCGAGGCTGAAGTACTGGTTGACGTCTGTGCCGATGTAGCGGCCGAGTTTTACGCCGTTGTCCCAGACTTGAACCTGGCTGACGGGAACGGACTCACTTGCGTGCGCGACGACCTGCACGGTTGTCATGTTGAAGGTCTGTCCGGGAGCAGGTGACACGACCTGCACGCCGTCGGTCGGGCTCTGCACGGTGTAGGTCACGGACGCCTGATGAAGCAAGTTGTGGGAGGCATCGAAGTCCTTCAGGGTAGTGGTGTGTGCCCCAGGCGAGAGGTTATAGATCGAGTCGATCTGTTTGCCGTAGGTTCCGAGTTGTTGTCCGTTGTCCCAGACCTGTGTTGCGCTGACGGTCTGGCTTTCGGACGCAATGGCCAGCAGATGCACAAGGCCTGTGATGGTAGATCCGTTGCCGGGCGTGGAGATGATGATGCTGTCCGATGGTGTGTCCGATGAGGAGGCCTTAAAGAAGTCAGACATCGGCGGAGCGTCCTGCGCGGCGCCGGGGCAGGGCGACAAGCCCATGGCGGCGCAGACGGTTTTGAGCACGCTTTGATTTTGATAGGTGATGGTGGATTGGTATCCGGGTGTGACCTGCGGGCCGATGACGAGGTTTGCTGTGCGTCCTCCACATCCGGTGGAATCGGTGGCGGAGCAGCGGTTGTCGCTGTAGAGCGTGCCCTCATCCCAAACGATGAAGAGGATGCCATCGCCGCCGGGTGCGAATTCGGGTAAAGCGAGGATGGAGGGGATATTGTCCTGGAGCCACTGGTCGGCGGCTGGGAGCGTGCCGTTGTGGGCGTCTTCGTCTACGTTGGGGGTGATGTAGGCGAAGTTGGGAGTGGCGTTGTTTGCGATGTCTTTGGCGAGCTGGGTGTAGGGGACGCTGTTGGTTTCCTGACCAGTGCCGGGGCAGACGTCGGAGAAGTCGATGAGCGGGTTGTGGCGGCGGTAGTAGGAGCCGTCATACAGACCGAGGAATCCGGCGGAGGGCAGATTTCGCTGGTAGCTCTTCCAGGAGTAGCCCTGCTTGAGGAGTTCGCGAACGACGTTGTCCTGATCGTGCGCGCAGGAGGTGTTGTTGTTATTGAGCTCGACAGGAGCGCCGGCGACGAGCCACATCAGGGCAGGAAGAGAGCTGTGCTGATTGGCGTAGAACTGCGTGGCCAATCCGTATTGCTGGATGAGCTGGTTGTAATAGGGCATTTGACGATTGCCGACTACTGATTCGTAGCTATGGTTCTCTTCGGTGATGATCCAGACGTGTTTGGAGCGGGGAACGGTCTGCGAGTTGAGAAGAGCGGCAAAGGCGAATAGGGCGAGCGCAGCAATACGAGCGGAAGTCGACTTCATGAAATGGGTCCCAATGCGATTGATTTGTGGAGCGGCCGAGGCAGGCAGGAAGTTACAGCGGAGGTCCCAGACAAGTGCGAGACGCGTTGAAGCGTGCTCGGCAGAGAAGCTGAGGAACTTACGTTGGTTCCGCTTCGCTCTTCTGGCAAGAAATTGCCCCGGGTGTGAGATGCAGGTTGTGAGACTTTGGTCGTCTAGCAACATGGGCTAACGTGGGGGCGGGATGCGGACGATCACGGCTCGGCAGGCGCGGATGGGACCGCACTGAACCGGCTTCAGGCTCTTATCCAGGCAGATTTCGACGGCAGTGAGGTAGTTGTTGCCGCAACTTACGGCGAGGCTCTCGCGGGGGATCTTCGGATTGTCTTCCATGAAGAGATTCATGATCTGGTTGGGAGACATGGAGGTTTGCTGTGTGAGGCTCTGGAGCTTTTGCGGGATGGCGACGGACTTGTAGGCGGCGCGGGCAGTGGAAAGAAACGCGCCGGCGGAGAGGCCGGAGCAGGTGCCGTGGGTGCGCCACTCGTGCTGAAGGAGGCCCTGGTCGGGATAGATGTCTTTGTATGAGGCGGGGTCGGAGGGGCGGGGTGCGCTTGAGCAATTCTCGGGGTAAGTGCCGTCGTAGTTCTGCGGCCATAGGCCATGGAGGACGAAGGTGGAGTGGGTGGCGCACTCGGGGGCGTCGGGGTGGGAGTGGCAGAACTCGGGAGACCATGAGAGGTTGAGGAGGTAGTAGTCGAAGCCGGAGCCGAGGGGGAGGGAGGCGTGTTGGGTGGAGGAGGGTTTCGCGGATTCGCTTGGAGAAGGGGATTTGCAGGACGTGAGTGAGAGGAGGAGAGCAAGGACGAGGGCCGCGGGCTTCATGGGAGGAAGGATAAATGCTTGTTGCTGAGTGGCGGAGTTTTTCGTATTCCACCCATTGGGCAGAGGCAGCCGAATGGATGGGGCACACGGCTTGTTGAATCAGACACTTTTCGGCCTGTTCGCGAGTTCGCGCCGCTTCGCGCCAGGCACGTTGGCGAGTTGGCGGGTGCGTTGCTCTCGAACCGAGAACGGCGGAGTTGCGAGGAGCTTTAGCGGAGGACGGCGGGTGGGGCTTCGAAGCTGGAGAGTTCTGCGAAGAGGTTGTCGGGGAGCTTGAGGGAGGCGGACGCGATGTTCTCTTCGACGTGGGCGACGGAAGATGTGCCGGGGATAGGGAGCATCATGCGAGAGCGGGAGAGGAGCCAGGCGAGGGCGACTTGCATGGGGGTCGCGTTCATTTCGTTGGCGACGCGGGTGAGGAGGTCGTTGGCCTGGCGGTTCTGGCCGAGGGGAGCCCAGGGGATGAAGGCAATGCCGTGTTTCTCGCAGTAGTCGAGGAGGTAGTCCCATTCGCGGTCGGCGAAGCTGTAGCGGTTCTGGACGGAGACGATGGGGACGATTTTGCGGGCGCGCTCGAGGTGTTCGAGGGTGACGTTGGAGACGGCGGCGTATTGGATCTTGCCCTCTGAACGGAGTTGGGCGAGGCACTCCATCGAGGCGTCGAAGGAGACAGCGGGGTCGGGAATGTGGAGCTGGTAGACGGCGATGCGGTCGAGGCGAAGGCGCTTGAGGCTGCCTTCGACGGCTTCGCGGAGGTGGTTGGGGCTGGCGTTATGGATCCACTGGCCGGGACCGACGCGCTGCCATCCGCCCTTGGTGGCGACGACGAGGTCGGCGGGGTAGGGGTGGAGGGCTTTGGCGATGAGTTCTTCGGAGATGTAGGGGCCGTAGGAGTCGGCGGTGTCGATGAAGTTGACGCCGAGTTCGACTGCCCGGCGGAGGGTGGCGATGGCGGCGTCGTGATCGGCGGGAGGTCCCCAGACGCCTTTGCCGGTGATGCGCATGGCTCCGTAACCGAGGCGGTTGACGGTGAGTTTGCCGAGAGAGACGGTTCCGGCTGTGGCAGCGGGGGGTGAAGGCATGAGGGCTCCTGCATGACTAGGATGTGGGGGGATGGTACGGGGTGGCAAGGGGGAAAAAGACAGTCTTCAGTTATCAGTCTTCAGTTCTCAGTGAGGCTGCGGAGGTCGGGGCTGTGTTGGTCACGCTCAAGCAGAGCTTGGACGGGCTCCCACTCTGAGGAGACTGGGGCTGGTATCCCGTCCTAATAGAGGGTAGGACGGGGCGCACGCGCGAATAGAATTGATAGAGATGGCGGATACGCTTTATTTGAGTTTGTGGTACCCGAATCTGCGGCTGGCGGGTTTGACAGAGAAGCTGACACCGGTGTTGGGCACGTTTTCGAAGCATGGCGGCGAAGCGCGGGTCTACTCCGCAACGGTTTGGCCGGTGAGTTGGAGCGAGACGCCCGTGTTTCAACGGGTGTACGGGTATGGCGAGCGCGGTGCTGAGCCACGGGCCGCCGTGGAGGATGCGCTGGAATTGCTGCACGAGGACTACGCTTACGAGTTTCAGATTGAGTGGTCGCTTTGGGAGTTCGAGCCAGCGAGCGGCGGCCTAGATGCTCGCTGGGCGAAGCAGCCTCGGCTGGTGCGCGTGGTTGGATACGGGCCGCTGTTCGATGCGGGCGCGTACGAGCAGGACGGGCATATACGGATCGACTTCGGAGGCGATGCGCCGTTTCTGGACGAAGATTTGGAGCTCGATGCCGATACCGCGAAGCATGTGGAAGAGAATGTGAGGCAGCTGGTTGAGCTGACTGCTGCAGTGGAGAAGGAGTCGGGTGCGACAGCGCGGCTGCTGTGGAGCGAACTGGGTGAGAGCCTGGCGCAAAGGCTGGCGGCACGGCTGGGCATGACGAATTAAATGCGCTTGACGATCGAGCGGCTGCGTACGTTGGTCTTGGTGGCTGGAGTGCTGCTGGTGATCGCGCTCGGTGTGTTTCTGGGAGTTGGAAAGTTCAGGAACCGGTTCAACAAAAAAGACATTCCTCATGCGCTGGGACTCGGGATCCAGGAAGAGGCGAATGGGTTTGTGTATACGCACGATGTGCGTGGACACACGCTCTACCGGATTCGTGCGTCGAAGCAGTTGCAATTGAAGAAGGATGGGAAGACGTTTTTGCAGCTGCATGATGTTTCGATCGAGTTGTTCGCCGAGGATGGCAGCCGGGTGGACAAGATTGAGGGCGGAGAGTTCGAGTACAACCCGGGGGTAGGAATCGCGAAAGCGATGGGGCCAGTGGAGATCACGCTGATGAAGCCGACAGTGGCTCCGGCCATTGCGCCGAATGCTGCGGCTCGGAAGGCGATCGGATCGAAGCAGATGCCGGGAAAGCTGGTTTCTGCTGCACAGACGGCGGCGAGCGGCGAGATCCATGTGAAGACGAGCGGGCTGATTTTTAATCGCGAGACTGGAGAGGCATCGACCGAGAACAAGGTGGAGTTTTCGCTGACGCAGGGGAACGGGAGCGCGATTGGAGCGAAGTATCTGGCGCAGGATGGCGTGCTGGTGCTGGACCGCGATGTTGAGTTGAATATCGAGCGTGGTGCGCAGCCTCTGAAGATGTTTGCGCGGCATGCGGAGTTCAATCGCGACGATCAGGCATGTACGCTGCAGGCTGCAACGGTTCGATACGGGAACGATGCTTCAACGGCGGAGTCGGCTAAGATCTATTTCCGCGAGGATGGGTCGGCGGAACGGGTGGATGCGGCGGGCGGGTTTTCGGTGACTAGCTTGTCCGGGGGCAGGCTTGCAGCGCCGAAAGCGAGACTAGAATTCGACGAGCACAACGAACCGTTACGTGGAAGGCTCGAAGGCGGAACGACCATCGATTCAGCAAGCAATGGGCGCAAGGTTCATGGCGGCGCACCGTCGATGGAACTGGCGTTTGCGGGAAAGGGTGTGCTGCGGAGTGCGCACCTGGAGCGCGGCGTGCAAATTGCGAGCGACGAGATTCAGGGCGGGGTGAAGTCACATCGGGAGTGGACGTCGCCGGTGCTGGATATCTCTTTCAGAGAGGCAGGCAAAGGGAAGCTTGAGCCGGCGAGTATGCATGGTACCGGAGGCGTGATTATTGCGGCCTCGACGCAGCACGGAAATGGACCGGCCGCGCCTGAGAAGCTGACCGCAAATGAGGTGACGGGGGAGTTCGGGGCCCATGGCGCATTGAGCGGGTTCACAGGGCACGGGCATACGATGATTACGCAGACAACGCCGAGTGGGGTGCAGCAGTCGACGAGCGGCGATGTGCTGGTGGCCCATCTGGCGTCGACTCCGGGAGCGAAGGGGAAGAGTTCGGCACAAGGCGGGTTGCAGATCAGTTCGGCAACAGTGGATGGGCATGTGGTTCTGGTACAGCAGCCGGCTGCGAAGAACGGTGCTGCCCAGCCAGCGGTAAAGGCAACAGCGGGTCATGCGGACTATGGCGATGGCGGGGCGTGGCTGCATTTGACCGGGAGTCCCTGGGTTCGCGATGGAGGGCTTGAGATTTTTGCGGACAAGCTGGATGTGTCGCAGGAATCTGGTGATGCGACGGCTCGCGGGAATGTGAAGGGCACCTGGTCGGGGGAGGAGAAGGGCGGAAATAGGAGTAGTTCAACCTTGGGTTTTGGTGCGCAGGTGCCAGTGCACGTGGTGGCACAGGAGGCAGATCTGAAGCGATCGGGCGGGGCAGCGACCTTCAAGGGCGGCGTGCGAATGTGGCAGGAGGGGAACTCGATTGAAGCGCCTATGGTGGTGCTGGACCGGTCGAAGCAGACGCTGATGGCGCAGACAGCGGGAGCGAAGACTCCAGTGAGAGTGGTGCTGGTGAGCGCGATGGCGGTTCTTCCGGGTGAGCAGGTGAAGGCGAAGCAAGGGGAGCCTTCGGTGATCACGGTGACTGGCGGGGATCTGAAGTACTCGGGCGCGGAGCGGAAAGCCGTGATGCATGCGGGTGCGGTTGGAAGCGTGACGGCGAATACGGCGGATGCCAAGACAACGTCGAATGAGGTTGAGCTGGTGTTGCTGCCGGCGGGAGAACATGCGCGGAGCGGCGGAGCAGGCGGGCAGGTGGATCGAATGACCTCGCGAGGTCACGTAGAGGTCGCTTCGGCGGGGCGGCGGGGAGTTGGAGATCAGCTCGTCTATTCCAATGACACGGGAGACTTTGTGCTGACGGGAACTGCAGGAGCGCCTCCGGAGTTGATTGATCCGGTGCACGGAACTGTGACAGGGCAAGCTTTGATTTTCAACAGTCGCAATGATAGCGTCAGAGTCGATGGCGAGGGCCGGAAGACTAAGACAATGACGAAGGCGCCGAAGTAGTGGAACAGGCTTCGCAAGGTGGTGCCGCACGGCGGCGATGGCCAGTTCGCAGGTTGGCGGGATCTAAGCCGATTGCGTCTGCGCCGGGAGTTCGATGGACACACTGATCGCTGAGGGAATTGGGAAGACGTACAAGGGCCGCCAGGTGGTACGCGGGGTCACGCTGAAGATTTCGCGTGGAGAAGTTGTCGGTCTGCTGGGACCGAATGGCGCAGGCAAGACCACGAGCTTCTACATGATTGTGGGGCTGGTGCCGCCGGAGACGGGGCGGATTCTGGTGGACGAAAACGAGATTACGCACGTACCGATGTATCTTCGTGCACGGAATTTCGGGATCAGCTACCTGCCGCAGGAGCCTTCAGTCTTTCGCAAACTGACAGTGGAGGAGAATATCCTTGCGGTGCTGGAAGCGCAGGCGCTGAACACGCGTGAGCGGAAGGCTCGAACGGAACGGCTGATCACGCAATTGAATCTTGGACATATTCGCGGGACCAAGGGTTATGCGCTGTCCGGTGGTGAGCGGCGGAGGGTAGAGATTGCGCGGTCGCTTTGCATTCAGCCGAACTTCATTCTGCTCGACGAGCCGTTCAGCGGGATCGATCCGATCGCGGTGGCGGAGTTGCAGAAGATCATTTTCGATCTGAAGTCGAGCGGGATTGGGATTCTGATCACGGATCACAATGTGCGGGAGACGCTGAGCGTAACGGATCGCGCGTACATCATTTCGGAAGGACTGATCTTCAGGGCGGGGACGCCGCATGAGTTGGGGAATGATGTCGAGGTGCGGCGGATCTATCTGGGTGAGGGATTCTCGCTGAATTAGTTCTACCTTCGTTGGTGGACCCTTTCCTATCCACCGTCCCCAACTGCGGGGGATCCTTTGGCTACGCTCAGGACAGGCTATGGGGCACCCGTCGGTCGACCTTTTCGTATTCCAAGTATCCGAATCATCCCACTCATTCAGCAAAATGCGCCGAATGAATGGGGCACAGCTCCGGATGGGGTACAGCTCCTGACGAGGTACAGCTCCCGATGGGACACAGCTCCGGATGGGGCAAAGCTCCTGATGGGCACGATTCTTTTGAGTAGGCAATTAGATTAGAAGGGTTCAACAAGTTGGCGGGTGCAGGGAATCTGCTACCCGATTACACTGGATGCAGTCCTAAAGGGAATCGAGTTGCTCGTATGGCGCTGTTGCAACCCAGACTGAATTTGAAGGTGGCACAACGCCAGGTCCTGACGCCGGGCCTGATGCAGATGGTGAGCGTTCTTGCGCTCAACAAGCTCGAGCTGAAGGAGATGATCGATGCCGAGATGGTGGAGAACCCCGTCCTGGAAGAGA
>Ga0105240_10008027_pt1 | contig 15193 bp, 13 predicted proteins | sample KBSC54metaG_FD_80426 | JGI IMG/M metagenome (GOLD analysis project Ga0105240, IMG submission 80426) | Corn rhizosphere microbial communities from Kellogg Biological Station, Michigan, USA - KBS C5-4 metaG | ecosystem: Host-associated > Plants > Roots > Rhizosphere > Soil | place: Michigan, USA... | reverse complement strand
GAGGACATTCATTCCTTCGGCGCAGTCGGCGGCGACGCCGTCGAACACGCGGGCGTTGGTGAACAACAACTGGCTCATCGCTGGTCCTCCCTGGTCTTCATGATTTTCCGGTCATGGCTTGCGGATTCCACAATTCGATCGCATGCATGCGCGCCACCGGAAGAATGCCACACCGCGCCGCAATATAATCCGGCCTGGACGACATGACCGGCTTCAACCCATGACACCTGGTTCGCTTCGCATCCGGCTGGCCGACTCGGCGCAGGATTGCGACACCGCGCGCTCGCTCTTCCTCGAGTACGCGACGTGGCTCGGCATCGATCTTTGTTTCCAGGGCTTCAACGACGAGCTCGCCAACCTGCCCGGCGACTACGCGCGACCCGCAGGAAGACTGTTCCTGGCCGACGCGGGCGCCGGGAGCGAGGCCGGCGGCTGTGTCGCACTGCGCAGGCTCGGTTCGGATCCGTCCGGCCGCGCGTGCGAGCTGAAGCGCCTCTGGGTGCGTCCCGCGTTCCGCGGGCACGATGCCGGACGCGCGCTGACTGAAGCGGCGCTCGCCGCGGCGCGCGAGATCGGCTACAAGACGATCAAGCTCGACACGATCCCGGCGATCATGCCGCATGCGGTCGGGCTGTACCGTTCGCTCGGCTTCACCGATTGCGCGCCGTATTACAGGAGCAATATCCCCGACTCGCTGTACATGGAGCGGGCGCTGTAGCGAAGCTCCGGTTGCTGTGCATTAAAATTGCCCGATGCTGAAGCCGCCTCTGCCCCTTCCCGGGTTCGTCCTGTTCAGCCTGCTGCACTACACGATGCTGGCTGCGGTCTTCGCCGCGTCGTGGTGGTGGGCGGCGTGGGCACGCAGGCATCCGGACGCGCTGCGCAGGCGCCATATCGAAGAGATGGTGGCCTACGCGAACCTCGCGCTGTGGATCGTGATCCGGCTGTACCTGATCACGCCGGAGCAGTTCCGGTGGAATGTGTTCGTGCCGCTCGGCATGTGCGACATCATGACCTTGCTGGTGACGCTGAAGCTGCTGAACCCGGCGAACCGCTGGCTGTCGATTGCGCTCTATTTCGGCGGCATCGGACTGTGCACCAATGCGCTCCTGACGCCGGACCTGAAGGAAGGCCCGCTGCAGTTCGAGTTCTGGGCGTTCTGGCTGCGCCACGCGGCGATCATGGTCGTCGCGATCTACGACCTCGCTGTCTGGAATTTCCGCCCGAACTGGAACGACTGGAAGCGCGCGTGTGTCTCCGGACTCGGCTATGTCGCGCTGGTGACCGCGGTCAACGTGGCGTTCAAGGTCAACTTCGGCTTCCTCGGCGATTCGCTGCCCGGCAACCCCAGCGTGCTCGACTTCCTCGGCCCATGGCCGCTCCGCCTGCTGTGGGTGATCGCGTTCGTCGCCGTGCTGTGGGCGCTGATGGTCGTGCCGTGGCTGCGCTTCAGGCGGGCCCCGGCGCGCACATCACCACTCCCTCGCTGATCCAGCCGCGAGCGACGACTTCCTGGATCGCCGCCGTGTTGCTGGTGAGCCGGTGGTTCGAATCGACGCCGCGCGCGAAGCCGTTGTTGTAGGCGCGATAGACCGGGACGGTTCCGGCGGCGCATCCGCCGGAAAGCGTCGGCGTCGATGCGAAGTCGAGGCTTTCGAAATTCCAGCGCTTCTGGGTCGGCGCCGTCAGGGCCTGCGCCTGCTTCAGCCGGCTGCACTCATCGGGATCGATCGTGTAGAAGTGCGAGTTCGGTCCCGGCGAAATGCTGCCGTAGAAGCGGCAGACCTGCGCCGTGCCCCCGGCGCTGAACGTGTTGCCGGTGCGGGTCCATCCCGCGCCCGCCGCGCCGTTGTCGATCGACGCCTGCTCGTTCGGATCCGCGGTGATGAAATAGTTGTCGAGAATGGAATTGTAGAACTCGACCACCTGCGGCAGCGGCGCCGCCGGCATCACTGCGCGCACCGCGGCGCCCGCATCGAGCATGCCGGCCCCGCACGTGCTGGTCGTGCAATGACATTCGACCTGGTCGGTGCCGTCCGGAATCCGGCATTCGGGAACGGTGCTGCCCGAGGCAAGCGCCGGGAACGGCCGCGCGGTCGATTTCAGCGCGGCCTTGATGTCCGCCGGCGTCAACGACGGCTTCACCGACAGCATCAACGCGGCGGTCCCCGCGACCAGCGGCGCCGAGAAGCTGGTGCCCACGCTCGGATTGAAGCTGCCGGTATACGACGATGCAACCGCTGTCGTCGTGCCGGTGTTGTTCGCGGCGAGAATCGGATACAGACAAGGCACCGTGGCGCCGGTGTTCACGCAATTGCCGGCCGGCGCGCTGATGCTGATCTGCGGGCCGAGGTCCGAGAAGCCGACCTTCGTGCCGACGTGACGCAGCCCCGCGACCGCGATGACGCCCGCGCAGTTGGCCGGCGTGCCGATTTCATGCCCGGTGCTGTTTCCCGCCGATGCGACAACGACCACCGGGTCGGACTTGCTGCCGATCGCATTCATCACGTCGGCATAGCCCAATGCGCAGGCTCCCGGCGCACCGAGGCTCATGTTGATCACGCGCGCAGGATTCGGATTCAGCGGCAGGCCGGGGACCGACAGGCCCGCCGCCCAGCGCATCCCGGCGATGATGTCGGAATCGAGGCCGCCGCACTTGCCGAGCACGCGCACCGGCAGCAGCTTCACGTTCCATGCGACGCCGGACATGCCGACGCCATTGTTCGATGCCGCCCCGATCAGGCTCGAGGTCATCGTGCCGTGCCACGAGCTGTTCTCGACGCCGCAGTTGTAGAAGTCGCCGGAGGTGTCCGCATTCTCGGCTGCCGTGATCCAGTCGCCGGGATCGCTTGCGTCGCTGTCGCGCGCGTCGCCGTCGTTCGCCGAGCCGGCATCGAGAATCATGTCGTAGCCGGGCAGCAATTTGCCGGCGAGATCGGGATGCTCGGGGCGCACGCCGGTGTCGAGCACGGCGACGACGATGCCCGGCGAGCCGGTCGTCAGGTCCCACGCAGCCGGCGCGTTGATGCTCGACGCGACGTCGCCAGCAGGTGCGCGCAGATACCACTGGCCGACGACCGGTCCGCCACTGAAACCGCCGATCGCCGGGCCTTGCGTATACAGCGGATCGTTGGGCACCGCGTGATGAAAGCGGCGCTGGTCGACGACCGCGTATTCGACGTCGCTTTCCGCGGCCACGCGCGCAGCGAGCTCGGCGCTGCCGACGCCTTCTGCGCGAATCACCTGCGCGCGATCGGCGATCGCGCGACCCGCAGTGAGCTTCATGCCGAGCCGCGATCCGAGCGCATTGGCGCGCGCGGTGACGGCGTCCTGCGCCTCGGCGGGAGTCGCCAGCTCGGGCAGCGCATGCTTCTGCAGCACCGGCGAGCCCGAGCGGAATTTGACGATCACCCGCGCCGAATCGGGAGGCTCGAACGGCTGCGCGACGTGTGCGGGATTGGCCTCGGCGCGCGCGGTGACGGCCGAAACGACGAGGAACAGCAGCGCGGCCGCATCGAGCGACGACCGCGCGAATGATTTTACGATTCGCATGTTATGGACTGGTGATTTCAGGCAGAACCACCCCCTCGCCCGGGCTCGCTGCCGCCGCGTTCGACCGGACTGTGATGCGGAGGTTCCGTGACAGCTCAGTAGGCGATCGAAATCGTCAACTGGCCGAAGCGGTCGACCCCTTGCTGGCCATCGAATTCCTTCGAGCGATGTACCAGCGTGAACCCGGCGCGGGCGCGCGGCCATGCGACCACGATCCCGACCTGCACATCGATGCCGAACACCTTGCGCTCGACGCTGGGGCTGTCGCGGAAAGTGCTGCCGTCGAGGAACGTGTTATGCCCGACGGCGCGCGCGTCGAATCCGCTCCACACGTACCAGCCGAATCCGGCGGCACCGCGATAGCCGTCGCGGGCGGTGCCGAGTGAAATCTGCGTTGCGGGCAGATCGTTCGGAAGATTTCTGCCAAAACGGGCGATCGCGCCCGCATTGGCGTAGGTGTATGGCGTGCCGAGTGTTACGCCGGCATAGGGCGACAGGTCGAGCTGCATCCTGCCGCCCGTTGCGATCAACCCCGGCCATGACCGCTCGAAGCTCACGAGCAGCGTCGGCTCGCTTTTCAGTTGCTGGTCCCAGCCGGGAGGTATCCCGCTGCCGATGATGTGGTGCGTGAAGGTCTGGAGCTGCTTTCCGCCCGCGGCGGGGCCCACAAAGCCCAGGTCGAACAGCAGATGATCGACCACTGCGCCGGTCTGCGTGCGGACGTCGGCCTGCAGGTAGACCCATCCGGCGTAGGGGCGGTCGAGCGGCTCGTCTGGCTTCGGGTTGGTGTTGCCCGGCGTGTACACCCGTTGCCCGATGGCCAGCGCGACCATGCGGTCCGCGCTCCAGCGCAACGGCGCGAGCCCGCGCACGGCTTCAGGCAGCCCGTCGATATCCTTGACGAACGAAACCTGCGAACCGGCGGTGTAGTGCCGGTCCTGATGCATGAACCAATCATTGTCGGTGTCGAACGTGACGAACGTTGGCGAAACAGGCTGCGCCAATGCCGCCGAAGCTAACAACGCGCCCGCCACCGCGAGCGCAAAACCATTCCGCATCGAAGATCCCCTGCCCAAGTGACAACGCGGGCAGATCGTCGTCTAGCCCTCTGGTCTCGTTTGAACAAACTGCGCCCTGGCCCCCACGCGGTCTGTCCTCTGTCTTCTGATTCCTGACTTCTGACTTCTGATACCTGTCAGTCGTCCAACCCGCTCATTCCCTTTCGATGCGCGAGCAGCTTCGGCCCCGCGATCCGGTACACGACCATCCCCGGCCACGCGAGCTGCCCGTTGCGCCGCCGCGAGAACACGATGCCGTCGCTTCTTGCCTTGATCGCCGTGCGCGCGGCCGGACCATCGAGGCTGCGCGGATCGATGATCTCGCAGATCGTCTGGCCGTTCCTGACTTTCGCTCCAGGCGCGACCGCATACACGATGAAGCCGTTGACCGGAGAGTACCCGACATCCATCCCGCCGATCGGCGTGGGCGCGGACTTGATTTTCGGCAACGGGCCGGCGTTGCCGGAAATGACGCCGCGCCGGACCAGGTAGCGGAACATGTTCTTCGCGTCGGCTTCGCCCAGCGCATGGGTCACGTCGGCCTGGCCGCGCAGCTCGATCGTGATCGAAAAGCATGCCTGCGGAATCGCCGCGTCGGGAAAGCGCGCGGCCAGCCGCGCCCACAACGCGCCGTTGACGCCGGAGAAGGTGAGCGCTTCGGGATACGGATGGTTGTACATCGTGCAGAGCGCGCCGATGTCGGCCGACAGCGTTTCGACCGTGCCGCCGATGTCGCGCGCCGAAGTGAACACGTGCAGCACGGATTCGAGGTCGCAATGCAGATCGAACACCGCGTCGGAGTCGATCGAGAGCTTCAACATCTCTACGCGCATCGTCTGCAGCTCGTTCATCGGCTCCATCGCCCGCAGCGCCGCGAGCGCGGCCTTGCGGATCAGGGCGACGTTGGCGTCGCCGTCGTTCGCCCCGCGCCCCAGTTTGCTGCCGACGCTGTCGGCGATCGCACCGGAAAGGTCCGGCCAGTTGCGATTGAAGTTGTCGCGAGAGAGCAGGTCGTAGCGGCCCAGGTGCGTGTTGCCGACCAGTTGCGCCTGACCGATCGGGTTGACCGTCGGGACGCAGATGACCTCGCCCTTGATGCGCCCCGCCCGGTCGGCCTCGGCCAGCATCGGCATCAGGTAGTGCAGCAGCATCGCCCCCGGCAACTCGTTGGCATGAATCGAGCTCTGGAGATAGACTTTCGGCCGCGCGCCGGGATTTCCGAAGCGGAACCATGCGATCGAGCGCGCAGTGCCGGGCGTCATCTGCGGAAGCCGGATCTTATTTTGCCTGGCCGGCAAGATGACCTCTCTCAAGAGCGCCTGAATACGGGTACCATGGCATCGGGTCATTCTAACAAGGTTCATTGCACCAGGAGGCAGACATGACGGAACGGGAACTACGCAGATATATCGAGGCAGTACGGGTAGGCAAGGTCTCGCGGCGCGATTTCATCGGCACGCTGGTCGGTCTTGGACTGACGGCGCCGATCGCCAGCCAGTTGCTGATGCACGCAGGCATCGCGCAGGCGCAGGCGCCCTCGGCATACAAGGGCACCAAGCGCGGCGGCGGCGGACCGCTGAAGACATTGTGGTGGCAGGGCGCGACACTGCTCAATCCGCACTTCGCAACCGGCACCAAGGACCAGGACGGCTCGCGGATCTTCTATGAGCCGCTCGCCTCGTGGGACGGCGAGGGCAACCTGGTCGCCGTGCTCGCGGCGGAAATTCCGACGGTGGAAAACGGCGGCTTGTCGAAAGACGGCAAGACGGTCACGTGGAAGATGAAGCGCGGCGTGCAATGGCACGACGGGCAGCCGTTCACCTCGGCCGACGTCGTGTTCAACTGGGAATATGCATCCGATCCGGCGACCTCCGCGGTGACGATCGGCTCGTACAAGGACATGAAGGCGACCGCGGTCGACCAGTACACGGTGCGCATCGACTTTCCGAAGCCGTTCCCGTTCTGGGCGCAGCCGTTCGTGGGCGTGGCCGGGATGCTGATCCCGAAGCACCTGTTCGATGCGTACCGCGGCGCCAAGTCGCGCGACGCGCCGAACAACCTGAAGCCGGTCGGCACGGGTCCGTACAAGTTCGTCGATTTCACACCGGGCGACATGGTCCGCGGCGCGCTCAACCCGAACTATCACCTGCCGAACCGCCCGTTCTTCGACACGATCGAGATGAAGGGCGGCGGCGACGCGGTCTCGGCGGCGCGCGCGGTGCTGCAGACCGGCGAATTCGATTACGGATGGAACCTGCAGGTCGAGGACGAGATCCTGACGCGGCTGGAGACCGGCGGCAAGGGACGGGTCAACATCATTCCCGGCGGCGACATCGAGTTCATCCAGTTCAACTTCACCGACCCGAACCAGGAAGTCGACGGCGAGCGCTCGAGCATCAAGACCAAGCATCCGTGCTTTTCCGATCCTGCGGTCCGCCAGGCGATGAGCTACCTCGTCGACAAGGAGTCGGTCCAGAAGTACATCTACGGCCGCACCGGGATTGCCACGGCGAATTTCGTCAACAACCCGTCGCGGTTCCGCTCGCCCAACACCAAGTTCGAGTTCAACGTCGACAAGGCGAACGCGGTGCTGGAAGCCGCCGGCTGGAAGAAGGGCTCCGACGGCGTCCGCGAAAAAGGCGGCAAGAAGCTGAAGTTCGTCTACCAGACTTCGGTCAACCAGCCGCGGCAGAAGACGCAGCAGATCATCAAGCAGGCCGCGCAGAAAGCCGGGGTCGATCTCGATTTGAAGGCCGTCACCGCGTCGGTGTTCTTTTCCTCCGATGTCGGGAATCCGGACACCTACACGAAGCTCTATGCCGACATGCAGATGTTCACCACGACAATGACGCAGCCCGATCCGGGCATCTTCATGAACCAGTACTGCTCGTGGGAATTCTCGTCGAAGGCCAACAAGTGGCAGGGCCGCAACGTCACCCGCTGGTCCAACCCCGAATACGACAATGCGTATCACGCATCGGAAAACGAGCTCGATCCGGTCAAGCGCGCCGCGCTCTTCATCAAGATGAACGACATGGTCATCAACGACCATGCAATCGTTCCGGTCGTGACGCGGCCGCGCGTGCGCGCGTCGAACCTGAAGCTGAAGGTTCCCGAGTCGGGCTGGGACAGCGACTTCTGGGCGTTGCAGGACTGGTATCGCGAGGCGTGACGCGGGGGCGCGTCGCCGTGAGCACGACAGTGACGTCCGGGCGGCTGGTGGTATAGCCGGCGCCCCGCCGTCCTGCATTTTCATTCGCCGGCGATTGGGCAAAGCGGGGGAAGCTTGGCGGAGCGAGATCGGCGTTGATTGTCCTTCCGGTCGTCTCGCGGCTTTGCCCGCGGACACCCATAACCGGCTCATTGCGCCCGGCGCGGCCGGACGGCGATTTCGCGGCATTGCACGACTGGCATCGAGAATAGGAGCAGCATCATGACGCTTCCGGGCACCTACATCCTTCGCCGATTGCTGATCGCGCTGCCCAGCCTGCTGGGCATCAGCGTGATCCTGTTCACCGTGCTGGCGCTGGCGCCGGGCGATCCGTTCGGCGAGCTGGTATCGAATCCGAACATTCCGGCGGAAGTCGCGGCGAACCTGCGCAAGAAATTCGGGATGGACGACCCGGTGATGATCCGCTATGTCCGCTGGCTGGGCGCGATGGTCCAGGGCGACTGGGGATTCTCGTTTGCGAGCCGGATCAACGTTTCGGACCTGATCATGCAGCGGCTGCCGGTGACGATCCTGATCATCGGGTCGTCGCAGGTGCTGGCGCTGATGATCGCGCTGCCGGTCGGCATCTATGCGGCGACGCGGCCGTATTCGCTGTTCGACCAGGTCGCCAATACGCTGACCTTCATCGGCTTCTCGCTGCCGACGTTCTTCACCGGCCTGCTGCTGATCCTGGTGTTCTCGATCCAGCTCGACTGGCTTCCGTTCGTCTATCGCTCGGACATTGCCGCAACGGGGTGGCGCTTCCTCTGGGAGCACTTCAAGCAGGCGATCATGCCGGTCAGCGTGCTCGGGCTCTTCCAGGCGGCGTCGTGGACGCGCTATGTGCGCTCGGCGGCGCTCGACGTGATCCGCCTTGATTACGTGACGACCGCGCGCTCGAAGGGCCTGAAGGAGCGCATCGTGATACTCAAGCACGTGGTCCGCAACGCGCTGATCCCGGTGGTCACGCTGGTCGCGCTGCAGATCCCGGCGATCTTCGGCGGCGCGATCGTCACCGAGCAGATCTTCCGCGTGCCCGGCATCGGCTCGCTGCTCATCAGCGCGATTCTCGCCAACGACACACCGGTGATCATGGGCGTGACATTCGTGTTCGCATGCCTGGTCATTTTCTTCAACCTGCTGGCGGACCTCCTCTATGGCTGGCTCGACCCTCGCATCTCCCTCCGCTGATTTCAAGCCTCCGGGCGTGCCGCCCGCGGCGCGTCCGAAGCGGGCGGCATCGCTCGCCGAGGATATCTGGCGGCGCTTCAAGCGGCACAAGCTGGCGCTCACCGGCGGGCTGATCCTGCTCGTCATCGCGCTCGCGGTCGCATTCGGCCCGTGGATCTGGAAAGTGGCGATCAACGACATCGATTTCGCCGCGCGATTGAAGCCGCCGTCGCTCAAGCATCCATTCGGCACCGACGACCTCGGCCAGGACCTGCTCGCGCGCCTGCTGTACGGCGGCCGGATCTCGCTTGCCGTCGGGCTGGCGGCGATGCTGATTTCGGTCATCTTCGGCACGTTGATCGGAGCGATCGCCGGCATGTCGCGCGGAATCGTCGACAACGTGCTGATGTGGCTGACCGACCTGTTTCTGTCGCTGCCGCAGTTGCCGCTCCTGCTGCTGATCATCTATCTGTTCCGCGATACGCTGAAGAAAATGGTCGGGCCCGAAGTCGGCGTGTTCATCATGATCGTCGTGGTGATCGGCGGCTTCCGCTGGATGCCGGTGGCGCGCCTGGTGCGCGCGCAATTCCTGTCGCTGCGCGAAAAGGAATTCCTCGAGGCGGCGCGCGCGCTCGGCGCATCGCGCGCCCGGCAGGTGATCCGCCACATCCTGCCCAATGCGATGGGCCCGGTGATCGTCGCCGGCACGATCGACGTCGCCGCGGCCATCATTGCCGAGTCGACGCTGTCGTTCCTCGGCCTCGGGTTTCCGCCCGATATCCCGACCTGGGGCCGCGTGCTCTACGACGCGAAGGACTATCTGGACATCGCGCCGTACTGGGCGCTCTTTCCGGGCACGATGATCTTCCTGACGGTGCTGTCGATCAACTACATCGGCGACGGGCTGCGCGACGCGCTCGACCCGCGGCGCGTGTTGTGATGCAGGGAGATCGTCTTCTCGAAATCGAGGACCTGAAGGTCTACTTCGACACCGAAGACGGCGTGCTGCACGCGGTCGAAGGCGTCAGCCTCGGCATCGATGCCGGCGAGACGCTTGGCCTCGTCGGCGAATCGGGCTGCGGCAAGAGCGTCACCGCGATGACGGTGATGCGTCTTTTGCCGATGCCGCCCGGACGCATCGCCGGCGGACAGGTCCGCTGGCGCGGCAAGGATCTCGTCACGGCCGACGACGAGACCATCCGCTCGGTCCGCGCGAAAGAGATCGCGATGATCTTCCAGGAGCCGATGACCTCGCTCAACCCGGTGTATTCGGTCGGCGAGCAGATCGCCGAAGTGGTCCGGCTGCACCAGAACCTCGGCCGGCGCGCGGCGCTCGATCGCGCGGCCGAAATGCTGCAGCTCGTTCAGATCCCGAATGCGACGCGGCGCATCAACGATTATCCGCACCAGTTCTCAGGCGGGATGCGCCAGCGCGTGATGATCGCGATGGCGCTGTCGTGCAACCCGAAGCTCCTGATCGCCGACGAGCCGACCACCGCGCTCGACGTTACGATCCAGGCGCAGATCCTCGACCTGATCAATGAGCTGAAGGAAAGGCTCGGGATGTCGGTGCTGCTGATCACGCACGCGATGGGCGTCGTCGCCGAGACGGCGCAGCGCGTCGTCGTGATGTATGCGGGCAACATCGTCGAAGAAGCGCCCGTCGGCGAGCTGTTCAAAAAACCGTTGCATCCGTACACGCAGGGACTCATCCGCTCGATCCCGCGCATCGACACCGCGGCGACCGTGAAGCCGCGGCTGGAGACGATCAAGGGCACCGTGCCGAAGCTGATCGACCCGATACCGGGCTGCCGGTTCGCGCCGCGCTGCGCGTTCGCCAGGGACGAGTGCCGCGCCGCGATGCCGCCGCTTATCGAAGTGAGCCCCGGCCACAAGGTGGCCTGCGTGCTCTACAAACAATGATGCGCGCAACAGTCGTCCCGGCGTGCCATCTGCTTGTCGTCCCGGCGAAAGCCGGGACCCAGTGTCTTCCGGTACGCCCCTGGGTCCCGGCTTCCGCCGGGACGACAACCCGTTGTCGTGCCCTCTACATATCAGAGGAATTCTGATGTCCGAGACACTCGTCAGGGTCAACAACCTCGTCAAGTACTTCCCGGTCAAGGGCGGGTTGCTCGGCCGCGAGGTCGATCGCGTCCATGCCGTCGACGGCGTTTCCTTCGAGATGGCCAAGGGCGAGACGCTCGGGCTGGTCGGTGAATCCGGCTGCGGAAAATCGACGACCGGCCGCTGCATCCTGCACCTGATCGAGCCGACCTCGGGCGAGGTCTGGTTCGAAGGACAGAACGTGACGGCGCTCGACCGCGAGGCGCGGCGCGCGCTCTGCCGCGACATGCAGATCATCTTCCAGGATCCGTATGCGTCGCTCGATCCGCGGATGACGGTCGGCGCGATCGTCGGCGAGGCGCTGGTCATCCACAAGCTGACGACCACCGCGTCTGCCTATCGCGAGCGCATCGTCGAGCTGCTCGAGACCGTGGGCCTCAACGCCGACCACATGCGGCGCTATCCGCACGAATTCTCCGGCGGCCAGCGGCAGCGGATCGGGATCGCGCGAGCGCTCGCGGTATCGCCGAAGCTGATCGTCTGCGACGAGCCGGTGTCGGCGCTCGACGTGTCGATCCAGGCGCAGGTGATCAACCTGCTCGAGGACCTGCAGCACAAGTTCGACCTGACATACCTGTTCATCGCGCACGACCTGTCGGTGGTCGAGCACATCAGCAACCGCGTCGCGGTGATGTACCTGGGCCGCATCGTCGAAATCGCGCCGGCACGCGAGCTGTACATGGCGCCGCGCCATCCGTACACCGAGGCGCTGCTGTCGGCGGTGCCGATTCCCGAGCCCGGATTGAAGCGCACACGGATCAGGCTGACGGGCGACGTGCCGAACCCGATCAATCCACCGAAAGGATGCCACTTCCATCCGCGCTGCCCGAAGGCATTCGATCGCTGCAAGGTCGAGGACCCGGTGCTGAAGAAAGTCAGCGGCGTCAGCGGAATTCATTGGGCAGCGTGCCATTTGAACGACGAGCCGGGCGCGCAGGGTTTCGCAACCGCGGCATCGACGGCGCCTGCCTGACTTTTGTCGTTCCCGCGCACGCGGGAACCCAGCGTCTTTCGCGTCGTCCACAAAGCCACTGGGTCCCCGTTTGCACGGGGACGACATGCCTGCCCTGTCAACCCGCCGGCTCGACCGCCAGCGCGCGCAGGTCGTCCGCCCAGCCGCGGAGCTTCTTCGCTGCAAACTGCCGCTGTTCCGGCGACGCCATGTTGTGAACGGACGCGAAGAGCCGGCAGTTGTGCTGGATCATCCGTTCGTTGTGCTGCCGGTAGCTCTCCTGCGGCGGCGGATCGATGCGCTTCAGGTATCCACGCACGATCGACTGCGCGTTCGCGCTGTCCATCTGCCTGCCGGCGAGCTGCCGGATGCTCTGCAGCGCTTCTTTCTGGCGCCGGCGCAGCTCGTCATAGGCCAGTTGCGGGTCGAACGGCGATTCGGCGACGAGGCGCTCGAGGCGCTCCTTCTGGAACAGGTCGAGCGCGCCGTACAGAGTTTCGTGGCGGCTGATCGAACGCTTCAGCGCTTCGCTTCGCCGCAGCGTCATGTCGGACTGCATGAATTCGTCGCGGAATTCCTTCGCCGATTTCGCCTGTTTCTGCGCGATATGCTCGACCTGCTCGGGCTTCAACGTGGCGGCCAGCTCGGCGATCGACGGAACGGCCTGCTCGACACTGCGATCGATCCGCGAGCGCACTTCCTTCCACCATCCGCAAACGCGCTCCGGCGTCGTGTCGGCGCGCGTATCCGCTTCGATCCTGCCCAGCAGATCGGCATAGTCGTTCAGTTGCGTGCGCCGGTTCCACTGGAACCAGTTGGCGATCGCTTCGCGCACCCGCGGCGCCTGCGCATCGTCGAAGTCGACGTAGCTGTCCAGCCAGTAGTAGAGAAACTTGTCGGCCTGGCCGTAGCCGAGCCGCAGCGCGCTGCAGCCGGCTGCGAGCGTCACCGCGATGCAGAGCGCGACGACGACGATGAGCCGCAGTGGATTACGAGAGTTTGTCATCGAAAAATTGCGAATCGTGCCGGTCGAATGGAGCGAGGCTGCCGCCCTGGCGGAAGCGAACCGCGAACTTCGATTCGCTGACGACCCGGGTCATTGTACGAGAGGATCAATCTGGTTGACCGTCGAGCGTCGCACAACGATACTTGCAGCTGGACGGTTTGCGCGATTTCGCGACGCAATATCGCATCGGCCAAGGAGGCTTCGTGACAGTGGAAATCAACAGGTTCAATCCCCCGGAAATGGGCGCGCCGCTCGGGCTCTACAAGCAGATCTCCCGCGTGCGCGCCTCCGAATTCATCTTCATCGCCGGCCAGCTTTCGGCGGACAAGGCGGGCAACGTCGTCGGCAAGGGCGACTTCGAAGCGCAGATGCGGCAGGTCTTCGCCAATATCGACACCGCGCTGAAAAGCACGCAATGCGCGTTCGCCAACGTCGTCAAGTTCACCACGTATCTAGTGCATTCGCAGGACATCGAGCGGTTCATGGCAGTGCGCAAGCAATTGTTCCCGGCGCTGTTCCCGAACGGCGACTATCCGCCGAACACGCTATTGATCGTCGACCGGCTGGTGCAGGAAGAGTTCCTGATCGAAGTCGATACCACGCTGGCGCTCTGATGGCCGGCATCCTTCTCGAAGGCGCGAACGTTTCCGACGCAGAGCGCGCCGAGCACGCGCGAAAGATGGCCGCGGAAAAGCGCGCGGCGGCGATCCGCCAGATGGCCGAGCTCAAGGCGCGGGTAGGAGCTGCGAAACTGGAACGCGCGCTGGACATCCCCGGCACGATCGTTGGCGACGAAATCATCGACGCCGGCGGCCACTGGTCGCGCGTGATCCCGGCCGGCAATCACCTGCGCATCATCGACCTCGAAGGCCGGCAGGCGGTCGACTTCCTCTGCTACGACGCGGCGAATCCCGCGGTGCGCTACAACGCCGCGAATACGATCAAGCTCAACCGCTCGATCTTCATCGGCCGCGGTTCCCGGCTGTATTCGGATCGCGTCGACAGCATGATGACGGTGACCGATGACACCGTCGGGTTCCACGACACGATCGGCGGCTGCTGCAGCAACGAGGCAAACTATCTGCGCTATGGCATCAAGGACACGCCATGCTGCCGCGACAATTTCATCGCGGCGATCAAGCCGCATGGACTCACCGCGCGCGACATTCCGGCGAACGTGAATTTCTTCATGTACGTGCCGGTGCACGAGGACGGCTCGACCGAGATCATCGAAGGCAAGTCGGAGCCGGGAGACTTCGTCGACGTGCGCGCCGACATCGAGGTGATCGCGGCGATATCGAACTGCCCGCAGCTCTACAATCCGTGCAACGGCTGGAATCCGACGCCGGTGCGCGTGATCGAGTGGCGTTAGGTCAGCTCTGCGTCAGCCTGCAGCAGTGATTCCGCGGGCCGCGGCGCGCGGGCTGAGATGCATCACCAGGAAGTATGAAGCGACGAACTGCGCGGCGATCAGCGCGAGTCCCAGCACATAGTTGCCGGACTGGTCGAACAGCCAGCCCATCGCCCACGAACCGAACGCGGCGCCGCCGGCATAGGCAGTTTCGGTGAGTCCCCACGCGGTCGCCCGGTCCTCGGCAGAGAATAGCTGGCTGCCGAGCGATGCGTTGGTCGGCAGCGTGCCCGCCGAGCCGATGCCGAACCCCGCGATGTAGAGCACTGCGGCGACGTCGCCGCGCAGCATGCCGCCCTGCGCAAGCAGCAGGCTGACGGCGCCCGCGACGGCAAATGCGGTCGCGAGCCCGTAACCCAGCCGCCTGCCCCGCTTGTCGAGGACGATGCCCCACAACGGCCCCGCGGCCGAGCGCAGCACGTTGACGGTGCCGAGCGTGGTTGCGGCCGCAACCGCAGCCCAGCCCATCTCGCTCAGCAACGCGACCTGGTGCGTGAGCGCGCCGAACAACGCCGAGCCCATCAGGAAATTCGTCAGCGCGAAGCCCTGCCAGTTCCACGACCGCGCGACATCGAGCATTCGCGACGTCGACGAGCGCGCAGCGGCCGGTTTCGATGCGGCCGATGCGACCGCATCGCCGCGCGCCCCACCGCCGATCTCGAACGACATCCGCTGGATGCGCGCGCAGACCACGATCACGACCGCGGTC
>Ga0105240_10008025_pt1 | contig 15195 bp, 13 predicted proteins | sample KBSC54metaG_FD_80426 | JGI IMG/M metagenome (GOLD analysis project Ga0105240, IMG submission 80426) | Corn rhizosphere microbial communities from Kellogg Biological Station, Michigan, USA - KBS C5-4 metaG | ecosystem: Host-associated > Plants > Roots > Rhizosphere > Soil | place: Michigan, USA... | reverse complement strand
CGCGTTCCGCGAGTTCAAGATCGTGGTCGAGCCGGGCGGCGCGGTGGCGCTGGCCGCCGCGCTCACCGGCAAGCTGCCGGTCACGGGCCGCGCCGTCGCCGTCGTCTGCTCGGGCGGCAACGTCGATCACGCGACCTTCCAGCGCGCGCTGGCGCGGCACAAGCCTTCATGAAGATGTCCCGGCGCAGCCGCCGCGAGTGGCGGATCATCCTGTGGGTCCTCATGGCCAGCGCCGCGATCAGCGCCTGGTTCGGCATCAAGGTCGGGCCCGAAAACGATCCGATGCTGCGCTCTGCCATCCATGGGATCGTCACGTCGCTGGTAATCGCCACGCCGATCGTCATCGTCCAGCTCAAGGCCGACAGCTGGGCGCCGCTCCGCCGGCTGCGGCGCCTGCCCTTGGTCGTCTACTTCGCATTGAAGACGTTGTTCTACGCCGCCATGATCATCGGCGGCCTGATCGTCGCGCGAATCATCCTGGGCGACGACGTGCGCCTCGACCAGACCTTCCGCCAGGCCATCGTCTTCTCGATCGCCATGGCGGTGGTCGGCAACCTGTTCTTCGAATTCGGCGGGCTGCTGGGGTTGGGCACGCTGCGCAACCTCCTGACCGGCCGCTACGTCCAGCCGCGCACCGAGCAACGCACCTTCCTGCTGATCGATATGAAGGATTCGACCGGCCTGGCCGAGCGCCTGGGACCGGTGCTCTTCCACGAGCTGCTGAACGACTTCTTCCGCGACGTCTCCGACGCCGCCCTCGAATGCAACGCGGAGATCCACAAGTACGTAGGCGACGAGGCGATCCTCACCTGGCTGGGCACCGCCGGCCTCGGCGACGGCACGGCGCTTTCCTGCTCCTTCCTCGCCCGCGACGCCATCGCCTCGCACCGGGCCCGCTATGTCGACCGCTTCGGCGCCGTGCCCGACTACCGCGCCGCCCTGCACTGCGGGGCGGTCGTCGCCGGAGAAATCGGCGACGTGCGACGCGAGATCGCCTTCGTCGGCGACACGCTGAACGTCGCGGCCCGGCTGCTCGACGCCTCCAAGGCGATCGGGCGCGACATACTGGTGTCGGTGGAGTTGCTGGGGCGCTCGAAGCTGCCCGACGGCGTCAGGGCCGAGGCGCTGCCGACGCTGGCGGTGCGCGGCCGGGTCGAGCCGCTCGCCATCGCGGCACTCGACAGGATCAGCGCCGCGCCTTGATCCGGGCCAGGATGCTGCCCAGCACTCCCTTGGGCAGGAAGATGATGAACAGGACCAGGAGCAGCCCGTAGATGAGGTTGTCCCACCCGACCGCCTTGGTGCCGAGGCCGATGCGCAGGCCCTCGGCCATCAAAATGGTGATGATCGCACCGACCGTCGGCCCGAGCGCCACGTAGAGTCCGCCGACGATGGCAGCGAACACCATCTGCAGCGAGACCGAAATGCCGCTCACCGTGTCGGGCGAGATGAACATCTGGTACTGGCAGTAGAGCGCGCCGGAAAAGGCCGTCATCACCGCGCTGAGCACCGTGATCTTCAGTTTCTCGTAAGTGACGTTCACGCCCGCGGCCGCCGCGGCATCCTCGTCCTCGGAGATCGCTTCCAGGGCGTAGCGGTCCATGCTGCCGTCGACCCAGCGCCAGATCAGCAATCCACCCGCCCAGACAGCGAGCGCGATCAGGTACCAGGTGGTCTTGTCCTCGAACTGCAGCGCCACCAGAACGCTGCCTTTGGTCCGCTCCGGCGTGTAGCCCAGCGAGCCGCCGGTCCAGTCGCGCGCCGCGGTGATGATCTGCAGGACGATGCCGGACAGCGCCAGCGTGACCAGAACGAAATAATGCCCGGTGATTCGGAAGCGAAAGCAAGGGTATCCGACCACGAGGGCCAGCGCGGCGGAGACGGCCAGGGCGAGCGGGATGCCAAGCCACGGCGATATGCCGAGGTGATTCCACAGCAGCGCCGTCACGTAGGCGCCAGCTCCCATGAATCCGCCGTGCCCGAGCGACACCAGGCCGAACCGCCCCATCATCGACCACGAGGTGTAGGCGAAGGACCAGATCAGGATCAGGATCAGAATGTGCAGGTGATAGGGATCGCGATGGACGAACGGCAGGGCGATCAGCACCGCGCCGGCGATCGCGATGGCGAGCTGCCGCCGGTTCACGAGCGCCTCGACAGCAGGCCGGCGGGCCGGATGAACATCATCACGATGAAGAATCCAAAAGCCAGCACGTAGCCCCATTCGAGGTCGGAGAACATGCCGCCGAGCGAGATGATCTCGGCGAACACGAAGGCCGCCACGAAGCCACCGATGAAATTGCCCAGGCCGCCCAGCACACAGATCAGGAAAGTGATCGGCCCGATCGACAGGCCGATGAAGGGATGCACGTCGTACAGCAGCACCAGCAGGCAGGCCGCGAGGCCGGCCAGCGCACCACCCAGCGCCGACGTGATGAGGTAGATCCGGCGCGTGTCGACGCCCATCAGCACCATGATCTGGCGATCCTGGGCGATGGCGCGGATCGCGGTGCCGACATAGGTCCGCCGCATGAAGACATAGACTGCAACCATGCCGATCAGGGCGGCGGCGAACGACAGCAGGCGCGCGTAGCTGAAGTTCATCTCGCCGAGCCGCAGCACCGGCAGCTGGATGCCGATGTTGTGGAACTCGACGCCGAAGGCGACGGTGGCGAGGCTCTGGAGGAAGAACAGGACACCCCCGGTCGCCAGCAACTGGTTGACCGGCGGCGAGGACAGCAGCGGCTCGATCACCAGGAAATGCAGCAGCGCGCCCATGCCGGCCACCAGCAGGATGCACATCGGCGCGGCAGCCCAGTAGGGCACGCCATAGATCGTCACGAGATAGTACATGCCGTACATGCCGATCATGACCAGCTCGGCGTAGCAGATCCAGGTCACGTCGATGACGCCGAAGATCAGGTTCAGCCCGAGCGCCAGAAGCGCCAGCACGCCGCCGAACAGGATGCCGTTGATCACGGTCTCGAGCAGGTAGATGTCGAAGATGTCGAGGAATGCCTGCATCATCGTACCCTCATTGGACCGCGCGCATCCTGCGCGCTCATGAGCGCGCAGGATGCGCGCGGTCCGGCTTGAGAACTGACGTCAAACACCGAGGTACGCCTGTTTGATCGTGTCGCTTTGCAGCATCTCGGCCGCGGTGCCCGAACCGCGGATCGTGCCGGCCTCCAGAAGATAGGCGCGGTCGACCACCTTCAGCACCTGCTGCACGTTCTGCTCGACGATCAGCACCGTCAGGCCGCCGGCCCGAATGCGTTTCACCAGCTCGAACACCTGTTGCACGATGACGGGCGCCAGCCCGGCCGACGGCTCGTCGAGCAGCAGCAGCTTGGGATCGCTCATCAGTGCCCGGCCGATGGCGCACATCTGCTGCTCGCCGCCGGACATCGTTCCGGCAAGCTGGTGCCGGCGCTCCTTCATCCGCGGAAACAGGTCGAACACGAACGCCAGCCGCTCGTCGTGGCGCCGGCGCGCCTCGGGCATGAACGCGCCCATCTTGAGGTTGTCCTCGACGGTGAGGCGCGGAAAGAGACGGCGATTCTCCGGCACGTGCGCGATGCCGAGGCTGACGATGCGGTGCGCCGGCGTCGCCAGCACATCGGCGCCCTGCATGGCGATCGAGCCCTTGCGTGGCCGGAGCAGGCCCGAGATCACGCGCATCAGCGTGGTCTTGCCCGCGCCATTGGGCCCGATGACTCCGACCGCCTCGCCGGCCTTGACCTCGAGGTCGACCCCGAACAGCGCCTGGAAGCTGCCGTAGCCCGCGTCAACCGATTTGAGGGTGAGCATGCCGGCCCCGCTCAACGACGATTCTCGGCCGCGGCGGCCTGGGTGGCATCGGCGTCGGTGCCGAGGTAGACCTCGATGACGCGCGGATCGCTCGCCACATGGCTCGGAAGCCCCTCGGAGATCTTCTCGCCGTGATCGAGCACCATGACGCGATCGACCACGCGCATCAGCACCCCCATGATGTGCTCGACCCAGATGATGGTGACGCCGGTTTCGTCGCGGATCCTGCGCAGCATGTCGGCGGCCTGCTCCATCTCCTTGTCGTCGAGGCCGCCCAGGCTCTCGTCGGCCAGCAGCAGCTTCGGCCCGGTCGCCAGCGCCTTGGCCAGCTCGAGCTTCTTGAGCCCGGCGGCGCCCAGCCCGTCGACGCTGGCGTGACGGTCGGTCGGCAGGCCGACCAGGGCGAGCGCGCGTTCCGCCGCCTCGTCGGCCTTGGCCCGGCTGTGCCGGCCCTGGCCGAAATAGCCGGCCAGTGCCGCGTTCTCGAAGATCGACAGCCGGCGGAACGGCCGCGGGATCTGGAAGGTGCGACCGATGCCGCGGTTGATGATCCTGTGCGGCGCCAAGCCGGCCAGTTCGACGCCCTCGAACTTGATCGAGCCCGCCGACGGCGGAAGCGTCCCCGACAGCATGTTGAAGATCGTGCTCTTGCCCGAGCCGTTGGGGCCGATCAGGCCGAGAATCTCGCCCTGATCGACCTTGAACGACACGCCACCGACGGCCGTGAAGCCGCCGAAACGCTTGACCAGACCCTCGACGACGAGCACGGCTCGCCCCTACGCGACGCGCGGCCGGCCTACTTGTAGCTGTAGGTCGTGCCGGCGGGCAGCGGCAGCACCGGTTCGGCCTGCTGCTGGCTCTTCGGCCACACCACCACCGCCTTGCCGTCGACATACTGCGTGACGACCGGGAAGGCGCGCATGTTCTGGCCCGCCATCGCCTCGTCCGGCCCGGCGAACTTCACGCCGAAGCCCATCATCGTGCCGCCTTCGGGCACGTCGACATCGAGCGCGGCCTTGCGCAGCGCGTCGCCGTCGATGCCGCCATACTTCTTGATGGCGCGCGGCAGCACTTCCGTGAAGAAGACGTAGATGTTGCTGGCCGACATGCCGACATGGGCCGATCGGGTGGCACCCGCCTCCATCTTGTCGAACTGCTCGCCGACCATCTTGATGAGCGGCGGCAGCTTCGGATCCAGCGTCTTGGAATTGGAGAGCCAGATCGAAATCGGATCGATGGTGAAGAGATAGTTGGAGTCCTTGCCCAGGCCTTCCTTCAGTTTGTCGTAGACGCTGTAGCCCGCGCCCTGGCCGACGATCGCGCCGACCTTCAGCCCCTGCTCGCGCGCCTGACGCAGCAGCAGCGTGATGTCGGGGTTGTAGCCGGTATGGAAGATCACGTCCGGCTTGGCGCGCTTCAGCTTGGTGACCAGCGCCGACAGGTCGGGCGCGGTGATCGAGTAGCCTTCGTTCAGCACGATCTGGAAGCCATGCTTCTTGGAGCCCGCCTCATCGCCCTTGGCGACGTCGACGCCGTAGGCGCCGTCCTCGTGCACGATCGCCACACGCAGGTCTTTCGGCTCCTTGCCGAACTTGGACTTCGAGTATTCGGCGATCATGTCGGTCGCCTGCACGCCGTAGAGATTGCCGCTGACCTGCGGCCGGAAGACGTAGTGCAGGTGGCGGTTGTCCAGCACGGCGCTCGACACGCAGGTGGTGAGCCACATGAACTTCTTGAGCTGCTCGATCTTGGCCGCGGCCGGAACGCACTGCGCCGAGGAGTAGAAGCCCATGACCAGATCGACCTTCTCCTTCTCGATCAGACGCACCGCCTCGTTGATCGCGACGTCGGGCTTGCTCTGCGCGTCGGCATAGATCGGCTCGATCTGATAGCCTTCGACGCCGCCCTGCTTGATGAAGTAGTCGAGCATGATCTTGGCGCCGTCGTACTGCAGCTTGGAACCGCCGCCGGCGAACGGGCCGGTGAGGTCGTAGACGACGCCGATCTTGATTTTCTTTTCCTGGGCCTGGGCGGATACCGCAAATCCCAGAACGGCAACGCCCGTGAACGCGATGGCCAGAAGGCGGCCGAGACTACCCCTCATCATGCGCTTCTCCCTGATATGCTTCTTTTATTCCGCACATCAGAAGGGCCCGCACTGGGTCCTGTCAAGCGGCTACCGCCCTTCACCGGGGGTGAGAATGTCGAACATCATCGCGCCCGGCGGGTCGAGAAGGCCGAAGAGCTGCGCGAATTTCCCGATGTCGCCTTCGACCTTCAGGGCACCCGACGCCAGCGCCTCGGGCGCGGTGAGGCGTCGCAGCACCAGCGCGTCGAGCGTGGCGCGTTTCGTCGTCACCGAGGCCGCCGCCCGGGGCGATCGCTCGCCCATGCGATGGCTGAGCGTGCAATGGGCCAGGGTGAGCGCCATCTGCTCGCCGCGGTCGGTGAAGTCCCAGTTGAGCACGAAGGCGAGCCCCGCCGCCTTGGCCGGATCGAGCCGGATCGCCAGCGCATCGAAGAACACGTCGGTGGTGAGGCCGGCCAGGGTGTCGGCGCTCATGGTGGCCCGCGCCGGCATCTGGAACACGCCGTGCCGCAGCTCCTGCGCGCCGTAGAGGAAGGCGTTGCGCCACGTCGCCGACTCCGCCTGGTAGCCCATCTGCTCCAGCGCATCGGCACAGAGCGCGCGCGCCTCGGCGTTGGCGGGCTCGGCGAAGACCACTTCCTTCATCACCTGCGCCACCCAGCGGTACTCGCCCTTGGCGAAGTCCATCTTCGCGCGCGCGATCACCGCCGCGCCGCCGCCCATGTACTCGACGAACTTTCGCGCCGCTGGTGCCGGCGGCAGCGGATGGAGGTTGCACGGGTTGCCGTCGTACCAGCTGAGATAGCGCTGGTAGACTGCCTTCACGTTGTGGCTGACCGTGCCGTAGTAGCCGCGCGCCGACCAGCGCTCGGCCAGGCCCGGCGGCAGGTCGATCGCCTCGGCGATCTCGGCCGGCCGCCAGCCCTTGTTCATGTAGCGCAAGGTCTGGTCGTGGATGTGCTTGTAGAGGTCGCGCTGCGCCTCGAGATAGTCGACGATCGCGTCCTTGCCCCAGGTCGGCCAATGGTGCTGGCCGATCAGGATGTCGGTGTGCGGCGCGTACATCCTGATGGCATCGCCGATGTACTTTGCCCACACGCGCGGATCGCGCGCGACGGCGCCGCGCAACGGGATGAAGTTGTGGAGCAGCGGACAGGCGTTCTCCGCCATGTTGAGCACACCGAGGCCGGGATAGAACATGTGCATCTCGGCCGGCGCCTCGGTCTCGGGCGCCAGCTGGAACACGATCTTCACGCCATCGATCACATGCTCCTCGACCGCCTGCACGATCAGTTGCGTGGGCGCGATCAAGCCGGGCGTGCCGCGCGCGACGCCCTTGCCGAGGCCGGCGTCGACCTGGCCCCGGGGCCCGCGCGGCAGCAGCGCGCCGAACTGGAACTGCGCGCGCCGGATCATCGGCAGGCCGGCCAGGATGTTCTCGCCCGACACCGCTTCCATGAAGCCGTTGGGCGCGATGACGACGGCCCTGCCCGCCTTCACCTCGGCCTCGTCGACGATGCCGCGCACGCCGCCGTAGTGGTCGACGTGGCTGTGCGTGTAGATCACCGCCACCACCGGCTTCTTCGGCCGGTGCGCGAAGTAGAGATCGAGCGCGGCGCGGGAAACCTCCGCCGTGGTCAGCGGATCGATCAGGATCAGGCCGTTGTCGCCTTCGATCACCGTCATGTTGGCGATGTCGAAGCCGCGCAGTTGGTAAAGCCGCTCCGTCACCTTGAACAGGCCGTTGGCCATGTTGAGCCGCGCCAGCCGCCACAGGCTGGGGTTCACCGTCGCGGGCGCCAGCTCGCCGTCGATGAACGCGTACTCGCCCAGGTTCCACAAGGTCGTGCCGCTGGCCGTGCGCACCACCCCGTCGGGCACCGGCGCGATCAGCCCGCGCTTGGCCGCCTCGAAGTCGCGGACGTCGGCGAACGGCAGGACCGCGGCCATCGCGGCGTTGGCCGCGCGTGTCGCGGCTTCGGCATCGCGCGCCACGTCGAGATGGGACGCCGGCACGGGGACGGCGGATGCGTTGGCCATTCTACTTTTCCTCGATCGTCAGACGCGACATTGTGCGGACCTATCATGGCCCGCCGCAAGCTGTCGCTCGCCACCATCCGCAGGGTCGCTACGGCGATTCCCGGAGTCGAGGAAGGCACGTCCTATGGAACGCCGGCCTTCAAGCTCAACAAGACGAAGCTGCTCGCGCGGCTGCACCAGGACGGCAAGTCCCTGGTGCTCAAGGTCGGCAACGCCACGCGCGATCATCTACTGCAGGCCGACCCCGACACCTTCTTCGTCACCGACCACTACCGCGGCTATCCCTACGTCCTTGCACACCTCGACCGCCTGAACGCCGACGATCTGCGCAAGCTGATCGAGAGGGCGATCGCGTTCCACGGCCAGGGCGGTTCTCACGCTTCTCGCGCCCACGCCAAGTCATCGGGCTTCACGAAAAAGGATTTGAGGTCCATGGGTTTGTATCGAATAAATGCACCGTTAGTGGAAGGGAAACGATGAAGCTCTATATGAGCAATGGCTCGCCATTCGCTCGCAAGGTGCGCGTGGTCCTCGCCGAACTGGGGCTCGCCTACGACGCCGACATTGTCGACGGATTGCGGCCGACGTCCAATCCGCCCGGGCCGACCATCGCGGTTCCCGTGCTGGAAGACGGGCCGGTGCGGCTCTGGGAGTCCGACCTGATCGTCGATTATCTGCTGCGCACCTATCCGGCCGCCGTGCCGACCGGCCAGCCGCCGCTGTCGCCGTGGATGGCGCGGCCGGAGCGGCATTGGCAGGACATGACCGTGCTGGCGACGATCGCGACCTGCGCCGCCAGCATCGTCAACATTCGCCTGATGCAGCCGGAGGGCATCACGCCCGACAGCTCGGCCTACATGGCGCGGCAGAAGGCGCGCGCCGAGCACTGTCTCGACTGGCTCGAGACCGAGGTCACCGCCGAGGGTTTCGCGCCCGGCTGGTTCTCGATCATGGACATCGCCTTCGTCTGCCCGATCGCCTTCTGCGAGGCGCGTGGCGTCATGGCCTGGCGCGGCCGGCCGAAGCTCGAGGCGCTCTACGATCGCTGCAGCACGCGCCCGTCGATGCTTGGGACGCCGGTCGGGGTGTTGCGGCCGGCCTAGATCGTTTCTTGCCGGACCGCGGGCATCGAGGCCCGCGGTCCGGCGAGACTACCCCTCGACCTTGACGTCGTTGTCCTTGACCACCTTGGTCCAGCGCGCGGTCTCGAACTTCAGCTTGTCGAGATAGGCTTCGGGCGTGCTGCCGGTCGTGACGAAGCCCAGCTCGGCGAACCTCTTCTTCACCGCGGGATCCTTGATCGTCTCGAGGATCAGCGCGTTCAGCTTCTCGACCACCGGCCGCGGCATGCCGATCGGGCCGGCGACGCCGTAGAACACCGCGCTCTCGAGGTCCTTCATGCCGAGCTCGCCCACGGTCGGGACATCGGGGCAGATCGGGCAGCGCTCGGGCGAGGCCACGACGATGCCGGTCAGGCGGCCGGCGGCGGCGTGCACGCCGGTCGGCAGGACGACATCGCAGACCACCGGCACGTGGCCGCCCATCGTGTCGCGCAGCGCGTCGGCCGAGCCCTTGTAGCCCACCACTTCCATGTTGAGCTTGTTGCGCGACTTGAAGAGCTCGCCCCACAGGTGCGGCTGGTTGCCGATGCCCGAGCAGGCGAAACGCACCTTCTGCGGCTGCCTGCCCACCCACTCGGCGAACTCCTTGTAGTTCCGAACCGGCAGATCCTTGTTGATCGCGATCATGTCGGGGATGTCGGCGACCGTGGAGATCGTCTGGAAATCCTTCAGCGGATCGAACGGCTGCTTGAGGCCAAGCGCGGCGTTGGTCGCCAGCGTCGTCGTGCCGAGCAGCAGCATGTAGCCGTCGGGCCTGGCCTTGGCGACCGCCTCCATGCCGATGATGGTGTTGCCACCACTCTTGTTCTCGACGATGACCTGTTGGCCGAGCAGCGTGCTCATCTTCTCGGCGACGACGCGGCCGGCGGTGTCGGTGGCGCCGCCCGGAATGTAAGGGACCACGATCCTGATCTGCTGGCTGGGCCAGGCCTGCGCCCGCACCGCCCCCGCGGCCACGATCGTCCAGCCGGCGGCTCCCGCCAGCACTCCGCGACGCCTGATCATTGAATCCTCCCCGAAAGGAGGCAGGCTACTCCGCCGGCTTGAGCGCCGTCGAGGTCACATCCTTTTCGTTGGGCAGAAACGAAATGGCGATCATCGTGCAGGCGGCGACTCCGGCGAGCGCCATCAGCATGGAGGGAAAGCCGGCCGCCTTCACGGAAGGGCCGATGCCGGCCACGACCAGCGAGGAGACGCCGAAGCCGATCGCCAGGCGCATGCCGGTGACGCGGCTCCTCAGGCGATCGTCGACATAGCGCACGATCATGGCGTCGGTGAACGGAATGGCGCCGAAGACGAAGACCATGAACAGCGCCGTCACCATCACCAGCACCCAGCCCTCGGCGTAGGCCGCGAGCAGGAACAGCGGGATCTGCGCCAGCAGGATCGGCAGATAGATCGTCTTCAGCGGATAGCGGTCGATCAGGTGGCCGACGATGAGCTGGGCAAGCGACGCGAAGGTGAAGACGGAGAACAGCACGATGCTGAGCAGCCACGGATCGGCCGCCAGATCGGCGATGCGTGCCTTCAGCATCTCGCCGTTGGAATTGGTGGTGAAGTTGAACACGATCGAGCCGGTGACGGCCGCGCACGTCATGATGAAGAACACGCGCGCCATCACCCCCGGCGGCAGGTCGAGCATCTTGGGCTTGCGCTTGGAAGGTGCTGCGTCTTCCTGCGGCACGAACTTCACGAACAGCGCGGCGGCGGCGAGGCAGACGACGCCCGGCACGATGTAGGCCATCTGCCAGCCGTAGCGCGTGGCCAGCAGCACCGAGACGCTGGAGCCTATGGCGATGCCGAGGTTGCCGACCAGGCCGTTCACGCCGATCACGAAGCCCGGCTTCTCGGCATGCTGCACGATCATCGGGATGCCGACCGGATGATAGATCGAGGCGAAGGCGCCCATCAGCGTGAGCGCCGCGCCGATCTGCCATTTGTTCTGGCACAGCGCGATCACCAGGCACGACACGCCCATGCCGGCGAAGAAGATGATCATCATGGCGCGGCGGCCCCACTGGTCGCCGAGCTTGCCCGACACGATCGAGCCGGCGCCGAACATGAAGGACGCGCCAAAGGCATAAGGCGTCAGCTCCTTCCAGTCGGCGCCCCAGACACCGGCGATCACGCTCACGGTGTAGAGGAAGATGGCGATGACCCAGTGGTCCATCGCATGGCCGAGATTGAGCAGCAGGGAGGTCGGGCTCGAAAGCTTCATTGGCGTCTCCTGGGGCGCCAATAATAGCAGCGCGCCACTGGCGGTCTTGCGCTATATTGCCAACTTATGTCGAGAAACCGCCAAACACGATCGACCGATCCCGCCGACTACCAGCGCGTCGGGCGGGCCGTGGCCGCAATGCCCAAGGACTTCGCCGCGGGCTTCAGGATCGCGCCGCACAGCCACGAGCGCGCCCAGCTGATCTACGCAACGGCGGGCACCATGAGGGTCGCCACCCGCGATGACATGTGGGTGGTGCCGCCGCAGCGCGCCCTGTGGATGCCTGCCGGGGTCGGCCACGGCATCGCGATGGCCAGCGACGTCACCATGCGCACGCTCTACCTGCGCGACGACGCCGCCGCCTTCATGCCGGCGGCTTGCAAGGTGCTGTCGGTGTCGCCGCTGCTGCGCGAACTGGTCGTGCGCGCGACCGAGCTGCCGCTGCAGTATGACGAGAACGGACCGGCCGGCCACGTCGTGGCCCTGATCCTGTCGGAGTTGCGCGGCCTGCAATCCCTCCCGCTGCAGCTTCCGATGCCGCGCGACAAGCGTCTGCGCGCGATCTGCGAGGCGCTGCTGGCCGCGCCCGGCGACACGCGCCTGCTGGAGGATTGGGCGCGGACGGCCCACGCCAGCCCGCGCACCTTGGCCCGCCTGTTCGTCAGCGAGACCGGCCTCACCTTCGGCGCCTGGCGTCAGCAGGCGCGCGTGCTGGAGGCGATGGGGCGGCTGGGCAGCGGCGTGCCCGTGACCCAGGTGGCGCTCGATCTCGGCTACGACAGCGTCAGCGCTTTCAGCGCCATGTTCCGGCGCGCCTCGGGCACTTCGCCGAGCGATTACCGGAACCAGCCTGCGGCCGACTGACATATCCCCGTAAAATGTGGGGATTTGACTGTTATTCCAAGCCATTACGCGGAAGGCGCGCTTGACGCGGCGACGCTGAATATCCCCAATGCGGGTCCCGTTTGGGGTAGGATAAACCGTCGTTTAGTAAAGATCGGCGGCTGCACTCGGGCAGCCCTTGGAGTTCTGTTTTGCAGCCGACTGATATCAAGAATCCGGACTATTTTCATAAAGTGGTCGATTGCCAGTGGGCGTGCCCGGCGCACACCCCTGTTCCCGAGTACATCCGTCTGATCGCACACGGGCGTTACTCCGATGCCTACATGATCAACTGGAAGTCGAACGTCTTCCCGGGGATCCTCGGCCGTACCTGCGACCGTCCCTGCGAGCCCGCCTGCCGGCGCGGCCGCGTCGAGGACGAGAAGCTGGTGAAGGGCAAGAAGGAGCCGGTCGCGATCTGCCGCCTCAAGCGCGTCGCCGCCGACTTCAAGGACGACGACGGCATCGCGGCCGCCATGCCCAAGGCGCCGGAGAAGAACGGCAAGCGCGTCGCCTGCATCGGCGGCGGCCCGTCCTCGCTCACCGTGGCGCGCGATCTCGCCGTGATCGGCTACGAGATCGTGATCTACGACCAGGATCCCAAGCTCGGCGGCTTCATCCGCACGCAGATCCCGCACTTCCGCCTGCCCGAGCACGTGATCGACGAGGAAGTCGGCTACATCACCGGCATCGGCAACATCGAGTTCCGCCACAAGAAGGTCGACTCGATGAACGCCATCCTGGCCGAGGGCTACGACGCGGTGTTCGTGGGCTCGGGCGCACCGCGCGGCCGCGACCTCGACGTGCCCGGCCGCAAGGAAGCCGCGGCCAACATCCATATCGGCCTCGACTGGCTGTCGAGCGTCTCGTTCGGCCACATCACCAAGGTCGGCAAGCGCGTGATCGTGCTGGGCGGCGGCAACACCGCGATGGACTGCTGCCGCACCGCCCGCCGCCTGGGCGGCGACGACGTGAAGGTGATCGTGCGCTCCGGCTTCGACGAGATGAAGGCGTCGCCGTGGGAGAAGGAAGACGCGATCGGCGAGGACATCCCCATCCTCAACATGCTGGTGCCCAAGGAAGTCCGCCACGAGGGCGGCCAGATCAAGGGCGTGCTGTTCGAGAAGGTGAAGGCCGAGTACGACGACAAGGGCCGCCGCACGCTGAAGCCGTCGGGCGAGCCCGACGAGTTCCACGAGTGCGACGACGTGCTGGTCGCGATCGGCCAGGAGAACGCCTTCCCGTGGATCGAGAAGGACTCGGGCATCGAGTTCGACAAGTGGGGCCTGCCGAAGCTCAACGAGGCGACGTTGCAGAGCACGCAGAAGAAGGTGTTCTTCGGCGGCGACGCGGCGTTCGGACCCAAGAACATCATCTGGGCGGCCGCGCACGGCCACGACGCGGCGATCTCCATCCACAAGATGCTGATCGGCGAGAACGTCGAGGAGCGTCCGGGACCGGGCGTCACCGTGCTCAGCCAGAAGATGGGCATCCACGAGTGGAGCTACGACAACGCGCCGACCATCGACCACCGGTTCAAGGTGCCGCATCGCAAGAAGGAAGAGGCACTCAAGAACATCATGACCGAGGTCGAGCTCGGCTTCGATCCCAAGCTCGCCTTCGAGGAGGCCCAGCGCTGCCTGAACTGCGACGTGCAGACCGTCTTCACCGGCGCGCTGTGCATCGAGTGCGACGCCTGCGTCGACATCTGCCCGATGGATTGCATCACCTTCACGCCCGACGGCGAGGAGAAGGAGCTGCGCACGCGCCTGATGGCACCGGCGATGAACCCGACGCAGGACCTCTACATCGGCAGCGACCTCAAGACCAAGCGAGTCATGGTCAAGGACGAGGACGTCTGCCTGCATTGCGGGCTGTGCGCCGAGCGCTGCCCGACCGGCGCATGGGACATGCGCAAGTACTACATGGAAATGACCCAAGCGGAGCACGCATGCCGCAAGCAATAGCCGCCGTTAACGACTTCGTCGTCAAGTTCGCGAACGTCAACGGCTCCGGATCGGCCTCCGCCAACGAGCTGTTCGCCCGCTCGATCCTGCGCATGGGCGTGCCCGTCAGCCCGCGCAACATCTTCCCGTCGAACATCCAGGGCCTGCCGATCTGGTACGAGGTGCGCGTCACCGAGAAGGGCTACCTCGGCCGTCGCGGCGGCGTCGACTTGATGGTGGCGATGAACCCGCAAACCTGGGCGGCCGACGTGAAGGAGATCACCCCGGGCGGCTACCTGTTCTACGATTCGACCAAGCCGATGCCGTCGTCGGCCTTCCGCGACGACATCAACGTGATCGGCGTGCCGCTGACGGCCATCACCAACGCCACCTACTCCGACGCCCGCCAGCGCCAGCTGTTCAAGAACATCATCTACGTCGGCGCACTGTCCATCCTGCTCGGCATCGACGAGAAGGAGATCCAGCGGCTGTTCGGCGAGCAGTTCAAGGGCAAGGAGAAGCTGATCGACTCCAACGTCAAGGCCCTGCAGCTCGGCCGCGACTGGGTCACCCAGCACATCGAGCCCGACGCGGTGAAGCTCAAGGTGCGCAAGTCCGACAACGTCGGCGACCGCATCTTCGTCGAGGGCAACAACGCCGCCGCACTGGGCGCCGTCTACGGCGGCGCCACGGTGTGCGCGTGGTACCCGATCACGCCCTCGTCCTCGCTCGCCGAGGCCTTCCAGGCGCACTGCAAGAAGCTCCGCCACGACAAGGAAACCGGCAAGGCCAAGTACGCCATCGTCCAGGCCGAGGACGAACTGGCCTCGATCGGCATGGTGATCGGCGCGGCCTGGAACGGCGCACGCGCCTTCACCTCGACGTCGGGCCCCGGCATCTCGCTGATGACCGAGTTCATCGGCCTGGCCTCGTTCGCCGAAGTGCCGGCCGTGATCGTCAACGTCCAGCGCGGCGGTCCCTCGACCGGCATGCCGACGCGCACGCAGCAGTCCGACCTGCTGTCCTGCGCCTACGCCTCCAACGGCGACACCAAGCACGTGCTGCTGTTCCCCGAGGACCCGCGGGAGT
>Ga0105240_10008022_pt1 | contig 15200 bp, 13 predicted proteins | sample KBSC54metaG_FD_80426 | JGI IMG/M metagenome (GOLD analysis project Ga0105240, IMG submission 80426) | Corn rhizosphere microbial communities from Kellogg Biological Station, Michigan, USA - KBS C5-4 metaG | ecosystem: Host-associated > Plants > Roots > Rhizosphere > Soil | place: Michigan, USA... | reverse complement strand
TCGCTTGCTTTCACGCGCGCCGCTTGCTTTCACGCGCGCCGCCTGCTCCCGCGCCTCGCTTGCTTTCACGCGCGCCGCTTGCTTTCACGCGCCTCGCCTGCTCCCGCGCACCGTTTGCTCTCCCGCGCATTTCTCCTTACGCCCACGCAACTCCGATGCGGAGCCGCGACCGTGAGGGAGCGTGAAATAATCGATTTGCTCAGTTTCGCGCGGTCTGCAAAGTGTCACTGCGTCCTCTGCGACCGCTTGTGGGGCCTCGTAGCGCGAAGTGTTTTTGCCGGATGTGCCTTTCGCCTCGCGCCGAAATTGTTTCACGGCTTCTTAAGGGGAGCGATTGCACCTACTTCGGTATCAAATACCCTTTCCGCGCCAGCACCACCGCCGCCGGATATCGCGCTTTCGCCGTCTCGCTGAGCTCCACCACCACCTTCCGCTCCGATCCTTTCTTCGCCGCGGGCATGTCGTAAAACAAGCTGTACCGCTTGCGCATGCGGCGGATCATCTCCCGGAAAGTGTGGCCCGGGTCGTCGGCGTTCACCGTCTCTCCGCCGGTCTTCTCGGCGGCGCCATTCATGTTCTCGCACGACCCCAGCGTCGGAAAGCTGCTGCGGAACATCGGGGCCGTGGGCACGATCAGTCCGCACAGCAGGATGTCCGATTGCCAGAGCCGGTCCACGACCGTCTTCTCACGCGCCGAGCACTGCCCGTCGTTGTCGGTGAAGAGCAGGATGCCGTGCCGCCGATGCTCGTCCGCATTCCGCGCGAAGTATTGCGCGGCGTCCTGGACGGCCTTCAGGATATAGGTGCCGCCGCCGAACCGGACGTCCACGATATCGCCGACCTTCTGCGTGACCTCTTCCAGATTGTCGTTGAAAGGCGCGAGCAGGCGCGCGTTCGTGTTGAAGTCGGCGACGGCCACGCGATCGCCTTTGTGCAGTTCGCTGAGGGCGGTGTGCGCCGAGACGGCCAGCCGCCGCATGGCCGGTAACATGCTGCCGCTGACGTCGAAGAGCAGCATCAGGTCGAGCGGATCTTCGTCCTGCGAGACGTAGCGGAGCGGCAGAATCTGGCCATTGTCGCGGACCACGAAATCGTCCTTCCCGAGGCCTTCAATGAGGCCGGCGCCGGCGGTCACCTGCGCGTCGATGCGCACCAGGGAAATGCCGCTGCGGAAGACAGGGTCCTGTGCGCCGGACACGGCGGGCAGCAGAATCAGCAGGGAAAGCCAGAGGAAGCGCACTGCGGACATTTTGGCACAGACCAAATGAATGCGGCCACCCGTTTCAGGTGGCCGCGAGGTTCGTTCAAGACCAAAATGCGCTTCTATCGCTTGATTTCATTGTGGGCCCCCGCGCCCGGCCGCACCATACTGTCTGGACATGAGATTGCGTCTCCAGGGGTGATAATTGAGACTGTGTCCGGCCGGATCGCTTTCCAGTTTCCCAACTTCCGCTATTTCATGACCGCGCGGTTCCTCATCACCTCTGCCACCGAGATGCAGGCCGTGGCGGTGGGCTGGCAGGTGTACAGCCTGACCAACCGGCCGCTCGATCTGGGCCTGGTCGGCCTGGCGCAATTTCTCCCCGGGATGTTCGTTTTTCTGATCGCCGGCCACACGGCCGACCGTCTGCCGCGCCAACGTATCCTGCAGGCCTGCTACCTGGGATTCTCGGCCTGCTCGCTCGCGCTGCTGGCCTTCACGGTCCGCGGGTTGTCGAACGCATGGCCCATCTATGCCGTGCTGCTGGCCAATGGAGTCGTGCGCGCGTTCAACGGTCCGGCGGGTCAGGCGTTTCTGCCGCTGCTCGTGCCGGGCGAGCACTTTCAGAATGCTGTGGCGTGGAGCTCCAGCGTGTTCATGAGCGCCACCATCCTGGGACCGATGATCGGGGGACTGCTCTACGGCTTCACCGGGAACCCCGCTCCGGTGTATTTCTGTTCCGCGGTCTTTACGGTGATCGGGTTGGTGCTCGTTTCGCGTCTGCGGATCCCGCCGGTGGAGCGACCGCGCCGCGATGTCACTATCGCGACGGTGCTCGGGGGGCTTCGGTACATTTGGGTCAACCGCCTGATCCTCGGAGCGATCTCGCTGGACCTGTTCGCTGTCCTGCTGGGCGGCGCGGTGGCGCTGCTGCCGGTCTACGCGAAGAACATCCTGCACGTCGGCAGCAGCGGACTCGGCATCCTGCGCGGCGCACCCGGCATCGGGGCGATGGTCACGTCGATCGCGGTGGCGCACTGGCCGCTGCGGCGCCACGCGGGCACGGCGATGCTGTGGTGTGTCGCCGGCTTCGGCGTGTTCACGGTGGTCTTCGGACTGTCGCGGAGTTTCACCCTCTCGCTGGCGGCCCTCGTGCTGGTGGGGGCCTGCGACATGGTCAGCGTCATCGTGCGCCACACCATGGTGCAACTGCACACCCCGGACGAAATGCGCGGCCGCGTCAGCGCCGTCAACATGCTGTTCGTCGGCGCCTCCAACGAACTCGGTCAGTTCGAAAGTGGCATCACCGGCCAGTGGTTCGGCCCAGTAACGGCCGTGGTCATCGGCGGTGTCGGGACCCTCGTAATCGTGTCCCTATGGTCGTGGCTCTTCCCGGATCTCCGCAAGATCGACAAGATCTAGGAGTCGTCTCCTGACTCCTACTTCTCCTGCCTTTTCGCCTTCACGAAGTCCAACTCCGTCTGTTTCGGTATACCCGGTTCGAAGCACCGCCGGCACCGCGCTTCGTACATATCCGATGCGCCGACCACGATCAAATCATCCGACCCCCGCAGGCGCTGCGTGTGCTTGGCGGGGTTGCCGCAGCGGACGCAGATGGCGAGCGTCTTGGTGATCGACTCGGCATGCGCCAGAAGATCCGGCATGGGCCCGAAGGGGCGGCCCAGGTAATCGGTATCCAGCCCGGCGATGATCACCTGCTTGCCGCTGTCGGCCAGTCGCTGCGCGACCTCGACCAGTCCGGGGCCCATGAAATTCGCCTCGTCCACGCCCACAACCTCGCTGCGCCAATCGATGCGATCCACAATCTCCGCCGCGCCCGTGACCACCTGCGACTTCATGCGCAGGTCGCCGTGCGAAACGATCTCGTCATCGGAATAGCGATTGTCAATCGTGGGCTTGAACACTTCCACGCGCTTGCGGGCGATCATGGCCCTGCGCAGGCGCCTGATCAGCTCTTCGCTCTTGCCCGAAAACATGGGGCCGCAGATCACTTCTATCCATCCGACGTTGCCGGTGATAATGTCCATACGAACCGTTCAGGATTGCACAGATCCAGTGGCGAATCCACTGGCGATTTCACGCACCTGCTCCTCCAGTTGCTCCAGTGCGCCGGCGAAGAAATGGTCGGCGGCTTCCACCCAGCGGAGTTGCTTCGGTTCGGACAGGCGGCCGTACAGCGCCTCGACTTCGGGACGCGGTCCGAATTCATCGTGCGTGCTCTGGATGAAGATTCGCGGGGCGGGGCACTGCTCCAGGTAACCGGTATCCCCCATCCGGGTGGGGAAGCCCAACGCCATCAGGAATTGCGCTCCGTTTGCGTGGCACCCCAGCCGTGTGATCACTCGCGACCCAAACGAGAAGCCCGATAGCGCATACGGCAGGCCGGGGTAGCGCTCGCGCAGCCAGTCCAGCGCGGCGCGCGCGTCCTCGATCTCGCCGGTTACGTTGGCATGCACTCCCTCGCTGCTGCCCACGCCGCGGAAGTTGAAGCGCAGCACGACGGCCCCCGCATGCCGCAGTCCGCGCGCCAGGCGGTATACGACCTTGTTGTGCATCGTGCCGCCATACAGCGGATGCGGATGGCAGGCCAGCGCCACAAAGCGCGGCTCGCCATCTTCCGGCTCTTCCAGCAGCGCCTCCAGACGGCCCGCCGGTCCGCTAAGCGAATGCGATTGGATGAGGCGCGGCACTACTCGTTCTTATCTCTGTTCATCTGTGGCCAAAACTCAATTGGTTCGGAAATTGATGAACTGCATGTCGATGCCGAAATCGCTATCGCGCAGCAGTTTGATCGCGCTCTGCAGGGTGTCGCGGTCCTTGCCGGCGACGCGCACGAAATCGCCCTGAATGGAAGCCTGGACCTTCAGCTTACTGTCCTTGATCTTCTTCACGATGTCCCGGGCTTTTTCGATAGCGATGCCCTGCTGCAGCGTGACTTCCTGCTTCACGCTCGACCCCGCCGACGGGATGATCGGACCGTAGCTCAAGCCCTTCAGCGGCACCTGGCGCTTGACCAGCTTGTTCGCCAGGATCTCGGTGATGGCGCGGAGCTTGAATTCATCCGAGCTGGCCAGAACCAGCTTCTTATCCTTCTCGTTCAGTTCAATGCTGGAGTGCGAATCCTTCAGGTCGAAGCGCTGAATGATCTCTTTCATCGCCTGCTGCACGGCGTTGTGCACTTCCGGCATTTCAATCTTGGATACCACGTCGAAGCTGTTGTCGGGCATAGAGGTTCTATCGCGATTGGTCGTCGGGATCGTTTGCGGGTTCGGGCCGGTTGATCCCTAATTCGAGTATAGAACCGGAACGCGGACGTAAGGGGCTGACCCGGCGGACGGGTTCGATGCGCGTGGAGATGGGTGGCGGGGCCGGCGCGGCGGGCTTGGGGCCCGAAACAGCGGCGGGCGCCGCGGGCGGTGTCGGAACAGCCGCTTCGACGGCGGGAGCCTTATCGGTCTTCAGTGCAGCCAGTACGTGCCGGGTGATCTCGGCGACCATGTTATCCATGGACGCGTCGAGCGCGATCGTGACCGCCGCACGCACCTGCTCCGCATCGACCACGGCAATAAAAGGCGCGACGGGCGCAGCGGCCTTGACGGCTGCGCTTGCGGCCGCGGGTCCCGATGCGTTCTCGGCGCGCGCCTTCCCCGCTTCCTCGGCCAGCGGCTTCACGGCCGCCAGCAGCGCAGTAGCCTCGAACGGTTTTTTCAACGTCGCGTCCGAAGCCGCGCGCTTGATCTGATCGTCGTCAAACGGCTCCAGCACGCCTGCCGTAAGTATCACGCGCACGTGCTTCAGCCGTGGACTCATTTTGATGTACTGGCAGATGTCGTAGCCGGTGCGACCGGGCATCACGGTATCGGCCAGGACAACGTCGGGGTCCACATCCTCCAGCCGTACGAGGGCCGAATCGGCATTGCTGACGGTGACTACTTCGTAGCCCTCGTCACTGAGAATCCGCTCCCCCATCCGCTGTGCATGGGGACTATCGTCCACCAGCAGAACGCGGCTCATTGTTTCACTGTCTGCGGCGTTTGGGTGGGTGTTTGGGATTCGGGCGCCTTGGGCTGATCCTTCTTCTTTTTGCCGGCCTTCTTCTCCGCTTCGGCTTCGGCTTTCTTCTGCTTGTCCTGGGCCTTCTTCATCAGGACCTGCTGCTTCTGCATGTCCTTCTGCTGCTGGGCCAGGCTGCGCGGCTTCACGTTGCCGGTATGATTCTGCGGCAGCATAACGTTGGGATTCGGCACAGCCGCACCTGGGGTCGGCGTGCCCGCGGCCGGAACAGCCGATGCGGGAACGGCGGTGGCCGGAGTCGACCCGCCGGCAGGCGGATTCACCGCGCCCGGCAATTCGTTGGGCGCCTGATCCACCAGCGAAGTGTTGTTGACGACCGTTACAGTGACGTTGCTGTCGGTGGAAAGCACGCCGCCATTCGGTCCGGCGCTGGTGCCCGGCGCGCCCGCGGCATAGGCCGGCACGCTGGCCGGAGTGGTGGGACGCAGGCCGACCATCGAAGGATTGCCCGACTTCGCGGCCACGCTGGTATCCGGACGCGAACTGAACGGACCCCATGCCCTGGCGAGCAGGCTGCGCTTGGAGCGGTTGTCCTGGTCATGCTTGGCGCGCGCGTACTGCACCGGGTCGGCTTCCGGCACCGGCCGGTTCATGGATTTCAGCTTCGCCGTGGCGTCGCTGACGTGCGAACTCAGGGGATAATCGCGCACGAGCTTGGTGAACGCGGCGGCCTGTTGTGCTTCGAAGTTGTCGCCCATGCGCTGGTAGGCCTGAGCTTCCAGCCACAGGGCTTCGGAGGCTTTGCTGTAGAGCGGGAACTGGTCGGTGAGGGCTTGCAGTCGATTCGCCATCGCGGGGTAGCTGCCCTTGGTGCTATAGAAAACGCCGACCTTGTATTCTTCGTCCGCCAGCACTTCCTGCACGTTGCGCATGTACTGCAGCGCTTCCGGCGCGAACTTGCTGTTCGGGAACTGCTGCACCACCTGCTTGCACTCTTCCTGCGCCTTATAGGCGTGGAGCGGGTCGCGGTCGCTCTTGTCCATCTGCTGATATTCCATCTTGCAGATTTTGATTTGCGCCTCGGCGGCCTCTTCCATTTGCGGATAGAACAGGATGAAGTCCTTGAACTCGGCTTCGGCTTGCGCGAACCCGTGCGCGCCACCCTCACGGAACCAGCTATCGGCCACCGCGAGCTTCGCCTTCGCGAGGTATTCGCTGGTGTCGTAGGTGTTCATGAGCGTCTGCAGGGTGAGGCGGGCGCGTTCGTACCGGCCGTGCTCGATATCGTCGATGGCCGTATCGAACAGCACCTTGTCGGGCTGCTGCGTGTCCTTCGTGATCGGATTGTCGTAGGCCTTCTTGCGGCAGCCGCTGGCGAAGAGAAAGACCGCAATGGTCCCCAGAACTGCAAAATTACGAATGACGTTTCGAAACATAATGATTCACTTATACTTGCACGGCAGTAGCTTGCGCCGCGATCCGTCCCATTTCCCGCACTTTGGCTTCCGGGTCGGGGCTGTGAAAGATAGCCGACCCTGTGACGATCCAATCACACCCGGCGCGGACCACTTCCGCCAGATTGTTCTCGTGAACGCCCCCGTCGATCTCGATCGGCAACGCTAACTTCTTATCCCGCCGCATGCTAACCAGCTTGCGCACTTTGTTCAACACGTACGGGATCAGCTTCTGTCCCCCAAATCCTGGATTCACGCTCATCAGAAGCACGTAGTCCGCCACTTCCAGGACGTCTTCCAATACCGGGACGGGGGTCGCGGGATTGAGCACCACGCCGGCCATGGCGCCTTCCTTGCGGATCATTTCGAGGACGCCGTCCAGGTGGACGCAAGCCTCGTAGTGGACCGAAACGGAATTGGCTCCCGCCTGCACGAAGGCCGCGGCGTAGCGGTCGGGGTTTTCGATCATCAGGTGGACATCGAGGTGAGCTCTCGTCGCCTTGCGGATGGATTCGACCACCGGGGGCCCAATCGTCAGGTTGGGGACAAAATGGCCGTCCATCACATCCAGGTGCAACATGCGGGCGCCGCCCCGCTCCACACGGGCGATCTCGTCGGCCAGACGCGCGAAGTCCGCGGAAAGAATTGAGGGAACGATTTCAATCATTTGCGGGCTTTCTTGATTTTATCACAGGGTGCTAACCAAACTCGGGAATCGAAAGTATATTGAGGTGATGCGGTTTCTCAGGCTGTCGATTCTGGCCGCGGCCGCGATGGCGCTCCACGGGCAGGACCCGCCCTTCGAGGTCGCGGCGATCCAGCCGAGCCATAGCGCCAGCGACGAATCGAACTTCGACAGCACCAAAGGCGGCCGCCTCGCGCAGCGCCGCTTTCGGCGCTTGCCGCGTTGTTAGCGATGCTCGCATGAGAGTGCGAGCGGATCGCCGAAAGCTTGGTCGCAGTTCGCAAGTCTGATTCTGGCGTGAAAACGTAGTTTACAAACCCGGAGTTCTGCCGCTCGCCACCGCACCGCCTTAAGCGCCGGACGTCACGAGAATGGCCGCGGGGAGCTACACCCGGCGAGCACCGAAATCCAGTGCCCGGCGCACCACAATACTCAGATCGGCAATGTTGAAAGGTTTTTGAAGGAAGTGGATATCCTGGCCAATCCTTCCGTGCTCGCCCACTACATCCTGCGGGTAGCCCGACATAAATGCCACGCTGATACCAGGCTGGAGTTCCCGCAGCCGGTGCATCAACTCTCCGCCGTTCATCCTCGGCATCACAACATCGGTGAGCAGCAGGTCGATGACGCCAGGATGCTCCCGGTAGAGACGCAATGCTTCCTCTCCATCTCTGGCCTCAATCACCTTATATCCAATATTCTCAAGACAGCGGCGAGCCATAGCACGCACACCGTCTTCGTCTTCCGCCAGCAGAATCGTCTCTGTGCCCGGTACCGGTCCGGTACTTACCGGGGGCTGCGCTTCCTGCTTCGCGGGGAGGCACGGCAGCAGCACTTCAATACGCGTGCCCACACCAGGGGAGCTCTCCACGCGGATGTCGCCATTGTGTTGCTGTACCGTGCCGAAGACGCTCGCAAGGCCCAGCCCGGTGCCCCGGCCAAATTCCTTTGTAGTAAAGAAAGGCTCAAAGATGTGTGCGCGAATCTCCTCGGTCATTCCACGTCCGTTGTCCGAAACGGAGAGGCTGGCGAGCCATGCTGTCGCTCCGGCTTCGCTCTGCTGAGACATTCTGCCGGTGGCCACCGTAATCTCGCCTTGCGTCTCAATCGCGTCTCTCGCGTTGGACACCAGGTTCATGACGAGCTGTTCAATTTGACCGGCGTCGACCAACACCAGGCACGGCTCGGGCGTGAGCTCCAGGCGCAGGTCGATGTTTGCGGGGACCACACGTTCGAGCATTCCCGCGACCCGCGCTACAAGCAGATTTAAATCGATCTCCCGGGGCTGTATCGGCTGCCTGCGGCTGAATGCAAGCAGTTGGCTGGTGAGTGTTGCCCCTCGATTGGCAGCCTGGATGATCGTATCCATCTGCGAGGCCAAGGGCGGAGTCAGAGTCTCATCGTCCCGAACGAACTGCGAGAAGCCGATAATTACGGTCAGCAGATTATTGAAGTCATGGGCCACCCCGCCTGCCAGCCGCCCGATGGTCTCCAGCCGCTGCGATTGGGCAAGCTGCTCAGTGTTAGCCAGTTGCCGCCGCAAAGCATCGACGTCGGTCACTTCATCGAAGAGGGCCATGGCTAGGGCGATCTCTCCGGAAGCGTCACGTATCGGCGCAGTGTTTACCCTCACGGTGATGCGGCGGCTGTTTGAGGCGGCGATCTGGATGCTTTCGTCTCTGACCACCTCGCCGGTACGCAGGGTCCGAAGAAGTGGCCACTCGTTCTCCTCGTATGGCGTGCCGTCCGGACGAAAGCCACTCAGACGAATGTCCGAAGCAGGCTGGCCGATCTGAATGGAACCGGCTCCCAGCAGCTTCCCGGTATTTCGGTTGGTCAGGATAACCTGGCCCGAGCGAGCGTCCACGACGATCAGGCCCGAGGGCATGTGCTCGACCAGCTGCGCGAGCTGAGCCTGTTCGCGCCTTAGCTGTGCCAGCAGCTTCTCGCGCTCCTCTTCGATCCTTTTCCGGTTGCCGATATTAACCAGCGTCAGGATTACTCCTTCCGTATCGGTCTCGCGATCTTTGGAAAGGTTGATCCGCATGAGATACCAGTTGCCTGCCTTGTCCGCAACCTCCATTTCCGCCGCGTTGCCGCTTGCGCAACAGGCGCGAATTGCGGTCGTCAGATCTTCCATGACAAGGTTTGAACGAATATGTCCAAGATCGCGGCCAACGTCGGACTGGATCAGGTTGAAGACCGCCGAGGCCGAGGGAGTAAACATCCGGATCCGCAGGTCCGGTCCAAGCACCACAATCGGAAACGCCACGGATGCAAGCAGGTTGCGCAGATCGGCATTTGCCTGGTTCAGGCTTACGTTGCTGGCGTGCATCTGCTCATTGACCGTAACCAACTCTTCGTTGCCTGACTGAAGCTCCTCTTTTCCCGTTTCGATTTCTTCGTTGACGCTCTGCAGTTCCTCATTGTTCGAGAGAAGCTCCTCGTGGCTTGCTTTCAGCTCCCCAATGACAGACTGCAAATAGTCCGTGGTAGCCGCCAGTTGCTGTGTGAGACGCAGTATTTCGCGACCGCTGTCAGGAGTGCTGGCCAGCACCGCCATTTGCCGCAGGTCGGGGTCCGCTAAAAAGAGAACCAGGGAACACTTTGCGCCTCCGGGCAGCCGGAGCGGGAGAACGTCTATCTGAACTGCCGGGTACCCGCCATCCTGGTTCATCTGAACAGGCTCTGTATGAACTGGCTGGCCGGCTTCGGCGGATTGACGCATCGCCGCGCGCAGCGGCAGGCGAAGTTCTTCGCGGACGAGACTAATCAGTTCCAGATTGACACTCCCGTGGGAGGGGGCAAGAAACCGGCCTACTTCCCCCCGGAACTGTAAAACGCGGCCTTCCTGGTCAACCACGACTCCGGTGTGATCGGCGCGTGCGACCGAAAGACGTTCGACAACCTCCTGAATCGCCACCTCTGCCGGGGACTTGGTTGAGCTGGCCTTGAGAGCGAACACGGACGGTGATTTTTCACTGGGCTGCCGAAATGACTGGGAGGCGCCGAGCTTCCTGAAGACGCGCTGACCTTTGTCGATGGAAGCGAACAGGTCGGAATGTCCGAGCACCGCTTCCGAGCCGCCCAGAATCAATATGCCTCCCGGATTCAGCGCGTAGTGCAGCCTTTCCAATACCGAGCGCTGCAAAGGCGGCGACATGTAGATGAGCATGTTTCGGCACGAGGCCAGGTCCATTTTTGAAAATGGCGGATCCTGCGTAATATCATGCTTGGCGAACACGCAAATATCGCGCACGGGCTTGTTGATCTGGTAATGATCCTCCACATGATGAAAGAACCGGCTGAGCCGCTCCGGAGACACGTCCATGGCGATGTTCTCTACGTACATGCCGCGTCTTGCATGATTGATTGCCGATTGGCTGAGGTCGGTTCCGAAAATCCGGAGGGGAGCGTCGACGGAGTGTGCGGTGCGCCATTCGAGTAGCGCAATGGCGAGCGAGTACGCCTCTTCGCCAGTGGCGCACGCGGGAACCCAGATCCGAACCTCCTCATTGGGCTTCTTAGAGCCGGCCAGTTCGCCGAAAACGAAGTCCGCGAGAGTTCGGAACATGTCCGGATCCCTGAAAAAGCTGGTGACCTTGATCAGCATCTCATTGACGAGCGCGTCGATCTCGGCGACGTTGTTGGCCAGAAGCGACACGTAATCTTCAATCCGCTCGATGCGGCAGACCGACATACGCCGCGCAACGCGGCGCTTCAGAGTCGAAGCCCGATAAGCGGAGAAATCGGTCTTTCGGGCAGTCAATACCAGTTTCAGAATCTGCTGAAAAGGAGTTCCGTCCCCCTCCGGGATAAGCCTGGCAAGGTCGCGCCGAGTCCTGCGGAAGTAGGGATCATGGGCGATACGCCCCAGTTCCGCACCGATCTCCGCCGGCGGGAGCACAAAGTCGACCGCGCCGGTATTGATTGCGTGATGGGGCATTGTCGAATGTTGTGCGGAATCGTCCTGCGCGAACGTGATGCCGCCGCTTTGCTTCACTGCTACCAGGCCGAGCGCTCCGTCCGATGACGCGCCGGAGAGCACAACCGCGATGCCGCGCGAGGGATGCTCCTCGGCGAGCGATCTCATAAATTCGTCGATCGGCAAGTGGTGGCCGGGGGGCAGGACCCGCGCTGTCACTGCCAGTACGCCTGCGCGGATGGTCAGATCGGTATTCGGCGCAATGATATACAGCTGATCGGGCTGGACAGTTGCTCCCGCTTTGGCCTCCGAGACGCGCATAGAGGTTTCGCGCGCGAAAATGTCGGCGAGGATACTGGTGTGAGTGGCGTCCAGATGTTGGATGTAGACAAACCCCATGCCCGTGTTGGGGGGCAGATTTCGGAGCAACTGGCGGAACGCATCAAGGCCGCCCGCCGAAGCCCCTACCCCGACAATAGGAAAGCCGGCGCGTCCGTCGCTCAGACTATCGTCAGGTTGAATGTTGGCATTGTGGGACATGGTAGCTGGGGGAATACTCTACCCAGCCAGTTTACAGGAATTGGCAGCATCCGCACGCCCGTAGAACTATTCCCGTCGGAGCCGCTGTACATGAGGACCCTGCCCCTTCGAAAACGTCGATCGGTGTCGCGGTCGACAGCCACCCGCTCTTGGGATGAACACTTCTCGTCTTGGGTTCGTTGCCCCGGTCAGCGGAACAAAGCCAATTCCCCGGTCAGCGGAACAAAGCCAAGCTCCGGGCCTTCGGCCTGCGACAGCGAACAAAAAACCGGGGCTTTACCTGGTCGGCGAGCGCAGCGAGCCACACAACCCCAACCCCTAACCCCCAGTCCCCAACCCCCGCTCTTCGATCACCGCCGCGAAGAAGCCGTCGCCAGGATCCCGACCGGGCAACCGCCGCATAATTTCAACCACCGGAGCCCCGTCGATCACGGCCTCATTTTCCTCGGGTTCCAGCGAACACGTCGAGTAGAGCATGATTCCGCCGGGGGCCAGCGCCGCGCGGGCATTGGCGAGGAGTGCCGACTGACGGCGCGGCAAGTCTTCCAGGTCGGCCGGTGTGAGCCGCCATTTGATCTCCGGATTCCGACCGAGCGTGCCCGTCCCCGAGCAGGGCGCATCCACCAGAATGCGATCGAATCTGCCGGCGAACGGCAGCGGCTGCGTCCCGTCGAGCACAACGAGCGCGGCGTTCAAATCCTGCAAGTGGCGCAACCGGTGCAGGTGGACGTCGCAGGCGACGGCGCGCACTCCCGCCTCGATCGCCTGCGCGGTCTTATTCCCCGGCGCGGCGCACAGGTCGAGAAAGCTCTGGCCGGACTGCAACCCGAGCAGCGGCACGATGGACTGCGACCCGATATCTTGAACGCGGCCACTCGGCGTCATGTACACCTCGGGCGGGGAGAGCGCCGCGCGCGCGATCCCTTCCGCCGCCTCGCGACCGAATTGCCGCTCCCAGCGCGCCAGCAGCCATTCCGGACACGACAGCGCCGTCTCGCGATCGGGCCACGCTACGGGATCCCGATTCACTTGCCTCAATACCGCGTTCACCAGTCCGGCGGCCGAGCGTTTGCGCGCCGCCTTGACCAACTCGACGCTCTCCGTCACGGCCGCATGCGCGGGAATCCGCTCCAGGTATCGGAGCTGATAGATGGCCATGCGCAGCGCCGTCCGCACTTCGATGTCGAGCTTCTGCCGCCGGCCGGAATAGTGGGCGATCAGATAATCCAGTTGCGCCCGGTAGCGCAGCACGCCGAATACGATCTCGGCCGCCAGCCCGGCGTCGCGCGACTCCAGGTCCGCCGTGCGCGCCAGCAGCAGGTCGGACGCATAGCCGCCGCGTTCGACTTTCAGCAGGATCTCGAAGGCCGCCTTGCGTGCGGGCGAAATCAATGGGTGTCCGTCTTGGGAAACAGCAGCGGCAGCGCCGGTTCCGCCGTGAACATGCAGCGTGCGTTGTGGCCGCACAGTCCCACGACCAGCGCCTTGTGTCGGCCCCCGAATTTCTCGTTCACGTATTTTTCGAACGCCTGTCCGCGGGCCAGACGCGTTGGTCCCTGCGCCATCGCGGGGCAGGAACTATCGAAGCCGCCGAGCGGCAGCGTGTCGAGTTCGCCCAACAGGTAAGTGACCGGACGCGAGGCCAGTTGTTTGCGCAACTGATCGTCCGTGAGTTTCGACGTGTACCCGGTCCGATGCTGGAAACCGTAAGGCCATTGGTCGTACGTGGTGCAGTTGCGCGCGTCGCCATACGCGCGGAAGTTGACGCCGCCTTCGCCGACCGGGCGCATGTTGTCGACATACGCATAGCTCGACGGGTTGGCGACGATGTAAGTGACCGGCACGCCCAGCGTCTCGTGGATGTGGTTGGCCATCTCATAGCGATTGACGAACTGGCCGCCGGCCGAATGGCCCGCCACCACGATGGCCTGCAGATTCGGGAACGAATCCTTGCGCGCCAGCTTCAGCAGGATCTGGTCGATAAAATCGAACGACGTGAGCTTTTCGTTATTGGTGGCGACTCCGCCGGAGCGCCAGCTATCCCCCGTGCAACTGTAGCTGACCTCGTTCTCGGCCAGCGTGTCGCGGCATCCGGCGGCGTTCGATGCGATCCGCGGCACGATGACCACCGTGTCCTCGAGTCCGTCGGCCAGGAATGCGGACGCCAGCGAAGTGCGGAAGTAATTGTCGGCATCGCGATTGGTGCCGTGAATGACGATCAGCGCGCGCGTGATCTTCTCGTTCTTCACGTCGAGCGGGTGCGTGCGATAGATCAGCGACCGCCACGGCCCGCCGTTCAACGTCACGAATTCGGTGCAGGCCGGTGTCGCGGAAGTACAAGCGGCTCCCCACGCAGTCGCGGCCATCAGAAAAATACTTACGAATCGCATCCACTCAGAATTTTATCAGGGGTAAACTTCAGGAATGAAACTGATTGCGATGGTCCTGTTGTGCGCCGGCTTCGCGCTTCCGGCCGGCGACCCCGAAGGCTTCCACATGTGGAAGGCCGCTGAACTGAAATCGATCGCCAAGACGTTGGCGCCGAAAGTGAACGACACCCACGTTGCCACCCAGGCGACTCCGGGCATGGGCAATTATTCGTTCATCAATGTTTTCCGCAATGGCACGGGGCAGTCCGAACTGCACCAGACGCAGGCCGATGTGTTCGTCGTGGAAAGCGGCGAAGGCACGCTGGTGCTGGGCGGCAAGATGGTCGACGAGAAGCCATCCGGCGCCAACGAAGTCCGCGGGTCGGGGATCACCGGCGGCACGGAGCGGAAACTCGCGCCCGGCGATATGGTGGCCATCCCCGCCAAGGTGCCGCATCAGGTGAAGGTGGACGCCGGCAAGCAGATCTCGTACATCGTCGTGAAGGTGACGCAATAGCGCGCCGTCTATACTGGAGGGAGTGGAACTGGAAAAGACACTCCTGAGGAAGGTGGGGGAGGCGATCCACCGTTTTAATATGATTCGCGACGGGGATCGTGTGGCCGTGGCGCTCTCGGGCGGGAAGGACTCGGCCACCTTGCTCGAAGCGCTGCTATTGCTGCAGAAGCGCGCACCCATCGATTTCTCCGTGTGCGCGTTTACGGTGGAGCAGGGCAAGTTCCTGAAGCCGTTCGAGCCCACCGGCGAATGGCTGAAGGAGCGCGGCATCGAGTGGACATATTTCCGCGACTCTCCGTCGCTGCAATTGCTCGAGGACCAGCCCGATCATGGCTGCGACATGTGCAGCCGCTTCCGCCGCCGCGCCGTTTACGAGATCGCGCACAACCTGGGCGTGAACGTGATCGCGTTCGGCCACACCGCCGACGACTTTTGCGAAGCGCTGCTGCGCAACACCATGTTCACGGGCAAATT
>Ga0105240_10008019_pt1 | contig 15203 bp, 16 predicted proteins | sample KBSC54metaG_FD_80426 | JGI IMG/M metagenome (GOLD analysis project Ga0105240, IMG submission 80426) | Corn rhizosphere microbial communities from Kellogg Biological Station, Michigan, USA - KBS C5-4 metaG | ecosystem: Host-associated > Plants > Roots > Rhizosphere > Soil | place: Michigan, USA... | reverse complement strand
TAACCGTCGAGATAGCAGAGATCGAAGGCAAAAAATGTGAGCGCGTGCGTCTGTCGCTCTGCCAGCGCCTGCTCCAGAAGATCGAGCGAGGTAATCCCGCGAGGATCCTGCACGGTCACTTCGCCATCGAGAATCGCGCTTGTGCAGGGCAGTTTCGCAAACGCCTTGGCGAGCGAGCTGTATCGGTCGGTCCAATCGTGACCGTTGCGTGTGACGAGACGGACCTTTCCCTGATCGAAGAACACCAAGGTGCGGTATCCGTCATATTTGACTTCGCACATCCAGCCCTTGCCTTTCGGCGCGACGTCGACGGCCGTTGCAAGCTGCGGGTGCCAGCGCGAGGGCATCGTCGCTTCGCGGGCGCCTGCGATCTTCCCCGCTTTTGGCGCTTTCGCCTGTTTGCGTGGAAACGGCGCTTCATCGACGGGGCGACCGGAAACCACGCTGTTCGGTTCTTCCTTCAACACGTCATATTCGTCGAGCGGACGCGAGGCGATATCGCGTTCCTTGATCAAGAGCCAATTGGTGGGGTCGTCCGGAAGCCGCTTGAGCATCCAGCCGCCGGAAAGCTTTTCGCCCGACAGACGAAACTTCAATTCACCCTTATCGATGGCTTCGGCAGCGTCGGACAGCGTGACCCAGGTTCCGCGGTCCCACACAATGACGGTACCGGCGCCATAGTTACCTTTCGGAATGGTGCCCTCAAAGCTCGCATAGTCGAGCGGGTGATCCTCAACGAGCTTGGCGAACCTGCGAACCTTTGGATCAAGACAGGGGCCTTCGGGGACAGCCCAGCTCTTAAGTGTCCCTGCCACCTGGAGGCGCAGATCGTAGTGCATGCGACGCGCGTGATGCTTTTGGATCACGTAGATCGGTGCATCCGTTTCGCCGATTTCGCCGCGAGGTTCGGGAGTCTGCGCGAAGCGCCGCTTGGCACGATAAGTATCAAGTCGCGAATTCACGGAACAAGGCCTCAACGGAGCGCACGCAGTTTGCTTAGGCCTCTCACGAATGGCAAATCGCCATCACAGCGCCAGCGTGCGGAAAAGCTCTAGTATACCCTCAAGCGATGGTCCGCCACGCCGGCCCATGGCGACCCGCAGAAAGGGCGGCCCCGCTTCCGGCCGCACCGTCTCAAAGCGATGACCGCGAAAGCCGAAGCTGCCACCCTTGGCGAAAACAAGTCCGCGCCTACGGACCTCGTCGCAAATTCGCTGATCGAGGTTTTCGTAGGCAGCCGCATCACGGAGATTGATGATGACAAAGGGCGCCGGTTTGGTGTCCCAGGAATAGGATACGTTGAAGGCAGGATTGGTTCGCGCCGCGCGGGCTAGAGCACGATTGTGTGCAAACACCGCGTCCTCATACTGGCGTGTTGCGCCTGGATCGAGAAACAGCGGTAGCTCAAGCGCCGCGACATCGGCGAAGCGAAGCCCGGCACCTTGCAGCGTGCGGATCCGCCGAAGCGCATCGCCGGACGACGTTCCATAAACGCTTACGATACCGACATCGGCAAGTTCGAGTCCTATTTGAAAAAGCTTGAGACCCGAATGAACGCGGATCACTTCGAGATTCGGTCGAAGGCTAGAGAGGAGCTCGTTGAGCCCGTCATCAAGACCGGCGAGCGTGCTATCGACGACGATGGTTTGCATCGCGCCAAATGGAGCGTTCGCGAACGGCTCGGTTCCGAACACCCTTCCGTCGCACCAGACCGGCTCCACAATGACAACATCAGCGTCATGACCACTCACGGATTCGAAACGCCCGGCGAAAAGCGAAAGCAAATTCGCAGTTTCGAAATAACACCCTTCATGCCGAAGCCTAAGCGCAGTAGCGTTCCGCGAGGATAGCAGCGTCAGTATCGCCGTCATCGCCGCTTGGCCGCTTGAAAACAGCACATGGTCCTGCCGCCAGCCGGAAGGCGGCGCCGCGAAGAACCGCGCGCAGCGGCGTTCGAGCGCGTCGGGCTGAAGGTCGCGCTCGTAGCCGAAATTGTGAAATCGACCGGTCGGCGTCACGGCACGTTCGTCTTCGGCCGGCGATCGATACGACTTGCTCGTGGAACTCGCGGCAGCTTGTAGCCAGATATGGCGAACAGCGCGCGTGGCCTGTTCGAGTACGTCCTCGGCCGCCAACGGCGAGACGGCGCCCATTGTCTCTTCCGCCAGAAAGTCCCGCCACAGGCCGAGCCGTTCGGCCAGCTGAGGCACGGCGCTTTCCATCGACGAAGCTATGCCGAGAAGCTCGGCCCGATCTTCATTGAGCGCTTCAGAGATGGGCGCATTCATGCAGCTATTGGGTGTGCGACACCAATTCCCGCGTCGGCGTCGTTATGTCTTGTTTCATGTCGCCGACCTCGAGCAACTCATTGAATATTGCGCGGTAGTGAACGACCGCATTGCGCAGCTCTTCCGTATCAGCCTCTCCTCGAGCGGCGCGCTCTGCGATCCCTTGCGCCGCGCGATAATTTTCCACGACGACAGGGTGATCGACGGAGATATCGGCCGCTCGGCGCTCGAAATCGCCCATTGGGAACCCGCGTTTCAGCATCAGTTCGCGAACGAGTGCGTCGGCCTGGACGACCGCACCTTTTGGATCATCGACAAAGTGACTCTGCAAGACGTTCCACGCCTGGCGGAATCGCGCGGCTTCTGCAGGCGCCAGGGGAACGATGTTGAATTTCTCCACGCGTCTCTCGCGTGCTCTCAGTTCGGTTTCCGCCTTGGTTTGGCTTCCCAATCGGTCGACCGTCCGGCCGTACTCCGGACCAAAACGTTGCTGGAGCTTTTGCGATTGCACCCTCTGGTAGATGAACCAAGCAACCAGTGCGATAAACGCCACCGCGACCGCGGCGAGCAGAATCAAAGTTTGTGTGTCCAGCATGCGAATTCCTCCTACGCGCGCGGACTAGTCCGCTCTTTAACAAGCCAACGCGCGCACCTCAAACTTGGTTGCATCGAGACTGGAGAAGTTCGTCTGCGCGGGCCCAGGCGGTCGGCCTCGACTTCGATCGCTACAGCCATCGACTAAAACGTGGTCGCGCTTGCAACCATCAGCGAGGAGCGCGGGCGCCTTGGGGATTTCGATCCTGGCTTTTCGGCCCGTTCCGCGACGCACAATCTGCCGGGGAACAAAATGAGCCGCGGCGATGAGCGTAAACGCGGGTGAACTCAGCCCCCAACAAGACTATTTGCGCCGAGTAGTACACCCAGAGAAGTGCGACGACGAAAGAGGCGGCGGTGCCATAGACCAATTCGAGATGTTGCGTTCCGATGTAGAAGCCGATGGCCGTCTTCCCGACTTCGAATAGACATGCCGTCCCAATCGCTCCGATCCAGACATCGCGCCACGCGACGTTGATGTCTGGAAGCTCTTTGAAGAGCAAGGCAAAGAGAGCGCTGGCGACAGCAAGGGACATGGCGAAATTCACAACCTGCAGAAGAGGCGCAGGCAGATAATTCGTCAGTGCTCGATTGTCGGCGGCCAGTGCCGCCGTAATCAGGAGCGAAGTGAGCAGCAGAAAACCGAGGGCCAGCAGCGAGGCGAGCGAGGCCACATAAATGCGGAGGAATGCCCATACGCCTCCGCCGGACTGTGGCGGCACTTCCCAAACCGTATTCATGGCGTCCTTCAATTGAACCACGACTCCAAGCGCCGCCAGTACCAATGTCGCGGTCCCGACCAGTGTCGCGAGCCAGCCTTTGTCTGGACGGCTCGCCGCCGCCATCATCGAATTGACGACCTGCGAGCCCGTGTCTCCCAGGATTGACGCAAGCGTCGCCAGCACATTGCTGCGCACGATCTCTTGTCCGAACACCAGTCCTGCGAAGATGCAAATGACTGTGATCAGCGGTCCCACGGCGAAGATGGAGTAAAAGGCGAGTGCGGCACCCAGCCGCGCATCGTTATGACGAAGCCACTGACTTCCGGCTGCTTGCAACAAGGGCCACCATCCGACATCGATGGCAGTTTCGTCCCTTGGCCGGTCCTGCGCCATGGCGGAAATCCTCAAGCGATTCGAGGTCAACTCGCTTTCTTGAACTTTTGAATGCCGCGTCGAACGAGCTTGGTCGCATGATCGGCGTTGCAGTCTCGAAGCGGCTTGAACTTCTTTCCATCCAACTTGTTGTATTCGACGAAGAACGCCTTCACGTCGTGCAACAAGTGAGGCGGCAAGTCTTTCAGTTGGCTGACTCCGGTATGCGAGTGGGCATGCTCGGCGACGGCGACCAGCCGATCATTGCGTTCCCAACTTTCGCCTTTTTCCTTCTGTTTGGCCTGGATTGCCCCGATCAGGCGCGCCTTTAGCAGGCATCCCGCCATCGCCGGAAAGTCCAGCAGTACCAAAACATCGAGGGGGTCGCCGTCGTCGCCCAGCGTCGAGGGGATGAGACCGAAGTCATAGGGAAAGATCATTCCCTCGGGAAGAACCTTCGCCAGCTCGAAGCAGTCTGTGGTGGGATTGTAATCGTACTTGTTGTGGCTGCCCTTGGGCGTCTCGATCACAACTTGCAGTGCGTCATCGTCCGCATCGAAGGTTGGCAATGCGGAAAGAAGCGTGGGGCGTTTCATGGAGCGAGCCGCTCAATGGATCCGACCAATTAATCCCAGGCTGACCAAAGAGTTCCCATCGACGCGAGGAGTGGCACGCGCTTGAGCGCCGTAGTGACCGCCCTCTGCGCGTCGGAATAGCTTTCACTCTCCGGAGCGGCCCGAACATCGAGGACGTAGTGAGCGTTAAACGCTCGACGGATTGGCACCGACTTTGCAGGCTGATCGCCGTCATTGTTCACGAACACCGCGGCATCGAGATGGCTCCCGCAAAGCCGCGCGATTTCTCTGCAGCACCTACATTGCCACTGCCACGGCTATCGTGACGACACTGACAAAGCCGAAGAAGGCACGCGCGATTTGGGAAATTTCCCAGCGCTGCTGCCATGCGGGCCAGAGATTCTCGAATTCCTTGAGCGCCAGTGCCTCAGTCGTGGCTGAGAGTCCGTAGAAACGCCGCGACGCATGGTGGCCTGCCGGGCTCCTATGGATCCAAAATTTGTCGACTGGATACGTGATCGTCCAATAAACCGCTTGCATGGCTATAAGCGAGGAAAACCCCGCTGCGACCCAGTTGAACTGCTCAGTGCCGCCCGGAGTCATGAGAAGAAGGGCAAAAGTGAGAATTACCCCGAGACTTTCGCTGATCGCGCGCCCAAGAGTGAACGCCGGATCGTAGATCCGCTGGATTGCCACATACGTTGATCGGTCAAGCTGCATTTTGCCCGGATATTCGAGTGCGTAGGCCAAAGACAACGCCATCGCAGCGGCAACGAAAACCTCGGCGGAAACTTTCAGAGCGAGCATTACGGGCTCCTGAATCAAAAAGAATAAATCCCTACTGTGAGCCAGGGCGAGGATACAACGAACCGCGCCAGACCAGAATTGGACCGCCGGTTGCGGGCTTCGACTCTTCCTTAACGTCTGCGTGATCGTCGCCGACGTGACCTGTGAGTGAAGCTCTTTTTTCAGATAACATCGGACTGGTCACACTTCTCAGGGAGTTCGACGTGCGCCTCGTACTTCCGGCTCTGTCTGCCGTAATCGGTCTCGTCTTTGCCGTTTCCCCAGCAATGGCTGAGCCTGCTTCTCGCACCGCGGAAAATGGTATGCAGTGCTTCTCGATCCGCAATTTCCAGAATTGGAAAGCGCGCGATGCCAGGACGCTCTACATTCGCGTCGATCCGCAACGGTATTTCCGACTCGATCTGGCGGCATCCTGTCCGGCGCTGTTGTCGCAGAACTCGCATCTGATCACCAAATGGCGAAGTTCGAGCTGGGTCTGCTCGGCAACAGATTGGGATCTCACAGTGAGCGAAGACCCGATGCGCGGCTTCGCATCGCCCTGCATCGTGAAGACCATGACGGCTCTCACCGAGAGCGAAGCGGGCGCAATTCCGAAGAAGTTCAGGCCTTAAGCGCGGGCTACACGGCGAACCATTCTCCGCGATTGAGCGGTGACCGGTCGCTGATCCAGCCGAACAAAGACATCGACATTCTTCGGAGGATGCGCGCCGTTGCCGCCGATCCCGACGGGATGGGTCAAAGAGCCCGCTGCCTTCAAAAGAGAAGCGATTTCCGGAGCTTACTGTTTTTCAATAAGGCTATTTACTGAATATCGATAATTGTGTATCGTATATCGGTAAGTCATCCGGAGAATCCGAATGGAGTCGTTCAGCAGCTTCCTACCGAAGCTTTTTCGCTGGGTCTTTACGGCCCTGGTCGTGCTCATGGTCATCGGTGCCTTGGGCATCTGCGTTGCAATGATCATCGACCCCGGGCTTCCTGCCGGCACCCATTTCGGTCCGAAGGACGTCGAGATCCTGGGCCAGCCTGGCACGATTGCGCTTCGGCCCGTCGGGAGCGACTCCAATTTCACGGTCACGGCGCTGCGCAACACCGTCTCCATCTCCATCGAGAAGGCAGGCGGGTTCATTCAGGTTCTGGTGCGCAATGGTTTGCCGGTGGCCCTGATGCATGTGGTCTTTCTCGGCGCATTGTTTGAGCTTCTGCGCCGGCTCTTTCGCAATGTCGAACGCGGCGAAAGCTTCACCCGCCAAACTGTGCTCATGGTTCAGTTCGTCGGCTTGACGCTGATCGTATTCTCGATCTTGTCGGCGTTCGCGGAGAGTTGGTTCTGGCACGCGGCATATGGTTACGCCGCGAGTCACGCCACGCTCACTGTCCAGGGAAATCAGCTTCATCTGCCCGCAATGAATGGTGCCCCGTTCCCGCGCAGCCAAGGCGGCAGTCCGATCTTCTTCTCGGGTCTCCTGGTGCTTGCTCTGTCGGAAGTGTTCCGCCAGGGACTTGCGCTCAAGTCTGAACACGATTTGACGGTCTGAGCTCCTCATGGCCATCAAGCTCAACCTCGATCGCGTCATGCTCGAGCGCCGAATCTCGCTGACGGATCTCGCCGAGAAGGTCGGCATCACGCTGGCCAATCTCTCGATCCTCAAGACCAACAAGGCCCGCGCGATCCGCTTTACGACACTCGACGCGCTTTGCCGAGAACTCCAATGCCAGCCAGGCGAACTGCTCGAATTCGTCGCCCAGGATGCGCGTGAGGAGGTCCAACCCGAGCAAGTATCAAGCGCACCGGAGGGCCGTTCATGATGCCTCAGCTTAGCGAAACGGTCTTCGCCTCGGGCGGCACGTTTTTCTATCAACTCCTGCACGTCGGTGAAGGTATCGGCGGCACGTTGTTCGGGTTCATTCTTACGCGTCTGGAATTCGTCGCGCTCTATCCCGCAAGCGCCGTGACGGGGCTCTTGGCCAATTTGTTCATCGGCTGGTGGCTAACGGGCGCCAACCTCAGAATTTCGAGCAGGGATTGGCCGCTTCTGAAGCCCGCGCCCCGCGAGATTGCGCCCTAAAGCTCGCCGCTTGCCACAATTTACCATTTGAATAGAACCTGCGTAGCCGACCCCGCAGCATCTGCCAAGATGGAGAGGATCAGGAATGATCGTGGCCGTCGCTCGACACTGCGTTTCCCCCTCGGAATGGTGGTCGGGCGGCGGTCTTTTGACGAGTCGTCCTTAGAGTCCGGACTTCATTTGGACAGTCCAGTTACCTGAGTCACCCTTAATCGCCCGCACCTCAAAGTGCGAAATCGCGTTTCCCGGAAGGTCGAAGGTGCAATTGTAGCCGGGTTCGCCATTTGCCTTCTCGCAGCGGAAGTTTTGCACTTGGTCGACTTTAGGTGCGTCGGGCTGGCCGCTTCCGCCCATGCTCGCGATGAAGGCATTAAAAACGTCTTCCTTTGTCGGCTCGTCTCCGCTTCCGCCACAAGCTGCGAGGCTCAACGACATGACGATGCCAACGACCAGCTTTGCCACGGCTTTCATTGCAGTTCCCACTCTACTTTGAGCAAAAAGGTAGCGAATGGCGGGACCGATTCAAAGTGCGGAGATGCAAGCTGTTGGAGCTTTTGCGGCAGACGTCAATTCGCGGAACTGCCGCAAAACGGTATAATGCAAGAGGACCTTCCGAGGGGCCCGAGGGCGGAAATTGTGGAAATGCATTGCACAAATTGCGGGACGAAAAACCGCGACGGCCGGAAGTTCTGCGCCGAGTGCGGCTTTTCCCTTGCGTCAAAGTGCGTCCAGTGCGGCGCATCGAATGAGGCACGGGAGAAGTTCTGTGGCGACTGCGGCGCGTCTTTGGAAGTGGTTGCGACGCCTTCCGATCATCAACCCACGTCACACACCGCTGCGCCGATAGACGGAGAGCGCCGTCATTTGACGGTCCTGTTTTGCGACCTCGTCGAGTCGACGGCCATAGCTTCGGGGCTTGATCCGGAAGAGTGGCGTGACATCGCGGCCAAGTATCAGGTTGCTGCTGCGGAAGCAGCTCAAAGATTGCGCGGCCACGTCGCCAAGTACCTCGGTGACGGACTCCTGGTCTTTTTTGGCTACCCACGCGCTCATGAGGACGATGTCGAGTGCGCAGTGCGAGCGGGACTTGCGATCGTTGATGCGATTGCTTCCATCAATGCTCGCCTTGAGGCAGAGAGACCGTCAATCAAGCTTTCCGTTCGCGTCGGTATTCATGCAGGTTCCGCCGTGGTGGGCCAGGGTGGAGGCAGCGAAGCCGACGTATTCGGTGAAGTTCCCAACGTCGCTGCGCGCGTCCAGGCCGAAGCGCAGCCAAACTCTGTCCTTATCACGGGAGCCGTAAATCAACTCGTTTCGGGTCTTTTTGTCGTCGAGGATTGTGGAGCACATGCGCTCAAGGGCATCAAAGAGACTGTCCAGCTCTATCGCGTCATTCAACCGAGCGCGGCGCGTCGACGAATCCACCGCACCGCATCGCGCGCCACCGCACGCTTTGTTGGACGCGATGACGAGACGGCCCTGCTCTTGAGCCGTTGGGAGAGATCACGAGAAGGCCGCGGTCAGGTCGTGACGTTGATCGGAGAACCGGGAATAGGCAAATCGCGCCTGGTTGAGGAGTTTCGTGGCCACATCAAGGATCATTCGCATCTCTGGGTAGAGTGCGGCGGAGAACCCTTCTTCGAGAAGACACCCTTTCACCCGGTCATCGAGATGCTCAATCATGGATTGGGGTGGCGGGGCGACGAAAGCCTGGAAGAACGCCTGGGTATACTCGAGCGCTCGCTCGAATTGTTCGGGGTGAACCCTTCCGAGGCAGTGCCGTTGATCGGCGAGATGCTGAATCTTTCCGTTGTGGAAAAGCATCCGCCCCTGGCGCTCGCGCCGGACCAAAAACGGAAACACTTGCTTGCCGCGCTCGCAAAATGGGTGTTCGGCGCAGCGAATACGCAGCCGATGGTTATCGCGGCGGAAGACATGCAGTGGGTCGATCCATCGACGCTCGAGCTGATGAAGATGTTGGTCGAGCAGAGCGCGAGCCGCCGGCTCATGCTCCTCTTCACGGCACGACCCGAATTTGATGCCCCGTGGCCGATGCGCGCGCATCATACGCAGATCACGCTGAGACGTCTTGAAGATCGGCACACACGCGAAATGATTGCCAGTGTGGCCGCGCGCGTCGTGCTAGACAACGACGTCATTGATGCCGTTGTGAAGCGCGCCGATGGCGTTCCGCTGTTCGCCGAGGAGCTGACGCGCCTGATAGTCGAGGGCAATCCTCGCACCGCATCGCGTGAGATTCCTGCCACCTTGCACGACTCCCTGTTGGCGCGGCTCGATGCACTCGATCCCACCGCCAGAGACGTGGTGCAGGTCGCGGCGGTGCTCGGCCGGGACTTTTCCTATCCGCTGCTTCAGGCCGTTACACAGTTGAACGAATCCCTATTGCAGCCGGCACTGAGCGCACTCTCCGATGCCGAATTGATCTACACGAACGGAATTCCGCCGGATGCGTCCTATCAGTTCAAACACGCGCTCGTTCGCGACGCTGCCTACGATGCCCTGCTCAAAAGTCGGCGCAAGGTTCTGCATCGGCGCGTCGCCGAAACTCTCTCCAAAGAATTTCCGGCATTGGCTGAGGCGAAGCCCGAAATTCTCGCGCGACACTGGACCGACGCGGGTGAGGGCGTTTTAGCGGTCGATGCGTGGCGCAGGGCCGCGGATCATTCGATGGTCGCCAGTGCTTACGCGGAGGCAGAGGCCAGTGTCCGTCAGGCCTTGACGGTGCTGAGCGGAATGGACCAAACGGCGACGGAGCACCACAGCCAAGAATTGGCGCTTCAACTGGCGCTGGCACAAGTGCTCATAACAACGAAGGGCTGGTCCAACACCGACACGGCAGCGGCATTTGCGCGGGCCAGAGTGTTGGCTGAACGCACCGGCGGGGCCGAAGCGCTGCCGGCTTTCATTGGCCTGTGGGCGGCGGCAATGCCGCGCTGCGAGTTTTCCGAATCAAGAGTTCTTGCTGACACGGTGCTCGAAATAGCCCAGCAAGTGAAAAATCCGCGTTACTTGGTCAGTGCGCATTTCGAACAGGGACTGACGCACTTGTATCTCGGAGACCCGGTTAAAGGTCGCCAACATCTGGCTGAGGCGATCAAGTATTACCAAGAAGAAGATTTTTACGGCATCCCCGACGACCAAGGTGCGCATGCTCACGGGTTCAAGAGCCACGCGGAATGGTTGCTCGGCTACCCTGACGAATCCTTGCGTCATCGCGACGATGGCTGTCGGCTTGCCCGCCGCTTGAGCAAGCAGTTCGCCCTGGCCTTTGGAAATACGCTTAAAGCTTACACGGACGGGCTGCGCGGCGATTTCGACGCGGCGATTGCCGCCGCCGACGAGTGCATCAGTATTTGCGAGAAGATGCGAATCCCCGTTATCGGCTCGCTCAGTGGAGTCTTTGGCTACTATGCTCGAGCCCAGGCGGGGGAGATCGACGGTGCGGCGGAGCAAATAAAGAATGCCATGGCGGAACTGAGCGCGGCCGAGTTCCATTTGGTTCGCTCACACAATCTATGCCGATTGGCCGAGACGCAGGCACTGACGAATGCGCTGAGCGACGCTTTCGACTCGATTGAACTCGCGCTCGCCACCAACCCCGACGAGTTGATCTTCCGTCCTCTTCTGTTCCGGGTCCGAGGTGAACTGAGGCTGCGCCGAGAGCCAACAGGAAAAACCGAGCTTGAGTTGGCTGAGCGAGACTTCCGCGAAGCCATTTCGCTGGCGCAAAAAATGTCGACGAAATCGCTGGAGCTTCGCGCCACGAGTTGCCTGGCGCGCCTGCTGCGGGACTCAGGCCGGCGCCAAGAAGCTCTTTCCGCCTTGAACAATATCTATGGCTGGTTCACCGAGGGGTTTGACACAGCCGACTTGAAGGAAGCCCGGGCTCTCCTGCGGGAACTGAGCGCGTGAATGCAAAAAGCCGGTCGTTTGCCACGACCGGTACTCTCTGTCTCTAACGTATGCTTTCATAACCTCCGCGCACGCCCTTTGGCGACAGCACGATTTGCCCGACGCCGATATGGCGGCAGCGAAATGCGCCTGCGGTTTCGAGCAGAAAGTACTCCCACATCTTGCAGAAACGCGTGCCATATTTGCGCTCGATCTCGGCGCGATTGCTTTGGAATTTGGCGTTCCAAGCCATCAAGGTCTTGTCGTAATCGAGGCCCAGATTGTGGACGTCTTCGATCACAAAGAGTCCTTCCACGGCGGTGGCGATCTCGCCGATCGTGGGCAGATCGGCATTGGGAAAGAAGTACTTATCCTGCCAGGGTTCGATCACGGGATAGCGCTCATTCTCCCAATTCGTGTGCAGAAGAAAGAGCCCGTCATCCTTCATATAGCTGCGCACGCGCTCAAAATAGGTTCGATGATTTCTCGCGCCCACTTGCTCGAACATTTCGACCGAAACCACATGGTCGACTTTCGGGCCCCGATAATTGCGATAGTCATCGAGCATCGGATAGATCGGCGCACCGGCGTATCTGCTCTTGATATACTCGACCTGCACTTTCGAAACCGTCACGCCGTGACAAACCGCGCCATAGCGTTCTGCGGCAAAACCGACGAACGAACCCCATCCGCAGCCGATGTCGAGTACGCTCTCGCCCTTGCGCAGGCCGATTTTTCTGCAGATGAGATCAAGCTTTGCGTCTTGCGCATCGTCGAGCGTGGCGGCGGACTTCCAATAACCGCAAGACCCCGCCACGCGCGTATCGAAAGTCGCCTCAAAGACCTCCGCAGGTAGATTGTAGTAGACGTCGGCGCACTTCCCGGCCCGCGCCACGCTCTGTCGATTCTGCAGCCTCTCGCTTGCGACCATCAATGCGACCGGCAAGGTGAGCCCGAGTTGCTCGCCAAGCCGCGCACGGATCACGCGCTCGAAGAGTTCGTCCAAGGCGACGCAATCCCAATCACCGTCCATATACGCTTCGCCAAGACCGAGCGAGCCGTGAGACAAAATCCGCGAGTAGAGGCGATCGTTATGGACTTTAATATCCCACGCGTTCCTGCCATCGAAAGCGACGCCGGCGCGCGCAAAAAGGTCCGACACCACCTTCTGACTATTGCGCAAAAGGGCGGGAACGACGCGAAGTCGCGGCCAATGGCTAATTCGACTCGTATTCGCAAGAGCGCGATCCATGAGCGGCTGCATCGCCGCGGTTGCATGCGTGTCTGAGATGTCTCGAGAACTCATTCGTTCCTCCCCCCAACCATCCCTGGGCGCAATGTTAACTTTTGCCGGCGCCAGTTTCTACGATCTTCTCTCGGCGCCATCCCACAATCTCCGCCGCTTTGCAGCGACGCTTCGGCGAGCCCGTTGGCTGGGGCGGAGCGCAGCCTTTGCCATGATCGCTTTGAGCTTGGTCACGGCTTTTCTCCTTGCTCTTAGAGGTCTTTCGTTTCCCGACCCGAAGGTCGCGCTCACCAGTTGGTACACGACCGCGGGTTGGGTTGCGGGCATTCCTGCCATCCCATGGATGATTCCATGCGTGATGGGCATAGTCTTGCTCTGGCGCGCGGGCTCCAGACAAATCGAATAACACCAACTGTCTGCTTTGGGTCGAAAGCGTCGCTCGCTGGAGCCCGTCGGCGCAATGCCAATTTCCGCTCCGGACATGTAAGCTGCCAGTCCACAGAGGGAGGATAACAATGGGTATTTTGTCGTGGCTGGTTCTGGGGCTGATCGCAGGCTTTATCGGCAGCAAAATCGTCAACAAATCCGGTGAGGGGCTGATCCTCGACATCGTACTCGGAATCGTGGGCGCGATCGTCGGTGGATACATCTTTACGTTCTTCGGACACTCCGGAGTCACTGGGCTCAATCTGTACAGCATGTTCGTGGCGGTGATCGGCGCGATCGTGGTGTTGTTGATCTACCACGCGGTCGTCCGCAGGACCTGAGCCCGCCAGCCAGAGGGACCCGCGGGTGCAGTCACCCGAAGACACCCGAAAGATCGGGCAGATCTGGGATTAGCTTGCGCCAGAAAGATGGCGAAGGGGCTAGACGGCCGGACCCTCCCCTTCGGCATCCGCGCGCATTTCGCTGTCGATGGCCTTGATTGCTCCGAGAACTGCATGCGGGTCCGAGCGTACCGACATTTCGTGCGCTTCGGAATCGACGCGATCGCGAACTTCAGGACTATCGCGCCGCAGTTCTTCAACAAGTTCGATGACCTTCGCAACCTTCTGCTCCGTGAGAGATGCAAGTTCGAGGGTCATCTGACCGCGGACATCGGCAAGCCGGTCGGCGTTTCTTTGTGTCACAAGGATCAGAATCGCCATCACCAGCGCCGACACGGTGGCGGCAAGTTCGAGCCAAGCGAAGGGCGGCGGATCGAGTGGACGCAGTCCCAGGAACGAGGCGGCCGCGTTTTCGACTGTCCAAAGAACGACCGCAGCGCAAACCAACCCGAGAAAGAAGGGCCGGCCCGCGAACGCTGTCAGCCGATCGAGGGAGCGCTGCGCCTGTGATGCGTCTTGATGGTGCTTGGCGTGCAGCATCGTGATCGAGCGAACAGTTTGCTCGACGTGCGCAGGCATGGATTCCGGATTGGGGCTCGCAGGGTCCATGGTTGAACTCCGTTTGTGAATCCCGCCCACATATTCCTAACAACGACACCTGCAAGATGCGCGGACCAGTCCAGCCCGCGCAATCTCTTTATCTCAACGTGTTTGGCTTAGCGTGATCGAGCCGACACCTGCTGCGACGTTCAAGCCCTGGTCGCCCGAAACACTCAAAGGCTGGAGGGCGAAGGATTTGTCAAAACCGCCGACGAGCACGTTGGCACCGAGTCCGACACCGACCGTGGCGCTCGCTGTCGCTCCCACATAGTCGCCATCCAGAGCACCTGGGCGCGTGTCCGAGGTTGGCGCAAATACACCCCATACCAGCACGCCGCCTTCGGTGTATCCGATGTCCACGCCGAACTTGGAGATCGAGCCGCTATAATGCTCGGCATTGCCACGGTTTTGACGAAACGTGCAGTGCAGGTCCTTGGAAGATCCGAAAACAAGGCCCCAGCCGCTGGCGACATTGCAGGTCAGCGACCCGACCTTGACGCCATGCGGCGATGCCTGTGCGGGCGTTACCAGCGCTAGAACGCCGATAGCAGCGGCACTAAGTGCCAGTCGATGTGATTTCAACATTTCAAAATGTTCCTTTGATTGGGGTTGGGCACGCGGACCAAGAGGATCCACCCGACCAACCGAGTGCGCGATTTGCTCGTTCGTGTAAAAGCTGGCTTATTCGAGATACCAATTGCCGTCATTCTGGCGGCAGGCGGTACCTTGACGATCAAACTGCTGACCGTTGCGATACGTCACCTCGGTGAAGTCGCGACAGACATTGCCGCTGCGCGAATATTCGCGGGTCGGGGTGAAGCTGCCATAGCTGCTGCCTTGTTCATTGCGCCACTCATAGCGTTGACCGATGCGACCATCGAAACCCGCACTGTAAGACGTCAACGCGTAGCGACGATCGTTGCAGCTGATATCGCGGGCGATTGAGTTGCCTGCGAGTCCACCCAAAATGACACCGCCGACAGTGGCGGCCGTGCGAGTATCGCCGTGGCCAATCTGATTGCCAATCACGCCGCCGGCGATGGCGCCGACAACCGTTCCGGCCGCTGCATCGTTGGTGCAGTCACTGCCGTAATAGTATGCGCCGCGTTCATAGCCATGACTCTGACCGCGAATACGATAGGCATCTGCCCGATAGTTGTCGTTTCGGTTGCGGCGCGCATAGCCGTCGTC
>Ga0105240_10008016_pt1 | contig 15208 bp, 17 predicted proteins | sample KBSC54metaG_FD_80426 | JGI IMG/M metagenome (GOLD analysis project Ga0105240, IMG submission 80426) | Corn rhizosphere microbial communities from Kellogg Biological Station, Michigan, USA - KBS C5-4 metaG | ecosystem: Host-associated > Plants > Roots > Rhizosphere > Soil | place: Michigan, USA... | reverse complement strand
GCGCCAGGCAAGCGCCATGATGGCCTTCGGGCTTTGCGAATCCAGCATTTTCTCCGCGATATGCAGCAGCACCCGCCCGCGCACAGCCAAGGCCGCCTGTACAAATTCTACATCATCCAGCGACACCGCATCGCCGATTTCTGTTTCCGTCAATTTGCCTTCCTTCATCAGGCGCGCGGCAAAGGCGATGGAATTTTCACCTTTCTTCGGTTCGTTGGCGCGCTTGACGCGGCGCGTGACGGTTTCATGCACCTCCGCCAGCGTCGTCGCATCCAATTCATGGCTTTCTTCCAGAATATTCAGCACCGCGCGGTCAACATATCTTTCAATTCGATCCGCCATGCCTTCCGGCAAATTACGCCGCAACGATAGAGCGCTGCGGATACCACCGATGGAGCGCGCGCTGTCCAAAATTCTTTCAAAACTTTCGCGTGCAATCCGCGCCTGTTCATTTTTCACCAGTGACGCCATGGCAACTTCATCGCCCGTATTTACAATCGCTCCCGATACCGGTTCGGAAACCGCCTGACGTTCCGCAATCGCCGACAGGCGCCATGTAACCGGATGGCGCGAAATAATATCCAGCAAATCTTCATCCGTCAGGGCGGCGCAAAAACGCAAAATCGGTTCGGACACTTTGCGTTCCGCGTCATCCGCTAGGCGCCGCGCGATATGCGGCGGCGTGCCCGCCTGCTCGCACAGCGCATTCGCCAGCGCCACACGCACCGAGACCACTTGGTCTTCCACAATGGTTTCAATGGTTTGCATTGTTAATTGGAAAATCAAACTCTTCGCGCCTTCATCTAAATTCGGCAACAGGCGCGCAATCTTATCCGCATTAATGACGCGGATTTCCTGCATCGCGTCCTGTGCCAGAATTTTCGCCGCATGAATCGGCGTGGCCGGATTGCGCGCGACCGCCAGCCGCACATCCTGGTCTTTATCCTCGGATAAAAAATACAGCGCCTCCTGCGGTGCGTCGGCATTGCCGGCCACCTTCAGGCGGTCGCTTACCAAACTGGATTGCATCAAACGTTTTGCAGTTTCGTAATCCATCACGTGCCCCCAATGACTCTACTAAGATACGCCGCCGACTGCATCTCCATCAAGCGGGAAACGGTGCGCTCGAACTCAAAGTTATGCGCGCCTGCTGGATACAATTGCTGCGGCGCGGCTTCTGCCGCAATTACCATGCGGATACGATTTTCATATAAAATATCAATCAGCGTCATAAAGCGTTTTACTTCATTCCGCATATCGGCCGTAAAAACCGGCACGTGATCCAGGAAAACAACTTGCGTGGCCTGGGCGAGCGCCAGGTAATCCGGTGCCCCACGCGCCTCAGCACAAACATCTTCAAAATTCAGCCAGACAATCCCCTTGGCCGCATGGCGGATCAGCCAGCGACGACCCGGCAGCGCCAATTCCAGCGGCGTGATTTCCGCATCCTGAATTAAATCTTTAAATAACTGCTCCATCTGCGCTGCGGTGTGCGGACCGAGCGGGGAATAATAAACCGGTGAACCGCGCAGGCGCGCGAGGCGGTAATCCGTATCCGATTGCAAATAACAAACCGTCAGGCGCGATTTTAATTCCGCGATAAAGGATAAAAATCGGTCACGTTGCAACCCGTCTTTATACAAATCATCCGGCGCCCAATTCGAAGTCGCAACGATCACCACACCCAAATTCCACAGCGCATGAAATAACCGCCCCAGCAGCATCGCATCCGCGACATCGACGACATGGAATTCATCAAAGCACAATAGGTGCGCTTGCCGCGCGACCTGGCGCGCGAAGGACAATAGCGCATCATCCATCGCCTGCACGCGGCGCTGACGGCCCAAATGCAATTCATGATGCAATTCCTGCATGAAAGCGTGAAAATGCACGCGGCGTTTATGCGTCACTGGCGCGCATTCATAAAACAAATCCATCACCATGGATTTACCGCGGCCGACGGCGCCGTGGATGTAGACGCCCTTGGGGCTTACAGAAGGGAGAGAGGCGAAGGGAGAAAATAGACGCGAAAAAAAAGCTCCCCTCTCCCCTCTCCTATCTCCCTTCTTATCTAATTGTGTGCATAAATCATCCAGCATGCGCACGACAGATTCTTGCGCGGCATCGGGTTTGATTTGGCCGGCAGCGATGCGTTGTTGGTAAAGTGCAATCGGAGTCACGTGATATTCATACCTGATGTTCGGTGGCGTTCAAAGCATCCGCCAGGCGCTGCGTCGCGGTGCCGGGGATCAGGGGTTTTTGCTGAACTACGCTTGGCGCCCAGGCGGAGAGGGAAATGACTTCGACAGTCGCTGGGATTTTTCCATTCGGCAAGCCGAATTTTTCCGCATAAATTTCCGCCGCGCGCAGGAAATATTTTTTCGGCGTGAAATCCTTGCGCCGCTCCACCAGCATATTATTCAGCCCCGCGCCGCGCAATTCGCGCATCAGGGCGAATAGATCATTGTAATGCGCCGTGATGATTTCATAATCTGCCACCGGCAGCGCAAATCCGGCGCGTTGCAGCAGCCCCGCCGCATCGCGCAGATCAATCATTGGCGCGACGCGCGGCGTGACGCCGCCCAAAATTTCTTCATCCGCCTGCCATAGGGCATGGCGCAATTCGATCAGCGTTTCGCCGCCATAAAACACGGCCAAAAACCAGCCGTCCGGCCGCAGCGCGTTTTTAATTTGCGCGAGATAGCCCGGGACATCGTTGATAAAACCCATTTCCCAGCAGGAGATGATAAGATCGTGAGATTGTGGGAGGACGAGAGAATGAGAGGGTGAAAGATTTTTTATTTTCGGATGATCTTTTATTTTTTCCTCCATACCTTTTTCCGCGTTCCCTAGTAACGCAGCTACGTAGAATTCCCGTGTCACATCATCCAACCGATCGATCAACGCCGTTTCAAATTCCGCATTTAAAAACAGTGGCTCCCGCGCTTGCGCCAAACGCCGCGCCAATAACGCATCATCAAATATCTGGGGCACCGCCTGCATACATGTTATGTAAGGCGATGCGCCTTACCTGGCCAGAGAAAATCTTGAACGCCCTGCTCCCGCACCGCTGCCTGCTGTGGCGGCATGGTGAATGAAGCGCATGCGCTCTGTCCCACCTGTTGGCCAAACATTCAATTTATCGTGCCGACTCTTTGCGCCTGTTGCGACCTGCCCTTTCTGCGTGATTACGGCCATGAAACATTATGCGCGCGTTGTCTGGCGACATGCTGCCCTTCTCCGCCGCGCTGGTTTATAATGACAACAGTAAACCGCTGGTTCTGAAATTCAAACATGGCGATTAATTGCATCTGGCCGTCAGTTTTGCGCGCTGAAATATGATTTTAATTGACGATATTTTAACCACAGACGCAACCGTCACCGTTTGCGCGCAAGCCCTGAAACGCGCTGGCGCTAAGGACGTGAAAGTATTAACCTTGATGCGGGTGGCGTAAATGTGGTTTCGGCTTTATCAAAATTGGACGAAGATGTCCCTGCAAGCGGCGGAGGTGATTTGGCAGCGCACCAACGCACCGGAGGATTACGCGGAAAACCAACGCATGGTGACGGAAAAATTTCAAATCCTGCCCGAAGTTGCCATGGCGGTTTGGGCGGATACAATGAAACAATCCATGCGCATGGCGATGACGGGCGGCAAATATAGCATAATGCAAGCGCAACTGGCGGCTCTGCGCCCCGTGGCCAAGCGCGTCAAGGCCAACAAAACGCGGTTGCGGAAGCGTAAGCCGTAAATTCTATGGCTGCAGTTTTGCGACCTGTGCTTTAGGATTTAGATAAGTTCTTGCCAGATCAGAAATAATATTATTTCTTGCCGTTTCATTTAAGATTTCGGCTTCTAAACTTTTCGAAATTTTTTGTTCGTGCGTACAATTGCCGAAATTTTAGAAATCTGATCCTGGGTCGTGACAGAATCTCTAAAAATTCGACAATCTGCCATGCAGATACTATATGCTCGTCTTTTGTCATTAAAATCTCCTGTACCTAAGTATGTTTACCTAAATATCCTGCCACGCAACTATTTCTGCAGTCAAATTTTTTCACTAAAATTGATTGCCAGCCCGAGCGCGCCGCTCTATGCCTAGGACAGGAGATGAGATGGTCAAGGTCGCAGTCATCGGCACGGGATACGTCGGATTGGTTTCAGGCGCGTGTTTCGCCGAATTCGGGTTTCAGGTCACTTGCGTTGACAAAGACGCGGATAAAATTGCGGCGCTGATGCGCGGCGAGATACCGATATATGAACCCGGCCTGCAGGCTGTCGTGCAGAAAAATCAGGCAGCGGGACGGCTGCACTTCACCACGGAAATCGGCACCGCCGTGCCCGATGCCGATACGGTTTTTATCGCGGTGGGCACGCCGTCACGTCGCGGCGACGGCCACGCGGATTTGACCTATGTTTACGCCGCCGCCCAGGAAATCGCCGAGCATTTGCGCGACTATACCGTCATTGTCACCAAATCCACCGTTCCGGTCGGCACCGCGCACCGCATTCAAAACATCATCGCCGATCACCGCCCAGGCGCGCAATTTGATATTTGTTCCAATCCCGAATTCCTGCGCGAAGGTTCCGCGGTGGAAGATTTCATGCATCCCGACCGCGTAATTATCGGCTCGGAATCCGAACGCGCGACGGAGGTCATGCGCGCGCTCTACCGCCCACTTAATTTAATTGATGTACCGATTGTCGTCACCGATCTTCCTACGGCGGAGCTGACGAAATACGCCGCCAATGCGTTTCTAGCGACCAAGATTTCTTTTATCAACCAGGTCGCTGACCTGTGCGAAAAAATGGGCGCGAATGTACAAGATGTCGCACGTGGCATCGGTCTGGATGGGCGCATTGGGCGCAAGTTTTTGCACGCCGGTCCGGGTTACGGTGGTTCCTGTTTCCCCAAGGATACGCGTGCGCTGGTGCAAACCGCGCATGAAGTCGGCGCGACCATCGGCATCGTGGAAGAAGTCGCGAAATATAACGAAGCGCGTAAAGACCAGATGACGCAGCGGATTTTGGATGCTGTTGGCGGCAATGCTAAGGGTAAAAAAATCGGCGTCCTGGGCGTCACCTTTAAACCCAACACTGATGATATGCGCGAGGCGCCGAGCTTGCCGATTATCGCGGGCCTGCAAGCCGCAGGCGCGGTGGTGCAAGCCTATGATCCCGTCGGCAAAACCGAAGCCGCGAAATTGGTGCAAAACGTGACCTGGTGCGATGATCCTTATACCGCAGCGGCGGGCGCGGATGTTTTAGTGATTATCACGGAATGGAACGAATTCCGCGCGCTGAACCTACAGCGCGTGAAAGGCTTGCTAGCCGCACCAGTCATTGTCGATCTGCGCAATATTTATAAACCTACCGATATGGCCGCCGCCGGATTTGATTATTATTCGATCGGACGGCCGGTGATTTTGAGTGCGCCGACGACAATTAAAAAGAAAACAGCTTAGATCCACTAATTTTCCAAAATTTGACCAAATCAACTCACTCATGAGACAATTATGATAGGAGAACCTGTCATGAACTTTCAAGTGTTTATTGAACTTATTCGAGAGCGATTAGACCCGATTTGTCTAGATATAATCGCAGCTTTAGCATTTACAGCTATTTGCCTTAGTCTTTTATTATTTTCTTTGGCACAGCTGATAGCATTTATAAATACTTCTTAATCTTACCTAGCCCGCGGGTGCGCGGCCTTATGCACATCTAATAATTGCTGCGGCGTGACGGCGGTATAGCGCTGGGTCGTCGAAAGCGCGGCGTGGCCAAGCAACTCCTGAATTGTCCGCAAATCACCGCCGCCCGCGAGCAATGCGGTGGCGAAGGAATGGCGCAGGGCATGCGGCGTCGCGCTGTCGGGCAAGCCCAATTCAACGCGCAACCCGCGCATGCGGCGCTGCGCTTCGGACTGGCCCATCGCGCCGCCGCGCACGGCGACAAAAATCACATCGTTTTTTTCCCGCACAAACGGACAGGCCGCCAGATAGGTTTCAATTGTATCGCGAACCACAGGCAACAGCGGCACCAGGCGTTCTTTCTTGCCCTTACCCAGAATACGCAGCATATCGCTTTGCAAATCCGCGCGCGTCAGATTCAATGCCTCACTAATCCGCAGGCCCGCACCATATAATAACAACCACAAGGCCTGATCACGCAGCCCCAACCAGTCCCCCCGCGTTCCATCCGCGCCGCTGCGCGCGACCAGGGCGTCAATTTGGTCCGCATCCACCGGGCGCGGCAGGCGGTGCGGCAATTTCGGCCCGCGCACCAGGTGAATTTTGCCCTGGTGCATTTGCCCAGTCTTATCCAGCCAGGCGAGAAAGTTTTTCAATCCTGATAAATTCCGCGCGCGCGATGAAGCAATCGCGCCATCACGCGCCCGCGCCGCCAGCCAGGCACGGAAATCCGAAATCGCCGCATCTGATAAATCCAGCAGACTGAGCGTGCGTGCGTAGTGATCAAATAAAAATTCTAGAAATAATTTCACGTCATGCGCATAGGCGCGTGTGGTATGCGGCGAAACCTGGCGCGCTGATAAATGCTCTAGCCAGTTTTGATAAGCCGCGTTTAAGTCCGCGGCGGCATTGATGAAATCTACGCGCTCCATTCCAGCCAAAACCGCAAGGAACGTTCCACTGCACGCGCGAGGAAATTCACAAGTTCTGTGCCTTGCAATTCCTGAAATAACAACGGATCCCGGCTGCCCAGTGCGAGCATGCCGAGCGGCACTTCAGGCATCAATTCCAGACGCAACAATAACTGTGACCGCACCAGCGGAGCAGCGGGCCCAAACACAATCGGATCACCCACCATATTGCTGTCCATAATGGCGGCCTCTTGCTCCAGCCAGAACTCCGTCATGCCCGGCTGGACAATCCGCACGCCCATGCGCTGCAAGTCTGGTTGAATGGGATTATCGGATTCAATCAACAGCGATACCGCATCAACATCAAAGATACTGACAAAATCATGTAAAATTAATTCCGCGACCTCGCCAAAACTTTGTGCCTCCATCAACATTAAAATGGATTGGTGTACGCGGCTGATGGAATGCAAATTTGCACGGGAATTCGCAATCAATTCACGCTGCTGTTGTTTCAGCCAGTCATAATTGGCCTGCAAACGCCGCAGCATGAATTGTTGAAAATCCGGCACGCCTTCGCCTTTGCGGTTTTCAGGCGGCGTCAGACTTTCCAGCAAAGCAGGATGTTCCAGCAAAAAATTCGGCCGCGCGCGCAAGAAGGCGATTACATCTTCAGGCAATATCTCTGCGGGAGGCTTTGGCGAATCCATCGTCCGATGGTGGCGGAATTATCTGCATCGTAAAAGCCATAATCCTGCGAATCGCCACGCGAATCTATTGGAATCTCATTGCAGAATACGTTACAATGTATAATGCGTTGCACTCGTTCCCCACGTGGATTTACTATAATTGAAATAGTACTTGTTCTGGCCATCATAGGCCTGGTCGCGGGCGCGATTTGGGTCGGTTACAGCAGCGCGGTGCGATACAGTAATAATGAAAAACAGGATCAACAAATCGCGGATCTTTTGCAAATGGCGCGCAATAATTTTCAACAATTTAATGAAAATAACACTACTATTTACTCCCTTGGGACAAGCCCCGCGACAACACTCTTCAACAATAATACCAATCGATTTATTAGCACACCCACCTCTACCTTACTTCCCGCCAGCATACCAAATTCTGTCACCGCAGCAATTCCTGTACAATATGGCAAAGTGACTATTTGGGCTCTTCCCAGTTTGGGAAACCCATATGGTACGGGCCCATTAATTATGTTGACCTTATTAAATTTTGATAAGCCATCATGTCTTGATGTTTTAAACCGCTGGGCAGGCAGCCCAACCCGCATCGCCAGCAGCGGTATAGTAGGAATTGTACCTAATCAGACTGTCAGCAATGGTAATGATATTTCGAGCGGCGGTGATATCTTAAACCCATCAACGCCTAAGGCTTATTTATCCACGTCTGATATTCAAACGGCCTGTAACGCTGGCACCAGTCCGATCAACCTTATCTTCCGCCTGAATCCATAATCGCCATTAATTGCCGCGCGGCATAGGGCGCGGACATCAGGCCGCGAGATCCCAGCCCAGTTAGGTAATATAAATGCGGTGCGCCTTGTCCGTAGAGAGGCATGTGATTGGCCGTTGTAGCGCGCACGGCGGCACGGCCAGTGCAGATTTCAGGCGTGATGTTTTGGGCCGCGGCAAAAATCGGCAACGCCCGCGCCAAGTTCTTTAGCGCCGCAATATTTTTTTCATGTGCAGCAATTGTGACAGGAGATTCATTGCTATGTTCGTAGGTGGCACCAATAATATGTGACTCATGCAGGTTTTGCGGCGGCAGCGCATAATGGCCGAATGAGACAGCATAAGACAGCACGGGCAGGGCATCATGCGGCACCATCGTAATTTGCCCCGCGCGCGGTCGAATTTGGGTTTGAGTTTCTGGTGGCAATAGTCCCGTGTAATTGCCGCTGGTGACAATGATATTCTGGGCTGTCAGAATCTCATTTTGATCCGTAATGGCATGCCAATGATTTTGATATTCAAGTTTTTGAATACGCGCCTGTGTTTTGACAAGTGTTGCGCCGATCAACGCGCGCACCCATTGCGCCGGATCAACTACCAATGCGCGCGGCCAAAAAAGCGCGTCACTGCGACATTCGATTTGCAGCCTGTCGGCGGCTTGCGTGACTGATAAATATTCCAAATCGTCTTCATCAAATCCAGCAAAGGCGGGCGCGGTATGAAAACGTGTTTCGATTTCATCTTTAGGAAATTGTAAGACGCCGCGCTGCACGACAGGGACAGATAGTTTTTCAAAAACTTTCAAACCATAATCCCAGGCGGCATGGTAAAACCGCCGCATGGCGTCGTCGCCCAAAGATAAAAAGGGCCGCATGATGCCCTTGGGATTGCCGCTGGCGCCACTGGCAATTTCAGGCGCACTATCGACGATTAGGACGTCGCCGTCACCCCGGCCCATCGGGTCGCGCTTGCGCGCGCCCGAGGATAAACTCCGACCGGGTCCGCGCAGTTCATGCGCGATCGCCGCACCTGCGATGCCCGCACCGATGATGATGAATTCGTATTGCGGGCTAACCATTATAAAGTGCCGTAATCCGTTCGCGTTTGTGCGCAAAGCCTTTGGTTTTGGTAACGGTAAAACTATTATTCTCTAGTCCACGTTTCACTACACCAGCCGCGGTAAAGGTCGCCACGCGCGCGTCCGGCGCTGATAGGCGCTCGAGTTCGGGATAAAGCTCATCGCGCCACATATCTGGATTCTTTTTGGGCGCAAAGCCGTCCAGATACCAGGCGTCCTGCCGCCGCCGCATGGCGCGCAGCATGCCTAAAACTTCACCCCACAGCAGCATCAACGTGACATTCGGCGCAGGATAGCAAATATGCATGCCCACATTCGTTCCAGGATAAATTTCCAATAATTGCTGTGCAGGCGTTTTCAGTTCCGGCCAGGCGGGATAAATATTTTCCAATTGTGATTTTTCCAGCGGATATAAATCAATCCCCGTATAGGTCAGATGCATATCCGCTGAGGCAGTTTTTTGCCAGGCATCCAGCGTCAATAAAAAATTCAAACCCGTGCCGAAACCCAATTCAGTAATATAGAAATTTTCTCGGCCCGCCCAAACTTCCGGCACACCGATACCATCCAAAAATACATAACGGCTTTCGCCGATTCCGTCGGCAGGATTGAAATAGATGTCGTCAAAAACTGCGCTACGCAGCATTTGTGGTCAAACCATCCCGTCCATAATCATCAGAAAAGCGTTCAATATCATCTTCGCCCACATAATCGCCGCATTGCACCTCGATGACTTCCAGCACTTCATCGCCGCCATTGGTCAGGCGATGCATCTCGCCCTTGGGAATATAGGCTGAGGTATTGGGCGTTAATTCGCGGCGCAGCTGCGATTTGCTTTCGATAATTTCAACCTCCGCCACGCCGCGCACCACCACCCAATGTTCTGAGCGATGTTGGTGCCGCTGCAACGACAGCCGCGCACCGGGTTTAACAATGATTTTTTTCACCTTGAAATCCGGTCCATCCACAATCGTTTCGTAACTGCCCCAAGGCCGGTGTACGCGCCGCGGCGCCGATAATTCTTCGCGTCGTCCCGCACGCAGTTTTTCAATCACCGCTTTAATTTCCTGCGGCTGGTGGCGCGAGGACACCATCACCACGTCCGGCGTTGCCACCACCACGGCGTCTTGTAAACCGTACGTCACAACCAAGGGCCGCTCGGTACGGATATAACAATTTTCTGTCGCCCCATTTGCCATGGCGGCACCCTAGCGTTATAGTCGCGGTATGCCAATGCACTTGACGCAAGTTTCCGACCTGCAGGACGCGCGCGTGATCGAGATTCTGGACCGCGCCGTCGCCATCAAAGCCGCGCCGGAAAAATTTCAAACGTCGCTGAACGGCAAAATCCTTGGTCTGATGTTTTTTGAACCCTCGACACGTACATATTTTTCTTTTGCCAGCGCAATGATGCGCGGCGGCGGCAATATGCTAGGCTTTAATGGTATTGAATGGACGTCCATGGTCAAGGGCGAAAGTATCGAAGATACCGCGCGCATGATGGCGAGTTATGTGGATGTGCTGGTCTGCCGCCACCGCGATATCGGCACCAATCAAAAACTGGCTGCGGCTGTCAATGTACCTGTCATCAATGCGGGCGAAGGCACCGGCGAGCATCCCACGCAAACACTGACCGACCTTTTCACCATCCGTGAGCGGTTCGGCCGCCTGGACATTCGTATGGGTTTATACGGCGATCTGAAACACAGCCGCACCATTCATTCCATTGTGCTGCTGGGCAGCCGTTTGGGCATGAGCTTTTATGGCTTCGCGCCGCCCGGCTTTGAATTGCCGCAGCCCTATATAGATGTGATTAAACAGCACGGATCGAGTTATCAAAACGATCCGGAATTTCCGCCGACGAAATTAGGACACCTGGATGCACTTTATATCAACCGTTTGCAAAAGGAGCGTTTGGGTATCGACCAGCCGCCGCCAAGTTATTTCGATGTGCCGCTGGTGACGCCCGAGTTCGCGCGCAACCTATCGCCGGATTGCATCGTGATGGATCCCCTGCCGCGTATTAACACGACCGATCCCGCCTTTGATAAAGACGTTCGCGCGGTCTATTTCACCCAAGCCGCCAACGGCGTGCCGGTAAGGATGGCGTTGATTCAGGCGTTGTTATTTTAAGGATTAAGTGTAGGAACGATTATAATAGCTTGCCGCATTGTTGCGAGTATTTTGCGAGGAACTTCTGGCATAAATGATGGTCTTTCTTGTGGAAAATCCTGAATAGGCCTCAAGGAGGCAACTTCTCCGCCGTTTACTTTAAACTTTACTATTTCACGATCTGCATCAATAAGCAAATCTTCATAACAAGCTTTTTCAATACCTTCAACTTGATAAGAAACAGGTTGACCTTCATCCACCCTTGTTAATTCATCATGTATATTCTGTTCAGTCAGAATAGAAGGATACCATGAAGATGGTGTTTTGCCGTCTTCTTTAAATATGAGAATATCAATTCTGATAGCAATCGCTTCACCATCCCTGTAAAGATCAGGGACTCGGAAAACTGTTTCCATTATGTGTGCTCTTTCTCTAGTAAATTAGATATTAGCAGAATAATGGGCTTAGTTCTATATCAAGGTCAAGAAATTTGGCCCTCCCCACCTGTCCCTGTTGCAATCTCTGCTTTATTGATAGTAAAATACACGCTTATTGAACCGTGATGAGATCCGTGCCCCCTGCCCCCCGCGCAACTAAGCTTTGCATTGGTCCCATGAGTGTGAATGTCACGCGCACGGCGATTGAACTGGCCTATGAATATAATATTCCCATTACGCTGATCGCCAGCCGCCGCCAGGTTGAATGCGCCACACTAGGCCATGGTTATGTGAATAACTGGACGACCGAAACCTTCGCCGAATTCGTGCGCGGACTGGACCCGCGCGGTCTAGTGCGTTTGGCGCGCGATCACGGCGGGCCGTGGCAGGGCGAAGGCGAAGAATATCTAGATGAAGCCGAAGCCATGGCGCGCGCCGTGGAATCTTACCGCGCGGATATTCTGTCCGGTTTTACTTTGTTGCATATCGATCCCAATAAAAATCCAGCGGGCAAAGGCGGCGCAGATTTGCAAATGTTTACGCGACGCACCAAAGAATTATTAACCGCCTGCCACGGCATGGCGGCGGCGGCGGGCAAAAAAGTGGGCTTTGAAATCGGCACGGATGAAGGCGTGATCGGCGCTTTGCCGCCCGAACAAACCGAAACCTTCATTTTAGAAATCATGGAGTTTTGCCGCGCCGCAAATATTCCCGTACCCGAATATGCCGTCGTGCAAACGGGCACGAAAGTCATGGAGCGCCAAAATGTCGGACCCATGGATGGCTGGATTGCGCGCGCCCACCGCCTGCCGCCCGGCCATGCCCTGCCGCAATTCGTTGCCCTGTGCCAACGCAACGGTATTAAATTGAAACAACATAATACCGATTACCTCTCTGACGAAGCACTGGCCATGCATCCTGAATGGGGCATCGATACGACCAATGTCGCACCGGAATTCGGCGTGATCGAAACCACAGCGTTAGTTGATGTATTGGAACACCACGGCGCGGGCGCGCTGGCAGCAGAAATTCTGGATATCGCGCTGGAAAGCGGCAAATGGCACAAATGGATGTTGCCGAATTCGACCGCAGATAATGCGGAGAAATCCATCATCGCCGGACATTATATTTTCGCTGTGCCGAAATTTCTGGAAATGAAAACCGCCGCCGCGCGTTACCTGGCGGAACGCGGTGTTGGTCTGGACGAAGTATTACGCACCGCCATCCGTCGCGGCATGGAGCGTTATTTGCAGGCTTTTAATCTGATCGGCCAAGCGCCCGGAAATATAAAAAACGTTAGAGAAAACTTATGGATGGCATCCGCATCCTGACGGCTGGCGCGGGAACAACCGTCCTCGCTGCCCCGCCGCATGATCCCTACTATTACACCTGTTACCGCATGAAAGACGGCGAAAGTTTTTTGTTGCCCGATTTTTTAAATATGGTTTCGGTGTTTGTATCCCCCCATCACTCTGCCAACCTTCATATAACGAGTGGTGGAATCACTTTATTGCCCGGCGACAGCTGGCATGGTGAAAATTATCTGCCCACCGAATGGCGCACGCATGGTGATGCAGTCGTGCTGGTCGCAGGCGCGAAAACGCCAATAACAGGGATCAATTCCAGGATCACCCGCGCGGGCGAATATTACCGCGTTACTAAACCCTGGGGCCATGAATTATGGCTGAATGGCGAAAATCCGATTTTTATTTTTAAAGAAGTGCACATCAAGGCGGGGTATCAAACCAGCCTTCAATATCATCACTTTAAAGAGGAAATGAGCTTACTGTTGGTTGGCGAAACCACCCTGGTTTACAAACGCACGGCAAATGTGGCGAATAATGACGTCACCACCACTGATCTAGCCGAAAAACTTTTACCGCCGGGCACGGCGGTTGAAGTCAAACCGCCTGCCTTGCATCGTCTGCGCGCCGTGACGGATATTTACTCCTATGAAGTCACGACGCCCTTTAACGATGACATCATTCGTGTCTTGGACGACAGCAACCGCCCCAGCGGACGAATTCAGGAGGAACATAGAACATAAACAGGTCCTACTTTGACCCATATTGGGTAAGTTATCAGTCTGCGAAACTATTCAAAAAACTTGACTCTGAGTTATCGCTATACCTAAATTAGCTTTAGTTATTTAAACTGGGATAAAAATAATGTCTGACGCACCTGAACCTATAGTAACTGTTGGCCTGCTTGAACCAAAAATTTGTTTTAACTGCCGCCAGGCCTATGTATTAGTTGTAGATTTTGGTCACGGGCCTAAAGAAATGTTCGGCTGTCGCCGCAACGCTTTTGCCTGCGATAATCACTATGATCAAAGTCGTCCGCGCCCAGAACCTCCTGGGAAAATAAGAATAGATCTTAATGGCCCAACTTATAAGGGAAGCACTCTTGATGATGGCGCCCAACCTCCACTGTAATTTTATTCATTATTGAACGGTCTTTTTCCTACTCGAAAATGGAAATTCTGATACAATTTAATCATTTCCTAGTTGCGCAAAAGCCACCTGAATGCTAAAGAACCGCCCGTAATCATGAACTTATTCACAGCGGCACCAAGCACACAAAGGGCGGATTTCGAATAGATGGCTGAGTGTTCAGACAATAGTATTTTAATCAGCCGTTACGCGGCCGCGTGGCGTTTGGCCGCGGAAGATGCGCGTGTGAAAATTGCTGCCGAAGCCATGGAGCTGCAAGCCAGCCTGGCGAATGACAGCCGCATCGCGCTTTTGTTAAATGATCCCACGATTCCGGGAGCTGCCATGGCCGCGGCGCTGCATGGCACCGCGAAAAAAGCGGGCCTTTCGAATATTACCGCGCAATTTCTATCCGTTCTGGCCAAGGCGGGACGCGTGTCTTTGCTCCCCAAAATCCTGGCCGCTGTTCAGCGCCAGATTGATGATGCCGCAGGCATTCAAAATGCGCGCCTGACCAGCGCCGCGCCATTGAACGCCGCCGCCGTGACTGAAATCCAACAATTGCTATCTAAACAACTAGACCGCGATGTGCGCATGACAACCGAGGTGGATGAAAACCTCCTGGGCGGCATGCAAATTGAACTGAATTCATGGTTGATTGATGCTTCGCTGACCGGCCAATTATCGCGCCTGGAACGCCAGTTAAAATCCACCCAAGCCGCTTAACATACAGGAAAGAACCAAATGCAAATCCGTGCCGCCGAAATTACCGCCATTCTGAAAGAACAGATTGCGAATTTTAACGACGCGCCAGACATCGCCGAAATCGGTAGTGTCCTGTCGGTCGGTGATGGCGTCGCACGCGTTCACGGCCTGCAACGTGTACAGATGGGTGAACTGGTGGAATTCACGGGGCCAAATGGCACGGACGGCGGTCTGTTCGGCATGGCGCTGAACCTAGAATTGGACAACGTCGGCGTGGTGATTTTCGGCGATGATAGTTCGGTGCGCGAGGGCGATAGCGTACGCCGCACCGGCCGCATTGTGGATGTGCCGACGGGTAAAGGCTTGTTGG
>Ga0105240_10008015_pt1 | contig 15210 bp, 20 predicted proteins | sample KBSC54metaG_FD_80426 | JGI IMG/M metagenome (GOLD analysis project Ga0105240, IMG submission 80426) | Corn rhizosphere microbial communities from Kellogg Biological Station, Michigan, USA - KBS C5-4 metaG | ecosystem: Host-associated > Plants > Roots > Rhizosphere > Soil | place: Michigan, USA... | reverse complement strand
TCGGCATCTGAATCGCCGACGATCACGTAGGCACAGGGCGTGGCCAGCTTGGCGCTATCCTCCAGTGCCTCCCAGTCGATACCGCCAAAGATGCGGCGCGCAAAAAAGGGCACGCGGTCGCGCAGCTGCGCGACAACGGGACTCAGCTTCATGGGATTTCCTTACTTGATAACGAGGGCTTTTTCGAAGGCTGACTGAAGCATGCGGCGTACCTCTTCGCTGCGATCCCCCAGCGCGTCGACCATGTAGTTCCCGCGCGGCTCGATGCGATTGCTGCCGCCGCCCTTCCCTCCTGCCTTCCGCTTACCGCCCAGCTTGCGCTTGACGCCGTAGTGCAGGAATGCCGGATAGAACTGCTTCATGTCCGAGGTCAACTGCGGTGCCACCCTGACCAGGAAGCCAGAGCGCGATACCTTGAGCTTGATCGAGCGCTGCAGCCGCCCCGTACGGCGGCCGGGATAGGCCCCCGGCTGAGAGCGCATGGACTTCCCGACCAGCTTGCGTGCGGCCTGCTGGACCGCACGGCCCGACTGCCGCATGGCACGGCGGATCTGTTTCTTGTCGAAGTCGATTTTCTTGTCGAAGCCGTCAAAGCCTTCGAAGTGAAGATAGAAGCCTTGATCCTTTGCCATATCAAAGTTCCTCGACTTCCAGCAGGGTGAAGCGCGGTGCGCCGTTCATTGCCATGGAACGGCGCACCCGGTACACCTGGTCGCCATGCACGATTTCATGGTCCGTGGTGATACCCAGGATCCGCCGCAGGAAGATGCGATGCGTCACCTTCTCCTCAATCTGCACGCTCCCCGCATAGGTGGCCGCACCCACCGGTTCGATCTTGGCCCAGCGGCGGTGCTGACCTCCGAACTCATGGGAGAGTTCGGCATCGGCCAGCGGCAGATCCTGTCGGTGGCGGATCTCGATCCGGCGATTCAATTCGCCGGCCATCGGTTCATCGAGCGCCATTACACCCCCATGCACTTACGATACGGTTGCAGCACGGACAGCGATCCGCGCGGCAACTCGAAGATGTCTCGCACTGCCACGACGTCCGAGCGATGTTCATAGAGGTGACCGAGGATCAGCAGGATCGCCGCCTGGATGGCAGGATTGACCACCATGGGCGCTTCGCCTGCCGTATCAGCGGCGACGGCTACCGCCATCGCCGCTTCCGACTCGAACACCTGCCGATTGAGAAACTCCACGGCGGTCGCTTCAGCCGCCCCCAGGTAGATAGCGATGCCGGCATCTTCATCGACCTCGTCTACCTTCAAGTGCATCTTGGCGACATCAAGAGAGACGAGGGACATGGATCAATCCTCCGCGCCACCACCATTGCCGGCATCGGACTCAGCGCCAGCAGGCGGAACTTGGTCGCCCTTCGTACCGTCAGCGCCCTGTGCAGACGTATGCACAACTTCGCCCTGCTGCCCAACTTCACCGACTTGCGCCCCGTCGGCCAGATTGCCGGCACTCGCGCCTGCTGGCGACGCGTTCGGCTTCGTCTCACCCACAGGCGCGGGAGGCTGAGCGCCAGCAGGCGGAGGCGTCTCCTTCTTGGCGCGACCGGTACGGGCGGGCGCGGGGCCACCTTTAGCGGGTGCTGCCGGAGCAACGGGCTCGCTGGCCACGCGCTTCACCAGCGATGCACGCTCCAGCTCGACCGCCACTGCTTCGGGAATGGTGGCCTCCTCGCCTTTGCGCAGATCGAGGCGGCCATGCATGAGCGATTGGCGCGCAATAACTTTCACATCCATTGAATTCTCCTAAGCCGGTACCTAATGGCACCGGCCTTACGTTGAGAGATAGGCCAGCGGCGATCAGGCCGCCGGCGTCAGGTCGCCCTTGACGAAGGCTTACGGGCGATAGTCCGCGAGCGCCAGGCGCTCTTCGGCCAGGATCGTGACCAGGTTCTTCACGAAGTCGTCTTCGTTCTGCGTCGCGATGGTGACGCTGGCCTGCTCGCGGTCGAAGATCTGCGCGCCCATCTTGAAGGCACCGACCAGGAACTCGTCGAGCGTCATGGACTTGGTCGTGACCACCGGGCGGCCCCACAGACCCGGCTGCGCCGTGGACTGCGGATTGGTGAAGATGTAGGCACCCGTGGAGTCCTTCTGCAGCTCGATGGCGGTCCAGTCGGCCGGGTTCAGCACGATGCCAGTGGACGGATATTCCGCCAGCTCGGCCTGCAGCAGCGCCAGGCGCAGCACATCGATGCGCGTGGGGTTGTTGATCACGATGGGCGCGGAGTACTGGCTGGCCTGGGTATAGATACCATTCAGGTTGTTGCCGATGCCGGAGCCCTTCAGCAGTTGGGCTTCTTCGATCAGCGCCAGGCCGTAACGCAGACGCGTATCGATGATCGATTGCAGGGCCGGGAAGTCGTTCATGATTTCCGAAGAGGCCTTGATGAAGTGGGCGATCTTGGCCACCACAGATTGCGCCTCGGTCATCGTGATGCTCGACTCGGGCTTCTTCGTGCCCTCGGCGACCATCCCCGCATTGTTCACGAAGCCGGTTTCCTTGATGTACTGCACCAGGTTCGAGGAGGTCCGGCCCGGCGACAACAGGTCGCGCACGGTCAGGCGCTGTTGCGGCAGAGTCACGATGCCGGGCAGGCGATCCGGCGCCACGGCAACGCCGGCACTGTTGGCGGCGCTGGTGACAGCCTTCACCTGGACGGTGATGCTCTTCTTGAAGTTGCCTTCCTTGACGTATTCCTTCAATTCATCGGACTCGACCACCTGGCCGCCGATGGATTTCAACTCGACCGATGCAGGACCGGTGGCATGCTTGTCGAGCTTCTGCTCCGTTTCCTGCAGGCGAGCCTGCAGCTCACCCTGCTTGACCAGCAGTTCGTCGACCTTCTTCTTCGTGTCTTGCGACAGTTCGCCGGCCTTCTCGGCTTCCTTCAGCGCCTTCTCGCCGACTTCCTTCACCTGGTCGCCGATGCGCTTGAGTTCCTTCATGATCGGTTCGGGGTCACCCTCGAACAGGATGCCACCGGTGCGCACCATGTAGATGAACAGATAGGCGTGCAGGAACTCGCCGGTGTAGGTGATTGCTGCGGCCATCTTCTTGGAGATCGCCGCGTAGATTGCGCGAACTTGATTCATAGTTTTCCTCATGGATTGAAATTGAAGGCTTGCAGCGAAGCCAGGATGCCGCCGTCGGTGCCACCGGACTCACTCCGGTCAAGCAGGGTTTTCAGGCCGCGACTGGCGACAATCGTGGCCTGACTCTTCGAGAACCCTGCCTCACGCAAGATGCCCTCGAATTCGGGGAGGCTCGGCAGCTTCCCGCCATGCAGGCGGGACTTCACGCTGTCGATCAATGCCTCGGTGTTCATGGGGAAGGTCACCGCGCTCACCTCCAGGAGGTCAAGCTCCTTCAGCGAGCGGGTCCGGTCCTTCTCGTTCCAGCTGTCGTCCAGGACGTAGTAGCCGATCGACAGCCCTTTGACGATCCGGCGCTTCATCAGGGAATGCGCCTGCGCGGCCAGGGGGATGTCGTCCTTCAGCAGGAAGCCCTTCACGCGCAAGCCGCGCTCATCTTCCTCCAGCTCGTCATAGCCGCCGATGGGCTGCGTCTCGTCGTGCTGCCACAACAGGGGCAGCGGATCGCCCGATGCTTTCAGCCTCGCGAGGCTCTTGGTGAACGCACCCGGCATCACGATGTCGCGGCCGAGATCCACGTTGCCGAAGATCGAGGCATAGCCACTAAAGGTGCCGTCGTCCTTCACTTCATCTGCAATGAAGGGAACGCGCTTGCGCGCCATAGTCTTGAAACTCATGGTTCTGTCACCTTGTCTTGTGAAAGCCAGGCGTTGAGCGCCTGGCGAACTTGGGTAGCGCCATCGGCACCCAGGCCCAGTTGGTCGATAGGCAGGAGATTCGATTGCACGGTCAGTGCATCGGCCTGGCCACCATGGACCGGCAGGTTCTCCAGTCGCCGGCACTCGTCGCGGGTCATGATCCCGTTCTGCACCATCTGGCTGTAGAAGGCAGCTCGCGCTTTGCTATCACCGCGCAGCAGACCTTCCAACGAGATCTCTGCGTAGTAGCGGCGCTTCTCCTCCGGCCGGAGCAGATCCTTCCGGATGGCCTGCTCCAGCTTGACCGCCCACGGCCGCATGGCGAGCGTCACCAGCCAGGTCATCTTCTCTTCCAGGCCGGTGCCCCAGTTGCTGTCCTTCCCACCGTGGCCGACCAGCGAGGGGTCCACCCGGTACCAGCGGCAGATCTCCTCAATGTTGAATTTGCGGGTCGACAGCAACTCGGCGTCTTGCGGGTTCATCTTCAATTGCTGGAACCCTGCCCCCTTCTCCATCACCATGACGCTGCCGGTCTTCTGCACCTTGTCCACGTGCTGACGAATGTCCTCCCGCTGCTCTGGCTTCAGCACCGAGTCCATCATCACCAGGCCCGGCGACTTGAGCCCATTGGTGAAGGTCTCGGCGCTTGCCTTGTCGGCGGCCAGAGCGGCACCGAACACGTTGGCACCAAAGGCAATCGGCGACAGGCCGTCGATACCGTTCAACGTAAAGGCCGGCACCTCCCACTGATTGGCGGGGGCGATGACGCGGGACGTTCCGAGAATCGGATCGTTGTAGTGCCACTCGTAGACGCCGGGCGCAATGCGCCGCCGAGAGATGCACTCCGGGACCAGTGGGATCAGCGAGGTGATCGTGCGCCCTGCCATCCGCTTCTCGACCCTGGCATACCCGTGCAGCAGCATGCTGGCCATGAAGACCTGCCAGAACGTCGAGGCGGTCATATCCGCATTCGGCTGGGTATGGATCAGGTAATACAGCTGGTGATCACTGGCGGCGATGGGCGTGCCGTTCTTGTCCTTCTCATACAAGCCGAAGGGCAATGTCGAGATCACCTCGGACAGCAGGCGAACGCATGCCATTGCCGTGCTCAGCTGCAGCGTGGAGTTCACAGTCACGCGCTGGCCAGAGAAGTTGTTGCCCAGCCAGCCGCGCCAGAAGTCGCCATCCGTCAGCTGGATCTCTCGACCAAGCCAGCCAGAGACCGCGCCGGCCACCGCCGACTTCATGCGGCGTGGCCAAGTTTGCTTATCTGTTTTCATGCAATGATCGGATTCTTCAAAAAGTCGTCCAAGTCGTTCTCCTCGTGTTGCTCGCCCAAAGTGCCACCTATCGCCATGACAGCCGCAACCACGCCATCAACTCTTCCTGTCGCACGGCGCTTGACGATCTTGCGATTTCCAGCCTCGTCTTCCTTGACGACTGCATTGGCCGCACACCAGGTCATGACCGGATTACCGTCGTGTCGAACAGTACGTTCCAAGAGTCGAGTCTCGAACTCGTCAATTGCTGGTGCCATATCCTTGTAGCCCTGCCCAAATGGCAGAAGGGGTGGCAACGCCACCCCTTCGTCATCAATCAACTGCTCGAAATCTTCCACCCGCCAACGGTCGCAATAAATCGCACGCAAATCGAACATGATGGTTAGCATCGCAGCACGCTTCAACACGGCTTTCTTATTGACGGCCTTACCTGGCAAGGCTTCTAGATGGCCGGCTTCGCGCCACGCCGTATAGGGAACTCGATCCTTTTCTCCTTTTTCCTCCAGATCATCGCCAGGCAACCAGAAGAATGGAATCAGCCGGGTTACCGGATCTTCCGGCACTGGATCGAGCGCCACGACAAGCGCGGTCAAGTCTTGTGTGCTCGACAGATCCAAACCGGCAACTCCGGAGCGGCCAGCGAACCGCTGCAGATCCGTCTCATTGATTCGCTCCTCGCACGCGTTCCAATCCGCATATCCGATCCAAGGGTTATCACCTTCAGTCCAGATACAAAAATTGAGGCGCTTTACTACTGCCGCGCGCGAAGGCATGTTCCTGGCGCGAGTCACCTGCTTACGTAAATACTCAAAGCCAGGAACCCCGGCCTCCAAACTAGGATTCGCCTTGACCCAGCACGTCTCATCTTTGAACGGATCGTCACCTTCATCCAGTCCGCAAACGAAGGCAAAGAAACTGTCATCCTCTTTTGCACCAGCGCAGACCTGACGGCCGAGGTCGTGATAGTCCCAGCAAATGCCTGTCTTATCGGTACCGGAGTTGGTGATCATGAAGATCAGGGACTGCTCGCGGCTCTTTGTGCCGGCCACCATCATGTCGATGACATTTGATGACTTATGTTCGTGCACCTCATCGATCAGGGCCATGTGGGGGCGCGGGCCTGATTGGCCGTCATCGGCCGCAATCGTGCGAAAGAAGCTCGACGACGCATGATATGCAAGGTTAAATTCCTTGCCCTTTGCACCCGAGGTCACCAGCCGTGCTGCCAGCTCGGGCGAATGCTCGTACATGGCGATAGCATCGCGGAAAAGGATCTGTGCCTGATCCTTCTTTGTCGCTGCCGCGTAGATCTCCGCTCGCTCCTCATCGTCAGCAGTCAGGCCAAACAGCCCGACACCAGCGGCGAGCGGTGACTTGCCGCTGCCCTTTCCCGTCTCAACATAGGCGACACGAAAGCGACGGAAACCGTCGGCCCCCTTCCAGCCGAACAGACTGCCCACGACGAACGCCTGCCAGGGCAGCAACTTGAACGGTACACCCTCAAATTTACCGCCGTTCAAGTGCAGTACTTCCTCGAAGTACTCTATGGCATGGCGGGCCGCCCCGAGATCCCAACGCAAACCTCGTTTCTTACCTTCTCTCAGATCTTTCAAGTGCCTACGGCAAGCGGCGCGCACATGGGGCCCCGCCACGATCTTTTTCTTGCTGACCGCGCGCGCGTAGTCAGTTGCCCGATCAATCTTTGAAGAATCGGCCTGCGGAGCGGCCTGCGGCTTCCTTTTGCTCATTTGGGAACAGCTCCCCTTGCGGAGGATTGACGTTAAGGCGAACCCGCGCAGATGGGTTCAGCCCGAAGGCGCTGCCGGCCTGACGCATACGTTCTTCAGCGCGGGTGGCAATCAGCAGCCAGTTGGACATCTGCTTGTAACCGTTCGGCGTTGTATCGGTGTAGCCATCTTCACCAAGCTGGGCGATTTTTTCCCGCGCGAAGCGCCAGTCCGCCCACGCTTGGCAATACACCGCCAGCTCGGCGCGGTCGATCCGTGCGACTACCCCCATCAGCTGAAGATCACCGACGATCCGCGACCATTCTTCCTTGGCCGGCTCCGTAAGGAAGGTCGGACAATCTGGCGCAGCACGAACCACCGCAGGCAACTTGCTAGTGCTCGCCAATTCCGAGTTGGACTTCTTACTCGGATTACCGTTAATCAGATGGAGCTCCGCCGCCAGCGGCTTGCGTCCCGAGTTTGAATTACCTGCCATCTCATGCTCCCTTGAGGGTGTACCCCCCTTCCATATTTCCCGCTCTAACAAAAAAAGGGAGGCGAGCGGTGTGGAAGAGGCGCGGCCGGAACTTTCGACCCGCCCCCAGCCCTTTTTGTTGCAAAAATGCAACTTTATTGAAAAAATGCAACGTTTTGCATGCTGGGCCGCAAGCCCAAGCCGGGCGCGGCTTTCCGGGCGGCTCTCTAGCCCTCTGCCACGGCCAATGCAACTGGCGGCATCGAACCACCAAACACAACCAGACCGACCGGCTTACCGGCAACCAGCAGCGCGATCTCTTCTTCAGTTGGTTGCCAATACGAGATCACGACCTGTTGCCCGTTGATCTCCGACCAGGTGACAGGTAATGCATCGCAAGCGATGCGCTCATGGTCCCAATCCACTGGCGCACCGAGCATGCCGTTGTTACTTGGATGTGAGGTGAAGTTCATTTCCGATTCCAATGATGGTTTCGATCTAAAGGCAGGCCAGATTCATCGCAGCCACGCATGACGCCGCTCTTCTCTAACTGCTGCTTGATCGAGTCATGACACGACTTACAGAGAGACTGGAGATTCTTCGGGTCGTAGAACTTCGCTTCGTCACCACGGTGCGGCTCGATGTGATCCACGATGTCGGCTGCGGTGACACGTCGTCGCTCGGCGCAGAACTGGCAGAGCGGCTGTCTCTGAAGTTGGTGATAGCGCAACCGGTACCACGCCTTCGTCCCATAAAGATGTCTATAAGCTGCTGCTGCCATTGCTCGGCAACTGTTCAATGAATTCGCGTGACAAATCAATGTCAAGCGAGATGCCCACACAGGTGATCACCGCCTCGACTTCGCCGTCACTGGTGATCGGTCGCAGGTCGATGCGTGTCACGCCTGGCACGACCGTCCCGTCCGGCATCACCAATCGCGTTCCCATGCCACTGCCATCACTCACTATCTTGAGTTTTTGATCGTTCCACGCTGCCATAGTCACCTCGAAAATGAAGAGCGCCGGCAAAGGAAGCTTCCGGGCCGGCGCGCTGATTCGGAAAACTGAAAACGGAGACGCCTGCAGTTCGTTGCCGGTGGCCACGTATGGCGGTGGCCTCGCCAATAATTCAGGCGAAAAAAAACCGCGCAGCAGATGCTTGCGCGGTTTCGACGGACTTTTGACGTGTATCGGAAACGGACTATATATTGCCGCGATTTGGCAAGCAAGCTTTTTTTAATCGACTGTGGATAACTCCAGGGCCACCCGGATCTCCCCGAGTGCCTCCAGCTCCAACACTTTGAGCTTGTCCTGAATCTTCTTCTGATGATGACGTGCGGTCCGCAGATTCATATGCACGCGATCTGCCGCATCGGTCACCGATACCTTTTTGTCAAAGTAATTCATGATGATCGCCTCCCTGACATTTGCGAAAGACAGGCCCGAGACCTGGAACGCAGACCACTCCCGCAGGAAGACTATCGCCTCGCGCCACTCAGGAAGCGGACGGGTCCCCTTGCAGCAGGGGCACTCATCGTATTTCGCCGAAAACCGAGCCACCAAGCAGTGACGACGATCATCCGCAAGGCGATCCAAGCGCTTTCGAATTATTCCCGCTTGCGCCGCACCATCTACAGAAACAAGACCCTTGCCCCTGCCGAGTGCCTCCAGGCTTCCCAGTTTGGACATGGGCGACAGTGGGTACTGTTGGCTCTGGAAGTTGAAGGCAAAGGTCAGCGCCTCATGCTCATTGCGGAACAGGTCGTTGATATCGAGCCCGAATTCGTAGTTCATTTTTCCCTCGCTTGATGTTCACCGGACTTGCCCGGCGCAATTTTCAAATCATTTCCACCGTGGCTGCTGGCGTAATCCTCGGCATATCGATTGCCAGCAGCGTCAACCTTGATTGCCCCGACTGCTGGGGGCAGCGGTGTTCCAATTGCATGGCCTCCCTCACTGGCGAAAAAGACCGGCTCGCCACGCACACCTCTCCGCAACTGCTCATTGATCTCGGCCTCTCCAAAGGCCTGCCGAAGAAGATCGATCCAGGCTGCAATCGTTGGCATTGCCTCACGTGATTTCATCGCTTGCCTTTCCTACCCTTCACACCGTTAACATGACTGTCAACACGCTGAAACCCTTATATTTATTGAGTTTGTTAACAGTATTAATAGTGTGAAGAGTAAAAATTGATATCCAAGACGCAGTAACATTTGCTTCCCTCGCACGTGCGCGCACGCACACACATGAAGGCACCTAAAAAATCTGTTCATACTGTTCACACTGTCAACAAAGCCCAATTTCATGCGGCTTTCAGCGTGTTGATAGTTGCGGTCGGTGTGAAGGGCTGACCGTTAACTCTCTTCCGGCTGGTCATACACATGGCGATAGCGGCGCAGATCCTTCTCAAACATGTCGCAGGAGTTCTTGACGTAGTCTTGCAGCGACCGGCCATCCTCCGGCTCGCCCAATAGATAGACCGTGCGCTGCTTGAACGCCTCTCCAAACTCATACTTCACGACCCGGTCCTGCAATGCATCACCGGCAATCCGCTTCACCTCCGATCCGAATCGGGTCTTCGTTGGCGTATAGCGCTCGCCGTTCAAGGTGCACCATCGCTGAAAGGCGCTGTACAACTGCTGTGAGCTGCAGGTCATGAAGGGGACCGGCAGCGCCTGGTCTTCCCACTCGCGGTAGAAGCGCTCCGACGGCGAGAGACCCAGGCTGATCAAGTTCTGCTTGGCCTGATTCATGATCGGCTCTGTGTGGGGTGTGAAACCGTCAAGGTCGACCTCGTACTTCAGGTAGTAGAAGAAGGCTTCCATGCCGCCGTCATCAAGCTCTCTGCCGACGTCGGCATAGAATTCCTTCTCGCGCTTGGGCGGAGTCCAGAGAACCAGGTAGCGGCGGTCGGTCTTATCCAGGGCGAGCGGCTGCAGCTCGTTGGAGAGGAAGACGAAATTCATGTGATTCGCCTCGTACCGCACGGACAGGTTCTTCGGATTGATCGGCAGCTCATCGCCCGAGATCATCTTCTTCATCCGACCCTTCAGCTGCTTGAGCTCGTTGCGCGTGACCACCTCGTCACAGACCAGGAACAGCTTGCGCGAGGCCCACTCGTTGAAGGGGCTCTCCAGCTCGGCGTCCCCGATCACCCAAGAATACTGGCCGTAGATCTGGCGGACGACCTTTTCCCAGAACAGATTTTTCCCGGAGCCCTCATCGCCATGCATGATGATGGCCGTGGCCATCTTCGCGCCTGGGTGCTGGAGCGGATAGGCAATCCACTTCAGCACCCAGGCGAACATCGCCTCATCGTTGTTGCAGAGATGCTTGAGCAACTCCAGGATCTTCTCGCACCGGCCCTTCTTCGGAACAACGTCGAAGCCGTCGTACATGTTCACGTGCGTGACCTCATCGACCGTTTCGGTCGGATCGAAGACCAGGCTCTTGATGTTGATCATCTGCCGGCGTTTCGTGTTGAGCCAGCCCTTGACCACGTCATTGCCATAGGCCAGGCGCATGGCCGTGATCTCGATCTGCATCTTGCTGACGCGGTCCCAGGCAGTGCTGGTGCCGTACAGCAGGACGAAGTTATCGACCAGGTAGCGCCACTTCTCCAAGTATTCCGGATCCGGCTCATCGCCATCACCCTTGGCCTTGCCTTTTCCCCTGCCCCCACGCCCGCCACCGGCGGCCGAGGCTTCACCATCCTCACCAAGCGCCGCGTCGTCCTTGCTTTTTCCTTGCTTTTGCCCTTCGGGGGCGGGAGCCCCCGACCGACTTTCCTCCTCGGGGGAGCGGGGGACAAGGGAAAGCCGAGGGCCGGCCGCGACCGTCTCGCGTGCTGGCACCTCCGGAGCAATCGCCTCGATGATGGCAGCGGAGATCTGCGCGGAGACCGCCTCGAGGCCTTCGACCAGGTGGAGGTCGTTGAAATCGGTCAGCTTTCTTTCCCCACGGTCCCGGAAGAGAGGCTTCACGACCGAGGCGTTGCCGACCTCGAAGGCAGCAGCATGGCAAGCAGCCAGGCCGGCGTTCTCGAAGCGGATCTCTTTGATGACGCGCCCGCACCGGATCTCGACATGCAGATAGGCGACTGCCTGGCGATCAAAGCGGTAGTCAGCGCAGATCTCGGCCAGGTCGCCACGCGCGGTCTTGACCTTCCGCCACTCACCATCGATGGCCGGCGCAGGCTCGATGCCGAAGTCCTCGCGCAGCCGCTCCTCGTAACGAGGCTCCAGCTGGAAGTCATCGTCCGCGAGGAATAGCAGGTGCGCATCGGGGAAGTCTGCCCGGAGCTTCCGGGCGATATGGAGAATGTTGCCGGCGTCGAAGGCCACCATGACTGGCAGGTCGTGGCTGTGCTTTTCGGACAAGGCCGCACCCATGCGCGCCGACTGGCACGTCGCATAGCCTTCTCCGACTGCGATGATCGGTGCGTCCAACGCGCTTCCGAGAAGGAACCCAGCACCGACCTTGTCGAGACCCTTGTTGTAGCGCTTCTCCCCGCCCCGCGAGATCTTCTGCAAGCCGACCAGGCGTGCCCCCTCAAGAGAATAGTGCCGCATCGGCACCAGGAGCTGCCCCTCGATATCGACGCGCAGACCTTCCGCTTCAACACCCTTGCGCATCAGGTACGGATGCATTCCTGCACCGTCTTCCGCCGCAGCTGACCATTGGCTCCTGGCTCGATTCGCGGCCAAGCGCGCAGCATTCGCGCGATCAGCCGCAGCCTTTTCCTCAAACGCACGCTGGCGCTCCGTGTACTCGGCAACGTCCGCTGGCGAGAATCTTTCAGACTCGATGCGAACCGGGACAGTGTTGTGATTGCTACCACGATTGATCCCGAAGTAGCCGGCCACGACTTCCTTGCCGGACTTCAGCGTGAACTTGCGCAGTGAGTACCAGCCCTTTTTCTGCGGTCCGAAGCGTAAGACTTTTTTTGAATTGAAGATGGGATGTCCAACTGGCAGTTCTGGCAGCTGATGCTCTCTCATCAGAGCAATGACTTCAGCTTCAAAATTCATGCCTGACGTCCCTCGGGTGCTTCGTTGACTTCTGCTGGGCAGTAGATAGCAAACATCAAGCCCACCAGCTCACGCACAGTCTGGTGGATCTCGTCTGCAGTGACTTCGAGCTGCGAGCGCTCACGCTTGTCGATATGGTTATCGGAAGTGAACTCGACGTATTGATGCGAAAGCCTACCCAATTCCTGGTACAGCTCCTGGAACTTGTCGTGCAGCTCTTCACGGTCCACGCTGCCCGGCTCAACCAGCTTATAAAACACGCCACCCGCATCGGTGGCGATGGCTTGTGCGAGCAGCGTCGTCCCCGAGGTCTTCTGCATCTGTACCGCGAGATCCAGGCTGACCGACTGACCGCGCCGCTCATACACCCGATTTTCGAGGGCGTCACGGGTCATCCCCATTGCGGCGGACATGCTGTCCCAGCCGCCTGGGAATGCCTTAATCATTCCCAGCAATGCCTGCCTTTGATTCACAACGATTCCCCTTCAGTTGTGGTTTTGAGATTTCTTCCCACCGGCTATGCTTTGCCCCATCAGAAAATCAACGCGAGGGAGAATGGGCATGAAAGCCGAGAGATACTTAGTACTGATCCATTTCGCTGCCAAGATCACCAGGGCCAACTTGACTGAGGTAGCTACGCAGGTAACGCGTGCAGTACGAGACACCCTGCAGAACAGCGAGGCGGTTTACTCAACCTCTTCATCTGTTGCTTTCGTGGGCGAGTCCCACGCATCGGCAGACTCCTTATTCCGATTGCTAGCAACCAACCTCCAGGCCGGCGACAACCTGAGTATTTTTTCGCTGAGGGCTGATATCGCTACATCCCACCCTGGTTTGCATCGGTGGATCGGTCGTCGCGGTTGACGGATGTCTCGCCAAACTGTTCTGGCCCGAAATCGGGATCACCCAATCGACTCAAACAGGCAATCGCCTCCTCCCGAGACCCGAAAACTGAAGGGTTTAAGTCGTAGCGCGTTATGTCATTGGGGTAGTGGCTCTCGATGGTCCTGCAATGCTCGGAAGTCACAAAACCTTGCGCTACCCACTTCTGTACCGCCTGCGGGGTTACACGAAGTATTCGCGCAAGCGCTGTTTGGCTTCCTGCTAAGCGCACAACCCTCTCGATGCCGGTCTCAGTGACTTTGCTCATAGTTGTAACCAGTCCATTTAATTACAACCCAAAGTTACATTAATTGAGCATTTTCTACAACTTAAATTTGCAGTGCAAACTACAACGCATATTTGTAATCTGCATTTATGGACAAAATGAACGATAGAATTCGCGCGGCGCTGGCCAGCAAAAACGGCGGCAACCAGTCGGAGATGGCTAGGTTTGTAGGTGTCAGCCCGCAAGCTGTGCAGAAGTGGGTTTCCGGGGTTACAGAACCTCGTGGAGACAATCTGCGCCTCACAGCTGAATTTCTGGGCGTAACCGAGTCGTTTCTTCGATACGGTAGCGAACCGTCCAATATTCTTCCCGGCTCCTTCACCCCAGTGGTGGAGCACGAACCGGATGACCCAGATTTCGTCGAAATTAAAAAGGTGAAATTAAAGCTTTCTGCGGGAATCACCGGCTTCGAGTCAATTCCTGCGCAAGACGATGGACGCCCTATCACCTTCAGAAAAGAGTGGCTTTTGAAGAAAGGATACAGCGCCTCTAAACTGATCGCGGTCGGGGTAAAAGGCGAAAGCATGGAACCAACAATGTCTGACGGCGATACGGTCGTGATCAACACGGCGGACACTGCATTGAAGGACGGGGCGACCTATGCGATTAATTATGATGGAGAGGACATCATCAAACGCATGGTGAAAGATTTTGGCAGGTGGTTTCTCGTCTCCGATAATCCCGATCAGAAGCGATATCATCGGCAAGAATGCAGCCAGGGAACATGCATCGTCATAGGGCGCGTCGTTCTTCTACAACGCGAAAACTTTTGACCACTCGGATCTCTCCCGTGAAATGAAAACAGCCGCTACTTGCGGCTATTTTTTTGTCTTCATTTCACAATTACAACTGCAATTACAACCCTCGCTACAACTTTTAATTGCAAACTCGACTTTGATTCTGTAACCTTCAGTTGTAAATGGCATTTGCCATCACAACTTGGAGGATGCGATGCAATCACCCAGCCGAAAAACTGCCCCTACACAGCTGCCAGCAAAATTCAACTTCCTTGCCGGTCGCCGCCCGCCCTCTCGACGCGAGTGGCCCCTTGGCCACAACTCAGCGGATGCGAAAGCCCTTGCTGCCGCTGATAACAGCCAGCGAGGTGCGAAGTGACTCGGTTCTACCTCGCGCCGGAATCCGAGGAACGCTTCCGCGCTGTCACCAATAAGACGCTCCACGTTTCTCACGTGCGGCATAAGTGCGCGTGTGGCAAGCAGACAACTGCGAAGGCTTTGACGCAGTACGGCCATTGCGCAAGCTGCCAGAAGGCAGCGGAGAAGCACGCTCCCAAGATCGCCTTCATCACCAGTTTCAGCGACCGACTGCTCGCCGACAACGGCAACCGGCGTTTCACCGTCTTCCCTTCCGCCTGGACGAAAGCGAGGGACGCATGATCACCCTGCATCAGCTGAGAGTGCCGACCGTGCACGAAAACGTGTTCCTTACGCTTTCGTTCGTGGGCAAGACGACGCGCTGCGCTGCCTTGAATGGTACCCCGTCTAAAGGCAGCATCTTTGACCGGCCTATCTCCTGCGCACTGGCAGCTGTGAACGAGTTCTGCGAAATCCAGGCAGATCCCCAAGAGCCAATTCTTTGGGCGGGGACGGCGGCGTTCTATCTGTGCCCTGACGATGTTGCCAAGGTCGCAGAGTTCCTCGGAATTCCCGTCCCAGCAGCCAAGGAGGTCGAATGAAAGCCTTCCTGCTGACAGTCACTC
>Ga0105240_10008014_pt1 | contig 15215 bp, 10 predicted proteins | sample KBSC54metaG_FD_80426 | JGI IMG/M metagenome (GOLD analysis project Ga0105240, IMG submission 80426) | Corn rhizosphere microbial communities from Kellogg Biological Station, Michigan, USA - KBS C5-4 metaG | ecosystem: Host-associated > Plants > Roots > Rhizosphere > Soil | place: Michigan, USA... | reverse complement strand
CCTGTTTATGTTGTTATCATCAACAACCAGCACATTAATATTTAATTCTGTTTCCACTTTTTAGAATTTTAGTAGGTATGAATTATGCCCCTTATACGTTGCGACATTAAAAAGGTTGTAAAATAGTCCAACGTCGGTAGTCTTAAGTCTATAGTCAAAATAAAACTTGATTTAGACTTAAGACTATCGACTCAAGACTTCAGACTTAAAACTAATCTATTTCAGCATGTTTCGCCCGATACAGCGGATAATCATGCATTAGTTTATGTACCTTTTTACGTACTTTTTTCAGGTTGTCCTCATTTTCCGGGTCGGTAATTACCTGGTCAATCAGTTCAACTATATCTTCCATTTGCTTTTCCTTCATCTCGCGGGTGGTAATGGCAGCCGTACCAACGCGGATACCCGAAGTAACAAAAGGCGATTTGTCATCAAATGGCACCATATTTTTATTTACGGTAATATCGGCAGCAACCAACGCATTCTCGGCAGCTTTACCTGTGATGTTTTTATTCCTAAGGTCGATCAACAGTAAATGATTATCAGTACCGCCAGAGATTATTTCATAACCACGGCTAGCGAATGCTTTCGCCATTGCAGCGCCATTCTTTTTAACCTGAACGATGTATTTCATATAATCCTCGCTCAAAGCTTCACCAAATGCAATAGCTTTAGCAGCAATGATGTGCTCCAACGGCCCACCTTGTGTACCAGGGAAAACAGCCATGTCAAGCAATGCCGACATCATCCTGATTTCACCTTTTGGTGTTTTTAAGCCCCATGGGTTTTCAAAATCTTTGCCCAGCAATATCATGCCGCCACGCGGGCCGCGCAGGGTTTTGTGGGTAGTTGTAGTAACAATATGGCAATGCGGCAGCGGATCGTTTAATAAACCGCGGGCAATAAGGCCGGCAGGGTGCGATATATCAGCCAGTACCAAAGCGCCAACTTCATCAGCCACTGCACGAATAAACTCATAATCCCAATCCCGTGAGTAAGCAGACGCACCGCAGATAATCAGTTTTGGTTTTTGTTCTAACGCTACTTTTTTAAGCATATCGTAGTCAACCAAACCGGTTTCTTTTTTCACCCCATAAAAATGTGGCTCATACAGCTTGCCCGAAAAGTTTACCGGCGAACCATGTGTTAAGTGGCCGCCATGAGACAAATCAAAACCTAAAATTTTATCGCCAGGTTTAAGCACCGCCAGCATAACTGCGGCATTAGCCTGAGCACCTGAGTGTGGCTGAACGTTTGCCCACTCGGCGTTAAAAAGTTGTTTGGCTCTTTCAATAGCTATTGTTTCAATTTCGTCAACCACCTGGCAGCCGCCATAATAGCGTTTGCCCGGCAGGCCTTCGGCATATTTATTGGTGGCCACAGAACCGGCGGCTTCCATAACCTGCCTGCTAACAAAATTTTCGGATGCGATGAGCTCAATGCCTTCTTCCTGGCGTTCTTGCTCTTCGTCCAATAGCTTGAATATTAATTTGTCTCTTTTCATTGTGATTATTAAACGCTGCTAAGTTAGCTAAAAAATAGGTTTTGATTAAAGATTTGAGCGGTTAGCTAAAACATTTAATGCGGGCACAATTTAATTTGCTAATTAGGCACTTAGGGCAAATAAATTACTCTTATTTGAAATATTTACCCTTAAAATTTGATGTTATATTTATTTAGTTACACCGCCATTTATAATAGGCATAAGTTTAAATATGTAATATTTAAAAAATGCAAGGCTATACTCAGGCGCCCTTCGCCGAAATCCAGAAGTTGTTATACCCCAGCCCTACCTGGATATCAATTAGTTCCTGCTGCAGCATTTCCAACACAGCCAAAAAATTGTAAACAAACTGCACCTTGTTTTCCGATTGGGCAGCAATGGCCTTAAAATCCATCATTTTGTTAATACGCAGCAAATCGCCGATTGCTTTTTTTTGCTGCTCAATGGTATATGGATACTGTACTACGGTGTGGGTTACCTCCTCGCTGCGGTTAAGGTATTTTTTCATCAGCCGGCCATAAACCATCATCAGTTTATACAGGTTCAGCTCTGATAATTCTTCTCCCGGTTGGGCTATGGTTTCTGTTTGCTCGATATCAAACTTTATGTTGCCGCGTTTTTCCTGCATAAAGCGTCCGTCTTCCAGCGGGTGTAGCTCTTCGCATATTTCTTTAAACTTTTTGTACTCAATCAGTTTGCGTATCAGGTCTTCTTTGGTATCAGTTTGATTGCCGTCATCTTCGGCCTCGTATCGCGGCAGCAACATTTTGGCCTTTATACGCATCAGGGTGGCCGCCACAATTATAAACTCGCTGGCCAGCTCCATGTTGAGGCTGGTCATCTGGTGGATGTAGTTTAAAAAGTCGTCGGTAATTTTTGCGATCGGTATGTCGTGGATTTCCAGCTCATCCCGCTCAATAAAAAACAACAGCAGGTCAAAAGGCCCCTCAAACTGGGGCAGCTTTATCTCAAAATTTTCTTCGGCTGTCATTGGCCCAAAAGTAGGTTAATTTTTAAGAGTTGTAAAGGGAGATTTACCTGCGGCCCAGCTTTGTGCCCTAATAAATTGACCTTTTGTAACAAAAATTTGTCAATTACAGTATAAGTGCGGGTTGTTTCAAAAATCCCAGGATTTTTTAACAACAAAAGATTGATAAATTATTGTACAACCTGAAACAAGATTACATGAAGTTAAATTATACCCGCATTATACTAACGGCAGTTGCAGTTATATTCTTTTATACGGCTTGCAAAAAATCGGAGACAAAATCCGCGTCTAATACTGCAAACCTTACCGACACGTCAACTTTTAAAATTGCATTCAGCCTGATGCAGGGATTAACCGGTGCGTACGGTGGCACTAATATTAACGACGGAGTTAAGGCCGAATCGAACATAACCGACGGGCAGAACAACGGCGCTATCGTATTTAAGAAAGTCCCGCTATGCGGATTTACCATCGATACCACCTTTAATACTAAAACAAAATCGGCAGATACCAGTAAAACCTTTTTCGGCAATTTTAAGTTTGTTTATACCTGCAGCAAAGATAGGCCTGACGGCTATCTTACACATGATAGCGTAGTTCGAGTGGCTGTTTCTTCGCTGCTTAAAAACACCTTTACGGCGGCACAGGACTATACCGTAAAGGCGCTGGATACAACTTATAAGCTTGTTTCAACCAGTGGGTCGATACTATCCATTACCGACAATGCAATCTATAAAGACGGGTTTTCGGTTGGTTATGAATACAATTATAACAGCTATACACTACGCGGCCTAAAAATTGATTTCACAAAAGGAAGCGCGGATATTATTACCGGCACTGCCGAATTTAGAAGCACAACCAGTTACCTGCATCCGGGCGATAAACAGGTAACAGAAGTTAGCAATACGGGTACAATCACCTTTTTGGGAAATCACAAAGCCCGGCTGCACCTCAACGAAAAAAATAAGTCATACTCGGTCAACCTGCTTACCGGAGGCGTTACCACCATTTGATATAATCCTACGTCTTGAATCGAAAGTCCAAAGTCAATGTAGTTTTTTACTTTGGACTTAGTACTTTAGACTAAAGACTTAACGATATTAACATCCCCCCGTCATTGTGCATTAATTATTCAAAAAGGTAGTATTTAATTTATAATAAATTACCGTACTTTGTGGGTTAAACATTGTAAGGACTTAAATGCAGGTACCAGCAGGTAATTTACTACAAAAAATAAACACCCCTTCTGATTTAAAACAGCTAAAAGAGGATGAATTAAAGCAATTATGCCAGGAGTTACGTCAATATATTATTGACGTGGTTTCGGTAAACGGCGGCCATTTTGCCGCCAGTTTAGGTGTTGTTGAACTAACTGTTGCGCTGCAATACATATTAAACACCCCTTACGATCAGCTGGTCTGGGACGTTGGCCACCAGGCTTACGGCCATAAAATTTTAACCGGCCGCCGCGACCAGTTTCATACCAACCGCGTTCATGGCGGCATCAGCGGTTTCCCAAAACGGTCTGAAAGCGAATATGACACTTTTGGCGTTGGTCACTCATCAACTTCAATTTCCGCGGCATTGGGTATGGCAGTTGCTTCGCACTACAAAGGCGAGACCGACAGGCAGCACGTTGCTGTTATAGGCGATGGCTCTATGACTGCGGGTATGGCTTTTGAGGCATTGAACCATGCAGGCATCGAAAACTCGAACCTGTTAGTGATATTGAATGATAACAATATGTCGATAGACCCTAACGTAGGGGCTTTGAAGGAATATTTAACAGATATTACCACATCGAAGCCTTATAACCGTTTCAGGGATGATATAGCTAATGTACTTGCTAAAATATCGGCCATAGGACCTGATGCTTTTAAAATTGCACAAAAACTTGAAAAAAGTATTAAAGGCACTTTACTTAAAAAGAGTAATTTTTTCGAGGCGCTTAAATTCAGGTATTTCGGCCCTATTGACGGGCACGACGTAGAGCACCTGGTAAGAGTATTGCGCGATTTGCGCGACATTCCCGGCCCCAAGCTGTTACACTGTGTTACGGTAAAAGGCAAAGGCTACGCCCTGGCCGAAAAGGATCAAACCAAATGGCATGCGCCCGGCTTATTTGACAAGATAACCGGCGAAATAAAGAAATCAAAATCAGACAAACCACAGCCACCAAAATACCAGGACGTATTTGGACGTACCATCATAGAGCTTGCCGAGCAAAACCCTAAAATAATGGGTATAACCCCGGCAATGCCATCCGGATGTTCATTAAACCTGATGATGAAGGCTATGCCTAACCGCGCGTTCGACGTGGGTATTGCTGAACAGCATGCCGTAACGTTTTCGGCGGGTTTGGCATCACAAGGTTTGATCCCGTTTTGTAATATCTATTCCAGTTTTATGCAGCGTGCATATGACCAGGTAATACATGACGTGGCCATACAAAAACTTAACGTGGTATTTTGCCTGGACAGGGCCGGGTTAGCCGGTGCCGACGGACCAACACACCACGGCGCTTACGACCTTGCTTTTATGCGCTGTATACCGAACATGACGGTTTCGGCACCTATGAACGAGGAAGAGTTACGTAACCTGATGTTTACCGCTCAGCAGGACGACATGGGGCCGTTTGTAATCCGCTATCCTCGCGGTAACGGTGTCATGGTTGACTGGCAGCGCCCGATGAAGGCCATAAAGGTTGGCAAGGGCCGCATGGTATGCGACGGCGAAGAAATCGCCGTATTGACGATAGGTGCAATAGGTAACGAGGCCGTTAAAGCGATAGCTGAATTAAATACCGAGGGCTTTTACCCCGCACATTACGACCTGCGTTTCGTAAAACCGCTGGATGAGGCCTTACTGCATGAAGTTTTCCAAAAATTTGATAAAGTAATAACCGTTGAAGATGGCTGCCTTGAAGGCGGCATGGGTAGCGCGGTGCTTGAGTTTATGGCCGACAATAACTATAAGTCGCAGGTAGTCCGCTTAGGCATACCCGACCAAATTATTGAACATGGTGAACAACCCGAGCTTTGGGCCGAGTGTGGCTACGATGCCCAGGGGATTGCCACACAGGTAAAAAAGTTAGGTATCAAGCAGAATAAGCATATAATCGCAAGCTAATCCATGGACGATAGACCATAGTCAATGGTTTATCTTTGCGTAACTTGAATATGCTATGGTCTATGGTCCATCGTCTATGGACTTTCTCAATGCGCTTTATAACTCGCCAAATCGTTATACAGCCCACGGAATGAGCTGCGCAGGCCGATGGTTACCATTGAGGTTTTGTCCTTGAACTGGCTGTTTGTTTCGTTCCTGATGATCCCACCAAGTTCAATTCGCAGGTTATATTTAGGGTTTAACAAATACGCTACTTTGCCTTCAACATAAATCATGTTAGTAGTTAAGCCCTGACCTATGTAGTTGCCCGTAAATTTTGCCGGGTTACCATAGTTCTGGAAGGCATCTTTTCCATAGTTCAATCCGTCGATATCCAAACCATAGTGACCGTAGTCCATTTCGCCCGAAAAATCAAACCTTTTGTAGGAATAGTTTAACAAACCGACAAACTCCCTGAAATTGGCACCCCATGGATGCGCCAGCATTTCCCCATTTTCGGTATAGCTGATAACGGGCCCGCGTTCCGAATAGGTATATGGTTTTGCAGCGTTGGTTTCAACCAGGTAGTTCAAACCGGTAACATTAAACAGGTTTGCCCCCCTGAAGCCCAGCTGATAGCTATATTTATTTCTTGAACTGCCACTACTCGAAAAAAAGCTGGATGACTCAAATTCGTCCAGCGCGAACTGACCGTATGCAGTGATGCCATCGGTGATTTTATACTTGCTGGTAAGGCCAATCAGGGCATTATCAGGCGAGCCGTTTAATGCTTCAACCGGCCTTAGGAATATAATAGGGTTTACATAAGAGAAATCGAATGGTCTCGAGTGGCCGGCATCATCTTTATTATACCAGATAACGGCGTCAAAAAAGCCAACAGAGAAGCGGTTACTAACGTTCCAGTCGAGATAATGAAAAACACCGCCCTTTTTACGGTTATTACCCGCGGCGTCTAAATCAACCGGATCGTTAAAACTGGCCCACATCGCCATGTACCTAACATTGCCAAGGGTTGCCGTTAACCTGAAAAATGGGTAAGGCGAAGCAGCGTCTGACAGTAAAAGTGACCGGTAACCATCACCAATAAATGTTTTGTCGCGCCCGGCCGAAATATTCAGAAAGCTGGTGGGGGTATATGATGCTGTTGCGGTGATATAATCCCAGTCGTATCCGTAAGTTTTATAAACCTTGGCATATGCCTGCCCGGGTACAATTCCGGTTTGATTAATATAGGTAGCCAGGTATGGCGGCACAACCGCGCTGTTTTCGTAACCCGCTACATAATAACTAAATTTATTGCCAAATGTACCGCCAAGCTGTAAACCCAGCGAAATATTGTTGGTATTTGTTTTTGTAGAAAAATCCCTGCCGATGGCGAAATCGGGCAGCAAATCAGCATAAAATGTGGAGTTGGGGCCTTTGTAATCAATTAAATGCTCGTTAAATAATTTAGCATAGACCCCGCCGTGCGATTTGCCATCGCTGCCGTAATTCATTAAGGAATCGTAGCGGCGTTTTATTACTGAGTCATCAGCAAAAAATGGTCTTAACGAACTGTGCTGCCTGGTTTGGGTTGAGTAAACATCTGCATTAAGTTTTTGATAAAACTGGTACGAATACTGTTGATATATTGATTGTGAGCGGGCCGCCCCAGCTACAGTTAACAACAACAATAAAGCACCTAATATTTTCTTCATAATGCAGCTATTAGTTTTTATTCGAAATAATTCAGAGTTTTAAAGCCACCCTTTTTTAGGTAGTCGTCCTTTTTTACCATGTGCAAATCTGATTGAACCATATCGCTCACCAGTGCCTGCAAATCATATTTTGGCACCCATCCAAGCTTCTCCTTTGCCTTGGTAGCATCGCCAATCAACAAATCAACCTCGGTAGGCCTGAAATATTTTGAATCAATTTTAACAACCGTTTGCCCAAATTTTAGAGCATCGGTATTAAGTCCAAGTTCTTTTGCTTTTTCTTCGTCAATGTCGATTATCACACCCCGTTCGTTCTCGTCCTTCCCGCTAAACTCAACCTCAATACCCAAATCGTTGAACGACATTTTAATAAATTCTCTTACGGTGGTGGTTACGCCTGTGGCAATAACAAAATCTTCCGGTGTGTCATGCTGCAGCATCAGCCACATAGCTTCAATATAATCTTTCGCATGCCCCCAATCGCGCTGAGCCGAAAGGTTGCCCACGTAAAGGCAATCCTGTAAACCCATGGCTATCTTTGCAGCTGCCCGGGTAATTTTACGGGTAACAAAAGTTTCGCCGCGCACGGGGCTTTCGTGGTTAAACAAGATGCCGTTACAGGCAAACATGCCGTAGGCCTCGCGATAGTTTACAATTATCCAGTAGCCATAAAGCTTTGCCACCGCATATGGCGACCGGGGGTAAAACGGCGTGGTTTCGCTCTGTGGCACAGCCTGCACAAGGCCATACAATTCGGAGGTTGATGCCTGGTAAATACGCGTTTTCTTTTCAAGCCCCAGCAGCCTTACAGCTTCCAGTATCCGCAAGGTGCCAATACCATCGGCATTGGCAGTATATTCCGGGGTATCAAAGCTTACTTTAACATGGCTTTGTGCCGCCAGGTTGTATATTTCATCTGGCTGAATTTCCTGCACCAGGCGAATTAAATTAGTCGAATCGGTAAGGTCGCCGTAGTGCAGTTTAAATTTCACGTTGGGCTCATGCGGATCGTGGTACAGGTGGTCAATCCTGTCGGTATTAAATAACGACGAACGCCTTTTAATGCCATGTACCTCGTAGCCTTTTTTCAGCAAAAACTCTGCTAAATACGCGCCATCCTGCCCGGTAATGCCTGTTATTAAAGCAATTTTCATTAATGAGTGTGATATAATGATTATGTAGTTGCAATATTATCCAAATTAATTGTAAATGTGGGTATATGGAGGTGGGTGGATTGAATTTTTTGTTGGATGGTGGGATTTTAAATCCGGATTTATTGAGTAAATTTGAGTGACGAAAATTGTGGTGTGGTTTTGTCAATAAAAAATGCGCCACAAAAAAGAAATTAATTTATGACTACTTCAGCTATCAGGGAAAAATTAGTCAGCTATTTACAAATAGCTGACGATAAAAAGTTGAAAGCCATATATACTATGGTAGAGGACGAAATTAACACAGCAGAAAATGATTGGGATGAAGAGTTTGCAACAGATTTAGCGAACAGGAGCCGGGAATTTGCAGCCGGAGCAGCCAAGACGTATACATGGGAAGAGACTAAGCAGGCAGCTATCGATAGAGTTGCATCAAAGAAAAAATAACGGTTGGGTACGTCTTACATGAAAAAGCTCATGAGGAATATATAAAAGCTTATGAATGGTATGAAGCCCAGGTTGATGACTTGGGTTTGAGATTTATGAATAACGTTGAAAGTAAACTTCAACAAATTGTCAAACACCCTGAATACTTTGGCAAACGCTATGCAAATTTCAGAGAGGCAAAGGTCGACGATTTTCCTTATAAAATAGTTTATGAGGTTCTATCAAATCAGCAAATCATTCATATAGCAGCGATTTATCATATAAAAAGAAATCCCAAAGGAAAATATAGAAGGCCAAAGAAATAAATATCATTTGGCCTGATTTTTTTTGATGGCGACCTGTTTCGTTCAACCACTCGCCTCACGTAACATTCCCCTTACTCCCTTTCTATCTCCACTAACCTTTTGCTACCTTTACCATATAATGGTTCCATCTACTCCGAACAAATACAACGAAAAATTTCAGCAGGCCTTGGCCCAGCTTAACCCCGAACAATTGGCGGCCGTTAATAAAATGGAAGGCCCTGTTTTGGTGATTGCCGGGCCGGGCACGGGCAAAACGCAAATACTGGCTGCACGCATCGGCAAAATATTGACCGAAACTGACGCGAATGCCCACGAAATTTTGTGCCTTACCTATACCGATGCCGGTGCGGTCGCCATGCGCAAGCGCCTGTTTGACTTTATAGGGCCAGAAGCTTACCGGGTCAATATTTACACATTCCACGCCTTTTGCAACGAGATAATACAGGAAAACCTGGATTATTTTGGCAAACTGAGCATGGAGTCGCTCTCTGACCTGGATGGGGTAATGCTTTTTAACGAACTGATTGATGAGTTCCCGAACGACCACCTGCTGAAGCGCTTTACCGGCGAAAAATATTACGATGCCCCACGCTTAAAAAGCCTGTTCTCTACCATGAAAACAGAAGCATGGGACGAAGCGCATATTGAAAAAGCGGTAAAAGAATACCTGGAAGATTTACCCAACCGCGATGAATTTATCTATAAAAAAGCAAACGTCAAAGCAGGCATAAAGGCGGGCGACCCCAAGCAGAAAGACATAGATAAGGCACATGACCTTATGAAAAAGCTGCTGGCCGCAGTAAGCGAATACAAGAACTTCGACAAAAAAATGAAGGCCAAAAGTCGTTATGATTACGACGATATGATTTTGTGGGTACTGAAGGCGTTCCGCGAAAATGATGAACTGCTGCGCCGCTACCAGGAGCGCTACCAATATATTTTAGTGGATGAGTTCCAGGATACCAGCGGTTCGCAAAACGAGTTGCTGAAATTCATGCTGAACTACTGGGAAACGCCAAACGTGTTTGTGGTGGGCGATGATGACCAGTCGATTTTCAAGTTCCAGGGTGCCAACATGAAGAACATCCTTGATTTTGCAAACGATTATGTAAGCACCCTGCAAACTGTTGTTTTAAAGCATAACTATCGCTCAAACCAGCATATTCTTGATATATCCAAGGCATTAATAAATAACAACCGCGAGCGGCTCACTGCTCAGCTGGCATTAGATAAGAATCTCAAGGCCGCCCATCCCCGCTTTAATGAGCTGATTGTAGCTCCCGTTATAAACGAGTATGAAACACCCGGTAAAGAACTGGTAGATGTTGCCAATAAAATAAAAAGCCTCTTAGAACAAGGCACCGAACCCGGCGAAATTGCCGTAATCTATCGTAACCACAGCCAGGTGGAAGAATTGATTCAATACCTGGATACGCAAAATATTGCGGTTAACACCAAACGCAAGGTTGATATTTTCACGCTGCCTTTTGGCGAGAAGATCATCAACATTATGCGTTACCTGGCCATGGAGATGGATTCGCCCTACAGCGGTGATGAGTTGCTGTTCGAGATAATGCACTATGATTTTTTCGACATCGCCCCTATCGAGATCGCCAAAGCCAGTGTGGCTGTAGCTAAAGAAAATTATGCTACAGTACGCAACAATGAACCTGTAACATCGCTGCGCCGGTACATCAGCGAAATAAAACTGCCGGCACAAACCGGGCTGTTCGACAAAGCGCCAAATTACGGCATGAAATTTTTGGTGAGCGATATCGATTACCTGTTGAATTACTCAGCCAGCAATACGCTGCAGCAGCTTTTTCAGCAGTTGATAGCGAAAATGGGCATCCTGAAATATATTATGCAACAGCCTGACAAAGGCTGGTATATGCAGGTGCTCACCAACTTTTTTGATTTTATAAAAGACGAAAGCCGCAAAAACCCGGAAATAAAGCTGGCAGATATTATCAATGTTATTACCCTGATGAAGCAAAATAAAATCAGGCTGGCGCTTAACCAGGTAATATTTTCAGAAAACGGCGTCAACTTCCTTACCGCCCATGGCTCGAAAGGCCTTGAATTTGAGCATGTGTTTTTAATTGGCTGTACCAAAAAAATATGGGACAGCAAAGGCCGCAACCACGGCTTTAGCTTTCCGGATACTTTAACACAGGCAAGTGATGACGATATTGCCCAAAAAGAAGAAGCACGCAGATTGTTTTATGTAGCGCTTACGCGCGCTAAGCAACATTTGCTGATATCATACGCCAGCCAGGATAAAAACGGCAAGGACCAGGAAGCATCGCAATTTGTGGGCGAAATTTTGGCGGATACTGATTTGCCGGTATATCACCCAAAAATCAGCGCGGATGCCATGATAGATTTTATCGCGCTCCAATTTAATGAGGCCGACAAGCCGAGGGTCGAATTGCTTGATACCAACTATATCAATCAATTACTGCAGGACTATACCCTATCGGTAACCCACTTGAGTAATTACCTGGATTGCCCGCTACGGTTTTATTTCCAATGTTTAATAAAAGTGCCATCGGGTAAAAGTCCGGCGGCTACGTTTGGACAGGCGGTGCATTGGGCATTGAATAAAGTGTTCAGGAACCTTAAAGCTGATGGCAACGAATTCCCGCTGACGGATGACTTTATGAAAGAATTTCGCTGGTACATGTACCGCAACCGCGACTCGTTTACCAAAGAGGATTTTAAACTCCGGCTTGACTATGGCGAAAAGATATTGCCGCCCTACTATAACCAGAATATTGAAGTTTGGAACAAAAACGCAGTTACCGAGCGCAGCATAAAAAATGTGGAAGTGGCAGGTGTACCGATAAAAGGTAACCTGGATAAAGTTGAATTTAACGGCAAGGAAGTAACAGTCGTTGATTACAAAACCGGCAAGCTGAAATACGCCAAGGACAAATTTGTGAAACCCAACAACGATGTACCCTATGGCGGCGATTACTGGCGCCAGGCTGTGTTTTACAAAATATTAATTGATAACGACCGTACCCTTGATTGGGAAGTTGTAAGCACTATATTTGAGTTTGTTGAACCGGTTAACGAAGGCGAATATCACAAAGAAAAAGTAACAATAACGCCGGAAGATACCGAAACAGTAACAGAACAGATTAAAGAAGTTTACGGGAAGATAATGGCCCACGATTTTAACACCGGTTGCGGCAAAAAAGAATGCGATTGGTGCCATTTTGTGAAGAGTAATTTTAAGCAGGTGGGCGGAGTGATGCAGGAGGAGGAAAACTCTTAAACAGAATATTCATTTTGTCATTCTGAGCGAGAGCGAAGAATCTTATGCGATTGTAAAGTTCGCGAATTGTCAGTTGTATACCAGTCAAATGTATAAGATTCTTCACTATCGTTCAGAATGACAAAGGGCTTTTTTCACCGGACAACTATTCCACAAAATAACGGAGATGCAAACATTGTGTTTTACAGAAAAGATATCATATGAAAAAACTATTACTTATCATCCCCGCCTTTTGCATTTTACAGGCATCGGCACAAACAATTGTTAAACAGGACGGCATTATTAAACAGATGGTTGACGAGGTCTCGTCAAAAAACATCGAGGCCAATATCCGTAAACTGGTGAGTTTTAAAAGCCGCCATACATTGAGCGACACTATCAGCAAAACCGAAGGCAGCGGCGCGGCACGGAACTGGATAAAAGCCGAGATGGAAAAATACGCCGCCGAATCGCAGGGTAGACTAACCGTGCAGTTTGACACCTTTACCCAGCCCAAAAGCGAAAGGGTTGATAAACCATATCATCTCAAAAATGTACTGGCAACGTTAAAGGGCACAGACGCGAACGATACCCGCGTTTACATTGTATCCGGCCATTACGATTCGCGGGTAAATGATGTGATGAACGCGAACTCGGTTGAGCCGGGTGCCAATGACGATGCCTCTGGCTCGGCAGTATCCATGGAGTTGGCGCGGGTGATGTCGAAATGGTCGTTCCCGTCAACCATTATATTTATGTGCGTGGTGGGCGAAGAGCAGGGACTGTACGGTTCAACAAACGTTGCCAAACGCGCCAAAGCTGAGAAATGGAATGTTGATGCCATGCTGAATAACGACATTGTAGGCAATACACACGGCATGGAAAATGACTTGAAAGATAACCGCAGCGTGCGTGTATTCAGCGAAGGCGTACCGTCAACCGCTGCCGGTAACGAGCGCGAAATACGCAGTTTAATATCACTTGGCGGTGAAAATGATAGCCCATCGCGCGAGCTGGCCCGTTATGTAAAAGAAACAGGGGAACGTTATGTTGACCAACTGGATGTGAAACTAATTTACCGCCGCGACCGCTTTCTGCGTGGCGGCGACCATGTGCCGTTTTTACAGCAGGGTTTTACTGCCGTACGCTTTACCGAAATGAACGAGGACTTTACCCGCCAGCACCAGGACATCCGCACCGAAAAAGGCGTCGACTACGGAGACCTGCCCGATTTTGTTGATTTCAATTTTGTACAAAAAGTGGCCCGCATGAACCTTTCCGTGCTGGCCAACCTGGCCATGGCGCCCGCCGAACCGGAAAACGTAGGCGTAGTTACCAGCGACTTAACCAACCGCACCGTATTAAAATGGGAAGCCCCGAAAGCAGGCAAAAAACCGGCAGGTTATTATGTGCTGATGCGCGAAAGCGTTAGCCCATACTGGGAAAAGAAGTTTTATGTAGAAGGTACAGGAATATCGTTGGCCTATTCAAAGGATAATTACTTTTTTGCGGTGCAGTCAGTGGATGATAAAGGACATGAAAGTTTGCCGGTGTATCCGAAGCCGGTAAGGTAGTGCTTCGTTAATTGGAGATTAGAGGTTAGTTGAAAGGGCGAAGAATTTGTTTCTTTCAAATTACCGGGCTTAACTAATCTCTAACCTCTGGTCTCTAATCAACCAATTTACTTCACACTCTTCTTCAGCACGATAAAATATCCCGCTACAAAAACCGCCACGGCAACAGCAAGGCTCACCCAGGTATCTTTGGTAAGCATCTCCACAGTGAAATGCGGCATGGCAGATGGGTGATTATCTCCTCCTTTAGTACTTTGTCCAAATGCTTTCATGGCCATCATAGGGTGGGAATAAGGAAAAAGATAAGCGTAGGCCCAGTCTCTTCCAGCCACAATGCCCCCTACGATAGTGCATATAAAGCCAATACCCATAGGCTTTAAAAAATCGCTAAACAAAAGACTCAACAAAAATTGAATGGACAGAATCCCTAAAGAAGCAAGGAAAAATTTGAAATAAATCTGGGCTAAAATACTGGCAACGCTATATTCACTAAATTTTAATGATGGTTTTAATAAGCCTAAAAAATTACCAAAGCCAATTGTGAACAACACAAACAATGCCAGGCAAAGAAACAGGAGGAAAAACGCATAAAAGTATTTGGCTGCATAAACCGACCATTTCGATATAGGCAGACTAAAAATAGTTTTCCATGTATCTGCCTTATGTTCGAGGCTATTCACCGAATACGCGATAAAAATGATGAGCATAGGCATCAGTAACAATCCCATTACGCCTAATATTGGAAAGGAAAACTTAAGCCAGAGTTCCATGCCGGAATTTTTTATAAGCTCATTACTCTGTAATAAAAAGCCAACGAATACAAAAAGGCAAAGCAGGAACGGCAACAAAACAGCGCTCCAAAAACCCATGGTTTTACGGGTTTTATAAAATTCGGACCGGAATGATAATATAAATCCTTTCATAATGGCTTAGGCGTGTTGGGTTATGGCTAAAAATAATTTCTCAAGGTCCTGCTGCTGCTTGTTAATGCTGTAAACCGTATAGCCATTTTGGTTAAGCAGGGCATTTATCTCGCCCATAGTTTCTTTCGAGGTGAAGGGCACAAATACACAATGGTCGTTAACTTCAGCAACGTCGATATTATTCTTCTTTAAAAAATTGGCTGCATCAACGGAACGGTCGGTTTCAATTTGTACT
>Ga0105240_10008013_pt1 | contig 15216 bp, 13 predicted proteins | sample KBSC54metaG_FD_80426 | JGI IMG/M metagenome (GOLD analysis project Ga0105240, IMG submission 80426) | Corn rhizosphere microbial communities from Kellogg Biological Station, Michigan, USA - KBS C5-4 metaG | ecosystem: Host-associated > Plants > Roots > Rhizosphere > Soil | place: Michigan, USA... | reverse complement strand
TTCCTCGCCCGTCACCGGTTCGCAGGTGAGCACGTGGTATTTCGCCTTCGCCATACCGCACAGCAGGGGCCAGATCAACGCCGCGTGGTCGCCCGCAGCGAGACCCAGTCGGGTGTGACCGTCAATCAGGCGCGCCGATCTTGCGGCGATGGAGATGTCCGCCATCAAGGCGGCAGCAAGGCCCGCGCCGACGGCCGCGCCGTGAATCGCCGAGACGATGGGCTTGGAACAATTGACGATGTTGTAGCAGAGCTCGCGAAATTCGCGCAGCGCCTCGGTCTGTCGCTGGTAATCCTGCGTCAGCCCCTCGACCATGGTGAAATCGCCGCCTGCGCAGAAGGCTTTTCCCGCGCCGCGAATGATGGCGACATTGGTGTCGGGATCCTGGTCCACGCCGAGCCAGACGCGCGTCAACTCTCCGTGCGCCTCCCAAGGCAAGGCGTTGAGCTTTTCGGGCCGGTTGATCGTGATGCGGAGCACGCGATCAGAGGGACGATCGAAGGCGAGGTATTTGAATGCGTCGTAGCGACCCGTCATGAGGTTTTCCGTTTGAATTGAGGAACGGAACTCGGTGTCGAAGAAAGCGAGCCAGCGAGGTCTGCGGCGGACGTCTCGGGAAGCGCCATGATCAGCGCCGCCAGCCGTTGCGCGCCTCCGTCGCCCATCGCGCTCACCGTGTTGCTCGCGAATTTCGCTCGAACATCTTCCATCGAAAGCGGATTGTCCGGATGTCCTGCGTTGACGTCGAGGCGCTCGACGAGTCGCCGCCCGTCGGTCAGCGTGGCCTCGACCCATCCGGGGAACGTCTTCGGGAACGGTGTTTCATCCGGCGAAGCGATTCGATACGTGACGCGGGCGGCGATGTCCAGCAGCTCCTGGCGCGCCAGGTTCTCGTCCTCGAACGTATGGTGGCCGATGATGCCGTCCACGAGCTTCGCGGCGAGCAGGAACGGCAGGCTGAACTTCGCGGCGTAGGTCGTCTCGGGCTTGAGCTTGCCGGCACGCGGCTCGCAAATGAGCGCGACTTCCGTCTGCGGCACGACGCATTCGAGCGATACGACGTTCGATGCTTTCAATCCGCGGTTCGCCAGCGTTCCGACGCAGTCGATGAATGCGTGCGCGAAGTGACAGCACGGGTAGGGCTTGATCGAGACTTGCGTGGTCTCCCATCGCGTGCCGAGACCCGAGGCGAGCGCGTCGACGTCAGCGTCGTCGCGCTCGCCGTAGGTGCGAAGCAATCCGTCGCGTCCCTCGAAGACCATCATCGGACCGGTCATTCCCGCCCGTGCCATCGTTGCCGCAATTATGCCGGCGTGCGCGCTCCATCCGGTATGCACGCACTTGGCGGACGAGCTGTTCGAAAGATACTCGTTGATGCCGGACGCCTGACTTCCCGCGAGCCCCAGCGCGTGCGCCGTCCGCTCCGGCGACAACCCCAGCAATCGTGCGGCCGCCGCGGAGGCACCGAACACGCCGGCGATCGAGGTCGTGTGGAATCCGCGCGCGTGGAAGGTGCCGCGCGACGCGAGGCCCACGCGCGCCGCCACCTCCCAACCGGCGACGAATGCGGCGATGAGATCGGCGCCACTCGCCTTCTGCTGCTCGCCGAGAGCCAGCACGACGGGCGCGATGATCGCGCTCCCGTGGACGATCGCGTCGGTGTGCGTGTCGTCGAATTCGAGTACGTGACAAGCGACGCCGTTGACGAGCGCTGCGTAGTTGGTAGAGAGCCCGCGATCCGATCCCCACACGGCAACCGCTCCCGTCGCGCCATCGATGGCGTCCATCGCCCGAAGTGAGCTCACGGCATTCGGATGCGCACGACCGCGGATCGCGACGCCGACCGTATCGAGCAGGTGTCGCCGCGCGGCGTCGATCACGTCCGCGGGAAGCGCCTCGAAGCGCAGAGCCGCGGCGAACCCGGCGAGCTTCAGCGCGGCTGCGTCGGCCATTTGGCGGCGTCGTCGGGTTCTGTGAAGCGTCGGATCTTCAGCTTCCCTGCAGGTCGTGGGCCGAGGAGAAGAAGAGGTCTTTCCAGGACGCGGCCTTGTTCTTGACGCGCCCGGTGCGATGCAGAAACTCGGCAACGGGAAAAATGGCGCTGGGCGCCAGCCGGAAAGCGATCTTCGGGTTCGTGATCATCGCGACAAGATCGTCCACGGTCGTTTTTTCCTTGGTCACGGCGAGATAGATTTCCGCAGCGCGCTTAGGGTCGGCCTTGATCAGCTCGTCGGCTTCCTCCATTGCCGCCACGACGCTCGCGTTCACTTTCGGATTCTCGTCGTGAAATTTCCGAGTGCAGTAGAGCACGATGAGCGTCGCCGGACCGCCGTAGACATCATAGCTGTCGAGCACTCGATGAATCGCGGGATTCTTCAGCTCGATGAAGTCATAGGGTGCAGCCGTGAAATGCGCGTCGATCTCGCCCTGTCCCGAGAGCATGGTGGCGGCCCCATCGGGGTGGCGCATCGAAACGGTGAGCTTGTCCAACCGCTCGAACTGCGCGTCTCCCCAAAGTTTTGCCGCCGCCATCTGCAGCGTAACTGCCTGCATGGACGTCTTCACGGCGGGTAGCGCGATCTTGTCCTTGTCGGTGAAGTCCTTCAGCGATTTGACCTCAGGATTGCGCGTCAGCAGCGTCATCGGCACGTCGCTCACTGCCGCGACGGCCTTCACGTCGCCCTTGCCGCCTTTCGACTTGTCCCACAAGACGATCAATGGACCGGTGCCGCCGGCAGAGTATTCGACGGCGCCGGAGAGCAGCGCGTCGTTGACGGACGCGCCTCCCGAAAGCTGCGCCCACGTCACTTTCAGGTCGGGCATGCCGCGGGTCGCCGCCTGCTTCTCGATCAGCTTCTCGTGTTCCATCACGACCAGCGGCAGGTAATGAATTCCGAACTGGCGCACCAGCCGCACTTCGTCGACTTCCGCGACTGCGGGTGTGCACAGTACGACGGCGAGCATCGCGACAAGCGCGATCCAAAGGGTGGCGCCGCGTCCCGTTGCGATTTTGCGCCGCAGGCCTGTCCCGAGGCGCCGTCGCAAGGGACTGACCCGCCTGCTCGGGGGGCGGCGAGCGAAGCGAGCGTGGGGGCTGTTCATCCTTTCCTCCGTTCGGGTACGGGTTGCGCCTGACGATCTTTGCCGGAATCACTTGTCGGACGGAATCTGGGCTTGCGTTTTTCACGAAACGCCTGCACGCCCTCGTCGCGCTCGCCGCTCGCAATCGCGAGCGCAAATAGCTTGTTCTCGTAGTCGAGGCCGCTCGCGAGATTCGTGTCGGCGCTGCGCAACACGGCGTCGCGCGCGAGCATCAGGGATACGGGCCCCTTGGCTTGCCAGCGCCGACAGATGTCGAACGCCTGATCGATGAGTTCCATGGCCGGACATACTCGATTGACGAGCCCGATGCGCCAGGCCTCGGCGGCATCGACAGGCTCGCCGAGGGTGACGAGTTCCATCGCTCGACCGAGGCCTACGAGGCGCGCGAGACGCTGCGTCCCTCCGCTGCCGGGAATGACGCCGAGGTTGATTTCCGGCAGCCCGAGCTTCGCGTTGTCGGCGGCGATTCGGAGCGTGCAAGCTAGCGCGACCTCGAGACCCGCGCCAAGGCAATAGCCGTTGATGGCAGCGATGGTCGGCAACCGCAGCGACTCGAGCAGGCGGGGAAGCTCGCGACGAAGCTGCGCGGGCGTCGAAAACTCGCCCGACGTTGTGCGCTTCGCGACTTCGTCGATGTCGGCGCCTGCTGAAAACGCCTTGTCACCATCGCCCGTGATGACGATTGCATCCGCCTCGCCCGCTTGCTCCAGGCCGCGGAGTGCCGCGATGCACTGCTCACGCATCGCGAGGCTCATTGCATTACGTCGCGCGGGGTCGGAAAGGCGAATGATCGCGATGCGATTTTCGATGTCGAGCTTGATGCGATCGAAGGAGGGCTCAGGCATGGGCTGCCTCGACAAGAGCTGATTTGACGGTTTTCCCGCCCGCATTCTTGGGAAGGGCCGCGCAGAATTCGACGCTGCGCGGTTTCTTGTAATCGGCAAGGTGCTCGGTGCAGTGCCGCTGCACGGCGGCGAGATCGAGCGCTTCCCCCTTGCGTACGACCAGATACGCCCTCACGGCCTGGCCCCACGTCGCGTCCGGCACGCCGACGACCGCGGCATCGAGGATCGACGGGTGCATCATCAGCACGTGCTCGATCTCGGCTGGATATATATTGACCCCACCACTGATAATGACATCGCTCATGCGGCCGCTAAGGTACAGGAAACCATCATCGTCGAGATAGCCGAGGTCGCCCGTGCGATACCAACGCCCGCAGAAGGCATTGGCGGTATCGTCGGGGCGGTCGCGATAGGCAATGAACAGCGACGGATTGGCGCACCATACTTCGCCGACGATATTCGGGAGGCACGCAGATCCGGCGGCGTCGGCTACCATGAGCTCCACATTGCGGAATGCCTGTCCCACCGAATCGGGCTTGCGAAGCTGGTCGACAGGGCGCAGCACAGACATGCTGTTCGACTCCGTCGATCCGTAATAATCGTAGAGCTCGCTGGTGATCTTTTCGAGTACGCGCTTCTTCGTGGGTAGCGGCAGTGGCGAGCCGCACGTGACGAGGCGCTTCAGCGATGCGAGCGAGGGCGGGTGCGGCGCCTGGTCCAACGCCTCGACGATCATCGTCAACATCGTCGGCACGGTGAGCGAGGAGCTGATGCGCTCGCGCTCGACGATGGCCATGAATTCGGCGGGATCGAAATGCGGCAGGATGCGAACGGTGGCACCGGCGTACAGATGCATAAGCGTGAACGTGAGGCCCGCGGAGTGTACCTGCGGCATCGTGCCCAGGTAGACGTCGTCCTCGTTCAGGCCGTACTGGATCGTTGCGTTGACGACCCAGATCATCCGCGCGCGATGAGTCGCGAGCGCGCCCCTGGGCTCGCCCGTCGTGCCCGACGTGAACATCAGGCTGAAGCAATCGTCCTCGGCGACCACCGGCAAGCAACCGGGGCCTTCCTCCACCATTTCCTGCAGCGTATCGGTGCCGCGGACCGCGTCGACGATGACCAAGCGCTGCGACTGCCCGAGATCTGCGGCGGCCCTGCGCACCGTTTCCGTCTGCGCCGCGGTGGTGAAGACAATGCTCGCCCGGGCCGTCCGGAGGATGCCTGCGACTTCGAACGCCTTGTAGCGCGGATTGATCGGCGAGAAGACCGCCCCTGAACGGGCAACTGCCAGTACGACGACGATGTATTCGATGCAATTCGGCAGGTACGCGCAGACAACGTCGCCGCGCACGACCCCGCCGCGCAGCAGTGCCGAAGCAAGTGCGTCCGCCATCCGGTCGAGTTCACCGTAAGTGAGCGATCGACTGCCATCGTAGAGCGCGCGCTTGTCCGGCGCGATGCGGGCGAAATGCCGCGTCACCGTGCCAACGGTCAGTTCCGATCCGGTGTAGCTCATTATCGGCGGCGATCCGCTTACACGCGTTTTTCGGCGGCGAGAAGCTCACGCAACTTCGCGATCCCTTCGCGCAACGGAATGTTCACCGGGCAGACTGCGTCGAAATCGACGAGACCATCGCCATGGGCGGCTTCAACCTCGCTTGCGACGGTGGCAAGCCGCGCCCTACCGGTCGCGTCCCGTTCATCGAGGCTCAGCATCAGCACGCGATTCAGCGCCGCAGGGCGAAGATCGTTGGTTCGCGTCGTCGACGATTCGTACGCCGAATAGCAGGCGCCGCATGTGATGCAGCCGTTCTGCCGCTCGATCAGTGCGCGGTGCGCCTCGGTGGGCGGCATGACGCTGATCGTTTTGCGCGTGGCATCGTTGGGCCGAAGTGCTGCGTCCGCTCGTCTGAAGGTGTCGAAGAACGGCGTCATGTCGCAAGTCAGGTCGCGCAACACCGGAAGCGCGCGTAGCGGGGAGACCCGAACGGTGGTGGTGCCGAGCGTACCGATCGCTGTCTGGCAGGAAAGCGCTTCCTTTCCATTGACGACGACAGCGCAGGCGCCGCACATGCCCGCGCGGCAGGAATAGCGAAAGCCGAGCGAAGGATCGAGGCGCTCGCGCACGTACAGCAATGCGTCGAGCACCCGGCTTGCGGCGCCAGGCACGGGAACGTCGAATCGCGACGCGCGGCGTTCGTCGGAACGTGCGATTTCGAGCGTGATGCGAAAGGGCGTGGTATCGAGCATGTCACACGTCCGTCGTCATCGCCACGGCGCCCGGGTGCGGGATCACCGTGTCGCCCGCAAGGTCTACCGGTCGCCGGCGCGTGAACTGGACTGGCTTGCGCTCGCTGGCGATCGAGCCGTCCGCACGGCGCTGCTGAACGACGTTGTAGAGTCCGTCAGGATTCGTCTCGGGGAAATCCTCGCGGTAGTGACTGCCGCGGCTTTCCTCGCGCAACGTCGCAGCGCTGTGAATGAGCCGCGCGACGGCGATCAGGTTCTCGATGTTCATCCGCTCGTGCAGTTCGGCGTGGCCCGCGCGGTCGGCCGGAATGGCGACATTGGCGAGCTTTGCCTCGATGTCGTCCAGTGCGCGCGACGCGTCGGCAAGCGACGTGGCGCTCCGAATGATCCCGAGGTCATCCCACGCGATGCTTCCCAGCTCGCGTCGCAACGCGAATGGATTGGCCTCGCCATCGCGAGGGTCAAAACGCGATGCCGCCAAAACCGCTTCCGGCATTGCCACCGATGTGGTGGCCGACGCGCCGAGATCGCGCACCATCGCGTCGCCCGCGATGCCACCGAACACGATCGACTCCGCGACCCCGTTGCCCCCGAGGCGATTGGCGCCATGCACGCCGCCGGCATCCTCACCTGCGGCGTAGAGGCCCGGAATCGAGGTCCGGCACTCGGTGTCGATGCGCATGCCGCCCATCTGGAAGTGCGCCGTCGGCGTCACCTGCACCGGCTCCTTCGCCATATCGTAACCGATGCTCAGGCAGCGCCTGTACATGCCAGGCGACGATTTCAGCAGGAATTCCTTGCCGAGATGGCGCACATCCAGGAGCACGCCACCCTGCGGTGTGCCGCGACCCGCGCGCAATTCCATGAAGGTCGAGCGCGAGACCCGGTCGCGCGTCGAGCGCTCCATCTTCGCGGGATCGTAGCGCGACATGAAGCGCTCGCCCAGCACATTCAGCAGATGGCCGCCCGCACCCCGCAATCCCTCTTCCAGCACCGTGCCCGTCATCACCGACTCGCCTGCGACGAGGCCCGTCGGATGGAATTGCATCATCTCCATGTCGATGAAGTGCGCACCCGCACGAAATCCCATCGCCAGCCCGTCACCGCTCTTTTCGAGCGACGCCGGCGTAATGCGGTACAGCGGGGCCGCCCCGCCGGTTGCGAGAAGGACTGCCCGTGCGTTCATCGCAACGAGTGTTCCGGTGTTGAGATCGAGCAGCAGTGCGCCGCAGACACGCTCGCGGTGATCGTCCAACAGCAAGTCCACACCGCGTACTTCGTCCAGCACTTCGATATCGCGAACAAGGACCTGCTCCAGCAGGCGGTTCATCAGCTCGATCCCCGTCAGATCCCCACGGTGCACGGTGCGATTGAACGACTGACCGGCCAAGGCACGCTGGTGGATCGTGCCGTCGGTGTTGCGATCGAAGTAGCAGCCAAAGCGATTCTCGAGTTCGACGATACGCTCGGGCGCCTCGATGACGAGCGTCCACGCCAACTCCTGATCGTTGATCATGCCGCCGCCGCGCAGTGTGTCGTCGTAGTGCTTGGCGAAGGAATCGTCGGGATGCATCACGACGTTGCACCCACCCTGCACCATGCGCGTGCAGCCGCTCTTTCCGAGCAGCCCCTTGCTTGCGACGATGATGCCGAGTCCGCGGTCAGCATCGCGCGCGCGAAGCGCAGCGTAGAGCGCTGCACCACCGCCGCCCAGGATGAGAATGTCGCAAGTCCTATGCTGCATTCCTGTTCACCCTCGTTGCTGCTGGCTGGTATCCGAGATCCGCGGATATCGCGCCCGCGGCCCTCAGCACGTGCGGGACGCACCGATCGATGAGGTCGCGATCCATGCGGAAGGCGGGAATCGCGACGCCACAGGCGCCAATCGCGTTCCTGTTGTGATCGAATATCGGTGCCGCGATGCCGCCCATTTCCAGGTGGTTCTCCGATTTGGTGACCGCGAAGCCGCTCGTCGCCACGTCGGCAAGGATTGTGCGGATGCGCTTCGGATCGGTCACCGTCTTTGCGGTCAATGCCTGCAAGCGGGCGCCGAGGACTTTCGCGGCGACGCCGGGATTGAAGGCGAGCAGTGCGCGGCCGGTTGCCGTGCACCAGGCGGGGCGCAATTGGCCGAGCTGCGTCTGCACGCGGATCGATCGCGGACTTTCGACCTTCGATATGTACATCACGCTTCCCGAAGGGTCGAGTACCGCGAGATGTACCGTCTCGTCGGCTTCCGCAACGAGCCGTTCCAGCCAGGGCCGCGCAATCTTGACGAGATCGAGATCGCGGACGGCGGCCGCGCCAATCTGCCACAGCTTGAACGTGAGCGCATAGTGTCCGGACGCCGGGTCCTGCGCCACGAACCCGGTGTGCACGAGTGTCGAAAGCATCCGATGGACTGAGCCCTTTGGCCGGCCCGTCGTCTTCGCGACCTCCCCGAGCGACAGCCCGCGGCTGAAGCCTCCGAGCACTTCGAGGACTTCGAGCGTGGCCGCGGCCGCTGCTATGAATTCGTTGCGATGCATTCTGCTATGCGGAACCTGGAATACTCGAAAGGCATGCGACAATATTATGGACAGGGAAGCGTCTCGATGCAATGCGTCTATCCGTCCGGCAGCTCCGGCATTGTTCCGCGCAGCAGAACGGTGCCGTCGACCGCGCGCTCTTGAGGGGTTCAATGGCAAAGACTCCGTTCGACAGAATCCGGGAGAGCATGTAATACGCAAACGTGGTGATGCGTTAATCTGTTGCAGGTCGACCGCGGCGTCGTGCAGGAAGGAAGCAGCGCCCGAGACGAGGAGGAGTAGAGGCAAGCCGATGAGACGAGAATCGCTTCGTAGCGCGTTAGAGGCGGAACGGCCACTCGTGACGCCGTTGGCGCATGATGCATTGTCCGCTCGCCTGATCCAGCGTGCGGGCTTCCGGGCATTTGCGATCGGCGGATCGGCGATGCTCGCTGCGCGGTTCGCTCTCCCCGACATCGGCCTGGCAGCACTTGGCGAAATGGCTGAAGGAATCCGCGATATCGCGGACGCCACCGATTTGCCGTTCATTGCGGATGGGGACGACGGATACGGAGATGTCAAGAGCGTCGCGCGGACCGTTGAATCGTATGAACGGCTTGGCGCAGGCGCCATCCTCATCGAGGATCAGAGACGCGAGCACAAGCAGCAGCGTGCCGAGGCGGCCAGGGAAGTGGCCGACGAATCCGAGATCTCGAGGAAGTTGCAGGTTGCCATGGCTGCCCGCAACAATTCCGACACGCTCATCATTGCGCGCACGGACGCGTACGGTGCGTTGGGCCTGGATGCCGCGATCGGTCGCGCCGAGCGCTTCTCGAGGCTCGGTGTGGACGGCATTTTCGTTGCGGGCCTGAAGAAGGTCGAAGAGTTCGAACGGGTTGCAATGCACCTCAAAGGCACGATCCTGTCCGCCGCAGTGTTCGAAGGGGCCGACACGCCATGGCTGACTCCCCAGGCGCTCGGAGCCATGGGCTACAGACACGTGTCGTTCCCGACGTCCGTTATGTTTCGCGCTGTTTCGAACATGCACCAGACGTTGCTTGCCCTGCGGCGTCACGCCGATGGATCGGAAGTCGCCTATCCGGCTCCCGAGAGCAATCTTGGCCGCCAGATCCTGGACGATGCGCTGGATCTCCCGAAATGGCAGCGGTTGGAAACACAAAATGGAGGATCACAATGAAGACGACCGGCTGGTTGAGAAGCTTCGTTACATCAACAGCGTTCGCGCTGGCTGTCGCATCACCTGCCGCGCCTGCCGAAGACATCGATATTGCCAACTACGGCGTCGCAATGAACGGGATGCCATTTGCCATTGCAATCAGCAAAGGCTATTTCAAGGAGGAGGGCGCGGGAAACATATCGGGGATCATGACGGATTCAGGCGGTGGAACGACGATCCGCAATGTCACGGCAGGAAACCTGCTCTATGGGGAATCGTCACTCGCTGCCGTGGTCTCCGCCGTACAAAGCGGGGCGGACATCAAGATCATCAGCGAGGACGCGAGCCTGGTTACCGACATATGTTTCGTGACCATGCCCGGATCACCGATCAAGTCGATCAACGACATCAAGGGCAAGCGGCTGGGCTTTACCAATCCAGGGTCCACGACGCAGGCGCTCACGCTGCTCCTTCTGGAAAAGGTGGGTCTCAAGCCGAGCGATGTGAAGATGACCGCAGCGGGCGGATTCGGGCCGGGCCTCACGGCACTCGAGAATGGCGGCTTGGACGTCATGGCCCTGACCGACCCGTTGACATCGAAGTACGGCGACAGATACCGCGTCCTCGCCTGGGGCAAGGACCTGTTCCCGCCGATGAACAACGTCGTAGGGATAGCCACAACCAAGGCGATGAAGGAGCATCCCGATACGCTTCGCGCCATCATTCGCGCGCGTCGCAAGGCGGTGGAGTTCATGCAGGCACATCCGAAGGAAGCGGCTGACATCATTGCAAGTGTCTACAAGATGGATCCGCCGGTTATCGAGAAGGCCATCAGGAACACCGGCGTCACGATCGACGGTGTGTCGTACTGGGGGCCGGGCAGGATTCACTATCAGGGTCTGGACAACATGATCCGTGCGCAGAGGATGGTCGGTGCGGTGAAGGGCGACATCGACTGGTCGAAGTTGGTCGACGAGAGCTTCCTCCCCGACGATCTGAAATCGAAGAAGTAGATCTTCGGGAGCGCTCGGCGTGCAGCGGGACGCAATCGTACGTGTTCGAGGCGTAACCCGCGTATTCAGGTCGTCAGGCGGGATGCCGGATGTCCATGCGCTAGGCCCAATCGACCTGTCCTTGCAGCCCGGTGAATTCTTCGCCGTCGTGGGACCTTCCGGCTGCGGCAAATCGACGCTGCTGGAGGTCATCGCCGGGCTCTCTCCGCCCACGCAAGGCGAAGTGCTGTTTGACGGCGTTCCGGTAGGCAGTTTCGTGCCCGAGGGAATTGGCGTCATCTTTCAGGACGACGCCAGTTTTCCCTGGCTGACCGTCAGGGAGAACATCGCGTTTGGCCTGAAGCGCAGGGGCACCGATTCGAAGACGACGCGTCGCCTGGTGGATGATGCGCTGGAATTGACCGGGCTCGGCCACTTTGCCGACGGCTATCCGGCGCAGCTCTCCGGGGGTATGCGGCAACGGGTGTGCATCGCGCGAACGCTGGTTCTGCAGCCGCGATTGATACTCCTCGATGAACCGTTCGGTGCCCTGGATCAGCAAACGCGGCTCCTCATGGGAGACGAGGTGCTGCGTCTGTGGCGCGAGACGGGTGCGAGCATCCTGCTCATTACCCATGCGCTGGATGAAGCCGCCATGCTCTCGGACCGTGTCGGCGTCATGTCGGCTCGACCCGGACGGTTCCTCGACATCGTCACGACGAATTGGCCGCGCAACCGCGACAGTACGATCGTAACCCGACCGGACTTCGGTCAGATCACCAGTCGCCTGTGGACGCTGCTGCGCGATCAGTCGATGAAGTCCATCGTTGAAACCGCGAGAGCGTAAGGCCATGCGGCCGAGAAAGGCGACGATAGTCAGGTTAGTTCTTATCGCAGCGGCGGTCGGCAGTCTCGAAGCCGCTTGTCGAACCGGACTGGTTGCCCGTTTCACGATGATCCCGCCATCGGAGATGGTGGTGAGCCTCTTTGGCCTGTTTCGAAGCCCTGACGTGGTCTCGGACATCGGTCAAACGCTGACCGCTGTCGGGATCGCGCTGGCTGCCGCCGTGCTGATCGGCTTCCTCATCGGTGCCTTGCTGTACGCGGTTCCGCGCGCACGGCGCATCGCGGATCCTCTGCTCGCCACCTATTATGCGGTGCCGGTATTCGTCTTCTATCCATTGCTGATCGTGTTCTTCGGATTGAACGCAATCCCGAAGACCGTGATCGGATTTTTGTATGCCTTCGTGGTGATGATCATCAACACGCTCAATGGCCTCGATCGGGTGCCGGGCGTGTTCTGGAAGACCGCCAGGGTGCATCACCTCGGACGTCGGGATACGGTGGTGCACCTGATCCTGCCCTGCGCCGGCCCGTACCTGTTCACGGGTGCCAAGCTCGCAGTCATGTACGCCTTCATTGGCGTCATCGGCTCGGAATTCATTCTTTCCAGCGGCGGCCTCGGCTACCGCATCTCTTTCGCGTACAACAATTTTCAGAGCGATGTCATGTACGGGCTCATCCTGTTCGTGCTGATGGTGGTCATTCTCGTGAATATGGGTCTGTACGCCTGGGAGCGCGTACTTATGGAACGCAGAGGAGGTCGATGAACGGTGCGGCGGCCCGGCGTCGCTCGTCGTTGGAGCGAAGCGCCGAGGTTGTCGCGCTCATCGCTCTGCTCCTGGTTGCCTGGCAAGTGATGTATCACATCGCCGGGAAGGTGGCCATGACGACGCCGGCCGAGACGATTCGATACACGGCGAAGCTGTTGGCCTCCAGTGAATTCCGGCCCCACGTATGGACGACCGGGAAGGCTTTCATCACTGCATTGGCCATTGCCCTGGTCGGGGGATCGGTAATTGGCATGCTTCTCGGATTCCACCGTCTTGCCGGCGAAGTCGCCGAGCCGATTCTCGTCTCGCTCTACTCGATCCCGAAGGTCATTCTCTATCCAATCATCCTCCTCGTCTTCGGTATCGGAATGGCCGCCGAGGTCGCATTCGGGACGCTGCACGGCATTGTGCCCGTGATGGTCTTCTCGATGAGCGCCGTGCGCAACATCAAGCCGGTCTACATCAAGACCGGGCGCGTGCACAGGCTGTCCACCTGGTCCTTGATGCGGACCGTCCTTCTGCCTGCCGCCTTTCCCGAAATCTTCACCGGAGTGAGAATAGGGTTTTCGGTTACCCTGCTCGGAACCGTCATGAGCGAGATGTTCGGATCCAAGCGTGGATTGGGATTTCTCCTGATGAATGCCCTCGGCGTCAACGATGTCCAGCTCATCATGTCCCTGGCGCTCTTGCTGGTGACCTTCGCGGCGGTGGCGAATTCCATGCTGATGATGATCGAGCGCCGCCTCTATCGGCAGCGATAATCGGAGGTTCAATGACATCTTCGGGTCAAGCCGATCATCAGGCCGCGGGATTTGCCGGGAGGCTTGGATTTGGCGAGCGTCCTGCAGTAGTGCTGATCGACCTGATGATGTGCTATTTCGACCGGTCGTCACCGATGTACGCCGACGTCGAAGACGTTCTGGCCAGCAGCCTGCGGCTGCTCAATGCAGCGCGGGCGAGGCAGGTGCCCGTGTTCTTCACCCGGCAACTGTACGAAGAGGTGCGCGACGACGGAGCGTACGTCAGAAAGGTTCCTGCATTGAAGCTGCTGCGACCGGGATCGTCGTTCGCGAAACTGCATCCCGCGTTGCCGCTTGACCAGGGCGAGTCGTTCATCAAGCACTATCCGAGTGCGTTGCACCGGACTACTTTCGGGGCACAATTGGCCGATATGCGGATCGATACGCTGATCATCGGTGGTTTGACGACAAGCGGTTGTGTCCGCGCAACGGCAATGGACGCCTTGCTCATGAACCTGCGTGGAATCGTCGTGCGCGAGGCCGTTGGCGACCGCAGCAACACGGTGCACGATGCGAACCTGTTCGACATCGACGGAAAGCTCGCCGACGTAAGAACCGAGGAGGAGGTGGTGCACTGGCTCACCGTTTCGTGGCCAACTACGCGCAACTGATTTCCCGTTACCCCTCGACTTGAGCCAATCGGAGAGGCTGTCGCAGCGTGCGGCGAGAGGCAGACTCGATGCCGTCTTTTTTGTACGCGGGCCAACTGAGCCTCCTCGCGGCGGTTTATTTCGCCACGGCCAAGCTATCGCTTTCGCTCGCGATTCCGCCAGGATACGCGACCGCCGTCTGGCCTCCCGCGGGCGTGGCACTCGCCGCGGTCCTCCTCGTCGGCAATCCGGTCTGGCCCGCCATCTGGCTCGGAGCGGCTGCGGTCAATTTCACGGTTCAAGGCTCGGCGCTCGCCGCGGCCCTCATCGGCACCGGCAATACGCTCGAGGCGCTGGTGGGCGCCGCGTTGATTCGTTTCTGCATCGGCGTTCCTCGCAGCTTCGACAAAAGCGAGCATGTATTCAGGTTTGTCGCGCTGGCCGCTGCCGCATCTACCGTTGCGGCGACTTTCGGTGTGGCATCGATTGCAATTCAGGGCGAATTCACGTTGTCCGGTCTTGCCACGAATTGGTGGACGTGGTGGCAAGGCGATACATCGGCCATCATCGTCATTACCCCGGCGATCCTGTGCTGGATGGATCGTAACGCCCCGAGGTGGCCTGCAAGCAAGAAGGTCGAGGCCGTGGCCGTCACCATTGCGCTGGCGGTTGTTGGATACGGCGCATTCGGAAGCAGCGCCGCGAAGCACGATTTCCACGCGCTGCCGTTCGTAACGCTCCCCATCATCGTCTGGGCCGCATTTCGATTCGACCAGCGCGGCGTAACGGCGGCAATCGCTGCCCTATGTGCACTCGCCATCTCGTACACAGTCTTCGGTCAGGGTCCGTTTTCTTCCACATCGACCAATGTGTCACTGCTCCTCCTGCTCGCGTTCATCTGCGCGGTGGCGATGACGGGTCTCGTGATAAGCGCAATTTTCGGCGAATTGCGCCGCGCTCTGGAAGCGCTTCGCCGCAGTCATGACGAACTCGAGCAACGCGTGGCCGACCGAACACAGGAGCTGGAAGGGGCAAATCGATCGTTGCAGGAAGAAATAAGACGCATTGAAATGCTGGAGCGCAGTGAACGCAGAATCAACGAGTTCCTTGCGATGTTGGGGCACGAGCTTCGGAATCCTTTGGCGCCGATCCGTAACGCGCTCGATCTCATGCGCATCAGATCCACCGGCGATTCCACGCACGAGTGGTCTCGCAACATCATCGATCGGCAGGTGACGCAATTGACAAGGCTCGTGGACGACCTGCTGGATGTCGGTCGAATCACCAGCGGCACGATAATGCTTCAAAAGGAGCCCGTGGAGATGAATGCGGCGGTT
>Ga0105240_10008012_pt1 | contig 15216 bp, 13 predicted proteins | sample KBSC54metaG_FD_80426 | JGI IMG/M metagenome (GOLD analysis project Ga0105240, IMG submission 80426) | Corn rhizosphere microbial communities from Kellogg Biological Station, Michigan, USA - KBS C5-4 metaG | ecosystem: Host-associated > Plants > Roots > Rhizosphere > Soil | place: Michigan, USA... | reverse complement strand
GTGATGTGCTTCGTGGGGCAATCAAGCCGGCCGGCTGCGCTGCGTTCAGCAAGGAGTGTACGCCCCGGCACCCACTTGGGGCCACGATGGTGTCAAGCGAGGGCGCGTGCGCTGCGTACTTCAACTACGGGCGATACCTCTCGGCGGAAGAGCTAGCCAGTGCTGGAGCTTCTCGTGGCTGATCGAGACGTCCCGGACTTTTCGAACTGGAGCTGTCCGCTTCCGCTAAGGGACTATCCGACCATCGTGATGGGACATGGAGGAGGCGGGAAGCTGGGGAACGAACTTGTCGAGCACCTGTTCCTGCCGGCGTTTCGCAATCCGGCATTGGAGAACCTCGGAGATGCGGCAGTAATCGAGGTCGACTCAGGGCGCTTGGCGATGAGTACGGACTCATTCGTGGTGCAGCCCTTGTTCTTTCCGGGTGGGTCGATTGGAACTCTTGCCGTGAATGGGACGGTGAATGATCTTGCGGTATCTGGCGCGCAGCCCAAATTTCTCAGCGCGAGCTTCATTCTGGAGGAAGGCTTCCCGCTTGCCAAGTTAGCGGCAGTTGTTGATGCGATGGCGGAAGCGGCGGCGAATGCCAGCGTTCGCATTGTCACCGGCGATACGAAGGTGGTGGAGAGAGGGCACGGCGACGGCTGCTATATCAACACCGCCGGCGTAGGATTGCTGCGGCCAGGGATCAGCGTTGGACCGAACCGAGCGCAGGCCGGAGATCTGGTGCTGGTGTCGGGAACAATCGGCGATCATGGCATGGCGATCATGAGCGTGCGCGAGGGGCTGGAATTCGAGAGTCAGATTAGGTCTGACTGTGCGGCCTTGAACGGAATGATTGCCGATGTTTTGGACGCGGTGGGTTCATCCGTTCATGCGATGCGGGATCCGACGCGTGGCGGACTGGCTTCGACGTTGAATGAGATCGCAACAGCATCGAATGTCGGCATCGAAATCGAAGACGCGAAAGTTCCCGTCAGGATGGAGGTACAGTCGGCCTGCGAACTGCTGGGGTTGGATCCGGTCTATGTTGCCAATGAAGGCAAGGCGGTATTCTTTGTTGCGCCGGAGGCAGCAGATCGCGCGCTGGAGGTGCTACGAGCGCATCCGCTCGGCCGCGATGCTGCATGGATCGGCGCAGTGACCGGCCGGCATCCTCGTATGCTGGTTGCTCGAACCGCAATCGGCGCGAATCGCGTGATTGCGACACAGATAGGGGAACAACTGCCGAGGATCTGCTGAATGATTGGTCCTTTTGACCGATACACCGGATGATCCCTTTGAGTCGGCACCCCGCCGAAGACAAGTTCTTGTACGCTTATCGTTAACGCGAATTCTCCTTGTTGACGAACACTGAGGGGTGTACACTTCCGATCACAAAATCGATTTATCTGGAAAGAGTTTACTGCTGCTCAAAGCTCAGACGAGAAACATGTGCCTGGGTTATAGACGAGTGAACATGCATTGGGTGGTCGAGGGAAGCTGAACGTGAACCACGAGGACGTGAACGAAAAGAGAAGAAGAACTTCCTACCACAGAATGAAGAAACGAGTTCTGTGGCTGACCGCCACATTCTTTGGGCTGATCATCATCGGGTCCACCATTCTGATCGCTTCAGCCAATGAGGTGGATTGGCTATTCAAGTAAACACTCCTAGACACGACTTCTCAGAAGAGTCGTTCGTGTCATCTATTGCCTCAGTGCGCGACAGCGCTGCTCGCGCGCGAACATCCTTCGCATAACCCTGAGAGTTCGACACGGAAGGCGAGTACGCTGCCAAACACTGACGCGGCAGGTGAGACCGCAAACTCGTCGAACTCGGGTGTAGAAAGGTCACGAATGATGCCACAGCGAACGCATATGTAGTGATGGTGGGGAGCGGGATTGGGATCAAAGTGGACCGATTCTCGGGGTTGGCCGTAGGTTGCGATGAGATTGAGATCGTACAGAATCCACAGGGTGCGGTAGACAGTATCTAGAGAGATGCCCGGAATCCGAATGCGAATGGAGTGATAGATGGATTCGGCGTCCGGGTGATCGAGACGAGACGCAATCTCTCGGAAGATTTCGAGACGCTGGTGGGTGAGTTTGATTCCTGCTTCGTGGGCTTTGCTCTTGAAGTGTTCGACTCGACGTTCGATTACGCTTGGTTCAACTTTCATGGCTCACACCGACTTGAAGATTGGACCCGCTTGGAATCATAGGCTAGCGGAGCGGCAAGTCAAGTACGAGGGAAATGGACAGGATGTTTTCCTGGAGCGAAAACGGTTGCGTTGCTCACGTGCCACACGAACTGAGTGAAACGTCGCCTTGCCACCTTGCAATAACCTGAACCTACCGAAGTGGGCAGTCAGGAAATCTTTTCGAATGCGCGCTGGATGCGGTCGGGAATGGCGGCGGAAGCGTCTTCAAGGTTATAGCCAATTTCGAGGACAGCGGCTGGCGGGGTCGGAAGAGCCTTTATGGATTCGAGAGCGGCGGCCCAGTCTATAGTGCCGTCCCCGAGCCACAGATGTTCGTCGCGGACGCCGTGATTGTCGTGAATGTGCAGTTCGGCGATTCGCTTACCGAAGATCCCGATCGCTTCCACGATCCCCGGAGTGATGTTGGCGTGACCGAGATCGAGGCAGATGTCGATCTGATCCAAGTGGGCCATATCAAGGATCATCATCAGATGTTCTGGGTTGGCGAAGTCGCTGGTCAAATTCTCCACGAGGACGCGGACGCCCAGAGGCTTTGCGAAAGCTCCGAGGTGCTCGAGCGCCGTGGTGGCGTATTCGAGCAGACGCATAGAAAAGGTGTCGAAGTTCTCACCTAGGTGTACCACGAGCTTCTGGATGGGGATGTGCTCGGCCACTTCAAGAGCACGCTTAATTTCGTCCATTGCATCGATACGTCGCGATTTTTCAGAGTGAACAAGGTTCACTGCGGGAGCGCCGGCGCGACCCATCTCGCGATCGGGCCAGAGCGGGGTGTGCATTGACCAAGGCCGAAGCGGATTGGACGCGAACCATCCCGCGAGTTCAGAAACGTGCTCGCGGCTGGTGTAGTCGAAGTGCTGACGAGCGGCAAACAACTCTACGCCTTGCGCGCCGCATCGTGCCGCGGTTTCGAGGATTCCGGGGTGCAACCTTTGTTTCAGGAACAGATGAGTCGACAGAACAGGCAGCATGCTTGGACGGTTCTCCTCGAAAGCTTTCCCCATTGTCTCATTTCGATACAAGCGTACCTGGAGCTTTGCCTCTTCTAGAAGACGGGTGCTGGGAGACCCTTAGTAATGGGGTCTGCGTGTTTGTTGCCTCACTTCGCCAAATTCATGATCAGTGCCTCCGCTGGGTCCAGTTCAAGGAACCCACGAACGGGCTCGCCATCACGCTGAATGTTGGTGCAAGCCAAGATAGTTCCTTTCCCCACTTCTACTGGGCGTCTCTCTTCTGACAAGTTCATTACGAATCTGAAGATCGTGTTCCCGTCCGAGCGAATGAACATAAGTAAGCCATCTGTCGCATCCATCTCCGTGAGCGCGCCGGACACAAGAGCTGGTTCTCTATGGCGGAGGCGAAGAAGGCGCTCGTAAAGTGAGAGCATCGAATCTGGGTCCTTGCGGGAGGCATGAACGTTGACAGTCTGGTTGGATTTTCCGATCGGAAGCCATGGCGTTCCGCCAGTGAATCCGCAAAGGGGAGAGTCTTCCCACGGCATGGGAGTACGTTCAGGGTCGCGGCCCATGCCGATCCCCGGCTGCCGTTTCTCAGCGGGGTCCTGTACTTCGTCTGGTGCAATATGCACATCCTGCATGCCCAATTCTTCGCCGTTGTAGATGGTCAACGTGCCAGGCAGCGACAGAAGGAGCAGTGCCGCAGCGCGAGATTTTCTTAGGCCGATGCGCGACGCGATTCGGGACTTGTCGTGATTGCCGAGAACCCAGTTGGGCCATGCGCCCGTGGGAATCGCGGACAGGTATTCGTTGATCGTCCGCGCCAGTTCGTCGGCGGTCCAGGCACACTGCAGGAGTTGAAAGTTGAAGGGAAGATCAGCGCCACGAAGCTGCCGTCCGTAGTAATTCATAAGCCGAGAAATCGGGAGGTAAATCTCGCCAATGAGAACGCGGTCTCCGAACTCCTCAAGGACATCACGAATTTCGGCAACTAGTTCGTGAATCTCCGGACGGTCAGCGTCGTAGAGGGGGAGAAACTGTGCCCGTGATCCCTGGCCGAAAGTGTACGCAGGATTGGGCGGGTTGTCGCGAAACTGATCGTCTTTGATCATCAGCCACATTACGTCGACACGGAACCCGTCCACACCTTTTCTCAGCCAAAAGCGGAGAGCGTCGAACATGGCCGATTTGACAGCGGGATTGCGCCAGTTCAGGTCGGGCTGCTCTTTCAGAAACTCGTGAAGATAGTACTGGCCTGTAGGCTCGTCAAACTGCCATGCGGAGCCGCCGAAGTGGCTTTGCCAGTTGTTTGGCTTGTCACGCCAGACGTACCAGTCGCGCTTGGAATTGTCGCGGGATGACCGGCTCTCCATGAACCAAGGGTGCTGATCGGAGGTGTGGTTTGGAACAAAATCGAGGATGAGACGGAGCCCGCGGCGATGCACTTCCTGCTGCAGTTGGTCGAAGTCATCCATCGTGCCGAAGATCGGATCGATGCCGCAATAATCGGCGACATCGTATCCAAAGTCGGCCATGGGAGAAGGATAAATTGGAGAGATCCAGATCGCATCGATGCCCAGTTCTACAAGATAGTCGAGCCGATATCGAATTCCGTTCAAGTCGCCAATGCCGTCGTCATTGCTGTCTTGAAACGATCGCGGATAAATCTGATAGACAACGGCGTGCTTCCACCAACTCAAATTCTGCATCCCAACTAATACTCCCCCGCAGCGTCTGCGGACACCAGCAACCATGATCAACGATCTCTGGTATAAGAACGCAATCTTCTATTGTCTTTCCGTCGCCACCTATATGGATGCGAACGGCGACGGTGTGGGTGATTTTCAGGGTCTCTTGCGACGACTCGACTACTTGCAGGGGATGGGTGTGACAGCGCTCTGGCTCATGCCGTTCCAATGCTCGCCAGGCCGCGACAACGGCTATGACGTGAGCGATTACTACGCAGTCGATCCTCGGTATGGCACGCTTGGCGACTTCGTCGAGTTTACGCATGGCTGCAAGCAGCGTGGGATGCGGGTGATCATCGATCTAGTCGTGAACCATACATCGGACCAGCATCTGTGGTTCAAAGAGGCATGTGCTGATCCTCGATCGAAATATCGGGAATGGTTCGTCTGGTCTGAAAAGAAGCCCAAAGACGCAAACAAGGGAATGGTGTTTCCGGGTGTGCAGAAGTCGACATGGTCCTACGAGAAGACGGCCCGGCTCTGGTACTTTCACCGGTTTTACGATTTCCAACCTGACCTGAATACTTCCCATCCAGATGTGCAGGCTGAGATTTTGAAGATCATGGGCTTCTGGCTCCAGCTAGGCGTTGATGGTTTCCGGATGGATGCGGTTCCTTTTGTGATCTCGCAAAAGGGACCGAACCTTAAGCGGCCGATCGAACACTACGACATGCTGCGGTCCTTCACGGAGTTTCTATCGTGGCGCAAGAGCGGCGCGATGATTCTTGGCGAAGCGAATGTCACGCCGAAGCATGATGTGGAGTACTTCGGCAATGCGGGCGAGCGGCTTCAGATGGTCTTCAACTTCGATGTGAACCAGCATTTGTTCTACACCCTGGCCTCGGGCGATTGCGGGCCACTGATGAAGTCGATGCACGACACACGATCGCGCCCCGCATCCGCACAGTGGGGACACTTCCTGCGCAACCATGACGAACTCGATTTGGGCAGGCTCACCTCTTCGCAGCGTCGGACCGTCTTCGACGCATTCGGTCCCGATAAGGAGATGCAACTCTACAACAGGGGTATCCGGCGCAGACTGGCTCCGATGCTGCAGGGCGATCGGAGGCGTCTTGAGCTTGCTTATAGCCTGATGCTTACGTTGCCGGGCACGCCGGTAGTTCGATACGGCGATGAGATCGGAATGGGAGACGATCTAAGCCTGCCGGAGCGCGAGTGCGCCAGAACGCCAATGCAGTGGTCGAAAGAGCCGCAGGCGGGGTTCACCAAGAGTTCGAAACCTGTGCTCCCGGTTATTAGCCAAGGGGCATATGGATTCGAGCATGTGAATGTAGCGGCACAGCGGCGCGATCCCAATTCCATGCTCAACTGGATGGAGCGTATGATCCGCATGCGTAAGGAAGTGCCGGAGATCGGTTGGGGCGATTTCAAGTTTCTCAATGTAAAGACAAATCAAGTGCTGGCTATGTGCTACAGGTGGCGCAACAATTCTGTAGTGCTGTTGCACAATCTCTGCGCGGAGCCCATCGAAGTGCAATTTCGCTTACAGCGAGGTGCCAAAGACGATCAGGGCTTGATAAATCTATTGTCTGAGGATCATAGCCAGCCAACAAAGGCAGAAGCACACCGGATCCTACTCGAGCCGTATGGCTATCGGTGGTATCGGGTCGGTGGATTGGATTATCTGTTGAAGCGATCCGAGTTCTAGCTGGGGGTAGGTTCGAGCATACTGCTCAGGTATTGCAAATATCGTGACATATCGATGGAATGAGCCATAGCTATCGCACGTCTTTTAGGCGAGCCAGTCGCGATCACTGCGGTCATGTCGCAATTGCGAGACAACTTATGGGATCGCTAGTACCCGGCTGCCTTGCCGTAATGGCTGCGGTGGTCCTGGCCGGCAACGAGTTCGCCTGTCTTTGGATCGACGGCGATACACTCGCCATTGGACCAGTACCCATCTTTCGTGTCGATGGTGTATCCCATTCTGGTGAGTTCGTCTCGAATGTGTGGACTGAAGCCGGGCTCGAGGTAAAGCTTGTCGGGCAAGTACTGATGATGAAACCGTGGTGCATCGACCGCCTCCTGAATGTTCAGGCCGCCTTCGGCTGTGGATAGAAAGATATTCGCTACGGTGGTGATAATTCTTCCGCCACCAGGTGAGCCAAGGACGAAGCGTAGCTTGCCATGTTGGAGAATGATCGTCGGCGTCATCGCGCTCAAGGGGCGCTTGCCGGGCGCGATGGCATTTGCGGGTCCTTGTATGAGCCCATACATATTCGGGGAGCCGAGTTTGGCAGTGAAGTCGTCCATCTCGTCGTTGAGCAGAAAGCCGAGCGAGCCTGCCGTAATGTGTGAGCCGAAGCTGTCATTCAAGGTGGTGGTGACTGCCACTGCGTTGCCCTCTGGATCAACGACGGAAAAATGAGTTGTGTCCGGTGATTCCTTTCGGAGAGTACCGGCTGTGGTGGGTGCAGCAGGCAGGTAGCCATCGGGGCGCTTGAGTGCGGAACTGGGAGTGGCCTTATCAGGCAGAATGCTCTGGCGCCAAGCATCGGCGTACTCCTTCGAGATCATCTCTCTGGTGGGGATCCCGTTATAGTCCGGGTCGCCGAGGTATTCCGCGCGGTCCATGTAGGCCCGGCGGTATGCCTCGGTGATCAAGTGAATCCACGCCGCACTTCGATCGCCCATACGTGCCAGGTCGTAGCCCTCAAGAATGTTGAGTGCGCTGAGGAGAACAATACCGCCGGATGACGGCGGCGGTGCGCTAAGGACCGTGTAGTTGTGGAATGTCCCGATGATTGGCTGGCGCTCTATGACGGTGTACTGCGCGAGGTCTTCGCGCGTGATGAGCGCGCCACCTTTGCCTAGATTGTCAACGAGTTCCTGCGCCATCTTGCCATGATAGAAATCATCCGGGTCGGCGGCGATTCTCTCGAGCGTGCGGGCGAGTTGGGGCTGCCTGAAGATATCGCCCGCCCTGTAGAAGCTTCCATTGCGTTGGAACAGAGCGCGAGACTCAGGAAACCGAGCAAGGTCGTGGTCAGCTAACTCGTGGGCCTCTTCCGCTGTTAGCGTGAACCCATCGGCGGCTAGCTTCACGGCAGGAGCGATGACGCGCTTGAGGCCTAGCTTGCCGTACTTCTTTTCAGCATAGGCAAGACCGGCGACAGAGCCGGGTGTAGCGATCGAACGATATCCAAGGGTACTTGCATCAGGAATGATCTTGCCGTTGCGATCCTGATACATCTTTTCTCTGGCGGCAAAGGGCGCTTTCTCGCGAAAGTCGATAAAAGTGGATTTGCCGTCGCGAGTGCGGAGCAGGAGAAATCCTCCGCCGCCGAGATTGCCGGCTATCGGATGCACCACCGCGAGAGCAAACCCTGTGGCGACGGCGGCATCGACGGCGTTTCCGCCAGTACGCAGGATGTCGAGACCCGCATCGGACGCGAGGTGATGCACGCTGACGACCATGCCATGACGCGCGTGCTCGGGCTGCTCGCCACGCCAGGCGAGGACGGGCTCGCTGTTCTCTTGTGCAAATGCGGTAGAGACGATCACGAGCAATGGGGCGATCAAAAGATATAGGGGTAATTGTCGACGGGCATCCATGAGCTTGCCGACAGAATAACCTGCGATGGCAGAATCCTCGGGCGAAAGCACCAAGGGCAGACGTTTTCGCGTCTGCCCTTGGTTGTTTGTGTACCAGTTATGGGGTTAGAGATGCTCGATGATGTGGCGGATGGCATCGTCCTGCTTGAGCGGGAGCAATGCGCGGGACGGCTCCGCCCCGATCACGTTGCGCTTAGGCAGCAGGCCAAGTTCGAGAAGAACCGCGAGGCTGACTTCGTCGCGCGAACTGAACGGCCGATATTCGGGATGCTGATACTTCTCCCAGTTTTGGGAAAGGTTAGCGACGATTGTCTCTGGCGTTGAGTCAGCGCTGACGGTGACGACCATGTTGAGCAGGGAGATCTCACGATCGGTCAACCGCACAGCAGGTGTGCCCTTCTTTAACTCGTGCGCAACAGTTGTGAACTGCTTCTCAAAGAGTCCCTTGATTTCGATCCAACGGGCAAGGCCAAGCCAAGTTGGCGGATCCTCGGGCTGCGGGACGATAAGCTTGTGCATTTCACTTACGAGTAGCGGAATGCCAGAAGTGAGGGAATAGATGTCATCAATCTGCTTGTCAGAGAGCGCGATGCGATAGATGTCGCTGAACCATGCCTTGATGTGATCGCGACTGAAGCGGCGAATGGAGGCGATGCCCTGGAAGTTGCGTTCTGAGGGCTGCAGCAATCCCCAGCGAAGGAGGTCGGCGCCGCCGGTCAGCAGCGGCAAACCGTCGTCCATCGCAATTGCCTGCATTACGTCGCTAGGCGACACCCATTCGAAGTCTGTAGTAGCTGGATGACCGGTGAGAGCGCGAATGCCGCACTTGGAATGCGACAGCGGGTTGTGCTCCTTGGGGTCGAGCCATTGAGAGACGGCAAGAAGAGCGCGCACCGTGCGAGCATCCTTACGCTCAATACTGGCCCGCTCAATGTGGCTGGTGAATTCGTCGATCTGGTCCCAAGAGAAGAAGGAAATCTTACCGTTGCGTGAGGGACTGAGCGATTCGGGCGGAAGCGCCTCTTCCTGAGAGTTTGTCGAGACATGCAGCGCCGGGACGTCTTCGGGCTCGGGATCAGCCACGTGCGGCTCTTCGACCACGACCTGTTGCAGAGGTGCCGGCTCATCAATCGGCTCAGGAACTACAGGCACTTGAAGCTGGACGGGTGGCTGTTCAATCGGATCCAACATCGGGATTGAGTTGAGCGGCTCGGGTACGGGTGCGAGGACAGGTTCCTTGTGGGCTCCATTGCCATTGCTGAGGTGAGAGCCGTTTACCTCAATCTTCGGAGAAGTGCTCGCCGCCTTCGCTGCCGGCTTCGGCGCGAGGCGAGGCGTGGCTTCCGGTCCGTTGCGCCACCAGTCGATCTCGAGCTGGCGCACGAAGTCGTCGAGGCGGGGGAATCCAGACTTGAGTTGTTGAAGCTCGGCATCGTTAGTCTGGTCTTCGAGGCTGCAGGCCCAACCAAGCCAATTTTCAGCTTCTGGTCCGGGAAGTTCAGGAGGAGTCTGACGTTCAGAGATTTCCATCAACTCGGCCACTGCGGCATCGCGGAGGGCGAGCCGCTCCTGGCGAGTGCGCTCACGGCGGTGAGAAATAGTTCCGGTTGCGAGCCACTGTGCGAGTTCGAGGTAGCTACGGCGCTTGGCAGCGGCGTCGTCGAGACGAGAGACAAGTTCGGTCAATTCTGCCTTGCTCTTCCAGGTCGCAGTACTGTCTTCGGAGAGGATGGCGTCTCGAAGATTCTGGCAGAGGTCGAGGAGCTTTCCGACTTCACCGATGATCTCGCCGCGATTTAGGCTCTGTGCGGCCTCAAGTTGGTCAATCTTTTCGTGGCAGATTTCTGCCTGCCCGGCGAGGCTCTTGAGTGTCTCTGCAACGACACTTGGCCCGTGCTTTGTTTCTTCTGAGGTCTTCACGTTGTTGAACTCCCGTCCCACTAAAGCAAGGGATTTTGCGGTATCGCCACATCGTATCGTGGTTCGTGCCCTTGGTTTAAGGTGCTTCGAGACTTTGGTAATACAGAAGTCACATTACCTTTGTAGAGAATTCTTTGTGTCAGGAGCCCGGCATACCGAGACGAGGTGGGGCAAGCTTCGCAAGGAAGCGAAGTTTCGCTCGGATAGAATGCTTGCGTGATCAAACGCCGTGGTAGTGGAGAGGCAATGAAGAGGTCTGTAGGTCTTTGTAGAGGGCTTGGTATCTGGGTTGTCGCATCCATCATCGTGAGCGCCGCGACTGCCGGGTTCTGTGGGCCAATTCACGATGCGGCTCGAAAGGGAGATCTGAAGAAGGTCAAGGCGCTTCTGGCCGCTGATTCGAAGATCGTGAATGATCGTGACAACAACGGCGACACGCCATTGCACCTCGCGGCGCTGCACAATCAACTGCCGGTCGCACAGGCGCTGCTGGATGCGGGTGCCGATGTGATGCGAAAAACGCTTATGGTGCATACACGCCGGGCGATCTCGGGAGCGTCCTGGGATCAAGCAACCACAAGGATCCGGTTGCGTTGCTGACGGTGCATGGAATTGACACCGCGGATATGAGGAACGGCTACACACCCTTGCACCTTGCGGAGTTCTCCGTTGGCCACAGGAAGATGCTGGAGCTTCTGGTTAGCAAGGGAGCAGATGTGAACGCTCGACCTGCGAGCGGTGCGACTCCTTTATTTTTCGCAGTGCTGCGCGACCAGAAAGATGATGCGCAGTTTCTGATGGACAAAGGCGCGAACGTGAATACGCCTGATGCGTACGGGAATACGGTTCTCGACTGCGCTCTTCAACTGCAATATGGCAGCCTCATTCAGTTGTTGGTAGACAAAGGTGCAGACGTGAATGCTCAGGACCAGAGTATGCATCGTCCGTTGACGTACGCTATGAAGATGGACGATCACAAGTGGTCCGACATGCTGAAAAAGCACGGAGCGCATGAGTAGCTCAGGCACCAGTCTTGAGTTGTGGCGCTTCGAAGAATTATCGCTCAGTAATAAGCATGAGCGAATCGGGCTGTACACGGCAGACATTCGAATGCGGGATGCGCCAGGTTGTGCCGTCAGAGTAGGAGACGTCAATCAACTGTATAGAATTCACGGCGGTGAATCCGGTGACCCGAAGGTCAGCCGAAACGCTGCCGTCGTTTTGCTCTTGATTGAAGTTAGCTTTGAGTGTGGTAACAGCGTTCCAGTCCTGCTGCTCTCGAGCCGGAGTTAGCAGCATTCGGTTCTTTCCGTTCATGCCGCGCACGCGGACAGTCGCCGCGACAATTCGGGCGGGATGGCTGTCTTTAAGATTAAGGGAGATCCGCTGTCCGAAGCGCGGGTAAACAAGCTCTCTCTCGCCCTCACGAATTTTGATCGTGTGGTCCCATACTCCTCGACTCGCGTGCATGGCGATCGGACAAGCCCGTTCAACATCGGGCAGGATGATGAGAGTTCCCCCGGGAAGGGAGTGCATCTGCGGCGCGGGGAGTGGCGCAGTTGAGTTGCTCTGAGCGGCTAACTGGAGGGACGCAAAAAGAAGGGCGAAGCCGGCAGCAGTGCGAATCATAACCACCCCCGGGGGGACGAAAGTGCGTACAGAGACAAAATACGCCTGTTCGAGACTCACAGCAATGTGCGGAAGAATCCGTCAGCTATGGGTGAATGCCCATTGTGTTACCGTTGCATTACGGCGTCCCTCAGCGATGCGGGGCAGCAATTTATGGAGCGGATCCATCGCGCCGCGCGAAAGCGCAGATGATTGAAGGAGCGGGGCTTAGGGCCAGCTTCGGCATCTGAGTTGATGGGTCCGGGTGCAGGCCCTGGAGAATGTCACAGCAGCCGGAATTTTCGTCGTCGAGCATGCCTAACAACTCGCCTTCTGCAACTGGAGCAACGACGACTCCAACTGAGAGTGCGACCTTGTCTCCCGAGCCGGTGATCGGTCCTGCGCAGCAGCGAATTCCACATTGGCTGGTGCGAACCGAACTCTACCTGCGAGTGCTGTTGAGGATGTATATCGGTCTGGCGATCTGCTATGCACCGTGGTCTCAGCTTTTCTGGGACCAGAATCCGTTGTTCGTGCAATTTCCCACGTTGGCGATTTACGCTGCAAACGGCGCAGTCCGCGGCATCATCTCAGGATTGGGGCTGCTGAATATATGGATAGCGCTGCAAGACGCCATTCGGCATCGAAACGAGTGATTCGCGCGTGAAGTGAGCAAGGCTATGAGCGAAAAGGGCGAGCAGGAAAAAGGCGACCGAGCCGCAAAGAGCGTTTCGGAGCAGACGAATCCAGCGGAGATTGACGAGAAGTCCGCTGCGACGCAAAACAATGATCCAGACATGGCGGTCGAGCTTCCCACAAACGGAGCGCCACCACCATTGGCAGCAGCACCGCTGGCCTATGAGAACCCAGCATTTCTGAATGGGCCTGACGGACGGCTGATCCGCATCGTTGCGGAGTATATGGAACCGCTGGCGCGCTTTCGTCGCGAGCACGTTCAGGACACGGTCGTGTTTTTCGGGTCGGCACGTTTTCGCGGCAAGGAAGAGGCCGCGCATGAACTGGAACTGCTGGACAACACCGGTTCCACGGCACCCGCGCCAAGCGAAGAACAGCCGGCGAGTATCCCTGATATTGCGGCTGGGACCGCTACAGACCTGCAACGCAAGCGTGCTGTTGCGGCGGTAGCCATGGCGCGGTACTACGAAGATGCGCGGCGGCTGGCGCAGATGTTGACTCAGTGGTCGCTTAAGCTTCCATCGCGACGGCATCGGTTTGTTGTGACATCGGGTGGAGGGCCCGGGATCATGGAGGCCGCGAACCGGGGCGCTCACGAGGCAGGTGGGAAGACCATCGGCATGAACACTCGCCTGCCATTCGAGCAGTCTCCGAATCCATATATCACGCCTTCGCTCAACTTTGAGTTTCACTACTTCTTTATGCGCAAGCTCTGGTTTGCGTATCTGGCGAAGGCTCTGGTCGTTTTTCCAGGTGGGTTCGGGACACTGGATGAGATGTTCGAGATTCTGACGCTCGCGCAGACTCACAAGTTGGCGAAGAAGATTACAGTCGTTGTGTACGGTTCGGACTATTGGAAAAAGGTGTTCAACATGGACACGCTTGTGGATACTGGCGCGATTTCGCCCAAAGATATCGAGCTATTTCAGTACGCAGACACGCCAGAAGACGCGTTCGAGATTCTGCGGGATGGGCTGACGGAGAATTACCTTATTCCGGAGGCCAACGCGGCGGCGGAGCAGGCGTTTCATGGAGTTCTGCCGGGAGTGTCCTTCGAGGATTTCCTCGGGCCAGAAATGGCAAGGATGAATAAGGATCAAGACTGAAATCTGCGATTAGAGATTAGTGATTGTCTTTGGATACACGGATTGGTTTCCGGCAACCGGGCGGTTGCAGGTTCCCTCAAACGGTCTCTGCAGGGCCGTTTTTAATGGTCTGACTCGCTGCACTGATTGACGTGCAATTCTTCTCCTCTTAACGCCGTGTTGATAACCCGAGCTCGACACTGGAGTCGCAGGCTCGGGTCCGCTTGATTGCGGAGGGGGAGGAGAAATGGCCAACTCGACCGTTTCGTACCTGTGGCGCAACCAGAAGGCGCACGAGGAATTTCGGACGGGCATTTCGCTGCACAGCCATACGAATCAATCGCGCGAGACATTGGACTTCCTGGCGAATCTGGGGAACAAGTATGCCGCTATTCGGCCTCTGCTCGCCAGACTCGAGCGCCGTGCAGAGAGACTCCATGGAGTGCGGGTTGATTATGCGTCGAGCTACTGGACCCCGCCCATGACTCCTAAACTAGCTTTTGACCTAGAGAGCCAGCAAATCGAGAAGCTCGGCCTTAGTTCGATGGTATCGATCACCGATCATGACAATATCGAGGCTCCCATGTTGCTGCGGACTGTTCCGAGCGCGCGAAGAATTCCTGTCTCGGTAGAGTGGAGCGTTCCATACGGCGGCGCGCAGGCCTTTCACCTCGGCGTCCATAACTTGCCCAGTGCCAGAGCCAGACAGTGGATGAAGACCTTGGCCGCGTATACAGCGCATCCAGAAGAAGAGCGCTTTAGGGAGATTCTGGTTGCTCTCCACGAAGAGCCGCAAGTGCTGGTAGTGTTCAATCATCCAATGTGGGACCTCTTCCTGACCGGGGAAGGGCAGCATCGGTTCATGGTGAACGAGTTCTTGCAGAAGTTCGGGGTATGGCTGCACGCACTTGAGTTGAATGGGCTCCGGAACTGGACAGAGAATCGCGAGACACGGCGGTTGGGGGAGCGCTGGAATATGGTGCTAATCGGTGGTGGCGACCGACATGGTGTAGAGCCGAACGCAAACATCAATCTGACGAACGCGACAAGCTTCACGGAGTTTGTGCATGAGATCCGCCGTGAACGAAAAAGCAGTGTCCTGTTTATGCCACAGTACGCACAGCCATGGAAGCACCGGTTGCTGCAGTCGACGCTTGATGCGATCCGGAATTATCCAGACTTTCCGCAGGGCTCGAGAACTTGGGATGAGCGCGCGCATCATCCGGACGCCAACGGAGTCGTGCGGCCGCTTAGAGAAATCTGGCCGAAGGGCCGCGCTCCCCTGGCCATTGAATGCGTAATCAGGTCTGTGCAGATGCTGGGCAGCCGTCCGGTTTCCGGAGGCCTGCGAATGGCTTGGAACAATGCGAGCCAGCTGCGGCTTGCGCTAGGCGACCAGGATAGCTAATCGAAAAGGAACCCTTGC
>Ga0105240_10008010_pt1 | contig 15216 bp, 10 predicted proteins | sample KBSC54metaG_FD_80426 | JGI IMG/M metagenome (GOLD analysis project Ga0105240, IMG submission 80426) | Corn rhizosphere microbial communities from Kellogg Biological Station, Michigan, USA - KBS C5-4 metaG | ecosystem: Host-associated > Plants > Roots > Rhizosphere > Soil | place: Michigan, USA... | reverse complement strand
CAACAGTCTCGGAGTCGAGACGGAGGAAGAGCACAATTTCCTGCCAGTGAAATTCACACCTACCCGCGGCAGTCTTGTTCCTCTGGGGCGCATGGCGATACCGTATTATTATCCGCTGGACAGCAACAGCATTTATTCAGTCCATCAATTCTGGGATTATGAGACTACAGTGTTGAGGCAGACGGACACTCTTCTGTCCTATAACGCCCATTTCGGGGACAGCTCCAAGCCTTCTACAGACGTTGTCAATGACAGCTATACCAATCGTGTGGAAGTGATCCTCTCCTTAGCATTTAATATCGAGCCCTATCCATTCCTGAAACCTGAGGGTCATATCGGCAAGCATCTGACCCTGGTGGGCAACACGTTCTATCTGAAGAGCTTTCCGTTGCTGGAATACCTGCACAAATACGATCTGTGTGTGGATGTCGTAGCCGTTGCTCTGCCGGGTAAGGGCGCGGGGGGAGGGGACGTGTACAACCTCAGCAACCTTTTCGGCATGGAACACCGGCCCGCGCTGCCGCAGGGATACACCCTCGTACTGCTCTATACCGGATCGGATGAGCAGATAGAGCTACAGGAATGTAAAAAGGATACCTGGCCGGAGATTGCCATGAACACTATTGTCGCCGACTTTGTCCTGCCGGGATGTCTCAACTGCTATACGGCCGATGCCAATGTCATGGCGACGCTGACGGCGCAGCCAAACACCAATACCTGATAAAAATGGACACCGCCGGAGAGCAACATATTATCAATCGAATATCCATGGAGGTGAGGTCCGGCGGCCGGCGTGACGCCATGCAGCTACAGGAGCAGCTTGGCTTTCTTCTGCACAGCCGGAATTTTATGGATCAGCTCGAGAGCCTGCTGGACAAGCTGGCGCCTCCCGGCATCTATGTGGAGATACCGAGCCTGCGTATCGAGCTGGATACATACCCGGGGCAACCAATTATCCCGCTGTTGCTGGAGCAGCTTGAAAGCGCCCTTCGTGAGAAGCTGGTAAATGTTTCGGCTGTTTCCGGGGGACAGGTCAATCTGTCGGGGCCGGCTCTTATGGAGGCGATCCGGGATTTTTTTCTTATCAATGGGGCCCGGCTTTATGCAAATGCCCGGGTCACCGTTGCAGACATCCGAAGTCTGCTGCTTGCTTTGCCGGCGACACCGGAGCCTGGGCTTGAAAAGGCATTGCTCATCGTTGGAAAGAAAGCCCCCATTATGTGGAAAAGGCTTTTTTTTCTGTTGGGACCCGGTCCGATGCAGCAATTGATCCTCCGCCTGTTTGGTCTAAGCATGGAGGCGCTGGCGCAGATGATATCGGCGCAGGGTGCTGTGGAGGATGCAGGGTCTTTGCGGGCGCCGGATGCTTCGACATGGCAATTAGTGCTCACCCTTTTGCAGGCCGGCACGACGCCACCGGAGATTGCCGTTGCAGTCGGATCGATGATAAAGTCGCGCAGCGATATTTCGCCGGGTGAGGCCGTCGTCACTCATTCATTGCAGCGGCAGACTTCTCCGACCCCAAGAGTATACGAACCGGGATCAGGACTGCCCGTCATCCACGCGGGAGTGGTGCTGGTATGGATGAGCTATGGTATGCTGCTGAAGGAACTGGGTTGGGTAAAAGAAAAGCGATTTATCGAAGATGCTGCCTGTCAGCGGGCCATCTGGCTCTTACAATATATAGCCAGCGGAAGGAATGAGGTGGCGGAAGAGGAGCTGTTGTTAAACAAGCTGCTTTGCGGCTGGCCGTTGGCCGATCCTGTGGACCCAGCCTGTTTTCCGGGTCAGGAGAGTCTTCAGGCTGCGGATATCATGCTGGAAAAATGGATAAAGGACTGGAAAAAGGACAGGACCTTTTCGCTGTCCTGGTTCCGAGGCAGTTTTTTGCAAAGGGAGGGAGTATTGATCCGCCGGCATGATGAGAACTGGCAGCTGAATGTAGAGAACAAGACAGAAGACATCATTATCGACAAGCCTTCTGTGATAAGATATTCCTGGATGCCAGAGCTGTTGTTCGTGCAATGGTGATCTACCCATGCACGCCGGCGCTGGTGGCCAGGAGCCGCTGCACATACTTTAAAACAGACGCATGAGCGAGTCCAGCACCTTGGCGGCGCCCGTCAGGGTACAGAAAGCAGGTAAGCTGTTCCGTAAGGAGGGGCGTGACTCGTCGTTTGCAGATCAGGAAGGAGGTGAACGGCCCTTTTTCCTGAGCCATGATGAACAGCCTATCCGTCGCAGGGGCAAGCATGACCCCGGGGACGACGATCTCCTCCAGCGAAAATGTCATGAGTGTGAGGAAGAGGAAAAGTTGCAGCGAAAATGTCAGGAGTGCGAGGATGAAGAAAAGCTTCAGCGTAAGGAGGAGCCGGATGAGGCTTCCCTTGAGCCCTCTCATGAACCTTCCCCGGACAAAAGCGAAGTCCGGCGGAAATGTTCCGAATGTGAGAAAGGGGATGCGGCTCCTCCCGGTGTCGAGGCCGCGCCTGTCGCGCCCGCCCATGATGTGCAGACACGACTTACTGTTGGGGCGCCCGATGATCCTTATGAGCGGGAGGCCGACCAGATGGGTGAAAAAGTCATGCGGATGCCTTTTCAGAGCTTTGCCGCCGGCGGGGGGATCAGCGCCGGCAAGCCCGGCAATATCCAGCGCAACGAAGAAGAGGGTGGGGAAGACATCCAGGCCAAGCCCGTACCCGGTCTTCAACGTACGGCACAAGGTGGTATGCAAACCAGCCCCGGCTTTAGCTCGAGGGTTCAGTCGTCGGGTGGCGGGGGCAGTATGGCCGTGCCTGTTCAGCAACATATGGAGAGCGCTTTCCAGGCCGACTTCAGCGCAGTTAGGATACATACGGGAACGGAGGCTGCAGCGTTGAGCGACGAAATAGGCGCGCAGGCCTTTACCTACCACAACCATATATATTTTAATGACAACAAGTACAGCCCCGAGTCGTCAGAAGGACGCTTCCTCCTGGCGCATGAGCTGACGCATACTGTCCAGCAGGGGGCCGCCCATACCGTCAGAAGGGACGGAGAGGACAACCCACCAGACGAGCATCAGTCATTCTGGGACAAGCTCAAGAACGGGTTCGACTCGGTGATGTCCACCGTACTGCCGGGCCCCGTCTACAAGGTATATAAAGGCATCCGGGACGGCGGTCTTGTCAATTATGTAAAGAGCGTGCTCTTAGGCCTCTTTAAAGGGCTCTTCTCCAAACTCGGCTTCTCGGATGCGGAGATAATGCTGATCATCCAGATATTTATCGAGCTCAAGAACCAGCTTCCTAAGATCATCGATGCGCTTGGCAGTGGAGATTGCAAACCGCTGTTTGCCGCGCTTGACACCCTGTCCACTGTGATGAGTGCAATCGCCGGACGGGTATGGGACAGGTTGATGGAGGCGATCGAACCTATCCGGCAATGGCTGCTGGATATATGGAATACTTATCTGTCGCCGGTGATCGATGAGATCAAAGAGTTTTTGGGAGAGGAGTGGGACATGATAAAATCGTTCGGGAAGTGGATCTGGCAACAGTTCCAGCCTATCATACAAAAAGGGAAAGATATATGGGCCTGGGTGATGAATAAATTAGGATTTGGGGACGACCCGAATGAGGAGGGGTTGGTGGGGTTTATAGGCCGGAAGCTTGGGGAGGCCTGGGATGCCATCAAGAAAGAGCTTAAGCCCGTTATCGATCCTATCAACGATGTCATCGAGGGGATCAAATCTATTGTGAGCCTGGAGGCTATCCGGAAATTCCAGGAAGATGCCAAAAAATGGCTGGATGAAGTGGCCAAGACCGCTACGGCCATGGGCGATCAGGACGATGCGATCAACAATAAGCAGCTGACCCTTCGGGAAGTCCTGCTGCCCGCCCTAAACAAGGCCATCGACAGGTTGAAGGAGACGGTACAGGCTGCCAGCGATTGGGTGATGGATAAGGTCAACTTTGTCACAGACAGGGTGAATGGCTTTGTCACGGGCATACAAAACAATTCCTATGTCAGCGCTCTTTATTCCGTCATCAGCTGGGTGCCACGGACAGTGGATAAGATCCATGATTGGGCTTCCGACAAGGTGAACTGGATCTTTGATAAGATACAGGTGGGGATCGACAATCTTCGGGAATTTATCGATCCTGTCTTGAAGGGGCTGGAGAAGATCGTCGATGTCGTTTCCAATCTTTTGGGTAAGCTGCCCGATTTTATTACGGGCGGGCTTTATGGTAAGATACCAAAGTGTATAAAGGACCCCATTATCAACTGGATCACTGAGGTGATCCTAAAAAAGATCCCTGTCATTTCCGAATTTATCGAGCTGAAGGATAAGTGGGATCAGATAAGGTCAGCGGCCCTCACCGTATTGAAACAGGTGTTTGTCGACGGACAGCTTGCCCGGGCATTATGGACCTTCTTCCGTAATCTCCTTTCTTTGCTGAATATCGATCCAACCCTGGTAACCACCATCGTAGCCAAGGCGGCAAAGAACTTCTCGGACATCATTTCGAAACCCGGCGCTTTTTTGAAGAATGTATGGGAGGTGGTCAAGGGCGGCTTTTCTCTTTTCTGGGACAATATCGGGAAGCATCTGCTGCAGGGGGCTCTCGACTGGCTTTTTGGGGAGGTGAAAGGCGCTGTTGGCGCCAAGCCGCCAAAGGATTTTACGCTGGGCAGCATATTGGGATATGTACTCGATCTGTTTGGCATCAGCAAGGAGAATGTATACAAACGGATGGAGCTGAACCCGCGTATCGGGCCTGAAAAAGTAGCTATCATCCGTAAGATCGAGTCTGCTCTTACAGGGGCGCTGGAATGGATCACCGTGTGGATCAAGGAAGGACCCGAGGGGCTTCTCAGGAAGGCGAAGGAAAAACTCAGCAGCATCAAGGATGCCGTCATAAACAGTATCGTGGGCTGGGTCACGCAAAAGGTATCTGCCGAGATCCTCAAGCGACTTGCCACCAGTTCCGATCCTTTAGGTATTGGCGCTACCATCAATACCATTATCCTGATCTATGATACGATCAAGACGGCAGTAGCGTATATCAACCGGATGTTGAACATCGCCAACAAGGCAATGGACAATCTTGCCGACATCATCGCGGGCAATCTGGATGCAGCCAAGACAGCCTTTGAAGAGGTGCTGGGCAAGGCCGTGCCGGTAGTAGTTGGTTTTGCCGTAGAGGTTATCATCGGCCCGGTAGGCGATAAGATCCAGGAGATCGTCACCGATGCCCGCAACACCGTAGACGGAGCCATCGATGCGCTGATCAATGGCGCCCTCGATATGATAGGTTCGCTGGTGGATACTGCGAAGAAAGGGGTAAAGAAGGTGTTAGGCTGGCTGGGTGTTACCAAGGAATTCAAGGCCGTCAATGGAGATGATCATGAGCTGTTGTTTGAAGGCACCGAACAGAATGCCACGCTGATGATTTCCAGCGCGAAGCCTGTCAGTTACGAGGTATGGCTGGAGGATATGGATGCTAAAGACTCGGAAAAAGCGCCGGCGCTCAAGATCGTTAAAGAAATGGCACAGATTGAAAAGAAGACCGAGACAGAGCAGTACACAAAAGAAGATAAGGAAAAAGAACTGCGGGACAAGATGGATGAGCTAAGCGATATCACAGGTCCCTTGTTTGCCAAGGTGCTGCCGAAGACCAAATATCCTCCTGACTATCATGGCCGGGGTGGTGCCAACTGGGGTAAGGGCATGACGATGGAAGTGCTTTCCAATAATGGAAAAAAGATGGGTTCTACACCAAGTGTGGGTGGCTCCAGCGAAACATTCATGACCATCAACAAGCGCAGGTCCGGCAGCGGCTCCTATTATATCCTTGGTCACCTGTTGAATATGAAGCTGGGGGGTGAGGGAAACACCTGGGATAACCTCACACCGATAACAAGGTCTGCCAATAGCCAGCATGAATCTATTGCTGAGGCGCGGGTGAAAAATGCCAGGGATGCCGGTAATATCGTTAAATACACCGTTACAGCAGAATATGACCGTTCCTCCAACACAAAATCGCTGGAAAAGGCTGTTGATGCATCCAACATAAGTGAAGATAAGGAGACGATCAAGGAGATCATCCAGGCAGAAGCAAATGTGCCCACAAAGCTGATATGCGTGGCGACGATGAAGAACCCGAAGACGAATGAGGAAGCCATCCTGGTCCCCGAAGGCACCACCATCGAGAACAGATTGGATCAGGGACCATCGGACTATTCGTTGACGGAGGGTAAACGAAGTGATATCTATCTTGACCAGGCCAGCCCCGAAGAGATCAACACTATTGGCAAAGGGATGGATCTTACACTGGCGAAAAAGGTCGTACAGGCCTATAAAGATCATGGCGCCTTCCGTACGCAGGCTGCCTTGACGGGATATGAGGTCGACGGGAAAGCCTATTTCACCGACAGGCAACGAGGCATCCTTGAAGCGGCGGTCGATCAGCCCTTTGTAAAACTCTATAAACAATCATAAAACCAACCATTACCCATGCGTAGTTTTTTGCAAATGCTCCTTGCCCTTCTTACACTTGCCGCCATGGCCTGGGCCGTCTGGCAGGGTATTCTTTTGCTCCGTCAGGAACAGCTCGGTCTTAGTCCGGGCAGCCGGAGTATCGTCATTATTGCCGCGATCCTCGCCATCATCTGCACTTTTATGGTGACGCAGGCCATCGACAACCATGGCAGGAACGGCTATGCCGGGCAGCAGTTTGCCGCGCGGTACGCTTTGTATGACCGTTGTATCGGCGTCTTCCAGGTGTTGTTGCAGGAGTTGCCTGCCGGACAGGAGGTGAAGCTGGACCTTCATTTTCGGGAGCTGGATACCCAGCTGGTATTGCTGGCCTCTTCCAAAGTGCTAAAGGCCTTCAATGAGCTGAGACAGGTGGTTGGCAGTCATGGGCTGAATACGGAAGCTGCCCTTGTCGTAAGACATAAGCTGTTGCTTGCCATGCGGGAGGATCTGGGGGTACAGGTAGACACGCTGGTGAAAAAGTACAGTTTACTACTCATCAAATAAACAGCGGATATGGCTAACAAAAGATTTTATCGCCGCAAGAAAAAGGGGAGGGGGGAAGCCAAAACGCCTCAAACCTTTATTCAATCCGAATCTGCCCGGCAGGACGGCGCAGAGGGGAACAGTTTTTTTCTTCCTAAGGAAGGGATAATACAGACCAAGCTAAAGGTCAGCGAGCCGGGTGACGACCAGGAACGCGAGGCGGATACCATGGCGGACAAGGTTGTAAAAAGGAAGCCGGAGGAGGAGAAAGTACACCGGCGGCCCGATGAAGAGAAGGTGCAGAAGAAACAGGAGGACGATAAACTTCACAAAAAGCAGGACGACGAGAAAGTTCATAAGAAACCAGAGGAAGAGAAGGTCCATAAGAAGCCCACGGCTGCCGCGGCGGCTGGTCCTGGTCCGACTGCTTCCGGGGCTGTTGGAAAGGAGGGAGGTTCAGCGCTGCCTGCTTCTGCGCTGGGCGAGATGTCCAGCGGCTTTGGCTATGACTTTGGCAATGTAAAGATCCATACCGACAGGCAGGCGCAGGAGATGAGTGAGCAATTAGGCGCGCAGGCGTTTACCTATAAAGGTGATATTTATTTCAATAAGGGGAAATTCGACCCGGGTTCCAAAGAAGGCAAATGGCTGCTGGCCCATGAGCTGGCCCATGTCGTACAGCAAAGCGGCGATGATGTGACGGTGCTTCAGAAAAAAGATGTGCCGGGTATCAGCACGCCCGTGCCTGATAAATTCGACGTCGTGAAGAAAGTCGTAAAGAAAAAGGAGGTGATCCTTTCTGCCACCGGCCAGGTAAAGGGAGTGAAGGTTGTGGTGCTGCCGGACACTGTCGGAGCCGTCCGGCCGGGAAAGGAGGCAGATACACATATCGACATACCGTACCAAATTTCGTCGCCGAAAATAAAAGACGGGAAAATAGTGACAGCGGGCAAAGCCGATGCCCACATTCAGATACAGACCATCTATGTGGATGCGGATGCTCATGCCAGGCCGGCAGGAACCGGTCGTGGTACGACAAAGGAAGACAAGGCTGCCGGGAATACCAGCGTTCAATTTCATGAAGGAACACATGGCGTCTCGGCCATCGACTTTGTGGCAGCAAATCCGCTGCCCCGATTTGAGGGTAAGGATGGGATGACCGAAAAGGCTTATAACGACGCCGTAAAAAAATACGAGAAGGCACTGACGGATTATAAGGATGCTTTGATCAACGCCAATATCCAGGCCGTGCACTGTGTAGGCAATATCGACCCTGATTGTAAAACTCCGTAAAATCTGTAGTTATGTTTGGAAGGAAAAAAAATGTTGACGCTGATGGAGGACCTGTGGTGGTAGCAGCTCCCCGGCGAAAAGAAACGGGTCCATCTTTTCTTGCCCGGTCGGTTGCGATCCTCCAGGAAATAGTGGAAGCCAGGCTGAACCATTATTTTGGCAAGACCGATAAATTTATCCAGCCTGCATTTGATGTGGTGGATGATGGCTCCGCCTTTGCGAGATATGTCATCGACAGCAAGATCACTGTCGAAGAGTATATTGTGCTGCTGCTTGCGCTGACACCGCATGTGCATGCAGATCTTTTTACACCGATGATCCGCGAGCATCTGCCAAAGGGTGGTGATTTTCCCGACTTCGGCGGAGTGAAGGGTACCAATCACCGGGGGATACTGCCCACGGGGGAGACTGCATTATTTATCTTAGCCGGGATCAATAGCGACATGCGTGTAAATTATGCCTCGTGGTTAAAGGGGAACAGCGCGCTACACAAGGATGGACAGAACAATACGGAAAGAAAAACCATTTTTCAGAGTGGAGTGGTCAGCATAGAACCAATGAAGGATGGGGAGCCGGAGATGAGCGGCCGGCTGCTGCTGTCGCCGGAAAAGACGGAAGAGTTCCTCACGGGTCAGAAATGGCGCCCTGCGTTTGGTTCGGGATTCCCGGCGGCGCTGCTCGAGACCAGGATGGACTGGCAGGACATGGTGCTGTCCCCGCAGACCGAGCAGGAGCTGAAAATGATACAGCACTGGCTTCTTTATCATACGAAGATCGAAAAGGACAGTAATCTCGGCAGGCGTATAAAGCCGGGCTATCGGGCGTTGTTCTATGGTCCGCCGGGCACGGGCAAGACGCTAACCGCCAGCCTGCTTGGCAAACAGTTTGGTTTGGATGTATATCGTATCGACCTGTCGCTGGTGGTATCCAAATATATCGGCGAGACAGAAAAGAACCTCCATCATATTTTTGAAAAAGCGCAGGATTGGATACTTTTCTTTGATGAGGCGGATGCGTTATTTGGCAAGCGTACCAATGTACAGTCGGCGCACGACCGTTTTGCCAACCAGGAAGTGTCGTATCTGTTGCAGAAGGTGGAGGAGCATCCGGGGTTGGTGATCCTGGCTACTAATTTCAGGAATAATATGGACCAGGCATTTATTCGCCGATTCCAGACCGTGGTGCCTTTTTCCCTGCCCAATGAGCAGGAGAGCCTGTTGCTTTGGAAAAGTACTATGCCTTCGGATATACCCTGGGAGGCCGGCATTTCCCTGCCCGAGCTGGCGCGGCGTTATGAGCTCACCGGGGCATCGATCCTCAACATTGTGCAGTCGGCGTCGATCCGGGCGCTGTCGGAGGACAGGGCGATCAAGGAAGATGATTTATTGGAGGGGATACAGCAGGAGTATTATAAGAATGGGAAGTCTATCTGATCATTTGGTCCGGCCGGAGGCCGGCCATATGAATAAAGCCCGATCGGATGATCGGGCTTTATTCATTTCAGGGTAAGCACAGGCTATTTTATTGCTTCCAGGGCTGTATTGAACAGCACGAGGAATCCATACACACAGCCTAATAAAAGGCCACCAAGAATAGTCAGTTTAACAAGTACTTTACCAGTAGGGAGAGCCTGCAGTTCGAGGTCTTGCTTCATAGGGAAATATTTTTTGGATTATAAATGGGTTGGTTTGTCATGTGGATTGTTGGATATAGCTAAGATAATAACCCTTGTATCCCATTACAAGGTTGTTTTACGTAGGATAATTACGATGTTTCTTTAAGTGGCTGATAATCAATTGGATTATTTAGGCCATCTCCTTAATTGATCCGTAGAAAATGTCCATTCGGGGGTAATGATATGGCTATCACCCCGTATGCTGTACCAGGGACTTGGCTGTCCTTCTGTCGGATTGACCACGATATGAATATCCTGGGCCGGCATATAGCTTTGGGCCAGGAGATAGGCCTTGTTGCCGGCCGCATCTTCCGCCATATCCATAACCAGCATGGCGTGACCGGGGGAGCCGCCTTTGATCAGCACGTCTCCGGGAAGGATGTCTGAAAAGGGAGATATGGGATTTAACTGCCGTTCGAGGCTTAATGTTCCGCAATAGGAGAAGACGGTGAGCAGGTATTCATCAAAACAGGCACGGTCTTCGCAAGGCATATTGCTTCCTGAGTGGGTGTAGGGAACCAGCTTGTCGCCTGACAGCCTGAAGCGCCGGCCTTTTGTCCAGTCCAGGAAATTGAGGCGGGTGCCTTGCTGGGTGTAGAAACAGATGGCGTTATAGTCCTTCCGGGCATAGAGGTATTCTGCCCGCAGTCGCATAACGGCATCGGCGCATTGCTGCAGATCCTGGTGGCCCACGGAAATGTCCAGTACGGCAAACTGGGCTGTCTGGTTATATTTGCGGCTGCCGTCGTAGAGATAGACGGTGCGGTCTTTTTTGAGGGCAATGGCACGCAGCCAGCTGGTAAAAGGGTCGCTGGTGGTGATCCGGTGGTAGCCGGGAGGTGGTGGAATGGCGCCAATGGTGGGATAGGGATTGAGACCGAGGTCAGGAGCGCAGGATAGGAGCAGAAGTATTACATTTGTCAGTAACATATGATAGCGGTTCACGGACCTAAGAGAAGCCAGGCCATTTATTATCCATAAAAAAGATTTGTTAAAGCTCATGTCGAACATTTTGATCATTGACGATGAAAAAGCGATCCGTAAAACACTTAGTGAGATCCTCTCCTATGAAGGTTATAAGATAGATGAAGCCGGGGATGGTGAAGAGGGGTTAAAAAAAGCCCGTGAAAAAGAGTATGATGTCATTCTCTGCGACATTAAGATGCCAAAGATCGATGGGATAGAATTTCTGGAAAAGGCCAAGGAGGCCAACCCGGATATCCCCATCATTATGATATCCGGTCACGGCACCATCGAGACGGCCGTAGAAGCGGTGAAAAAGGGGGCTTATGACTATATTTCAAAGCCGCCCGATCTGAACCGGCTGCTGATCACCATTCGTAATGCCATGGACAAGACCACTCTCGTGGCCGAGACCAAGGTGCTGAAGCGTAAAGTGAGCAAAGTGCAGGAGATGGTCGGCGCATCCACTCCCATACAGAAGATCAAGGAGACCATTGAAAAAGTGGCGCCCACGGAGGCCCGGATCCTGGTGACGGGTGAGAATGGGGTGGGTAAGGAGCTGGTGGCCCGCTGGGTGCATGAAAAGAGCAACCGGGCAACGGGGCCGCTGATCGAGGTGAACTGTGCGGCCATACCCAGTGAGCTGATCGAGAGTGAGCTTTTTGGGCATGAAAAGGGATCTTTTACTTCTGCTGTCAAGCAGAGGATCGGCAAATTCGAGCAGGCCAATGGGGGCACGCTTTTCCTGGATGAGATAGGCGATATGAGCCTTACCGCGCAGGCGAAGGTCTTGCGGGCCTTGCAGGAGGGTAAGATCACCCGGGTAGGAGGCGATAAGGATATCAATGTGGATGTACGGGTCATCGCGGCGACGAATAAAGATCTGCTGAAGGAGGTGGATGAGAAGAATTTCCGTTTGGACTTGTACCACCGTCTCAGCGTCATCATCATACATGTGCCTTCGCTGAACGAGCGTAAGGATGATATTCCATTGTTAGTCGACAAATTCCTCATAGACATTTGCGCCGACTACGGTATTGCCAGGAAAGCCATCGATGAAGAGGCGATCAAGGCATTGCAGAAACATAATTGGACCGGTAATATCCGGGAGCTGCGGAATGTGGTGGAGCGGTTGATCATTCTCTCCGGCAAGACCATCGACAAGGATGATGTGGAGAGCTATGTGCTTCCCAAAAAATAATCATTTTTCCAAAGCAAAAGCCTGCATTTCTTCCAGGCTTTTTAGTACCCGCACCTGTGGGGGTATGGGGTATGCGCCTGCGCCGATGACCCCGGATACAACGACCTGCTGGCCGGGGAACAGGCTGATAAGCTTCTTCATATATTCGACCGGCTCCGAGCGGAGCAGGTGGGTCACCAGATGGAGGTAGAGGTGGGTCACCTTTCTTTGGCGGCAGTAATGTTCCAGCGCGTCCAGTCCAATGTCCCTTCCGAAATAGACGGTAGGCGTCCCATTTTTTTTCAGCAGGTAGTGCATGTAGAGCAAGGGCAGCTCATGCAGTTCGCCTTTTGGCGTAAAGAGCAGCACGATCCGCTGTTCGGCGAACCTGGAAGGGGGCGGGGCATCCAGCCCGTTGATGGCTACATGCATTTTTTTGGCGATGAGGTTGCTGGCAAAATGCTCTTGAGCAGGGACCACATTGCCTGTGAGCCAGAGCAGGCCAATCTTGTCCAGAAAAGGGTAGATGACTTTCGGGATGGCTTTTTCGAAGCCCATATGCAGGATGACGTTGTGGAGTATCCTGTCGAACATGTCCTGGTCAAAGTCGATGGAGGCCTCCGTCAGCTGGTTGATAAAGATCCCGGTGGCGTCCCCGTCCCTGGTGTGAGAAAGGATCAATTGACTAAGCTCCTTTTCATTCAGCCGGGCGATAGTGGATATCTTATGACCGTGGTGGTAGAGGAAGGCGATGCGGAGCATGCATTTCAGGTCATTACTATCATAAATACGATGATTGCCTGCCTTTCTCTGGGGGCAAAGGAGCTGGTAGCGTTGTTCCCAAATGCGCAGGGTGTGGGCCTTGATGCCGCACAAGTTTTCGATATCCCTTATAGTAAAAGCATTCATCGGGTGAAAACTAATGGTTTTTACTGAAACTGAGGCCATTAAAAACTCCGGGAGCCCCGTAATATTTTCTTTTGCCCGGCGACTTATGAAGTTAAGGAAGGACCATTTTCGGACATTTGATCTATATTTGGCCGGAAATCAAAGAATTGTCCACCCTTTTCGGGGAATCATAAAAAAACAAAGGAATGTCGACTCATCAGTTGCTGGTTTTAGTGGTTATTCAATTACTTATCCTCTTACTACCCTCTGTCGGACTCTCTAAAATGTTTGAAAAAGCGGGCGCTCCCGGCTGGAAAGCATTCATCCCTTTTTATAATACATATGTCATGCTGGAGCTGGCTGAAAGGCCCAAGCACTGGGTTTTCTGGCAGCTGATACCCGTTGTGGGCTGGTTTATCTCCATGGGGATCTATGTAGAGTTCGTCAAGGCTTTTGGTAAGTTCCGTTTTTATGAGCATGCCCTGGCTGCGCTCGTGCCGGTGCTGTATTTTCCCTATCTGGGTTATAATAAGGACGATCGGTTCCTTGGTTCTGCGGTCGTAAAGAAGCATAAGAAAGGGACGGCCAGAGAGTGGGTCGACGCGGGAGTTTTTGCCATCGTGGCTGCCACGCTGATCAGGACATTTGTCTTCGAGGCATATACCATTCCCACCGGCTCAATGGAAAAGACCTTGCTGATCAATGACTTTCTATTTGTAAGCAAGTTTAGTTACGGTCCCCGCATACCCAATACCCCCCTGTCCATTCCTTTTGTACATAATACTATGCCTATCACCAATGGGAATTCGTATGTGGAGTGGATCAAGGTCCCTTATACCCGCTGGTTCCCCAGCCCTGTGAAGAGGGGGGATGTGGTGGTATTCAATTTCCCTGCGGGCGACACTGTTATCAACCTTCCCGATTATCAATCCCTACGACCTTATTATGATGTAGCCCGGGGGCTGGGCGGGGGCAATATGGATTCCGGCAGACGGATCATTCTCGACCATCCTGACGATTACCCTCTGGTGATCCGTCCCGTGGACAAGCAGGAGAATTATATCAAACGCTGTGTGGCGGTGTCCGGAGATACTTTACAGATCAAGGACCAGGTATTGTATATCAATGGGCAAATGCAGGTGTTCCCGCCCGAGAGCCAGACCAACTACGATGTTGAAACAAAGGGACAGCCGCTGGATGAGACCGTGATGAAGGATGAGTACAATCTCGATATGAGCAATGGGGAAGACGTGCGAACCACCGGTACGCCGAATCAGTATGTAATGCTTCTGACCTGGGCCGCTCATGAAAAGATGTTGAAGAATGGACTGGCCAAGAGCATTGTTCCAGAAATAGACAACAACCGCGATGTCTATCCTTACGACAGCACCCATCCATGGAGTAAAGATAATTTTGGTCCTATCTGGATACCTGCCAAAGGCGCGACCCTGCCCCTGACCCGGGAAAATTATCCTATTTATGAAAGGGCCATCCGGGTATATGAAGGCAATAAATTCGAAATGAAGGATGGAAAATTCTATCTCAATGATCAGCCCGTGACCCAATACACTTTTAAAATGAATTATTATTGGATGATGGGGGACAACCGTCATGGATCACAGGATTCCCGGTATTGGGGATTTGTGCCGGAAGACCATGTAGTAGGTGAGGCCTGGCTGATCTGGATGAGCTGGAACAAAGGGGTGCGTTGGAACCGACTGTTCAAGAAGATAAAATAATACCGGGATGAAGAAGGAACATCTTTTCTCCTACGAAGAATATGAGAGCGCGGCAGAGCTGAGCTCATCGGATGCCGAGCTGTTAAAGAAGGCCACGGAGGTAACAAAAGACGCCTATGCGCCTTACTCTAAGTTCCGTGTTGGTGCGGCAGCCCGGCTAATCAACGGACAGGTGATCACGGGAACCAACCAGGAGAATGCTTCTTATCCCATTGGTATATGTGCTGAGAGGGTATTGATGTCCGCAGCTTCTTCCCTGTATCCTGGCGTGGCGATCGACGCGCTGGCCGTCAGTTATCATAACGAAAATGGTCCCAGTGACCGCCCCATTTCCCCCTGCGGCATTTGCCGACAGTCACTGCAGGAATTCGAGCACCGGACAGGTAAACCCATACGGCTGATCATGGGCGGCGAAACGGGAGCTGTGTATATTATTCCACAATCAGGATTGCTGCTGCCCTTTGCTTTCGAT
>Ga0105240_10008007_pt1 | contig 15222 bp, 9 predicted proteins | sample KBSC54metaG_FD_80426 | JGI IMG/M metagenome (GOLD analysis project Ga0105240, IMG submission 80426) | Corn rhizosphere microbial communities from Kellogg Biological Station, Michigan, USA - KBS C5-4 metaG | ecosystem: Host-associated > Plants > Roots > Rhizosphere > Soil | place: Michigan, USA... | reverse complement strand
TGAACGCGAACTCAGCGCACCCGTACGAGAATCCCACCGCGCTGTCGAATTTCCTGGAGATCCTCGCGCTCGTGATCATTCCGGCCGCGCTCACCCATACCTTCGGACGGATGGTCGGCGACACGCGTCAGGGATGGGCGGTATTCGCGGCCATGGCCCTCCTGTTCCTGTCGCTGGTCACTATGGCCGTCAACAGCGAGCAGGCCGGCAACCCCCGGCTCGCCAGGCTGGGAATCGATCAGACGGCGACCCTCACGCAGTCCGGGGGCAACATGGAGGGCAAGGAAACGCGCTTCGGCATCGGCGCCTCCGCGCTGTTCGCGGCGACCACGACGGCCACTTCCTGCGGTGCCGTGAATTCCATGCACGACTCGTTCACGCCGCTCGGGGGCTTCGTCCCGCTCTTCAACATGCAACTCGGCGAGGTGGTGTTCGGCGGTGTGGGCACCGGGCTGTACTCGATGCTCATCTTCGCCATCGTCGGCGTGTTCATCGCCGGCCTCATGATCGGCCGCACGCCGGAATACCTGGGCAAGAAGATCGAAGCGTTCGAGATGAAGATGAGCTCGATCGCCATCCTGGTCATGCCCTGCATCGTGCTCGTGGGCACGGCCATCGCGGTGCGGCTCACCGCCGGTCAGGCCGGCGCTGCAAATCCCGGCGCCCATGGATTTTCCGAGATTCTCTACGCGTTCACTTCCGCGAGCAACAACAACGGCAGCGCCTTCGCGGGCCTGTCTGCAAACACGCTGTTCTACAACACCGCGCTCGCACTGGTGATGTGGCTCGGGCGCTTCTGGCCCATCGCTGCAGTTCTATCCATTGCCGGCTCGCTCGCGGCCAAGAAGCGTGTGCCGGTCACGGCGGGCACGATGCCTACGCATTCCCCTACGTTCGTCGTTCTGCTGATCGGCACGGTGTTGCTCGTCGGGGCGCTGACTTTCGTCCCCGCGCTGGCACTCGGTCCGGTCGTCGAGCACCTGACGCTCTGGAAGGGGGGTTGAGCCATGTCCGACCTGACTGACCGCGAGCTGCTTCCGGGGCCGCGGGGTCCGGCGGGCCCGCGGGGTGCGGGCGAGCCGCCGCGTCCGGCCTGGCCGCTCCGTCCGGCCGAGTCGCCGCATCCGGCGCAGACACCGCGCGCCGCGGTACGACACAAGCTGTCGATGTTCGACCGGCTGTTGCTGATTCCCGCGGTCATCGATGCCTTCCGCAAGCTCCATCCGCGTGTGCAGTGGCGCAACCCAGTGATGTTCGTGGTGTACGTCGGCAGCATTCTGACCACGCTGCTGTGGGTCCAGGCCCTGGGCGGGAGAGGGGAGGCCCCGGCCTGGTTCATCCTCAATGTGGCGATCTGGCTGTGGTTCACCGTCCTGTTCGCCAATTTTGCCGAGGCGCTGGCGGAGGGCCGCAGCAAGGCTCAGGCGGCATCCCTGCGGGGCCTGAAGCAGGCGGTGTCGGCCCGGAAGCTCGCCGATGCGACCGATCGCTCACGCCAGTCCCGCATTCCCGCCGACCGGCTGCGCAGGGGCGATGTCGTCCTGGTCGAAGCGGGCGACTACATTCCGGCGGACGGCGAGGTCATCGAGGGGGCTGCCTCGGTCGATGAGAGCGCGATCACCGGCGAATCGGCGCCGGTCATCCGTGAATCCGGCGGGGACTTCTCCGCCGTGACGGGCGGTACGCGGCTGCTCTCCGATTGGATCATCGTGCGAGTGACGGTCAATCCGGGCGAGACGTTCATCGACCGGATGATCGCCATGGTGGAGAGCGCGAAGCGCCAGAAGACGCCCAACGAAATTGCGCTCACCATCCTGCTCGTCGCGCTCACGCTGGTATTCCTGTTCGCGACGGCGACCCTGCTGCCTTACTCCCAGTACAGCGTCGAGGTCGCAAGGCTCGGCACTCCGATCACGCTTACGGCGCTCGTCGCGCTGCTGGTGTGCCTGATTCCGACGACCATCGGCGGCCTGCTGTCGGCGATCGGCGTGGCGGGTATGAGCCGCATGATGCAGGCCAACGTCATTGCCATGTCCGGGCGTGCCGTGGAAGCTGCGGGCGATGTCGACGTGCTGCTGCTGGACAAGACCGGAACGATCACGCTCGGCAATCGCCAGGCCGCGACGTTCACTCCCGCTCCGGGAGTGACGGAGGAGGAGCTTGCCGATGCGGCGCAGCTTGCCTCACTCGCCGACGAGACTCCTGAGGGCCGGAGCGTCGTGGTGCTGGCGAAGCAGCGTTTCAAGCTGCGTGAGCGCGACCTGCGCTCTCTCGGCGCCACGTTCGTCGCGTTCTCGGCGCATACACGCATGAGCGGCGTGGACATCGGTGACCGCCAGATCCGCAAGGGAGCGGCGGATGCCATCCAGCGGCAGGTCGAGAGCCTCGGCCATGTTTTTCCGAAGGCCATCCTGAGCAGCGTGAACTCTGTGGCGCGCCGCGGAAGTACGCCACTGCTGGTGAGCGATGGGCCGCGCGTTCTGGGCATCATCGAGCTGAAGGACATCGTCAAGGGCGGGATCAAGGAGCGCTTCGGCGAGCTGCGGCGCATGGGGATCAAGACGATCATGATCACCGGCGACAATCCCCTCACCGCCGCGGCCATCGCCGCCGAGGCGGGCGTCGATGACTTCCTGGCCGAGGCGACCCCCGAAGCCAAACTGTCGCTGATTCGCTCGCACCAGAGCGAAGGGCGGCTCGTCGCCATGACCGGTGACGGCACCAACGACGCCCCGGCTCTCGCGCAGGCGGACGTGGCGGTCGCCATGAACACCGGCACCCAGGCGGCCAAGGAAGCCGGCAACATGGTGGATCTCGACTCCAATCCCACCAAACTCATCGAAGTGGTCGAGACGGGCAAGCAGATGCTCATGACCCGCGGCTCGTTGACCACGTTCAGCATCGCGAATGACGTCGCGAAATACTTCGCGATCATCCCCGCCGCCTTCGCCTCGACGTACCCGCAACTGAACACGCTGAACGTGATGCGGCTGGCGAGCCCGTTCTCCGCGATTCTCTCAGCGGTGATCTTCAACGCCCTCATCATCGTGGTCCTCATCCCGCTTGCGTTGCGGGGCGTCAAATATCGCGCCCTGGGTGCGGCGCTCCTGTTGCGCCGCAATCTGCTGCTCTACGGGCTCGGCGGACTCATCATTCCCTTCGCGGGCATCAAGCTCATCGACGTGGCGCTCAGCGCCTGCCATCTGGTGTAGCCATGAACAACGTGCTGCGACCCGCGCTGGTGTTGCTGTTGGTTCTTACCGCGATCACCGGCTTCATCTACCCGCTGGTGATCACTGGCCTGGCCCAGGTGTTGTTTCCACATCAGGCCGCCGGCAGTATCGTCATGCGCGACGGCAAGGCCATCGGCTCCAGCCTGATCGGACAGAGCTTCAGCAACCCGAAATACTTCTGGAGCCGACCGTCCGCGACCTCCCCACAGCCGTACAACGGACTCGCCTCGGGAGGCTCGAACCTGGGGCCCCTCAACCCGGCGCTGATGGATGTCGTCAAGGCGCGAGTCGAGGCGTTGCGCGCCGTCGATCCCGGCAACACCGCACCCATTCCCGTCGATCTGGTCACGGCGTCCGCGAGCGGCCTGGATCCTGAGATCAGCCTCGCCGCCGCGAACTATCAGGCCGCGCGAGTGGCGCGTGTACGGGGTTTGCGGGTCGGGGAGGTGCGGGCATTGATTGCCGGGCACGCGCGGGGTAGGTTGTTCGGATGGCTGGGCGAGCCGCGCGTCAACGTTCTCGAGATCAATCTCGCTTTGGATGAAGTGCGCGTGCCGCCCGCCCGCTTCAAGCGAGGCTGAGCGCACTGCATGGCCGAAGTACGGCCCGACCCCGATCAGCTCCTGGCCCGGGTCCAGGCGGAAGAGACGCGCGCGAAGCGGGGCCGCCTGCGTATTTTCTTTGGTGCCTCCGCCGGCGTCGGCAAGACGTACGCGATGCTCGAGGCCGCGCAGAACATGCGCGCTTCGGGCAAGGATGTGGTCGTGGGGTATGTCGAACCGCACGGCCGTGTCGACACGGAGCGGCTGCTCGAAGGGCTCGAAAGAATCCCTACCGTCGCGGTCGGCTATCGCGGCATCGTGCGCCAGGAGCTCGACCTGGATCGCGCCCTTGCCAGACACCCGTGGATATTGCTCGTCGACGAGCTGGCGCACTCGAACCTCGTGGGTGGCAACCCGCCGCCCCGCCACCCCAAGCGCTGGCAGGATATCGATGAGCTGCTGGACGCCGGAATCAATGTCTGGACCACCGTCAACGTCCAGCACCTGGAAAGCCTCAACGATCTGGTGGGCCAGATCACGGGTGTGCGTCAGCGGGAGACGCTCCCTGACAGGGTGTTCGATGAGGCGGACGACATCGAGCTGATCGACCTGCCGCCGGATGACCTGCTGGCGCGGCTGCGTGCAGGCAAGGTCTACATCGCAGACGAAGCGGCGACCGCAGTGGAACGCTTCTTCCGCACGCCGAACCTGATGGCACTGCGCGAGCTCGCATTGCGCCGCGTTGCGGACCGGGTCGAGGCGGCAGCACGAGCGCTCCCCGAGGACAAGACTCGCCTCCGCATTGCGGGCGACCGCATTCTGGTCGCTGTGGGTCCTGACGCCCAGTCGGAGCAGCTCGTCCGTGTCGGCAAGCGGATGTCCGATGCGCTCGACGCGCAGTGGACCGTTGTTTACGTGGAGACGCCGCGGCTACTGAGACTCGCCGACTCGGACCGCAACCGCCGCATCGAGGTACTGCGCCTCGCGGAGTCACTCGGCGCGGAGACTGTGACTCTGGACGGCCCCTCGGCAGCCGAGACTCTGATCGAGTACGCCCAGACGAGGCACGCGACGCGTGTGATCGTAGGCGCGCCGAAGCGTCGCGGGTGGCGTGCGATCCTGCGTCCTTCCGCGTCGGTCCAACTCGTGATGGGCGCCCGGGGATTCGATGTCATTACAGTCGCGACGACCGAGCGCACCGCGATTCGACCTGCCGCGGGCACGAACAACTCCGACAGCGGACGGCAGATTCCGTTGGCACGATATGCCTGGGCCGTCGCCACCACTGTGATCTGCACCGCGCTGGCGGTCACCATGTTTCGGCGCTTCGAGCTCTCGAACCTGGTGATGATCTACCTGCTGGGGGTGACGGTATCGGCGCTGCGACTGGGGCGCGGTCCTTCCGCCTTGACGGCTGTTCTGAACGTGGCGGCGTTCGACTTCTTCTTCGTTCCGCCGCGCTACAACTTCGCCATCTCCGATGCGCAGTATCTGGTGACTTTCGGCGTCATGCTGCTCATCGCCCTGGTGATCGGCAATCTCGTGGCCTCCGTTCGGCAGCAGACCCGCGTCGCAGGAGCTCGCGAGCGTCGTACGGCGCTTCTGTATGCCATGAGCCGCGAGCTCACGGCCATTCGCGGCGGGGGCAGCATGGCACGCGTGGCGGTCCGGCATGTGGCGGAGGTGTTTCAATCGAACGCGGTGATTCTCCTGCCGGATGCGGATGGCAAGCTGCATTACCCGAAGGATCCTCCGCTCGAGCAGTCGTACCGGTCCGCGGATCTGGCGGTGGCGCAGTGGGTAACCGACCACGGCCGTCCGGCCGGTCTAGGGACGGACACGTTGCCGGCGGCGCCGGGGTTGTACGTTCCACTCGGCGAGGAGCGCCAGCGACTGGGCGTCCTGGCGGTACTCCCGTCCAATCCGCGGCGCGTGCTGTTACCGGAGCAGCGCCATCTGCTCGAGACGTTTGCTGGCCAGATCGGGCTCGCGCTGGAGCGCGCGCGCCTTGCCGAAGCCGCCGAGGCCGCGAATCTCGCGCGCGAGCGCGAGAGCCTGCGCAACACTCTGCTGGCGTCGATCTCTCATGACTTGCGTACACCCCTTGCCGTCATCGCTGGAGCCGGCGGTGCGCTCGCGGAGCGCGGAGCGTTGCTCGATGAGGCCACGCGCATCTCCCTCGCACGCTCCATCGAAGCGAAAGCCACGGAGATGACCGGACTGGTCTCCAACGTTCTGGATCTCATGCGTTTCGAGTCCGGGGAGATCGTCACACGTCGCGATTGGCAATCCCTCGATGACCTCGTCGCCATGGCTCTACAGAGTCAGGCGGAGCGGCTCGCGCAGTATCCGGTGGAGCTGAAGATTCCCCACGAGCTGCCGCACGTCCATGTCGATGCCACCCTCGTCGTGCAGGTGTTCTCGAACCTGCTCGACAACATCGTCAAGTACACGCCTCCCGGAACGCACGTGCTCGTTGCGGCGATCGTCGACGGCTCGTTCGTTCGGGTGACGGTGGACGACGACGGGCCGGGGCTGCCTCCTGGGGAACCCGCGCGCCTGTTCGACAAATTTCAGCGCGGCGTGGAGGAGGGGACCGCGGTCGGCGTCGGTCTCGGCCTCGCGATCTGTAAAGCGATCATCGTGGCGCACGGCGGCACTATCGAGGCTCGGCGGCGCGAAGGCGGGGGTGCCCGATTCCAGCTCACGCTGCCCGCCACGGAGCCAGGCTGATGACGCGGGCGATGTACCAGGTGTTGATCGTCGAGGACGACCCCGACATCCGTAAGGTGCTGCGCGTGCTGCTGGAGACCGACGCCTATCGCGTCGTCGAGGCCGAGAACGGGGCACGCGGGGAGATCGAGGTCCGCAGCCACAAACCGGACCTGGCGGTCGTGGATCTGGGTCTCCCCGACGGCGACGGCCTGAAGCTCATCCAGAAGATCCGCAGCTGGTCCCCGGTGCCGATTCTCGTCGTCTCCGCTCGCACCCTGGAGGAGCAGAAAATCGCCGCCCTCGATGCCGGCGCGGATGACTACGTGACGAAGCCTTTCAGCGCGCCCGAGCTGCTGGCGCGTGTGCGCGCCGCCCTGCGCCGCTCCGCCCGCTCTCCCGACCATCTGCCGTCGCTGAAGTTTTCCGGCACGACGGTCGACCTGACTCGCCGCGAAGCCACCCATACCGACGGCACGAGTATCCATCTCACGCCACTCGAGTATCGGGTGCTGGATTGTCTCGCCCGCCACGCCGGGCTGATCGTCACCCAGACTCAGCTCATTCGCGAAGTGTGGGGCCCGGAGCGCCTCGGTGACACCCGCAGCCTGCGGGTTTGCATGAAGAATCTGCGGGCGAAGCTGGAGGCGGATCCGAAGCGCCCGGAGCACCTCGTCACGGAGGCGGGGCTAGGTTATCGGCTGCGGACGGAGGAGTGACCGCGCCGGCGGTGCGCGTCGTAAACCGGTGCAGGCCGCCCGAGGTCCTCAGGTCAGCGAAACGATCAGCTTCGCCGAGTGGCTGCGCCAGTTGATGGGAATGACAAAGCAGCGCGTACCGGGCTTCTGCGGCAGCTCCGGCTTCTCCCCGGCGAGCACGCTGGGCACCGAGATCACGAAGTCGCGTCCGAAGTCCCGCCGCGCATTGCCGGAGATGGTGTTGGCCACCTCGCCGACGAGATCGCGCATGGTCTCGTGGCTGAAGTCGTTCTCCTGCATTTTCATCAGCAGCACCGTGAGCATGGCCTTCGGGGCGGTGAAGAACACCACGCCTTCGCGCTTGCCGGAGATGTTGATGACACCGGTATAGTCGTGGACCGCGGGGGTGCCTTCCATGAGATAAGGCGAGCCGATCGAGGCGGGCTGCTGGGCCGCCACCTCGAAGTAGTTCGTCGTCCCCTCGACGAAGGTTTTCAGCTCCTGTTCCTGCAGCATGGGTTTATTCTCTGATGAGCTCCGCGATCGCCTCGTTCAGCTGCCGATCGGTAAAGGGCTTGTTGAGGAAGCCGTTCGCTCCCTTCTCCATCGCCTCCACGGCCGTGGCCTTGTCCGCGAGCGCCGAGATCACCAGGATGCGCACCGCCGGCTTCAGCTCCACCAGCTTGGAGATGCATTCAATGCCATCCATCTGCCGCCTTGTCAAATCCATGGTTACCACATCCGGGTCGTGCTTCCTGAACAGCTCCAGTGCCTCCAGGCCATTGCCGGCCGTCCCCACGAGCTCGATCTCATCGAACTGCTGCGAGCGTTCGATGCGCCGGCGCATGATGTTCGAGTCATCGACGATCATGAGCTTCAAGGATCGGGTCATGTCGGTTCCTTACTCCTTCACTGGGGGCTCTTCAGGCGACGGCGCTCGCCTCCTCAGCCGCGGGCAGGACGATCTTGAACCGGGTGAATTTTCCCGGATTGGTGCTGACGCCGATCTTGCCGCCGAGCGCATAGACGCTGCGCGCGACGACATCCATGCCCACTCCGCGGCCGGCGTCCATGGAGACTTCCTCCTGCGTCGAAAAGCCGGGCCGGAAGATCAGCGCCATGGCGGCGCGCATGTCCATTCCGGCCGCTTCATCCGGGGTGATGATCTGCTTGCGAACGGCGGCGGCCTTGAGCTGCTCCGGGGAGATTCCGGCGCCATCGTCCTCGAAGACCAGCTCGTAACCTTCGCCTGCTTTCTTGAACTCCACCTTGACGGAGCCGATCTCGCCCTTGGTCTGGGCGCGGCGCACGTCCGCGGCCTCGATGCCATGGACGGCGGAGTTGCGCAGCATCTGGATGACGCAGTCCTTCACGGTGTCGACGTAGGAGCGGGGTACCTCCGCGAGGCCCGTGATGGTGAGTTTGAATCGCTTGTGATGGTCGTGGGCGAGACGCTCCGCCATCGCATGCAGAGTCGGCGACATGTCATCGGGTGATCTGGCGCCGGCCGCCGCGGGCGCTGCCTGCGGCGCGGGGGCCTTCGATTCCGACTTCGCCGGCGCGGGAGCGTCCTTGATGACCGTGAGACGCGTGGCCATTTCGCGCACGCTGCGCAGATGCGCGAGCAGGTCGTCGAGCTTCAGCACCATCGGCAGGAAGTCGTTGCCCGAGAGCTCCGCCTTCTTCTTCAGCTCGCTCACCATGTCCTCGAGCGAGTGCACCCGGTGCGCGATGCTCATCAGGTTGAGCGCGGAAGCCTCGCCCTTGATCGAATGGAGCTCGCGGAACAAGCCGTTCAGCTTCTTGCGGAACTCGCCGTCGGTGCGCGCGGGCTCCTTCAGGATGGCGTTGATGAGCTGCAGGCCGGTCTCGGTCGAGTCCAGGAACGTGGTCAGCTGCAGCGGATCGACGTGCATCATGCCGAGCATCATGTCCAGCTGCGCGTTGGCGTTCTCGTGCGACTCCTGGAGCTCGCGCGCGAGCAGCACGCTGGAAGTGATGTCACCGACCGAGCACAGCACGTGCTTGACGCCCTTGGGCCCCATGACGCGGTGGAAATCGAACTGCAGGTAGCGGGTTTCCTTGCCGCCGTGCCCGTTGTCCATGCTGATCTCCAGCTGGCCCAGCGGGTTGATGCTCTTCATCAGGTTCTCGTGGGCGCGGTCGCCCCACAGGAGCTTGATGTACTTCATCGCCGTGTTGAGCGTGGCTGGAGGCACGAGCTCCTTGAGGAGCTCCTCGAAGAACAGCCCTGCGAAGTCGCCCCGCCCGAACATGCGGGTGAGGGCTTCCGACCACACCGAGCCGATGCGGTATTCGGCGTCGAGCAGGAAGAAGCCTTCCCGCACGGTCTTCAGAATGTCGCGAGTCTGCTCCTGGGCTTCCTTGGCGGCACGCTCGTGACGTGCCCGTGTCACCTGGAAGTAGGCGGCGGCTCCCGCGAGGACGACAGCGACGAGCACACCGATGGAAAGCAGGAAGCGCAGCTGGGTCGAGTCGGTCGAAGCCACGCTCTGGAGCGTCGCGGCCACGTTGGCCAGACGAGTCTGCAGTCCTTTCGCGTTGTCGCTGGCAAACAGCTGCGCGCGCTTCACGTCGGCGTAATGAGCCTTGCCTTCGCGTGAGAAGCTGCTGCCCCCTTCGTCGGTGTCCAGATAGGGTTGACCGGTGAAGGTGACGACCGGGTTGACCACGGGCCCATACTGGTGCCACAGGAGAAGGGCCTGATCGAGATCCGTCGACTCGATCGTTCCGCTGGTGCCGAGCTGCTCGAGGTCCTGATCGAAGCGCTTGACCGTCGCTTTCAGGTCGCTCAGCGCCTGGCCGGAATACGCACGCGCTTCCAGTCGGTCACGCAGCGAGTTCAATTGCTGCGAAATGGCAGCGGGGTAGGTCTGCAGCGTGCTAGCGGTCTGCAGAGCCGTGATGTTCGTGCGCATCTGCGTGGCAACCCGGAATCCCGCGAGTAACACGAGACCCAGGACGAGAGTCAGCACCGTGCCGATGCCGTACGTTGCCAACTGGCGATTGCGCTCTTTGCCTGCCAGATTCATTGCTTGAGGTCTCCTGGAAATCCTTGGCGTCTGCCGCGCGCGCCTTATTTCGGCAGCTCGAAGCGAATCGTGGTGCGGACCGGGATCTCCACAGGCGCGCCGTTCACTTTGACGGGGGCATAGCGCCAGCGCTTCACCGCCGTCACGGCCGCTTTATCGAACACGCCCGGAGGGCTGGAATCCGTGACCCGCACGTCGCTCGTCTCTCCCTTGGTGCCCACAGTAAATTCGAGGGTGACGACACCCGCGAGCTTGCTGTCGAGTGCGTTTTGCGGATAGTCCGGCGCCACGTAGCGCGTGCGCTTGAGCTGTGCAGCCAGCGCGGCGACGTTGGGAGCGGGCGCCGCAGCGGCGCGCGCCGCCGGAGCGCTTGCCGTACGCGCAGTGCTCTGAAGCTGCTGGACACCCTGGATGTCACGCGGATCGGCGCCCCAACGCTTGGCCTGCGCGAGATCCGAATCGAGCTGCGCGGCCTTGCCGGGATCGCGCGCGACCGACCGAGCGCGCTCGATAAGTCTGGAGGCGAGATCGCGACTCAGACCGGTTACCGCCGAGTTGGAAGGGTCCGTGGTCTGGAGCTGGCCGATGTAGTAGGCGGCGCTGTCCTGCGCGGGATCCGTCAGTTTCCCATCACGGATACGCTCGCGTGCCATCTGGACAAAGCGCTCGCCTTCGGCCGCCATTGCTTTCTGCCGCGCGGTGACCAGATCCCGCTGGAAGGCCGTGATGTCCGCTGCGCTGACTCCGCCGCTCCTGGCCTCGGCGAGCCAGTGATCCTCGTCAGCCTGGTTCTTGCTCAAGGCCGCTTCGCGCGCCTTGCGCATGAACGCCGCGTTCAAATCCCGCTGTGCGCGTTGCGTCGCCGCGTTCGTCGGGGCAGCCTCGCGCAGCTGCTGCATGTAGAGCTTGGCGCTGTCCTCGGCAGGATCGGTCAGCTTGCCGTCGCGAATGCGATCGGAGATGAGGCCGGCGAGACGCTGCAGTCGGGCCTCTTCCTGGCGCCGCGTGATCTCCGCGCGCCACTTGTTCAACTGATCCGCGGGTAAGGAGGACTGCTGCGCCTGGCGCACCAGCGCAGCCGCGCGGTCGACGTTGCCGTCGGCGAGCGCCTTGTTGACCTGTGCCGTGGTGAGCCGCAACTCCAGAGCGGGAATGCGCGCATCCTTCGGCGATGCCGCTTTCAGATTCGCCATGGCCAGGGCGGCCTCATCGAAGCGCTGGGCGTTCATGGCCTCGTCGAAACGCGAGGCGAGCACCGAAGCGACGCGCTGCAGACCGTCGAGTGCTTCGCCGTTCGTCGGATCCACGGCAGCGGCGGAACGGTAATAGACGAGTGCGTTGTCGCCACTTGGCTCGGTGTAATGACGCTCGCGCATGGCGCCGCGTGCCTTCTCCAACAGCTCATCGAGGCTGCCCTTGACGAGTTGCGTGTCGGCGGCCGGTTTCGGGGCCAGCGTCGTATCGCTGTCGGGCGCCGGCAGGACCTCGACCGTCGCATGCTTGGCGTGGGCCGGGGCGGTGGCCGGCTTGCTCTTCAAGAAATACCAGGCGGCTCCGCCGGCAACCAGCACCGCGGCAAGCGCGGCGGCACCCAACATCACGGCCTTGTTCTTCGAGCCGGAGCCGCTGTCGGCGGGCGCGGCGGCCGCCTCGACCTGCGGGCGGAAGGGTTCGATGGTGACGGCGGCTGAGGGGCGCGCCGTGCCCTTCCTGGCGATGGCGTCCGTCATGACGCCCTCGAGCACCGCGGCGGTCTTGCGCTTGTCGATGGGGATCGGGAGCACCGCGAACACGGTCGATCCCTTGACCACGGCGCCGATCTGCTTCTCCGCCTCCGCCGTGGCAAACACCAACATCACGACGTGCGGCGCGCGGGCATGTACGAGATCGACGTCCTCGCGGATGGCAGCAATGTCCCTGCTGTCGAAAACGAGGACCTGCCCGCGCTTGGTGTTGTGCAGGTGCTCGAGTGCTGCGTTCACGGACTCGACGGGACGCACGGAAGCCTGGCCGCCGAGGGCATCACCGAGCTCGAGCAGGAAGTCATCCCGGGTGGTGACCGCGGTGACATCGACCGCCGGCCGGTTGGCCATGGCGCCGGAGGAGGCGCTGGCTCCAGAGCCCTCCAGGGGGCGGGAGGCATTCGACGCTGGACTGGCCACAAATGTGTCTCCGCTGTAGTCCCGACTCGAGGGTCGTCGGGCGCCTTTCTTCATTGCCGGGCTAAGCGGCGCGCAGGCGGAATCGCCCCCGTCGGCGCGCGGAAAAACATCCCAAAGGAGCATAGTTGGATGCCGCGACACCGCAGTGCCACAGTTCACAATAACGACAGGCGGGCGTCGCCTCCTGACGACTCCTCCGGAGGGGCGCGGACAAAGGTCGAGCGGGGGCGCCCCATTTTCGTGATGCAGGTCCGGTGGCGCGGCCGTGGCCCGACCGGTGGCTCCCCTGCTGAGCAACCCGCTCGCAATGCATCGCCTGTGCCATGGCAGCGGCCCAGGTGGCGCACGAGCGGCGAAGTGGACAGAATCCCAGGCATGCGCCAGCTCAAGATTCTTCTCATTGTCGTGGCGGCGCTCGTTGCGCTGTCGCTGGCCGTCGCGGTCGCGGTCCTGCTGTCAGTGGATCCGAACGCCTATCGCGGCCAGATCGAGCGCCTCACCGAGCAGAAGACGGGGCGGCCGCTGCAGATCGGCGGGCAGTTGCACCTGAAGTTGTTTCCCTACCTCGCGATTTCCATCGAGGACGTGCAGCTGGGCAACCGCCCGGGGTACGGACAGTCGGCTTTCCTGAGTGTTCGGCGGGCGAGTGTCGGGGTGCGGTTGCTGCCGATCCTGCGCAAGCGACTCGAGGTGAGCCGCGTGGTGCTCGACGGTGTGAGTGCCAACCTCGTGAGCCGCTCGGCGGATGACAACAACTGGAAGGACCTGACGGAGCTCAAAGGCAACGCCGCCCCGGAAACCGGCACCAGCGCGGTACCCGCGGCGCCGTCTGCCTCCATTGCCGGCCTGGAGATCACCCACGCCTCGCTGGTGTATCGCGATGAGGCCAAAAAGAGTCTCGCGACACTCTCGAATCTGCGACTGCGCACCGGTGCGGTCGACTCGAACAAGCCCGTGGACGTTGCGCTCGAGTTCGACTATGGCAACGGCGGGCCGAAGCCGGTTGCACACCTGTCGATGTCCGCCGTCGCAGAGTTGCCCGGCGCGTCCCCCACACTGACTCTGCGCGATCTTGAGATGCGCGGCACCTGGTTCGGGAGCGAACCCGGACTGGACTTCAGCGTGCGCAGTCCCTCGGTGCAGCTCGACACTCAGACTCAGTCGCTTGCTCCTACGATTGTCACCGCGCAAGTGGGCGATCTGACGGCGAAGCTATCCGCGACGGCGGACAAGCTGTTCACAGATCGCGTGGTGACTGGCACGTTGACTCTGCCACGCGTTGCTGCACGCAAAGCGCTCACGTCTCTGGGGTTAAAGCCGCCCAAAACACGGGATCCCAACGCACTGTCGGCATTTTCGCTCGCCTGCGAGTATCGACTCACTCCCCGGCAGCTGCGGCTCACGAATTTGAATCTCCTGCTGGATGAGACGCAGGTGCGCGGCTCTGTCGCGGTGGAAGATCTCGATACGATGGACTTGAGCTATGCTCTGAACGTGGATCGCATCGATGCGGATCGGTATCTGCCTCCGAAGGCCTCGCCGCCCAGCGGACACAGCAGTGTGAGCGCCCCTGCCATGGACTCGGGAGGGCGCGCGCCGCCAGCGAGTGAAGTGCCGGTGGAGATGCTGCGTAAGCTGCTCGTCCACGGTACGCTGGAAGTGGGACGCGCGACACTCGACGGGCTCACTTTCACCGGCATCAGCTTGCCGCTCGCGGCAAAGGAGGGCCGAGTGCACCTCGGGCCCACTCAGGCACAGTTGCTGGGCGGAACGTACAACGGGGACATCGTGCTCGACGCCGCGCCTTCACCGGCACGTGTTTCGTTGAACGAGCACGTGAAGGGCGCGGACGTCGGCACGCTCATGAAGGTCGTGTTCGACACGACGCGCCTCTCCGGGCACGGCGACGCCGATGTTGTCGCCACCGGTGCGGGAAGTACGTATACCGCCATCTTGCGCTCGCTGAGTGGGAAAATCGACTTCAACGTGAAGGAAGGAGCGCTCAACGGCGTCGATCTTTCCTATGAAGTGCAGACCGCGCAGGCCTTGTTGCAGCAGCAGCCGCCGCCCGCGCGCTCAGGTCCCGTGCGAACACTCTTCAATACCTTCTCCGGCAGCGCTAATCTGGACCGAGGCGTCCTGCGCAACGATGACTTGAGGATCGACACGGATTACCTCGAGACGCGCGGCAAGGGCACGCTGGATCTGGGAACGACGGCGATCGACTATCGCCTCGTGACCTCGGTGTACAAACGGCCGCCGCCAGGGGAGCGCGGCGCCCGTGAGGAGGCGAAGGCCGCGGATATTCCGCTACGCCTCACGGGGAGCCTCGGGAACCTGAAGATCCGTCCGGATCTCGAGGCGCTCGCCAAAGACAGACTCCGCCAGGAGGTGGACAAGCAATTACAGGGCAAGGGCGATGCGCTGAAGCAACTGGGTGACAAACTCAAGGGTCTGCTCCGCCATTGAAGTCTGCTGTGCCGCTCGCAATCAGCTCTGCGGCGTGGCTGCTCCCGCGGTGGGTCGCTAAGCCTATGAATGACATCGGCATTCCGGGAAGGATCGGCTGGCAACGGGACGGGCGGGCTTCACGGGCGCACCGCGATCGTGCAGCGCCGCTTTGCGGTGTGTCCACGCAGCGCTCTCGCGCGGCGACGCTGAATGGACCGTGAATCCCGGGAGGGATCGGCGGCAAGCGAAGCGTCGCCAATTCCGGTAGGGAGCGTCGCCCATTGTGACAGGCATGCATTTTGCTTTGATCGAGGGTTGAACAATTCGCTCTTGTGACCGTCTTAACGTAACAGTCAGACTGGGAATAGAGG
>Ga0105240_10008006_pt1 | contig 15223 bp, 13 predicted proteins | sample KBSC54metaG_FD_80426 | JGI IMG/M metagenome (GOLD analysis project Ga0105240, IMG submission 80426) | Corn rhizosphere microbial communities from Kellogg Biological Station, Michigan, USA - KBS C5-4 metaG | ecosystem: Host-associated > Plants > Roots > Rhizosphere > Soil | place: Michigan, USA... | reverse complement strand
CGCCGCCGCTTGAAACGGCGCGGCCCATCCCAGAATGGCGGCGAAAGATGTCACGGCAAAAGCGGCGAGCGGCTGCTTGATCATGGCATCCCCATCCGTGGCGATCCGTGGTGGCGTACCGTATCACGAAACCGGCGCGTCCTGCGAAAAGCGGGCGATGCCGCAGTGCGACAGGAATTGCGGCAAAGCCCGGAATTCGCGGCAAGCCCATCTGTTTCATACTTATGCATGCCTGCCTCCTGCTCGTTGGTGATCCGGCCGCGCCTGTAGATAGGGATTCCGCAGGGCAGCCCGGCGCTTCCGCTTCCCCGGGCCCCTGGACAGGACTAGCATCCCTTCCGCGCACGACCATCTGGCCGCGTTTTTAAAGGGGGCACCGATGTTCAAGACCGCTGCTGCTGTTGGGCTTACCGCTTTACTGACCACCACGATCGCTCACGCGATGGACATGCCGATGGGCGTGCCGCAGACGCTTTCCGGGTGGGCAAAGGGCGCGCAGGAATTCCCCGACCTGGGAAAATTCCACCGCAAGGTCACCACCAAATCGGCGGCGGCGCAGCGCTATTTCGACCAGGGCATGCGCTTCATCTTTGCCTTCAATCATGACGAAGCGACGCGCTCTTTCGCCAAGGCGGCGGAGCTGGATCCCAAATGCGCGTCCTGCCTGTGGGGCGTGGCCCTGACCCTGGGGCCCAACTACAACATGCCGATGATGGCCGAGGCCCGGGCCAAAGTGGGCTGGTCGGCGGTCGAAAAGGCCAAGGCGCTTCCCGCGACGCCGGTCGAACATGCGCTGATCGTGGCGCTGGAAAAGCGCTTCGACAAGGCAATGCCGCTCGATCCTTCCACGGGCCCGGCGCGGATCGATGCCTATGCCGATGCGATGAAGAAAGTGGCGGCGCGCTATCCGAACGATCTGGATGTGCAGGTGCTGTACGCCGAATCCCTGATGAACAAGAATCCCTGGAAGCTCTGGGACGCCGCCGGCAAGCCCGGCGCCGACACCAATGAGATCGTGGCTGTTCTGGAGCGGGTGCTGGCCAAGGATGTGAACCATCCTGGCGCCAACCATTATTATATTCACGCGCTGGAAGCCTCGCCCCATCCGGAAAAGGCGCTGGCGGCGGCGAACAGACTGGGCGGGATGATGCCCGCCGCCGGTCACCTGGATCACATGCCCGCGCATATCTATCAGCGCGTGGGCCAGTACGAAGCCTCGGCCGAAGCCAACCGCAAGGGCGCCATCGCCGATGCGGCATATTACAAGCAGACCGCGGCGCTGGATTATTATCCCATGTACACGTCGCACAATTACCAGTTCCTGGCTTCGTCCGCCGCGATGGAAGGGCGTAAAGCCGAAACGGTGGATGCAGTGGCGAAGTCGCGCGCCTCCATCTCCGACGATCTTCTGGCCGGGATGGGCGGCGTCGATTGGTATGTCGCTTTCAGTTACGAAGCGATGCTGCGCTTCGGCCTGTGGGACGAGGCGATAGCCGCGCCCCCGCCATCGGCCAGGCTGCCCGGCCTGACGGTGGCGTACCAAGAAGCCAGGGCCACGGCGCTGGCGGTCAAAGGGCGGCTCGATGAAGCGGAGAAGGCGGCGGCGGCCCTGGATGCGGCCATCGCCGCGACGCCGGACGATTATCGCTGCGGCCAGAATCTGGCGAAGGATTGTTATGCGGTCTCCAGCCTGCGCGCCCATGCCCGCATCGCGCTGGCACGGCATGAGACGGACAAGGGCCTCGACCTGCTGCGCCAGGCGGTCGCGCGCGAAGACAAGCTCGGCTATGACGAGCCGTCGGACGCCTTCTTCCCCACGCGCCATGTGCTGGGCGCGCAGCTGTTGGCGGCAGGCAAGCCCGCCGATGCCGAAGCGGTCTATCGCGCCGACCTGAAGCAGAATGCCGAGAATGGCTGGGCGCTGTATGGCCTCAAGGCGGCACTGGAGGCACAAGGCAAACGTGCCGAATCGGCCGATGCGGGAAAGCGTTTCGATGCCGCCTGGAAGCATGCCGACGTCGCCTTGACGGCCTCGGCCTATTGACGGCGCAAGGTTTTTTTGCGGTTGAGGCGCATAAGCGTTTTCGCCACAGAGTGATCACACGCAGAGGCGCGCGTGCCGGGACTGTTTTCAAAAGTCTGTAGGCTGAACAACTTACGGCGATGCGTTCCCACCGTGCGGGAATAACGCTGCGTCCTCGCGACTCTTTTCGGGTCCGGAAGTCGGCGCCGTCACCGGAAAAATCGCATGCGCGCGATCTGATTTTCGCCGCAGTCTCAATTGAAAAGGCTCAATTGAAAAATCTCGACTGAAAAACTTAATCGCCGGTTTTCAATTCCGCCTCGTGAATATTGAGGCTGCTTCGATCATTCCATATGGGTTCAGAATGCCGATCTATATTCTCAAGCATTATCACAAGGCCGTCCCCTCGACCGGAAAGGTCTGGCTTCTGGCGCGCGAAATTGCGTTCGATGTCCCGAACGATGCCACGGCCATCATGATCGCGCGCAAACGCCTGACCAAGGAATTCGGCCCCCTGGGCGATCTGGCGATCATCACGGATCAGAACGGCAAACGCGTCTGGGAGTATGACGTGGACGTCTAGACACCTTGGCCGGTCAGATGATGTGAATTGAATCTACTCCGACCCCGACCCTCGCGAGTTGGTCAAGTAGAGATGCACGGTAGGTGCGGCCTCATCCTTCGACAGTCGCTAGCGCCAGTGTAGAACTTTTGCTTCTGCTTCACTCCAATCCTCACCCTGAGCTTGTCGAAGGGTGAGGAGTGGGGCGCGAGGCGGGCGGCATTGGCGAAGCCCTCATGGTTCGGCAAGCTCACCATGAGGACTTAGGCACTCTTCACCCTGAGCCTGTAGAGGCTCGCTCCGGCCCGTCCTCACGGTGGACGCGCCCGCGCCTGTGCCGTTAGCATGGCGGCATGCGGATTGCGCTTCTCACCACCGGCGGCACCATCGCCATGCAGGCGTCGGACAAGGGCGGCCAGCTTGGCGCGCCGCCGCCTTTCATCGCCATGCTGGCGCGTGCTCTTCCGGAAGCCGAGGTCACGCTGACCCCGGTCCTGTCGCGGCCCAGCGCCGGTTTTTCCATTGCCGATATCGCCGCCATCGCCAAGGCGGCGGAAACGGCGGCCGCCAGCCATGACGGGGTGGTGATCACCCACGGCACCGATGTGCTGGAAGAGACCGCGTTCGCGCTGGAGCTTCTCACCCGCACCGATACGCCGATCGTTTTGACCGGCGCGATGCGGCTGGCTAATCAGCCTTCGGCGGATGGCGACGCCAATCTGATCGCCGCCTGCCGGGTGGCGGGCAGCCAGGCCGCGCGCGGCAGGGGCGTGCTGGTGGTGTTCGACGATGAAATCCATTGGGCGCCCCTGGCCAAAAAGTGTCACGCCTTTCGCACCCACGCCTTTTCGTCGGAGCCGTTCGGGCCGCTGGGCTGGGTCGCCGAAGGCCGCGTGCGTTTCATGCTCACGCCGGAAAAACGATTGCGGCATCTGTCCTGGGGCGGTCGCGAGACGGTGGTGCCGATCCTGGAAGCGGGCCCGGGGCTTGAGCCCGCACTGGTGAAGAATTTTCCACCCTGCGATGCCTTGGTGCTGGCACTGCCCGGGGCGGGCCATGTCGCCGATACCGTGCCCGCCATTCTGGAAGCGATGCCGATGCCGGTGATCTTTGCCAGCCGCACCGGCGGGGGCGAGACGCTGACACATTCCTATGGCTATGCCGGGGGCGAGATGGATCTGATCGCGCGCGGTCTCATTCCGGCAGGACCTTTGCACGCGCGGCAGGCGCGCATCGCGCTGGCCATTCTTCTGTCGAACGGCGCGAGTAAAAAGGACATCGCGGCGTTTTTCGCCGGTCTTTAGAAACACACGGAAAAACCCCATGTCGGGAACAGCCAGCTCCAGTTTCAAAGACGCCATCAACCGCATGGTTGCGAGTATCATCGAACGCGACAGCGATGACGCGCCGTCCTGGCTGAAACAAGTGGCGATGCTGACGGGCGTCTTGGCTGCCATCTCCGGCTATCTCACGGTGCGTTCCGCCACCCTCACCAATGACGCGATCTATATGAGCGACCGGGCGATCCTGGCGCAGACCCAATCCTCCGACGCCTGGGCGGAATATCAGGCCGACAGCATCAAGGCGCGGGTGGTGGAAACGGCCATTCTGACGGCGCCCAATTCGCCGAACCTGGACGCGCTCAACAAGGAAGCCAAGGAATTGCGCGACCGCCAGCCCGCCTTGCGCAAAACCGCCATCGAAAAAACGGCCGAGCGCGACGAGCATTTGAAGGATGGCGGCAAGCGATTGGCGGAGCGGGATCAGCTGGTCTATGCCGGTTTCGCTGCTCAGGTCGGCATCGCGCTGGCATCGGTGGCGGCCCTGGTCCGGTCGCGCGCCGTCTTTTACTTAGGCATCGGCGCGGGCGTGATGGGCGTGGTGCTGATGGTCTATGCCTTTGCGCTGCACCTGCAGCTGACGCCCTGAAACCGGCTGGGGCCTAAGACCGCCGCGCTGGCATTCCGCCCAGTCTGTAGATCGCCCTCAATTCACCGACCAGGGTGGAATGCTGTATGGCGGATTTCACATCCGGCGCGATCGCCGGCTTGTCCAGCTTCGCTGCCTGCTCAAAAGCTTCCTTGAGCAGCCGCGTACCCTTCGCGGTGCGCCCCGCTTCGAGTTCGACCTTGGCCAGTTCGATCAACTGCGTGACAGACTTCGACATATCGGATGTGTTTTCGCGACCGTGTGATCCTCAAGGAGGGAGAGTCGCTTCCACGTCAACTCATCACCAATGGGTGCAAGTTCGCAACCATCTCCCGCTATGTTGGCAGTGGAATACATGTCTCAAGGAGCGTTTTTTGCCGGCGACTTTCCAAACTGGCATCTCCGGCTTGGGCAAAGTGGTTATTTTATTTCACCGGCCTAGCGCGCACCCTTCCGGACATCCGGGGAGACATTCATGCGGCGCGCGTTCATTCCTTTCCTGGCGTTGGGTTTTGCGGCTGGCTTTGTCCCGGCCGTGGCGGCGCAAACCGAACATCCGCAAGCGCGGCGCGACGGCAGCCATGATTTCGATGGCGAGATCGGCACCTGGAAGACGCATCTTAAAAGGCTGCTGCACCCCCTGACCGGCTCCCAGCAATGGGGTGAATATGACGGCACTTCCGTGGTGCGCAAAGTCTGGGACGGCCGCGCCAATCTGGTGGAGCTGACGGTGCACGGCGCGGAGGGGACTTTTGTGGGCCTCAACCTGCGGCTTTACAATCCCGTGGCGCATCAATGGAGTTTGAATTTCGCGCGCAGCGATGTCGGCGTGTTTACCCAGCCCACCATCGGCGAATTCAAGAATGGCCGCGGCGAATTCTACGACCAGGAAACGTTGAACGGCCGCGCCATCTTCGTGCGCTTCATCATCACCAGGATCGACCCGAACCAGTATCATTTCGAACAGGCCTTTTCCGATGACGGCGGAAAGAACTGGGAGGTGAATTGGATTGCCACAGACACGCGCGTTTCGGAGAAGGCCGGGCCGCAATGACGGGCGCAAAAATGGGAGGCGCCGTCATCCCCCCAAGCGCGCCCGGCCACCGAACCCATATTTAGCACTTGCAACATGCGGGCGCGGAATTTGCCTATACAATTCCGCTTGCCGCGCCGAACGCCAGCGCTTTAGGCTCGCCCAACGCGTTCGGTCCCGCGAATCCAATCCGCGTTGCGTCAGGACCGTTCGACAGCAGCAATCCGGGGGAGCGGCGATGAAAAATCGTTTGGCGGGATTTGTGGCGGGCGGCTTCATAGCCGCGGCGGCGATTGCGATGCAAACGCCGGCGTCATCGCAACCCGCACCGCCCGCACCCCCAGGCACAGGCAAAGGCAATGTCACCCAGGCGCGGGTGCTGTCGGCGGCCGACCGTGCCAACAATTGGCTGGTCTATGGCGGCAATTTCGAATCCCAGCATTTCAGTCCGCTCAGGGCGGTCAACGACAAGAATGTGAGCAGCCTGGGCCTCGCCTGGTCCACCGATGTGGACAGTCCCATGGGCCTGGCGCTGGAACCCATCGTGGTCGATGGCGTGATCTATCTGGGATTGCCGCTGGATGTGGTGGAAGCCTTTGACGGCGCCACCGGCAAGCTTCTGTGGCGGTTCGATCCCAAAATCCGCATCAACGGTCCCTGGCGCAATTCCTATGAAGGGCGCAAGAACCGGGGCGTCGCGGTGTGGAACGGCAAGGTCTATGTCGGCACCGGCGATTGCCGCATCGTGGCGATCGACGCGGTGAAGGGCACCAAAGTGTGGGACACGGTGGTGTGCGACGCCGACCAGACCGGCATCACCGAAGCGCCGCGCGTGGGCAATGGCCTGGTCTATACCGGCTGGGCGGGCATGGAATATGACGTGCGCGGCGGCGTGGTGGCGGTCGATGCGGAGACGGGCAAGAAAGCCTGGACCTTCTGGACCGCGCCGGGCGATCCCAAGAAGCCTTACGAAAACAAGACGCTTGCCACCATCGCCAAGACCTGGAAGGGCGATAGCTGGCAGCTGGCGGGCGCCAATGTGTGGACCGCGCTGACGTATGATGCGGTCACCAATCTGCTCTTCATCTCCACCTCGACGGCGGGCGAAGCGGCGGGCGATTTCGAGCATATCAAGCCCAGCGGCAATCTTCTCTTCGCCAATTCCATCGTGGCGGTGAATGCCACCACGGGCGAATATGTCTGGCATTACCAGACTGCCTATCCGCCGGACGGTGCGGAGGATTTCCATGTGCTGGTGGCCGACATCACCATCGGCGGCAAAGCGCGCCGGGTGATCATGACCAAGCCGCGCAACGGCGTATTCTATACTCTCGACGCGCGCACCGGCCAGGAAGCGATGCGCCCGCGCGGCATCGGCGGCACGCCCTATCCCAGTCTCAAGCAATACAGCGTGAGCGAGCTGGAAACCAAAGGCTATCAGGATCTGGGCGCGCCCAAGAATCTGCCGCAGCTTGGCTATGGCGGCGGCTGGTTCCCGCTCTCCTACAATGCGCAGACGGGGCTGGTGTACATCTCCGCCTATGAAATCAAACGAACGTCCGGGCGGGGCGATATCGAGGGTGCCAACGGCGCCGGGCTGGAAGCGAGTGGCCTGGCGGCGCAGCTGGCGCGCCAGAATCTCGGCGGCAGCGCGCCGGGCGCGGATGGCAAATACAAACCTTATGCGGAGCTGCCCAAAGGCAAGCTGGTGGCGTATGATCCGATTGCGCAAAGGCCGCGCTGGATCGCCACCCTGCCGCTGGAGCTGAACGGCTCGCCGGTTGCCACGGCGGGCAATCTGGTCTTCCAGGGCGATGCATCCGGTTATTTCACCGCCTATGCGGCGGATACGGGCAAAGTGCTGTGGTCGGTCAAGACCGGTTCGGCGATTCAGGCGACGCCCGCGACCTATACGATCAATGGCGAACAATATGTGCTGATGCCCGCGGGCCTGGGCGGCGGCTATCGCCTGTTCGGCAGCCCGGCCAGCATGTCCACGCTTGAAAGCAAGCGCGGACCGGCCCGGCTGTTCGCCTTCAAGATCGGCGGCAAGGCGCCGATGCCCGCGATCGAGCCATATGTTCCGGCCGTGCCGCCGCCGCCCGAACAGACCGGCAGCGCGCAGCAGATCGCCAACGGCGCCAAGGTCTATAACAAATTCTTCTGCCAGAAATGCCATTCGCCGGAAGCGGACGGCAGCGGCGCCTGGGTGCATGGCGGCGAAGTGCCGGACCTGCGCTACATGCCGCGCAGTGTCCATAAGCAGTTCAAGGACATCGTTCTGGGCGGCACGCACAAGGAACAGGGCATGCCGAAATTCAGCGTCCCCATCGGCCAGCCTCTGATCAAGACCTACATGACGCCGGAAGAGGCGGATGCACTGCACGCCTATATCGTCGACCTGCAATGGCGCGCCTACAAGCTGGGGCCACGCGGATTGAAGAAAGTCGATGGCGCGCCGCGCGGCGCCCCGCAAAAAGGCACGGCGCGGACACAGGAACGTCCGGCTTATTGAGCGCGGCGCCTCGATCAGCCTCATCGTCACCCCCTCGAGCGGCGTGAGCCGCGAGGGAGTTCGCAGCGGCGGCGTGCGAACGATCCAGGTTTTCCAAAAGGCCCGGGAATGACAAGCGGGCGAAGCGTGGAACCGATGGGGCCTTTGGACGGTTAATACACCTGGAAGGGTATTGCGTTCGCATGACGGAAAGGACCGCCATGAAAAAGCTCATTCTGATCTGCACCGTCCTCAGCTCCGTGGCGCTGGCGGGCTGCGTGTACCGGCCTTACGGCTATCGCGACGGGTATTATCGCGGCTATTACGGCAACTATTACGGCAACAGTTACGGATATCGCGATGGCTATTATCGCGACGGCTATTACAGCGACCGTAACCGGTACCGCGACCGGCGCTACGACCGTGATCGCGATTACGACCGCGACGATCGCTAGATCCTCAGGCGGCGTAGATCTGCACGGAGCCGCCGACGGCTTTGCGTAAGGTCAGGGTCGCGGTGGTGCCTTCGCCTTCGATGCTGTCGATGATCAGCGACGCACCCATCAGCTCCGCCAGGCGGAAACTGATGGCGAGCCCCAAGCCCGTGCCCTGATATTTGCGGGCGAACGCACCCTCCGCCTGGACAAAGGGTTTTCCCAGCTGGGCAAGCGTGGGCGCGGGAATTCCGCAGCCCCGGTCGCTGACCCGGATGATGCATTGGTCGCCCGCCGGGGCGCAATGAATCTCTACCAGGCCGTCCTCTTCGGAGAATTTGACGGCGTTGGAAAGGATGTTGAGCAGAATCTGTTCCAGCACATACTTGTCCGCGATGATCTGGGGCGAAGCGGATTCGCGGTGGATCTGGATGCGGATGTTGCGCTTTGCGGCCAGGATGCCAACAACACGCACGCTGTTCTCGATCGCCTGGTGGGCGGAGACAATCTCGACATTCGTCTCCATTTTGTCGGCTTCGATTTTGGACAATTGGAGGATGTCGTTGACCAGCCGCAGCAGATGCCTGCCGCTGACATGGATGTCGCCGATATATTCGCGGTATTTGCCCGCCGGCACCGGCCCGAAGGTTCCGGACAGCAGCGCCTCCGAGAAGCCGAGAATGGCGTTCAGCGGCGTCCTCAGTTCATGGCTCATATTCGCGATGAAGGCGCTTTTGCTCCGGCTCATCTCCTCGGCGGCGCGCGCCTGGGTTCTGGTCGCTTCCAGCTCCGCCGCCAGCACGCGATCTTCGCCTTCCTTGATCTGGCTGAGGAAGCGCCACCAGGTGACGCCAAGCCCGGCAAGGGCCAATGCCGCGACCATGCCGATCAAAAGGATCACCGGCAGAACCCGGTTGAAGAGCTGGCGGCCGCTTGTCGCCGACGTCCAACTGATGGTGAGCCCCGAGCGGCGCCCCAGAGGATCCATCAGGACGATGCCCGGTCCGTTGCTGGCGCTGATCGTCAGTCCCGCCAGGCCGTATTCTTCTCCCAGGCGGACCAGTTCTTCGGCATTGGTTTCCTGCGCTTCGATCAGCACGAACTGCGACGGCACGCTGGTCGCGATCTCCGGCGGATGGATGGTCGACCCGGCCAGCATCGCGGGCAGGCCGTCCAGGGATGCCACGCCCGAGAACATCTTCCGGTGGCCGGCATCTTCCGCCGCGAATGCGCTCCTGGCCAATTGCTGTATCTGGGGCGAAAGGGCCAGGGCTTCGGCCGCCGTGCCGTCTTTGCGCGTGCGATAGGCATAGATCGCCTTGCCGGAGCGGCCGATGATGAAGACATCGTCGGTGCGGAATGTGTCTTTCAGATAAGGGCCCAGGGAGTTGTCTTCAAAAACCCGATCGCGGCGGGGGGCCAAGGTGTAATTGTAAAGCTCGCTCCAGGAGACATAGTCCGCCACTTCCGACGCGACCCTGTCCTGATAGGTCTTGAGCATGGCGCGAACGACCTGGGTCTGGCCCGCCTTCTGGGCCCGGTCGATATCCGCCGAAGCCGTGCCCAGCGCCCATAGAATAACGAGCACGCTGACGCCGAGAATTGCGGCGGCGATAACGGCAAGGCCAGCGACCAATCGTGTGGACCGCGACCGGTATGTGGCGGGCGGATTCATGATGTTTCCGCCAGGGTAGCCGGCGAATTCTTAAAAAAAGCCATCTTTCACAGGTTCCCGGCGGCGCCGGAACCTGTGCCGGTATCGTACGGATGGGCATGATTCCGCCGGCGGTTTCGGCGGCGTCAACATGCGCCGTGCTTCAATATTGCCCGTAATGGCCGCGGACCGCTTTTAGGAGCGGGTCGAAATGGGATGCCATCTCTATACACCGTATCCATATTCCCGATATCGGCGATGGTGGATCGCCGGCACCAGATCGGCATTCCTGCCCGGCGCGATACTGCCGATGTACCCTCAAGGCGCAAAGCGCCGGAAAAGATCGAGAATGCCTTGGCATGACGGGCCCGCGCGCTTGCCCATCGCCACGCGCAGGAAGGGCGGTTTGCCGTCGGGCCGCACGGTTTCGAAGCGGTGGCCGCGAAAGCCGAAGCTGCCGCCCCGGGTGAAGCTGAGGTTCCGGCGCGCTGCCTCCGCGGCGATTCTGTCGTCCAGCCCCTGATAAAGCGAGGGAGAAGAAAGATTGAAGATCACATAGGGCGCGCGATCCGGATAGGACACCGCGAAGGCCGGATTGGTTCTGGCCGCCTCGGCCAGCGCCGCATTGTTGTGGAAGATCGCGGTTTCATAGGCCCGCGTTGCTGCGGCATCCAAGAACAGGGGCAATTCCAGAGCGGCGACATCGGCGAAACGCAATCCGCTGCCCTGCAAGGTGCGGATGCGGCGCAGATCGTCGGCGCGCGCCGGGCCAAGGACGGAGACGATGCCCACATCGGCCAATTCCAGCCCGGCTTCGAACAGCTTCAATCCCGAATGCAGGCGAAAGATCGTGACGGGACGGTTGAGCGCCGACAGAAGCGTGTTCAGGCCATCGTCCAGACCGGCAAGCGTGCTGTCGATCACGATGGCTTTGGTGCCCGCGCGATTGGCGTCGGCCGCCACGGCGCGCAGCGGCGTGGTGCCGAAGCGCCTGCCGTCGTGCCAGACGGGTTCGGCCACGAGAATCTCCGCCTCTTCGCTGGGCGCGGGATGGAAATCGGTTTTGTACAGCGCCAGAAGTTCGGCGGTTTCGAAATAGCAGCCCTGATAGCAAAGCCGCGATGGGCCCGACTGACCGGACGACAGCAAGGTCAGAACCGCGTTCATCGCGGCCTGGCCGCTGGAAAACAGCACATGCGCGGCCGTCCAGCCCGGCGGCGGGGGCGCAAAGAAGCGGGCGCAGCGCGCTTCCAGCGACGTCGGCTGCAAGTCCCGTTCATAGCCGAAATTGTGAAAGCGCCCGGCGGGGGTGACGGTGCGTTCGTCCTCGGCGGGCGACCGGTAGGTCTTGCTGGTGGAACTGGCCGCTGCTTCCAGCCACACATGGCGCAGCGCGCGCACTGATGCTTCCAGCACGCTTTCGGTGGCAAGCGGGGTGTGTGCCGCGGCCAGGCTTTCGGCCAGATGCTTCCGCCAGCCGTTCAACCGCGGGGCAAGCGCGGGCACCACATCCGCCATCGATGCGGCGATGGCGCCAAGGTCGCGCTGTTCATCTTCAAGCGGATATTCCATCTTGTCCGGCATGCGTATTCTAAAAACGTAACGCTGAAATCCTGTTTTGTTGCCCTGCGGTCAGGGCACGGCTTCTTCTTGTGTCCGTCTGCCCCGTGTCCGCGTGTTGGTCAGCACGACGCCCGCAATCACGATGGCGGCGCCGATCAATGTCAGCGGGCCGGGACGCTCGCCCAGCCACAGCCAGCTGATCAGAAGCGCGATAGGGGTGGAGAAATAGATGAAGCTGGTCACCTTGCTGACGCTGGCGCGGGCGATGGCCATGTTCCAGGTGAGATAGCCGATGAAAGTAGGCGCCAGGCCCAGCCAGACCAGCGCGGCGATGCGCGACGGCGGCGCGGTCAGCAGTGCATGCGCCAGGGTGTAGCCGAACGGAATGGACGTGATCACGCCGCCGATGAAGGTGACGGTGGTGACGGCCTCGATGCCGTAACGGCCCAGGAACGGCTTCTGCCCCACGAAGTAAAACGATGTCGCCAGCACGCTGACCAGAACCAGCGCGGCCTTGGGCTGAAAGCTTACCGATTGGCCGCTGGTCAACACCACCAGCACCACGCCCGCCATCGCCACCATCAGGCCGGCGATGGCGCGCGCCGACAATTTTTCGCTCAGCCACAAGGCCGATGCCACGCCGGTCACCGCGGGCGACAGCGCCAGGATGATGGCGGCGGTGCCGCTGGGGATCGCGGTCTCCGCATCGTTGAGGCACAGGTGATAGAGCGTAAGCCCCATCACGCCCAGCGCCATCAAGGGCGGCCAGGCGCGCAGCGGCGGCAGCGCAATGCCGCGCAGGCGCAACCAGCCCAGGAAACAGATCAGGGCCAGCGACAGGCGCGCCAGCGCGACTTCGCCGGGCGTAAACGCCGCCAGCGCATAGGAAATCGCCGCATAGGCCGAAGACCAGGTGAGCATCGCGATGACGACACAAATCAAAGCGCGCGCATCGAGATGGCCGGGGGAGTCCATGATCCTCACGATGCGGGAGGATACGCCGCCTGTCGAGGGGCGCATGCCAAAGCCTGTCATTTCCAGCCTTCCGGATAGGCTTTTGGGCCATCAAGGGGATGGTCCGGCATGGCGCTTCTTCTTGAAACCGACACGGGGTTGGCGGAAGCTTGGCTCGCGACAGTCGGAACGCCCGCACGGGCGGAGGAGACGGCATGGATTACCCATATGATCAGGGCTCTTATACGCGGGCGGTGACCACACAATCGGCGCAGGCGCAGCGCTGGTTCGATCGCGGCCTCAACTGGTGCTTCGGCTATCATCACCAAGAAGCGGTGGCGTGTTTCGAAAAGGCGCTGGAGGCCGATCCGGATTGCGCCATGGCCCATTGGGGCGTCGGCTATGCCATGGGGCCGAACTACAATCTGCCTTGGGAATATCTCGATCCCGCTACCAAAGCCGCGTTCCTGGCAAAAGCCTATGACGCCACCCATGCCGCGCTGGCGCGCAAGGACAAAGTCACCGCGCCGGAGCGGGCGCTGATCGAGGCATTGACGGCCCGTTATCCGCAGCGCGACGCCATCGACGACCAGCGGCCCTGGAACGATGCGTTCGCCGACGCCATGCGGGCGGTGCATCTGGCCCATCCCGGCGACCGGGATCTGCGCACATTTTTCGTGGAAGCGATCATGAACCGCACGCCTTGGAAGATGTGGGACATGTATTCCGGCCAGCCGGCCGCGGGCGCCGGCACGGCGGAAGCGCAGGCGGTGCTGGAAAGCGCTTTCCGCGACGATCCGGCGGCGATGGACCATCCCGGGCTGCTGCATCTGCATGTGCATCTGATGGAGATGTCGCCTCATCCGGAAGTGGCGCTGAAGACGGGCGACCGGCTGCGCGATCTGACCGTGGATATGGGGCATCTGACGCATATGCCCACCCATATCGACATTCAATGCGGGTTCTATCGCGACGCGCTGTACTGGAACCAGCGCGCCATCATCGCCGACCGCAAATATTACGACAGTGCCGGGCCGCTGAATTTCTATTCCGCCTACCGGGCGCATAATTATCATTTCGCCGCTTATGCCGCGATGTTCTTGGGCCAATATGCGCCCGCCATCGCCGCCGCCGACGAATTGATCGAAACCATTCCGGACGTTTTGCTGCGCGTGCCCGCGCCGCCGATGGCCGATTTCTTCGAAAGCTATCTTTCCATCCGGCAGCATGTGCTGATCCGCTTCGGCAAATGGCAGGAAATTCTGGCGCAGGCTTTGCCCGAGGATGCGGCGCTCTATTGCAACACAACCGCCATGATCCATTACGCCAAGGGCGTGGCCCATGCCGCGCTGGACGATGTGGGCGCGGCGGAGACCGAACAGGCGCTGTTCCGCACCGCCGCGGGCACAGTGCCGCCATCGCGCAAGCTGCACAATATTCCCTGTGTGCTGTTGCTGGCGGTGGCCGAAGAGATGCTGGCGGGCGAGATCGCCTATCGCGCCGGGGCGCATGACAAGGCGTTCGCGCATCTGCGCGCCGCCGTGGCGCTGGAAGATGCGCTTCCCTATGACGAGCCTTGGGGCTGGATGCAGCCGGTGCGCCATGCCCTGGGCGCGCTGCTGCTGGAGCAAGGCCGCGCGGCGGAAGCGGAAGAGGTATACCGCGCGGATCTGGGCCTGGGCGGAAGTCTGCCGCGCGCGCAGATTCATCCGGAGAATGTGTGGGCCTTGCGCGGGCTTCTGGATTGCCTGGAAAAGCGCGGCGATGCGGACGAGGCGGCCAAGATCAGGGCCCGGGTGGACATCGCCGCCGCCCGCGCCGATCTGCCGGTGAAAGCATCCTGCTTCTGCGCCCGGAAAAGCGCGGCGTGAGCCGGACATAGGGCATTGATTTTACTGATGTATTCTGCAAAAACTCTGCCAATTGGCAGAACTCCTTGCATTGCCTGCCAATTGGCAGTAACGTCTTCCGCCAGGAGAAGACGTCATGCAGATCGCCGATCCCGTTCCGGCACCCAAGGCCGGCGAGCGCCGCATCCCCGATTTGAGTTCGGAAAAGGTGCGCGAAGAATATACGCCCACGGCCTGCGAAGCCTATTTGCGGTTGGCCGATGCGTGGCGGCTGTCGAGCAAACAATCTTCGGCCCTGATCGGCGAAGGTTCGGAGCGGACCTGGTTCCGGATCAAGGCGAATGACTGGGGCGGCGTTCTTTCCCAGGACGCGCTCACCCGCATCAGCGGCATGATCGGAATTTATAAGGGGCTGCATCTTTTGTTCTCCGATTCCTTGGCGGATGAATGGATCAAGCGGCCCAATAGTGATCCTCTGTTTGCCGGCGAAGCGCCCGCTGATTTCATGATCAAGGGCGGCATCCCGGCGATCCTGGAAACGCGCGCCTATATCGATGCCCTGAGGGGCGGTCTTTGACCGATCCATTTTCGCGCATCGATGCCAGGACCGTGCGGCTGACCTCCACCGCCGATCACAAGCCGCCGGTGTTGCAGCCTTTGGCCGCGTCGTTCGGGGCATTGCAGAAGCTGGAAGAGCTGGAAGGCGTCACCAGCGGGCGGCTGGCGG